>ENA-OUQH01001547-OUQH01001547.1-human-gut-metagenome-genome-assembly--contig:-NODE-1547-length-15181-cov-3.314029_pt1 | contig 15181 bp, 10 predicted proteins | sample MGYA00237948_ERZ548828 | MGnify/ENA primary metagenome ERZ548828 (study PRJEB26490, sample SAMN05194711) | human gut metagenome | biome: terrestrial biome; feature: human-associated habitat; material...
AGCTGTAGCCATTCGATCCGTTGGAGTTGCTGCCGGAGCCGGACTGGCCGTTCTGTGATTGCTGCTGGTCCTGCGCGGCCTGCTGCTGCGAGGCGACCTCCTCGTCGGTCGGGCGCTCGTCGAGCGTGATCGTCGCGTCTACCTCAGCGCCACCGCGGAAGACCTTGATCGTTGCCGTGTCGCCCGAATGGCACTTGTTGAGCGCCGCGACAAGGTCGGTGTACGAGGAAATTTCCGCGCCGTTGAAGCCGATGATGATATCGCCCTGCTGGAGACCTGCCTTTTCCGCGCAGCCGCCCGCTTCCACGCTCCGGATCATCGGGCCGGTCGGAAGGCCGTAGGTCGAAGCCGTCGTGCTGTCAAGGTCCTTGACCGTCACGCCGAGATACGCTCTGCCGGTCACATGGCCGTACTGCTGCAAATCGTAAACCACACGCAGCGCGTCGTTGATCGGAATGGCAAAGCTGATGCCCTCGATGCTCGCGCCGGAGGAGGTGGAGCCGGAGTACTTCGCGCTCGTGATACCGATGACGTTGCCGTTCATGTCAAACAGCGCGCCGCCGGAGTTGCCGGAGTTGATGGCCACATCCGTCTGGAGCATGTTGATGGGCTTGCCGTCGGTGTTGATCTCGCGGTCAAGCGCGCTCACAACGCCGGCTGTCATCGTAAACGTCAGTTCGCCAAGCGGGTTGCCGATGGCGATGACCTCTTCGCCGACCTCAATCTGGTCGGAGTCGCCGATGGTCACAGCCTGAAGGCCGGTTGCGTCGATTTTCAGAAGCGCCACATCGTTCATTTCGTCCGTACCGACGACTTCTGCGTCGTATTCGTCGCCGTTATAGAGCTTGACGGTGACGCTCGTCGCGCCTTCGACAACGTGGTTATTTGTCACGACGTAGCCGTCGCTCGTCAAGATGAAGCCGCTGCCGCTGGCGGAGGCCGATGCGACCTGACCCCAGACGTTGGTGGTGATCTGCGTCGCAATGCCGACCGTGGCGTTTACGTTCATCGCGTAAACCTCTTTCGGCGTCAGGCTCTTGCCGGTGTCATTGCTCGAAAGCGACGTCGGAAGCTGCGATTTTTCAATGGTGTAGCCGCCGTTCTCGCTCTGCGTATCCTGCGCGCCGTCCTGCGCATCCTGCGCCGGTTCGACCGTCTGGCTGCTCATGGTTTCCGCCGCCTTGGCGTTCGCCTCTTCATTTTTGCGGCTGATGCTGTTGATCACGCTCGTGAGCGCCGAGCCGCCGATGGAGGCGACCAGCGCAACCGCGACCAGCAGCGCGATCATGCGTCCGCCGATGCCGTTTTTCTTTTTGTTGGAATTGTGGTCCTGATCCTGATTCGGACGATAGCTCCCGTCATAGGAACTCTGCCTGTATCCTTCCGAGCCGTTTGAATTGTCCATGGACTCGAAGGAATAATTCATTCTTTCGTTTTCATGTTCCATCATAATGATCTGCTCCTTTATCCCAAATCGCATCGGATGTCCTTTGCGGTTTGTTTATCTTTTGTATGCTGTTATCCTACTTTGGAATTATGACCAGATTATGACGATTCAAAAAACGATGTTTAAACATTCTCCGTCCAGATCATGAACATAGCGTCCCCAAACGTTTTCCGGTTTATTCCGCCGCCCGCTTCTTGTAAGGATCGAGGAACGGCGCGGGGCTCTTCTTGTATGTCGCAAGGCTCACGAGCACGAGCGCAAGCAGGCACGCGATCGCGCCCGGCACCGTCGCGCCGATGCCGAACGGCAGCCCGATGAGCTTCCACAGAATCGTCACCGAGAAGCCCGCCGCCATGCCGGACAGAACGCCCGCCTTCGTCGCCTTCTTCCAGTAAAGCGCCGCAAACGCCGGAAGACCGGCTGCCGCCGCGTAGAAGCTCCAGGCAAACATCAGAATGTTATACGCGTTTTTGATATAGAGCGCAATGATCAGCGCGCCCAGCGGCAGCACGACCGCGAACACACGCGTGAGCAGAAGCTCTTTTTTCTCCGAAATGCCAGGCTTGAAGGTCTTGTAGATATCGTGGACGCAGGTCTGCACGGAGACGATCAGATAGCTGTCCGCCGTGGACATAATGACGGACAAAATACCGGCCAGCGCCAGACCCGTGAGACCGACCGGGAGAATTTCGATCGCCAATGCCGGGACGACCGCATCCGTCGAGCCGTAAGCGATGATCTTTTCCGCCGGAACGAGCTGGTGCGCGACCACGCCCATGAACCAGACGAGGGGAATCGTCAGCCCGTAGACAAGCGTTCCGAGGAAGAGGCCCTCTTTTGCCGCCTTCTGGCTCTTGGCCGCAAATGCGCGCTGCCACATCTCAGCGCCCGCAAGCGTGAAAACAAAGTATGTAATGATATCGCCCACGATGCTGCCGTCCAAGTACGGTGTCGAGAGCTCGGGGGCCAGATTTTGCAGGAAATTTCCCATGCCGCCGAGCTTTGCAAGCGACGACGCGGGGATGAGGATGTAGACGAAGAGGATCAGCATCACGAACTGGAACACGTCCGTGTAGATGACGCCGAACAGACCCGACGTTGCCGTGTAGATGATGAACACACAGCACGCAATAATTGCCCCCATCTCATAGGAGATGCCGATTTCGTTTCCGAGCATGTTGATGATTGTCGCCGTCGCTGTAACCTGAGAGGCGACCGTGCCCATCATCGTAAAAGCAATCAGCGCGCCAAGCGTGACCTTCGCGCTCTTGCCGAAGCGCTGCTCGAAAAGGTCGGGGATGGAGGAAACGCCAAACGTCGTGCCGACGGCGGAAATCCGCCCGGCAAAGCCTGAGAAGATGAACATGCCGAGAAGATAAGGTAGCGCCGTCATGATCGCCTTGAAGCCGCTCGAGTACGCCACACCCGCGCGTCCCATCAGGCCGCTTCCGCCGATGATCGTCGCGCAGACCGTCGCCATCAGGACAAGCGGCCCGAACGAGCGCCCGCCGAGATAATAGTCGTCCATGTTCCGCACCTTGCGAACGACGACAAGTCCGATGAGCACCATCGCAATGAGGTAAGCTGCGATGATGAGAAGGTCGATGGTGTGAATCTGATTATGTACCATGTAAAATCCCCTTTCTTTGCGTGTCGGATGGTATCGGTAAACACGCATCCTTTGTTCCGGCGCTGTCCGCCGGATGCTGCGTCAGCCTTCGGAGAGAAACTGCACAACGCGCCTGCGCGCGGCCAGATCTCCCACGAAGATCACAAGGTCTCCGCGCCGCAGAGCCGTATCCGGCCCCGGAGATACGATCTCCTCTCCGCTTCTGCGGATGGCGACAACGGTCGCGCCCGTCGCGCGCCAGAATTTGAGCTCGCCAAGGCTCCTTCCCGCGCCGTCCCAGTCCTCCGGAATGCGGACACAGTAATTGGGAAGGCTCTGCGCCGCCTGCGCGGGGAGGATCATCTCATCTAAAATGCTCCCGCAGAGCTCCTGCAATTCCCGGCCCAGGGCCTGCTGCTGTTCAAGAAGCTGCCGGAGGCGGTGCTTTTTGCCGATGAGGCCGCCGCCGTCTTTAAATCCCGCGAGGCACTGCCGCGCCAGCTCGGCCGACAGCACATATACCCCGCTCTGCTCGCGGACAATGACCACCGCCCGGTCCTGCAAAACCTGCACGGCCTTGCGGATGGTCTCCGGTGAGACGTTATATTCGCTCGAAAGCTTCGACCGGCCGGAAAGCTTCTCGCCTTCCATCAGCTCCCCGTCCGCGATGCGCTGGGCAATGGAGCGCGCGATGCGCATATATTGCGGGAGTGCCTCGTTTTCCATGGTAACCCCTCCTATTGTCCGGTTTCGGAAGAACCGGCCCTCCGAACCGCTGTATTCATTCGTATACTACATATTATATCAACTGACAACTTATTTTTCAAGTTAAGTTTGTAGTTAAGAAACCGTAAAATTTTAAACAAGAATTGCGTTTTCAGATGCAAAAAAGGACTTCCCGTCTCGAGAAGTCCCATTTTTCGCGGTATTCGGTTATCACGCCTCCACGGCTTCCTCAGGAAGCTCCACCAAGATGGCCTCGTGGTGGACGGCGGGGAGGATTTTCTCCATCAAATCCTTCGTTGCAATCGCCAGCGTTGAGGAGTTGATGACGGGGTGGCAACCGAAGCGTTCGTCCTCCAGAACCGGCTTGTCGATGACGAGCTGCACCTCGTTTTCCTTGTCGTTCATGAGCCCCAGTACGCTCACGGAACCCGGCGTGATGTTCAGCAGCCGCAGCATATCCTCCGGCGAGGCAAACGACAGCCGCGCCACGCCGAGCTGTTTCGACAGGTCCTTCGTCTTGAAGACCTTCTCGCCCGGCATCATGAGAAGATAATAATTCGTCTTCTGCCGGTTGCAGAGAAAGAGGTTCTTGCAGATTTTCTCACCCAGCACCTGTTCGACCGCCTCGCAGGCCTCGATGGTGTCGGCGAAGTCGTGGTCGACTCTCGTGTAGGAAACGCCGAGGCTGTCGAGTAAATCGTAGCACGCGATTTCTTTTTCGAGCCGCCCTGCCGCATTCTCCGGTCGGCCGGTATGCAATACGTTTTTCATGCTCTTACCCCACTCGGATATAAAGATTTGATACGGCCACGGCCTGCTGATACGGATTGCAGCAGGCGTTGACCGTCTCGCAGACCCCTGCCGCGTCCAGCACGTAGTAAGACCCGCCCGCGATGTAGCTGGCCTCGCCCGGAAGCGTCCGAGTGTCGATTTCGCCCCGGCTGCAAAGCACCGCACTCTCACACAGCCACACGAGCTCCCGCGCCGTGAGGTCCGTCTTCGACGCGCTTAGCACGAGTTTGAACGCCGCCGGCAGATGGATGAGCCCCTTGAAGCTTGTCCACTGCTTGAGTGCCGCCGACAAGAACGCCCGCTGCGTCTCGACTCTTCCCAAGTCCTGCGTCGCGTAGCCCGAGCGGAAGCGCACGACCTGCATGGCCTGCGCGCCATCCAAGTGCTGCTCACCCGCGGAAAGATTAATGCTGAGGCCCTGGCTCGGGTCTTCATAGTGCATGTCGACCGGGACGTTAAACGTAACGCCGCCCATCGTGTCGACCAGCTGTTCAAAAACGGACAGATCGACCAGCACATATCCGTCCGGCCGGAAGCCGATGATCTCCTCGACGCGCATGAGAAGCTGCTCCATGCCCGCCTCGCCGCCGGAGGCCCAGCCATAAGCCGAGTTGATCTTCGGCACGGAATATTCACAGTAGATGAGCGTGTCGCGCGGAATGGAGACAAGGCTCATCTTGCCCGTCGCGCGGTTCACGGAGAAGAGCATCATCGTATCCGTCCGATACTCCCCCTCGTCGGTGCCCGCGATCAGAATCGTCGCGCACCCGGCCTTGCGTTCCCCAAGCCCCGTCTCGGCCTCGGGCTGCTTGGCAACAAAAAAGTGGACGCCCCCAAGCGCGATGGCAAGAATCAGAACCAGCGCCAGAACAGCTTTCAAAAGCCCATGGCCGCGCCGCTTTTTTAGGGACTTGCCTTCCGTCTGCTGCGCCTGCTCACGCTGACGGAGATACTCCCGGTGCTCTTCCGTCTCGGGCTCCACGCCCTGCTCATAGAGCCACTTGGCGTATTCCTCGTCGGATTTTGGCGGATTCTTGACCTTTTCTGCCGTCTTGCGGCCGCAGCTCTCGAGTCTTCGCATCACGCGTTCCTCCTCCCGGTCGCGCGCAACGCGCTGGCGGTCCCTTGCCTCGCGCTCGGCCTCGCGCACCCGGTCATACTCCGCCCGGCGCGCGACTTGATAGGCGCTTTTGGACTGCTCATAGGCCGTCGGCGGGGTGTAAATGCCCTCGTCCGGGAAGCCTGCCGCGTCGTCATAGAACTTCTCAAAGTCGATGTTCACATCGTCCGCCGTCATGGGCACGCCCGGTTCCTCCGCCTTTTGCGGCGCATCGAGCGTATCCCGGCTATCCTCTTCCGGCTGCTCCAGCTCCTCTCCCAGAAGCCCCTTTACCTCGCTGAGCAGGTCGTCGATCTCCTGATCGTGATTTTTTACGTCAAAGTCATCCATGCAAGATGCTCCTTTCTCAGAAGCAGCGAAGCGCCGCCTTCTGCGAAATTCATACAAAATGACACTTTATTATATCAGATCTTAACCGTTTTGTAAACATCTGCTTTTCGGGCGCGTATTTGGTTTGAATTTTCCCAGCAGGTATGGTATCATAGACGTACTTTTGAGCCTTGGAGGATCAGATATGGCTGTCGATGTTTCGATTGTTCCCTGCAAAAGCTATGACGCGGAAGAATGCCGAACTGCGCTCACACAGGCGCTCGCCCCGTTTGGCGGGCTCGACTGGGTCAAAGAGGGCATGCACATTGTCATCAAGGTCAACCTTGTCTCGGCCATGAAGCCTGAGCAGGCGGCCACGACGCACCCAATGCTTCTTTGCGAGCTGACGAAAATGCTGCGGGAACGCGGCGCAAGCGTCCTTCTCGGAGACAGCCCCGGCGGGCTCTATACGGCCGCGCACCTGAACCACGTATATGACGTCAGCGGCATGCATGACTGCGAAGCCGCCGGCGCGGAGCTCAATCAGGACTTCTCGCAGTCCGACGCTTCGTTCCCGGAGGCCGTCTGCGCAAAGAAATTCACCTATACCGCCTATCTCGACAGAGCCGATGCGATCATTGATTTCTGCAAGCTCAAGACGCACGGCATGATGGGCATGACAAACGCCGTCAAAAATTACTTTGGCGTGATTCCCGGCACGATGAAGCCGGAATACCACTATAAATACCCGCAGATCTCCGACTTTTCGAACATGCTGATCGACCTCTCGACGTATTTTAAACCCCGCCTCTGCATCTGTGACGCCATCGTCGGCATGGAGGGAAACGGCCCCACGCAGGGCTCGCCCCGTGAGATCGGCGCGATTCTGGCCGCCGAGTCTCCCTCGAAGCTCGACCTTCTCGCCGCCAAGCTCATTGGCCTCACGGCAGACGACGTCCCGACCCTGCAAGCCGCGCGCGTGCGCGGACTGATCCCGCAGACAGCGGAAGAACTGGAGATTGCGGGAGAACCCGAACGGTTTATCGTTCCGGATTTTAAGACGATGCCCGCCCAGTCGAGCGTCTTTTTCCACAAGGCCGGAACCGGCGCCATCGGAAAAGTCGTCGATAAGATCATGTTCCAGGCGCTGACTCCCTGTCCGAAGGTGAAGAAAAACGAATGCATCGGCTGCGGCAAGTGCGCGAACATCTGCCCCGCCAAGGCCATCCGGATGGAAAATAAGCTTCCCACGATCGACCGCAAGGCCTGCATCCACTGCTTCTGCTGTCAGGAGTTCTGCCCCAAGGGCGCAATGGGCGTTTCCCGGCCGTTTATCGCCCGGCTTCTCAATCAATAAAACCTCGTAGAGTTTCGCCCCGCAGGGCGAAATAAAATGGAAATCCATGTTATCCGGCGGCTCTGCCGACCGGACAGGACAGCCGTTAGCGGTTTTACCGCTTACGGATGTCGCGTGCCCCTTGCGGGTAAACATACCGATCACCTCGCAAGTGTGAGCTTTTCACGCGGAGCGTGAAAAGCTTGCGCGCAGTCGAGGTGCAGTCCCACTGTCGAAAAAGCGTCAGCTTTTTTGACAGGTTAGATTGCCTTTTCAGGTCTTTTCCTGTATAATGGTGGCGCGCAAAACGCGCAGGTGTGAATACAATACGAAAGGATGAACAACCAATGAGCATTTCCTCTTCCGCTCCCTGGCTCAAATACTACGGCGACACGCCGCAGCATCTCAAATACCCGCAGAAAACCATCTATGAGATGGTGAAGTCCGCCGCCGACAAATACCCCAAGAACTACGCATACGAGTTCATGGGCAAAAAGACGACGTACGCCGAATTCATGCAGAAGATCGACGCCGCCGCAAAGGCCTATATGGCGCTTGGCATCCAGAAGGGCGACCGCGTCACGATCTGCATGCCGAACTGCCCGCAGGCCGTCGACAGCTTCTACGCGCTCAACCGCATCGGCGCAGTGTCCAACATGATTCACCCCCTGTCCGCAGCAGGCGAAATCAAGTTCTATCTGAACTTCTCAAAGTCCAAAGCAATTCTGACCCTCGACCAGTTCTACGGCAAAATTGCCCCGATCATGCCGGAGCTTGACGATCCGGACACGAAGCTCATCATCGCGAAAATTGAAGACGAGCTCTTCCCGCATCTGGCGCTGGGCTACGCACTGACGGCCGGCCGGAAATATCCGCACCCTGAGCGCAAGGGCAACTACATCTGGTGGAAGGAGTTCCTCCGCAAGGGCAAAAAACTGAACGCATATCTTCCCAAAAATGCGCAGAAGCCCGAGGACGGCGCTTCGATTCTGTATTCCGGCGGCACGACCGGCACGACAAAGGGCATTCTCCTTTCCAACATGAACTTCAACGCCCTTGGTTTGCAGACCATTGCGGCCTCCGGTTTTGCCCCCATCAACGGGCTCAAGATGCTCTCGGTCATGCCCGTGTTCCACGGCTTCGGCCTCGGCATCGGCATCCACACGGCGTTAATTGGCGGCGCGTGCTGCATCCTCGTTCCGAAGTTCAACGTCGCAACGTATGCAGACCTCCTCATCAAAAAGCAGCCCAACATCATCCCCGGCGTTCCGACGCTCTTTGAGGCGCTGCTGCGCGCGGATAAGCTGGAAAATGCGGACCTCAGCTGCCTCAAGGGCGTGTTCTGCGGCGGCGACAGTTTGTCCATTGAGCTCAAAAAGAAGGTCGACGAGTTCCTCAAGGCGCACAACGCGTCCGTGCAGATCCGGCAGGGCTACGGCCTCACCGAGTGCGTCACGGCCAGCTGCCTGACCCCGAAGGACTATAACCGCGTCGGCTCCATCGGCGTCCCCTTCCCCGACACCTATTACAAGATCGTCAAGCCCGGCACCACCGACGAGATCGACCCGAACGTCGAGCGCGGTATCATCATCGGCCAGTCGCCCGACGCGGGAAAGAGCTATATGCTGACTTCGGACGGCATCCATGTGACGCTTACGGTGAGCACTGGCGTTATGTTAACCGAAATCCCGAACCTTCTCAACTACGATTATCGCGAAGCGACGAGCGAGCTGGAAAAACTCGGCTTTGTTGTGGACAAAACGTTTGCCGATTCCGACGATGTCGCGGCGGACTGTGTAATGCAGATCAGCCCCTCGCCGGGGGAGAAGCTCCCCGCGGGCTCGACGGTCTATCTCACGATCAGCCAGGGAGCCAAGACTGAAACGGTCATCATGCCGTATCTCGTCGGCAAGGACTATGCCACGGCGGAAGCAGAGCTTGCCGCGGCGCGGCTGACGCTCGTTTCCGTGAGCTACGTTTACAACAACACGATCCCCGTGGACTATGTTGTCAGCCAGACTGTCGAGGCCGGGACGGAGATCCCTGCGTACTCCAAAATCTATCTGCAGATCTCGCTCGGACCCGAAACGACGCCGACACCCTCGCCCTCGCCGGTCCCGACGCAGGATCCGAACGCCGAGTGACGCGCATGGAAGGACGGATCATCAAGGCGCTGAGCGGCTACTACTATGTTGATACCGGCGAGGAGCTCGTCACCTGCCGCGCCCGGGGAAAGTTTCGTCTCGACGGAACGAGCCCGCTCGTCGGCGACCGTGTGCGGCTGGATGTGTCATCGGACGGCACAGGCAGTGTGCGGGAGATTCTCCCGCGGCGGAATTATTTCATTCGTCCGGCTGTCGCCAACATCGATCTCATGGTGATGCTCGCTGCGGCGGTCAATCCGGTCACGGACCCGTTTCTCATCGACCGCGTATCTGCGCTCGCGGCACATCATTCCTGCGACTTTCTTCTCTGCATCAATAAGGCCGATCTCAATTCCGGCGACGAGCTTTTCTCCATTTATTCCGCCTCAGGCATCCCCGTGCTGCGGACGAGCGCCGTCACCGGCGAGGGACTCCCGGAGCTTTCCGAGCGGCTTGCCGGAAGAGTCTGTGCATTTACGGGCAACTCCGGCGTCGGAAAATCCAGCCTTTTGAACGCGCTTTCGCCGGAGCTTTCCCTGCTTACCGGCGAGGTGAGCCAGAAGCTCGGCCGCGGCCGCCACACGACGCGCCACGTGGAGCTTTTTGCTCTGCCGAACGGCGGGTACGTCGCCGATACGCCGGGCTTTGGCTCCTTTGATATCGAGCAGATGGAATCCATCCGCCCGGCAGAGTTGCAATATTGCTTTCCGGAGTTTGAGCCGTATCTCGGGGCGTGCCGGTTCACGGACTGCACGCATCGGAACGAGCCCGACTGCGCCGTGAACGCCGCGGCGGACGAGGGGGCGATCCATCCCTCACGGCTCGACTCCTACCGCCGTCTGTGGGAGCAGGCGAACCGGAAAAAGGACTGGGAAGTCCGCCAAACGGAATAAGAACATATGGTCCCCCGGTGCGTACTATGGAATAAACAAGGTGCGTATCGGGGGACTGTTTATGCGGCGCGGAAATCGGCGAAAAAAACCGGTGGGATGGATCATCGTAACGGTGGGGGTCATTGTCCTGCTCTCACAGATCCTGCCGGAGGGGTTCTGGTGGTTTTTGCTCGGCGCGTGTCTGATCGGCGTCGGCATATGTATCAATCGAAATTGCTGTTGAGGAGGATCGTATATGTATATGAAGGTCATTTATATCCGGCTTCCGGGATTTTTGTATCGGATGCTTTCGAAGCTGTGACATATTTTTCGGGCGTTCCTCATACGGTATATTGAAAACGGACAAGGAGAGGAATGTCTATGGAAGTCAATCTGAAACGGGAAGCCATTCAATACTGTACTCCTGTTTATTCCGATACACTCAGCCGCGAGGAGACGCTCGAAACGGTCGTTTCCGATACGCTGCCGGACGTCGCCCGTATTCTGGACGTGGATGCCGCGGTGTATCTGCGCTCCAAAACGCTGCTGCAGGGGAGCATCCGGATCGAGGGAAGCATCCGCGGAACGGTTCTCTATATCGGCGAGGATTCGGAGCGGCTGCAAAGGATCGAAGCGGAGCTGCCGGTCAGCTTTTCCGCGGAGGCAGAGGGCACGGAGGATACCGATATACTTGCCGCGAATCTCTGCGTATCGTCGGCGGACGCCAGGCTTTTAAATCCTCGGAAGATCCAGTTTCGCGTCGGGGTCTGCGCCGCGGTCGCGGCGTATCGCTGCGTGACAGCGGAGCTCCCGACAGAGGCGGAGCCGACGCCGGGACTTTATACGCTGACCGACACAAAGACGGTCAGCTTTCTCTCCGGCATCGAGGAGAAGAACTTTCTTGTCTCCGACGAGGCAGAGCTTCCCGCCGGATGCCCGCCGATGGAAAAACTGCTCTGCTATTCGCATACGGAGACTGTGGAGGAGCTCAAGCAGGTCGGCGGAAAGATGATATTGCAGGGAACGGTTCGGCTCGATACGCTGTATCTGACGGCCGGAGACGATGCGCCGCAGCAGCAGAGCTTTCGCATCCCATTCTCCCAGATCCTTGACATAGCGAACGGAAAAGCGGAGCTTTCCACCGTGATATTGACCTCCGGCGGGTGCTATCTCGAACCTCTCTCCGGCAGCGACGGCATAACCTCGCTGCATTTGGAGCTGCACCTGTGCGCGCAGACGCTCTGCCGCAGCGAGACGGAGATCCGGTATATCGCGGACGCCTACAGTCTCAAAAACGCCTGCCGCCTGAAAACAGACGTCATCCGCACGCTGAATACGGCGCGAGCGTCGGTCCTTCGGCAGTCGGTGCGTGAGACGCTGGAAGCACCGGATTCCCCGAAGGAGATCGTGTATACCCGCGTGACGGCGGCGTTTCCTGTCCGGACGGAGAACGGCGCTTCGGAAAACATCTGCGTCCGCGTGCTCTACCGCACCCAGCGCGGCAGTCTCTCGTCCATGAGCCGCGTTCTCACGCTCACGTTTGAGGGCGGCGGGACAACCGGGATGACGCTGCCGGAAACAGCACGCTTCGGCGAGGTGTACGCCGCCGCCGGAGACGGAGCTGTGGAGCTGCGCTGCCCGGTCGAACTCTCACTCGACGCGGCGGACGTTTCCGAGCTCACCTATGTGACTCAAATGGAACTGGAGGAAGGGGAGACCGCGGACGAGACCGAGCGCCCGTCCCTGATCGTGATCCGGCTCGGCGAGGAATCACTCTGGACGGTCGCAAAGAAATTCGGCTCTACGCGCGAGCTGATCGAATCGGCGAATCCCGGGCCGGTGAACCCGGGGGATCTGATCCTTATTCCGCACGGGAGATAAGGAACCCCCTTGTCATCCGGCAACGAAAGTGCTATAATTTCTTTAAACGTATTTTTGTTTGGGGGAATTACAGCATGTCCGGACATTCCAAGTGGCATAACATACAGAAAACCAAAGGCGCCCAGGATGCCAAGCGCGCACAGGCGTTCACCAAGATCGCCCGTGAAATGATCGTTGCCGTTAAGGAAGGCGGAAGCGGCGATCCGGCGAACAACTCCCGTCTCGCGGCGGTCATCGCCAAGGCGAAGGCGACCAATATGCCGAACGACAACATCAAGCGCACCATTGAAAAGGCGCTCGGCAGCGGCGCGACCGACAACTACGAAAGAGTTACCTACGAAGGCTACGGCCCCTCCGGCGTCGCCATCATCGTGGACGCCATGACCGATAACCGCAACCGCACCGCGTCCGATGTTCGCCATTACTTTGACAAGTACGGCGGAAACATGGGTGCCGCCGGCTGCGTTTCGTGGTCGTTCGATAAGAAGGGCGTCATCGTGATCGATAACGAGGACGAGGATCTTGACGAGGAAGCCGTTTTTGAATCGGCGCTGGAGGCCGGCGCGGACGATCTCGAAGCGGAAGAGGGCATCTTCACGGTCTATACCCAGCCGGACGATGTTGCCTCCGTCGCCGAGGCACTCTCCGCCAAGTACCGTCTGCTCTCCGCGCAGGTGGAAATGGTTCCGCAGAATTACATCACCCTCACCGACGAAGGCGATATCAAGAACATGTCCAAGATGCTCGAGATGTTCGACGATAACGAGGATGTTCAGAACGTCTGGCACAACTGGGAGAACGAAGAGTAATTCCCGCCATATAACAAAACCCCGACTGTCTGCGGACAGTCGGGGTTTTGGCTTATGTGTGCCGTTTCAGGTATTCTACGATCTCCGGATACCGGTCGGACTGGATGTGGATTCCGTCGCCGGAGTTGAAGCTGTTGAGAAAATATCCGGCCTTGTCGCACATCATGCGGAAAAGATCAATGTATTCCGTGTCATATTCACGGGAGAGCGTTTTGACGAGCTGGGAATAAAACACCGTACTGTCAGGATTGTAAAGCTCGTTCATTGGTGTGTAGCGCCCGACGGGAACGAGCGAGAGAAGATAGATCTTCGCGCCCGGCTGCGTTCCTTTTACAAGATCGAGGATCGTCCGCATGGGGTTCATGAACCGTTCCACACGGTCGTCACGCAGCGAACTGTCGTTGATGCCTAGCATTATGTAAACTTTTCCGTAGGACTTGGCGTGCAGCGCGTCGCTGAGCGTGCCGTATCGTCCATCGGGCAGCTCATAGAATTCGTAATCTACAACGGCCTGTGCCGTGTGGCCGACGACGGCGTAGTAATCCGGACCGGATAGGCCGGAGTATTTCTGCATGCCGACGATCTGCGAATGGCCGATGAAGCACACATCGTTAAACCAATCGTCCGATACCGGCTCGCTCTCCGCAACGGTGGAGACGGGGAGCGCGGTCAGGATATCCCGCTGGGAGCCGAGAAAGCGGAGGATGATCTCCTCGCCATCGGCGAGCGGCACGGCGTCGCGATAGTGGAAGTATCCGTCCGTATCCTCGATCATCACACCGGCGCGCTGGATGGTGAAGGCGGCGGTCTGCGCCTCCGGTGTCATCAGCCCGCCGTCGAGGAACGAGTACCAGGCGTTGATCGCGGGGAGAGACACGCCGTAGGCGTTAGCGCAGCGGTAGAGCGTGATGAGAAACGCCTCGCGCGTGATCGGCATATCGGGGCTGAATGTACCGTCTCCGTCGTTCGGGATGATGTTTTTCTTCAGCGCCCACGCCGTTCCGGCGGCGTACCACTGGGAAGCGTCCACGTCCGAGGGGATCGTTTCCGCGTCCTCCGCGCTGCCGAAAATGTTATAGAGAATACCGGCGAGCATCGCGCGCGTCATGTCTCTGTCCATCCCGCCGCTTTCCGCGTCGCGGAAGAGCTCGCGATAGTCGGACATCGAGGCGGCCTCGCAGTATTCAGATACGCGCCGGTTGGGTTCTTCCTCGCCGTCGGCATGGGCCGGCAGACACAGCGCGGAAAGAAGAACGGCGGTCAGCAGCAGGGATAATACTCGCTTCATGGGTACACTCGCTTTCGTAATCTAAAAAATCAGAGAAGCTGCAGGCTCTCCAAACAGTTTTGCAGTTTTGCGGCGTTCCCCTCCGCCATCGGGCAGAGCGGCAGACGAAGCCGCCCGGAATCCCAGCCGAGCATCTGCATCGCGGTTTTTACCGGGATAGGATTGACCTCGTAAAAGAGTGCGTCGAAAAGTCCGGCGTACGCCTCGTGGATGGCGCGGGCGGTGAAAAAATCACCGCTGAGCGCTGTGGCGCAGAGCGTCGCCATGACCTGCGGCACGATGTTTGACGCCACGGAGATCACACCCTTTGCTCCGAGCGCGAGCATGGGCAGCGTCTGGTCGTCATTTCCGCTCCAGATGTTCAGCGCATCGCCACAGAGATGCCTCGTTCGGGAGACAAGGGAAATGTCACCGGAGGCTTCCTTTACGCCGTTGATGCGCGGTATCTCCGCCAGACGCGCGTAGTGCTCCGGTGTACAGGATACGCCGGTCCGGCCGGGGACGTTGTAAACGATGAGCGGCAGCTCGGAATGCTCCGCGACGTAGGCAAAGTGCCGGACGATTCCTTCAGAACTCGTTTTGTTGTAGTAAGGCGTTGTAAGCAGAAGCGCGTCTGCCCCGAGCCGTTCGGCGCGCCGCGCGGCGTTTGCCGCAGCGAGCGTGTCGTTCCCACCGATCCCGGCGATGACTTTCATGCGGGAACGGGTGTAAACCGCGGTGAACTCGATAATGGAAGCGCGTTCCGCCTCCGAAAGCGTCGCGGCCTCGCCGGTCGTGCCGCACACGACAACGGCGGCGGTGCCGCCTTCGGCCTGCCGGTCGAGCGCTGCGGCAAGACGGTCGTAGTC
>ENA-OUQH01001559-OUQH01001559.1-human-gut-metagenome-genome-assembly--contig:-NODE-1559-length-15130-cov-5.231708_pt1 | contig 15130 bp, 6 predicted proteins | sample MGYA00237948_ERZ548828 | MGnify/ENA primary metagenome ERZ548828 (study PRJEB26490, sample SAMN05194711) | human gut metagenome | biome: terrestrial biome; feature: human-associated habitat; material...
AAAAAGATGTTTAGCAGGGCAATACTTCCTTGCCGGGCTGTGGCTAAAGTCAGTTAACTTTTTAAACAGCCCATTTTTCCGCAACATCAAACGGACAATTCGTGAATTGTCCCTACGCCCGGACTTTAGTTTAGCAAAGGAACCGTTTTGGAATGACAATAAATTTCGGAACACTATCTTCTTACATTTTAAATTACTTCCGCGGCTCTATCCTCCAATGCTTCTGAATAAGCTTCATCAAACCACATATGCAAGTTTTTTTCAATAAATTCATCCAGCAATTCATTTATGCATCTTAAACACTTAATCTCACTTTCTTCGGCATAACTGAAAAGTGCATAAGGCTTGTCCCCATGAATAATATTGCATCTAAAATAATACGAAAACTGAGCAAGCAAATATCCGTAAGGCGAAATATTGTATGGCACATTTGAATCACCCTTCAGTAAAAAATCGCTCAACTGCTTTGCAAGCTCACTATACTTCCCGTTTTGCAATTCTGCATAAGAAATATTGTTACTGTATAAACGTTTTACCAATGCAACGGTTTTTCTTCCGATAATTTTCCCATCTTCTTTATCAATAGTTTCTTTGCCAATATCAAAAAGCTTTAATATAAATTCAATTTTCTTTTTGTCTTGTCTATATTCTTTTTGAGAAATATTTTGTACCAATACCGCAAAATGATTATACATTCCGTTAAAAGCCGTCCACAGGTAAATAAAACGCTCCGTTTCAAATTCTTTGCTTTTGCTGATAATAAAAGCATTTAATGCCGCAAGACGATTGTCGTTAGATGACTTCGTAAGCTTTAAATATCCCTCAATTTCACTTTTACTCCATTCGGAAGTAATTTTATGAAACAGTTTTTTGTTTACCATCGAATATATCGGCGGAATATGCCCCTGTTTTGTATCTATGACGGTGTCTTTATCTTTATCAATCTGTACTGACATTGTTTTTATATCAATATTTTCCGAAAATAAAATCAAATGCAGTGTCATAGCTTTTTTAAGAGCATCAGGAAAAAGATAACATTCTTTATAAAGCATTTCTGTTTTGTCATATTTTTTGCCAAGCTTAGCCGTAATGCAAATTGCATTGCGCGATAATTCAAGTGATACATCCTTTGTTTGACCAAAGTTATAAGTATACTTATATTTGTAGCTTTTGTTTTTATTGATAATAATTTTGTGCTCATGTTTATTCATTTGTCAATTCCTCATTTCTTTATTTTAAAAATATGCTTTATCCAAATAAGGCAATTTACAATTTGAAGAGTTAAGAGTCCAGATTTATCCACAAAGCGGGGCGAACACATACGTCATCAGCGTGGACAAGACCACCATCGTAATAGACCGAGCCGACATCGAAGACATAACCGGCACTACGCTGAAGATTACCGGGCGACCGCAGCCACCACCAGCAGGTGGGTACACCGTTTCTTGTATAACTGCTGTCTGTATATGCGCCGTTGGCTTTGGCATATTCAGTTGGAGCACACTTTCTGACCTCATTACTTCCATAGTATTTATCAACCTCATTGATACTTAAAAGAAAAATCTTATCTGTGGTTGTGTTACCCGGATTTGTATCTTTTTTAAGGTTCTTATCTGCCGAAACTTTGCTTTCTTTCACGATAGTTTTTTCCGTATCGTCAAATGCAGAATCCATAAATGTTTCGTTAAGCCATTTGCGCAGCGAGCATGTTTCCCATGTTACATCTGTTAGTTCTGTATTATACTGCTTACAATCAAGAGCATACTTACTTATAAGAAGAACACTGTTATCCTCCTTTGCAAGCATATTCCATTCAATATCTTCTTTTCCGTTAGACAAGTTATTATCCTGTTCATATTTTCCGAATTTAATTGTATCACCGACATTTGCGGCTTTCAAGACTTCTCCGTACTTTTCATAAGCAGGTCTTCGACGGATATTCGGAATAATAACATTTGTAAGCAAAACAAAAAATGCAATACAGACACACATTGCAATAATAATAATAATAATCTTTCTGCGTTTCTTCGCGGCTTTTTCCTCTGCTATTCTTCGTTCCTCCGCCCTCCTTTTTGATTCAAGTCTTTCCGCTTCTCTTCTTGCCTTGATTTCTCCTATGTTATTTCTACAAATAACAATCTGCTCATTTGTGTCTTTCCAACCCAATATTTCTTCAAATAATTTTATGGCAGTTTCATAACCTTCAACACTTCGGCTACTCATTTTTGACTTACCTTGGTTATACATATCGTCCTTGCGGCAAGTCTCTGCTTTCTTAAGGCATTGCTCTGCCAATGCGTCTGCGTCCTTAAAACCGCTTATTGTCTGAAAATTTTGTGCTGCGGTTATATATGAATATTCGCTTTCTGCAACATTCATAAGATTTACGGCACTGTTATAAATACCTGTCATACGGTCATTTTCGTTTCGTTCATTAATGTGAGCAATATAACCGCGCATTTCATTTTCTATTTTTTCATCGCCGAAACGTATAACCTTTGCATAGTTATCACTATTATCAAAAGGCTCTTTCTCATTTGCAAGCTGCTTACGGTTTTTAACATGCAGTTCTGCCATTAATTTTCCGAGATATGCTTCAGCATTTCTCGGGTCTTTATCAAGTACTTTTTCACAGTAAATATTTGCATCCTGCCATTTTTCATCTTCAAGAAACAGAAATACCCTCTCAATAAGCGGTTTTACAGAGCCGTTGGCTGAAGCCGTCTCTCTCTGCGTATTCTTTTCGCTCTTGCCGCCGTTTACTATTTTTTTAATGCCCCTTATCAAATCCTGCATAAACCCGAGCTTTGACATATCCTGTGCCTGAAGATGCGAAAACTCCTCCGGCAGGTCATACGGGTCCATATCCTTATATGCCGGCACAAGCATTTTATCCGCACCGTTTTTTATAAGCGACAAATATCTGCTCCACTCGTTTTTAACCCAAACCGCATTAAAATACTCCGGCTTTGTGCCGAGCACCACCATAACCTTTGCGGAGTTCAGCGCAGCAAATATGTACGGCTCATAAGCCGTGCCGAGCTTATCTTCAAGCGTGATTCGTGCAAAAAACACCTTAAACCCTTCGCGCGTAAGCTGATGATAAAGGTCGTTTGCCAGAACGGAATCGGGCGTTCTTCTGCCGGCACTGTCGTTTTCCTTGTAGCAGATAAAAACGTCAAACGGTTCTTCCTTCTGCGATATTTCAAGTATGCCTTTCTGTATATCGTTTATGGTTTTTGCTTCTTCTTCGTAAATGGCTTTCTGATACCCGTCGGCATATTTTAATGCGGATTTATAATTATCATCGTCAAACACGGAGGTATACTGTGCACGGTTTACTGTAGGCACACGCTTTTTCGTTGCCGCGTCTTCAACGTATTCTATTCCGTATCTGCACAATACAAGAGACCAGTATGCCTCGGCGTCGCTGCCGTCTTCATTTAAAATCTGCTCATATATCCCCGCCGCCTTGTCAAACTCATTGTTGCGTCTGAAATGGTTTGCCCTGTCATAGAGATTTGCGCGTTTTTCATCGTCAAGGCGCGGCAATGTCTGCTTTGTTCCGCATGAGTCGCAGACGCCCACCGTGTCGCCCGGGTTAAATTCTATTGTGCCGCCGCACATTTTACATTTGAATACTGACATTTTCATCACCTTTGTTTAATAATTTATATTTTTTGTTTCCGCACACCGCGCGGACAATATTTTCTTTTCACACCTGCTTTAAAAGTTTACACTTTTTATTTCTCAAATCTATCAATGCCAAAAGCTCTCCTGCCATCTCTGCGGCTTCATTATCTTCTTCAACCGCCCCGGAAAACACTTTGAATTTCTCCGCAAATTCCCTCTCGACTTCAGAGAGATCGGGCGCGCTCACAGGGTCCGAATACCTCAGCGCCTCGTACACTTTTTTACATTCTTTTTTTGCCTGCTCCGATTTGGCTTTATTTATCAGACATTCCGCCTCTGCCGTGAAAGATTTTACAAACGCCGTATGCGTTTTAATCTTATCGTCCGTTTCGCTCACTATATCGCCGGCAAGCTTTGCCTTTATAGCAGCCGACGCCGTAAAAGCCAAAACGGCAAGGCAAAGAATTATTCCGAACCAATTCGGCATATCCGGAACAGCCATACAAACGGCGCCGAAAACAAGCGTTAAAACAAGACCCGTATAGCTTACTGTTACAATCGGCAAATTGTAAAAAAACTTTTTTGCGTTTTCGGCTTTAAATGCTTTGAACGCGCAGAAAAGCTGCCCTATAAAGGCAAGCGAAACAAATATATATCCGCTCCAAAACGCACCGCCGAATTTGCTCATGCCCAAAGCCTCCGAGGGCGAAACAAACACCGCGACATTAAAAAGAACAAGCATTATTGCCCAGACGGACAAATAGTATTTAAAATTTCTGTTCATGCAGCATCACTCCAATCACAAAATATCCGAAAGAAGTTTTTCTTTCATGCTTTTAAACTCTTCCTCGCTTAAAAGCCCGGCTTCTTTCATCATATTGATTTTTTCTATTTTTGCCTTAAAAGCTTCCATGGCATTTGGATTTTCCGGTGTTTTCCCGGCTTCCGAAACCGCGTCCCGCACATTGGAGCCGACCATCCCTCCCAGAGCGCCGCCGACGCCTGCCATTGTTCCGAGACCCACGCCCATATTTGTAAACTGACCCACGCTTTCATTCTGTGCCACCTTTTCGGCAACGTCAAAGCCGCGTTCCTGCTGATAGCTGTAGCCCTCCTGCTCGCGCTTTGTTGCCTGTGCCTTTGAATCTATAACAATCTTTTGCGCCTCGGTTTGCGCATAAATCAAATCAGTTTGCTGGCGGAGCTTTGCCTCCGCAATGTCGGCATACTGTCTGAAATGAAGTTCTTTAAACTTTTCATACTGTCTGTCACCGTCGGGTTTTACAATGGTTGTAACAAAAAATCTTTCAAGGCTCACACCGTAGTCCTCAAAATCGGGAATGAGAAGCTTATGTATATTCTCAGAAAAAGAAACGAGGTTTTCGTCAATTTCAAAAATACTGACGGCATTTGTTTTCATCACCTGCGCAATATATGCTTTAACCCTTGTCATCAGAAAAGCGCGGAAAAACCCCACAAGTTTTTGCTGTCCCAAAAAGCTCTCCGTGCCCACAAGCTTTAAAAGAAGCTTGCGCCCGTTTAAAACCTTAAGGCTCATCTCGCCGCTTGCGCCTATAGAAAGCGGAAACCCATATGTGGGTTCAATATACTGCACCTTTGAATCCGTCCCCCACTTTAAAGACATCTGCTCTGTTTTATTTACAAAATACACCTCGGCATGAAAGGGCGTTTTGTCTCCCGTTGCCCTGTTTAAAAATTTGCCTATCTTCGGAATATTCTGCGTTTCAAGCGTATACCTCCCGGCTTCGAACGAATCGAGCGCCTGCCCGTTCATAAAGAATATTGCCTCCTGGCTTTCATGAACAATGAGCTGCGTCAGGCTGTTAAAATCCTCCTGAGGATGTTTCCATATGAACGTGCCGTTGTCACCCTCATACTTGATTATTTCGGCTATCTGTGCCATTATTTATGCCTCCTCATTTAACCACATAATATTGATTATGTGGTTAAAACTTTGCGCCATATCAAATTTTTATCCGCACAATTTGCCCGATTATCCTTTATTTCACGAAAAAAAGCTGATTTTCTTGACTTAAAACTTATTTAGTAGTATAATTTAAAATAAATGTTATATATTAAAGCATAAAATATACCACATAATCAATATTATGTGGTATAAAAAAGCAGGCTGTTTAAAACCGTTTAAACAGCCTGTTTTATTTATGAAAATAATCTTTTTATCTTAAAAACATCGATGTTTTACTGAGATACTTTCCGTAGTTTAAAATATCAACTTCAGGCTTTCTGCCCGCCGTTATCTCGCTTTTCATATACGTATACAAATCTTCCGTAAACTGTCTTGCAACGCTCATATTACGTATGCATGTATACCGGTTTGCGGGGATTCTTACACGCTCGCAAAGCGCAATTGCACGGTCTCTCTGTTTTATAAGGCGCAGAAGCTCGGAAACAAAATCGCTTTCGTCAAGCTCCCCTGCATTGTATGCCGCCGCACATGTATAAATTGTGTAAAATTCATCCGCAAGCGCCTTGTATGTCAAAGCAATGAGCGCCCATACTCCGCCTATATCGCTTGTGATATTTTCGGAAAAATAATTATAAACCTCTCCCGCGCGGCATATAATATCTCTCAGATACGGGAGATACTTTTTCTCATCATCATAAATCGCCTTAAACTGTTTTGCCGGATAGTTTTGCGGATACTCCGTGTTCCCGCGAAGATAGCAGCTCATGTAATATGAGAACAGATTTTGCATAGGCGTCATCGGATACATACATTCCGTAATCTCATTCATAATTTTCAAATTTCTGTATGCCCCGAGAGCGTCCGAGCCGAAGTTTACAAGAGCATATCTTTTCAAAACTTCATCTTCGTTTTTTGCGTCCGAGGGATTCCATGTACATTCGGCAAACACATTATATGGATAGTCATAGCTGTATTCAAAAGAGCTGTATGCCGTCATTCCCTCAAACTTATTTTTCATAGCAACATCAAGCATTGCATAGATATTCGGGTTTGCATGCGAAGGCATGTTCCAGTGATAATATCCCGTCATGGGCTTGCCTATACCGCGGAAAATATCGTTGACCTTATCTGATTTTCCGTGGAACAGCATTTCCTTGCCCGTATACGACCACCAGTCAATTACAACAGTATCAAAAATCCCCTCGTCCTTAAGCCTTTTTGCAAGCTTTTCGTCAAGCAAATCATTTTCAAAAAACATGTCGTGATAAACATACACGTTTTTCATGCCTTTTTCCTTCAGGTGCTTTACAAGGCGGATCATATGCTCTGTCATTATCTCCGCATGGGTCATATTTTTGCATTTTTCGCATTTGCAGAACGAAGAGCGCGCTTCCTGCAGATTATTTTTATCATATCCCAGAACATCCCATATTTCGTCAAGGCCTACCTCAAACGAATCTATGCCGTTGGGTTTTAAATATCTTTCTATTATTTCATCGTATATGTCAAAAAGTATATCATAAGTTTTCTCATTGCTTGTGCAAAAACCAACGCCGAGGTCTTTTCCGTTTTCGTCTTTTGCGGAAATCTCGGGATGAACACGCGGAATCAGCGTGTTATGCCCCATGCTGTTGAAAAGCGGAATTACTTTAATATTGCACTTTTTGCCGAATTTTATCATCTCGCCGAAATAGTCTTCCGTGAACATTACGGGGAGCACATCGTGCTTGTAAACCCACTTTTTCTCCGCTGCCGAATAATATTTTATATGTCTCGGTGTTGAAAGCTCGGGGTGCTTTTTAAACGGGATATAAAGATATTCCGCAAACTCTCCGTCATACTGGCGCGACCAGCAGCCGTAAAGACCGACAGTAATTGTGTTTATCTTCATCTCGGAAAAATAACGCAAGCCTTTTTTCCAGTCCTCAAGCGTCATAAAGTCGCTGCCGTATCGGCACTCCATAAAATGACCGCGCTCTTTAAAATACGGATAATCAAGTATAAAACATTCTCTCAGGCAAAGCTTTCCGCCCACGCTGTGCAAAAGCTTCGGGAACGTTACAGCCGCATAATACGCACCGGCTTCATCAAAGCCCACAAGATGCGCTCCGCTTTCTTTTACATCTATTATGTATGCCTCCGATTTGCCCCTGCCTTCAAAGCGCGGATCGGAAGAATCAACCGAAAGCTTAACTTCATAGTTACCGCACAAAGCGCATGCTGCCGTGATTTCCGTGAGCTTTTCTTCAAGATATTTCTTTGTCTCGTCAAAAACCTCGCCTTCGCCGCAAGCCGAAAGCTTTAAGCAAGCTTCGGAAACCTCTCCGAGGCATATATCCTTTCCCGTATCACGCGCCTCTGCAGGCTTTGGAATAATTGCGTTTTTAAAATCAAACATATAATTACAATCCTTTCAAACCGTTTTTCTATATTTTAGCATTTACTTATTTATTAAGTCAATATATTATAATTAATTTAAGCTTTAAAATAATGCACAAAAAAAGCGCGGCTGCCGCATGAGCGCCGCGCTGCTTTGATATTTTTATCCTCTTCCGAGTATTGCGTCCATATCCTGCTCGGGCGCGGTTATAGGCTGAAGTCCGTAGGTATCCACAAGCACTTTTGTAACCGTTTCGGAAAGAAATGCCGGCATTGTGGGACCCAGATACATATTTTTAACGCCAAGCGAGAGCAGCGTTAAAAGAATACAAACCGCCTTCTGTTCATACCACGAAAGTACCAGCGTCAGCGGCAAATCGTTTATGCCGCATTCAAATGCGTCTGCCAGAGCAAGCGCAACTTTAACCGCGCTGTAAGCGTCATTGCACTGCCCCATATCAAGTATTCTCGGCAAGCCGTCAATCTCGCCCAAATCTATATCGTTAAATCTGTATTTGCCGCAAGCCAGAGTCAGAACAAGCGAATCAAGCGGCGTCTTTTTCACAAATTCCGTATAATAGTTTCTTCCGGGATGAGCTCCGTCGCAGCCGCCGACAAGAAAAATTCTTTTTATTTTTCCGCTTTTGATAAGTTCGATAATTTTACCCGCATTTTGAAGCACCGCATTATGCGCAAAACCTGTTGTGAGCATATGTCCGCCGTTAATTCCGCTCATGCTCCTGTCATGCTCATATCCTCCGAGCTCAAGCGATTTTTTTATAAGCGGTTCAAAGTTTTTTCTTCCATGTTCATCTTCATCAATATGAATCATGCCCCTGTACCCCACAACCGATGTGGTGTACACCCTGTCTTCATATGACTTTCTCGGCGGCATAAGACAGTTTGTTGTAAAAAGTACCGGCGCCGGAATATCTTCAAATTCCTTCTGCTGGCTCTGCCATGCCGTTCCAAAATTTCCTACTAAATTCTCGTATTTTTTCAAGCCCGGATAGCCGTGCGCCGGAAGCATTTCACTGTGAGTGTAAATATTAATTCCGCGGTCTTTTGTCTGCTCCAGAAGCTGATGCAAATCTTCAAGATCATGTCCGGAAACCACAATAAACGGTCCTTTTTTTATATCAACATTAACTCTTGTCGGAACGGGATTTCCGAAAGTTTCGGTGTTTGCCCTGTCCAAAAGCTCCATACATTTAAAATTGACTTTGCCAAACTCCATAATAAGGCCGAGCCATTCCTCAACGCTGTGATCGCGGTTAATTTCGCGCAGACCTTTATAAAACCACCCTGTTACCTCATCGTCAAAATACCCAAGTCTCATTGCGTGATGAGCGTATGCCGCCATGCCTTTCATACCGAAAAGCAGCGTTGAACGCAGCGAAACAATATCTGTCTCGCCCTTAAAAAGACTTACAACTTTTATATCGTCACCGCCGCCGAGTCTTCTTCTCTCCGCCGCAGCGCGGTCTTTAAATTCTTCTATGGCAGCATCATCGAAATTCACGTTCGTAAGCGTAGTAAAGAGCCCGTCGGGAAGAAGCCTGTCGGACAAATCGCTTCTTTTGCCGTAAGCTGTCTCGGCAAGTCTTATAAGTTCCTCCAGCAGTTCATCCTGCAAATTTGCCGTGCTCGGCTGTTTTCCGCACACACCCATGCGCACACACCCTTTGTTTCCCGCCGTTTGCTGGCATTGAAAACAAAACATATCAGACATAACTTTTACCTCCGTAATTAATTTATTTTCGGCAAAAATATTATTTCCAAATATTTATAAAAAATGCATTGCACGCAAAAAAGCCGCCCGTGCTTAAAGTTTTGCCGGTGCTGCTTTTTTGCTTCGCTTTATAAACGCGTATTTAATATTTACTTGTTTTTATTTCAGATTTTCGAATATACGCATAAATACCGCGGCAACCTGCGCTCTCGTTGTATTTGCTTTAGGTGCGAAAGTACCGTCCGGGTTACCTTTCATAATAGATTTTTCACTTGTCCAGATTACAGCTTCTTTTGCATAATCGGAGATTTCGCCGTTATCCTCATAAGCTGCACTTCCGTTTGCACCCGTATCATATCCCTTGTATGCCGCAAAGCGATAAATAATTGCTGCCATTTGCTCACGGGTAATAGGCTCATTCGGTTCAAATCTGTCTTCGGAAACTCCGGAAACAATGGCGTTTGCACTTGCCCAAGCGACGGCTTTTTCGTAATAACTGTCTTTTTCAACATCGGTAAATGCCGAATTTTCCGCCGCAGGTTCGTTTTCCGAGCGGTAAAGTATCGTTACAAACATCGCTCTCGTTATATCACTGTTCGGAGCAAATTCCGTATCAGACACACCATTAATCAAACCGTTTTTGTGCGTGTACCGGGCGGCGTCATAAAACCAATCGTCTTCGCTGACATCGGCAAACGGATTTTCCCACTTTACCGTATCGTTTTCTTTTTCAACCCACTTTGCATAAAGAGTAAAACTGCCTAAAACTTCATTATTAAAGTCATAAGGCATTGTCAAGCGTTTATCCGTATACCAGCCGTCAAATACAAATCCATCTTTTACAGGCGTGTTGGGCTCGGTCACTTTTTGACCGCTTTTTATTTTTTGACTTGCAATAACATTACCGCTGTTCGTGTTAAACGAAACGATATAGTACGCCGCTGTGCCGCCTCCCGAAGAAGATGATGAATTTCTTTTAAGCGCCGCAATCGCATTTGAAACAGCCGTAGCAGCTTTATCAATATCGCTCTGAGTTACTCCTTCGAGAGACATTATCTCTTCCGCGCCGCGTATGGCTTTCTGAAGCGAATTCCAGCTCTCATTTGTATATCCATTTTTCGTTATTTTTTTTGCCTCTGACAAGGTTTCTTCCAAAGCGGAATAGATAAGGGTTTTGTCTGTAGTTTCTATCACCATGCCGTCATAAAGATACTCTCCTCCGCCCAGTGCAAAGCCGGCGCGTATCAGTGTCTGACCTGCAAATCCCGAAGTTACTTTCGTTCCGTCAACTCCCGCAGACGTTCCGCCCATTATCTCAAGTGACGTAGCGTTCATATCCGTAACATCGATTTTATCACCGTTTTGCAACAATCCGTAAACTTTAAGATAAGTGCTTTCTCCCTCGCCAAGCACTATTTTTCCATCGCTGACGGGTTTATCGGAGCTCTGCACGCTTATGGCAGATATTTCGCTTACAGCTTTGTTCGTCAGTGTCAAAAATTTTAAAGTTTCATTGCCTGCTTTATCTCTTGCAATAATTTCAAGATTTATTTTTGCAAGCTGTTTTGCATCTCCGAGCGGAAGAGTGCATTTCATAGCTTCGCCCGTAAAAATATCACTTTCCGCAGGAGAAACCGCAATACCGTTAATTCTAAACGAATATTCGGCATCTTTTTCAGCCGTTGCCGTAACTATTATGCTGTCCCCCGAAAAGCTGCTGCCGCTCACCGGCGATGCAAGCATAATAACGGGCGCGGTTGTGTCAATGTTTATTATCTCGCAAACTATAGCACTGTCTCCGTCATCGTCTTTGGCGTGAAACTCTACCGTATATTCTCCGTCCGGAAGCGCAACAGGCTGTGAAAACCGAGTGTTTTTTTCCATGAAATTATACCATTCTTCATTATCCGTACCGGAATTAATATATAGTTCTCCGGTTACACAAACATCCGATGTAACATTTATTGCGTTCTCGTTTCTGTTATATTCGATATGCACCAAAGGCTGTGTGGACTCTTTCAGCATTACTTTCGGTGTCGTTTTGTATGCGCTGCAATAATAAATATAGTTTCCGTCCGCGTCCTTTTTAACATTGCACAGTCTGACCTTTGCACTGTACTCTTTTCCCGGAGTATATCCGACAGAAACGGTTTTCCCTTTCGAACTGCCGTTTTCGTCAAGTTCCAAAACGGGCTTTCCGTCTTTGTCAAGAACTGGCATATCATAACGTCCGCCTATTATTATTTCTTCATCTCTGTTAAAATACAGACCGGCGTCAGCCAATCGTTCACCTTCGTACACCTCGACAAGATATCCGTCAAAGTTTTCTTCTGTTTTCTCAACATTAACCTTCAGCTTATCATTTCCGCAGTTTTCAATTTTGACATTTTCGGCCGCTTTGGGGGCGTTGCTGTTTGCAACGGTTATTTTCCCGGCATTAAAGCTTTCGTATAACGTGTTTTCATCGCTTATTGTTATTTTAACCTCGTACTCTCCGCTCGGCATTTTATCGGGTATCTTAATCTCGGTGCTCTGTGACTTTGCGGATATTTCGCTCTCATTCAGGATAATGCCGCTGTGTCCGTCACCGTCCGCTGCGGAAATAAAGATTTTTGCACTGTCGCTTATGTTTTCACCGTCCCATTTAACAGACAGTGTATTTCCGCTCATTTCAGCGCTGCATGATGTAAGCGTTGCAATCGGGTTTACCTTTATAACGCATATATCATAAGCGTTATTGTCGGAAAACTCAATCAGCATATCTTTAGCGGAACCGGAGCTCGGCACCGCGATATATGCCGCGTTTTCAGAAACGCTGATATTCGCATTTTTTAGTGCATTTCGTTTTTGTTCATCAGCCGCGTTGTGAGCCGGAGCGACATAATACCTCAGTTCGTACAAAGAACCGCCTTGTTTTACTGACATACATTTCTTTAAATCGTCTGCCGAAAGCTCGGAACCGTCAGCGCGGCTTATTGAAAGAATATAATCACAGGGGTTACCAAAACGGACAAGGTGACTTGTTCTTTCGCTGTTTGTAAATACTTCCGTATGCGAAATTCCTGTGCCCATAAGCCTGATATCGGAATTGTTTGAGTTTTTCACCTTTTTGTCAAAATCCGAAACAGCCTTGCTGCCTGCACAATAAGATAAGTTTCCGCCGATTGCCGCAAATTGTTTCTCCCTTGTCTCCGAATCCTCTCCGACCTTCACGGGACGAATCATTTCGTTAAACAGCATTTTTGTTCTGATTACACCCGGATCATCCGACATCGAAAACGTGGCAAGATTTTGATTTCCGCTCGGGTTGCCGTGTGTAAACTCAATGTTTCCGCCCCAATAATATGTAAAACCGACTTTTATAAGGCTGAGTACCTCAACAGACCCCCACATTTTTTCAGTTCCGCCGCCGAGTTCCGCCGATGCAAGCTCCATTCCGCCGATAATCGGGATATATCCGGGAAGTCCTATTGCAACATTAAGAACAAACTGTACAAAATCAGCGGTGTCTTTCCCAGCCGCCGCAGTTATGGTGAAGCTGCCCTTCATAAGCCCTGCAAAATTTACACCCGCTGACAAATTCAGGTTGAAATTCGGATACCAGCCGACCGCAATTTCCCCGCCCTCTATAAATTTGGCATTTTTAAGCATTTTGAGACTTAAATCATCAAAAGACAATTTAAGAGAACGCAGGGAAAGCTCCAAATCGGCGTTTCCCGTCAATATTTTTGTGATATCAAACTCAACATGGAGCAAAACGGTCAGCGGCGGAATGCCGTCTTTGCCATAAACAGTGTCATACAAATTATCGATTCCGCCGCCTCCGCCCGTTATCCAGACAACACCCATACTGTCTATGTTAATACCGGGTTCAAAACCGCCGATGCTGAAATACATCTTATCCGGAATCGGCGCGCCGCTCGGAGATGCTTTTATGACCAGTGACATCGCAAGTGAAATATTTGCAAAATCAATAGCCGCATTAACGCCGACATTGTATGCTCCGATTGTATTGATACTCAAATCACCTTCTATTTTATTCGGTAAAAATTTTACTATCTGCGGAAGGGCAATGTGTGCATCCATGTTGATGCCGATATATCCGGGGTTGTTGCCGCCGTACAGTATATCGTGAATTGAGGCGCCTGCCTCAACACGCTCCGCATCTTCATTTGTCGGCGGAATATCTTTTTCTTTGGTCTGTGTTTTAAATGTACCCGACTCTTCGTCAAAGTCAAGTCCAAAAGTATATCCGTCATCTTGGTCATCGTATTCAATCTCGGCAAGATCCGTTGTCCACCTTGCACCTGCCGCAGTATTTTGTCTTACTGCAGCCGCACCGCCCGGAGTCATAAATCCGAGGTCAAGACTTCCGCCGAAAGAAATAATGTCAGATGTTGTATCATCATCGTTTTGTATCTTTCCGAGAACGCCGTATTTCATATCAACCAAAAATCCGCCAACGGTTGTTAAAATGTCAAACGCATTATCCCATTTAAGCTCAATAAAATCCTTGTTATCCGAAAGCTGTCCGTTTTTCACAACCTCGCCGTCCGGGCTGTACTCCGGAATAATATACTCAACGCCGCTTTGCAAACGGAACGCTGCCGTGCCGTTTCTTACCGTGGTGTTTGCTCCGACGGTTGTTATCTTTCCGTCCATTAAAATCTCAACGGTTCCGTTTTCTTTTTGCTCAACGGTAAAGTCATCGCCGTGATAATTCAATATATGGTTAATATTGATATCTTTGTCTTTGCCGAACAGACGATAAAAGTTTTTGTTGTTTTTATCCTGCCTAATATCGCCTCTGAAAGACAGCAGCAGATTTTCTTCTTTTATATCAGCCTTTTTCAATACGTCTTCATTTTTATACGGCACAACTTTATATTTTTCTTTTCCGTCCCGCTGAACGGTGACAATTCCGTATGAAGTGTTATGATACTTTTTGTCACTTGAAATCTGAATCTTCATAGCATCTGACGTAAAGTCAGCGGATATACCGTCAAGCGACTGAGTGCGTATGGAATTTTTCCAAATAAAGTGTAACTGATATTGCCCGGGTTCCATATACTCATCAAGCATAATGTTTATAACCGACGGGTCATCACCTTGTTCAAAAATGAGATTATTTATCGGTATTTCATAATTTATGCCGTTTTCGCCGTAAAGATAAATTTTATCAAGCAAATTGCTTTTGAACAGCGATGCGCCTTTACCCGTAACCGTAATATACCTGACATCTTGATTATAAATGATACCCGGCGAGAGATCTGTCAGCGTAATTGCCGGGAGATTTTTGTCTGTCCCCGGAAGAATAATGTGGTTTTCGGTGGTTCCGAGGCAGTATTCCTCCGCATAATAACCAAGCTCATTTACATCGTCATCCATATCAAAGACTTTGATAATAAAAGTTCCGAGCTGCGCCCTCTCCTTCGGGG
>ENA-OUQH01001563-OUQH01001563.1-human-gut-metagenome-genome-assembly--contig:-NODE-1563-length-15114-cov-76.443257_pt1 | contig 15114 bp, 13 predicted proteins | sample MGYA00237948_ERZ548828 | MGnify/ENA primary metagenome ERZ548828 (study PRJEB26490, sample SAMN05194711) | human gut metagenome | biome: terrestrial biome; feature: human-associated habitat...
CTGCGTGGTAAATTGCGCCCTCGCTTGTCTTGACGATAAAAGCAACACCGCTGTCGGTTGAAAGAAGCGCACTAACCTGTGTGCCGTTGTCAAGAATATAGGTTTGATCGTGGTAAGCCGTCGTAACTTTCACACCGGCAGGATACTTCTTTTTGCCGATGTCCTTTGCCAAAACAGCCTGATAATTCATACCCATATCATCAAGAATTTCAAAGATTTTCGGATTGAAATGGTCTTGGTGAAAGTGACTGCAAAAGACTATGGCTTCCTTGCTTTTGTCAAGCCTCGGCATCTCGCCTTTGTAGTAATCAAAAACATAGTAGCAGTTCTCGGTTTCAACCAAAAAACCGCTGTGGTTAATGTATGTTATTTTCATAATACACCTCTATTACTCTTGTCTTATTATATCAAAGCGATAAATCGGAATCAATACCGCACAATATTTTTGATACGAAGCAAAACGCTTGAAACGGTCTGCTTGAGCCTCTTTGCTTTTTTAACAAAAAAGCAGTTCTAATTGGCGTATAAAATATATAAACAGTAAAAGACTTGAAACAAAATTCGTGTGTATGGTATAATTTTAAAAAATGACGGAGGATTTTCTATGAACATAAAAAATGCAGGTGCGGTTTTCGGCACTCTCTGCGGACTGACGGCATTGACCGCAATGTCGGCTGAAATATTCTATGATTTCTCGATAAACACAAAATCACCTATACATATGAGTAAGCTCAACAATCTCGTTCAAAAGGTCACGAACACATCCGGCAGCGAAGAAGACGCGAGCGAAAAATACAGCGGACTTACCGGTACGCCAGAAATGAAAAAATGGTACAATGAGCACGGTGAGGATGTTTACATTATGTCCGACTCTCTTCGTCTGCACGGCAAGATATTTAAAAACAACAGTTCAAAATATGTACTTGTCTGCCACGGATACACAAGCAAGGCCAAGCATATGGCCGGTTTTGTAAACAAATTTTACTCACTCGGGTATAATGTTTTGGCAGCAGATGCACGTGCACACGGCGACAGCGAGGGCACGAAAATAGGAATGGGCTGGCCGGAGCGATTTGACGTTATCAAATGGATAAAGCTTATTATTTCTTGGGAGCCAAATGCGCAAATAATACTACACGGCGTATCCATGGGAGCGGCGACGGTGCTTATGGCCTCCGGAGAAGAGCTGCCCGAAAATGTCAAGGCTATAATTGCAGATTGCGGCTACACCTCGGAATGGGATGAATTCAAATGCGAAGCAAACGCTCTGCATATCCCGTGGTTTCCCGTACTCAACGCCGCATCTGTGATGTCAAAACTTCGCGACGGGTATGATTTCAAGCAAGCGAGCGCTCTTGAGAAGGTCAAACAAAGCCGTATTCCGACTCTGTTTATTCACGGCTCCGATGACGAGCTTGTTCCATACAGTATGCTCGATAAGCTGTATTCGGCGGCAGTCTGCAAGAAAGAATGTTTGACCGTCAATGGTGCCGGACACGCGCTTTCATCCTCGGTTGAGCCGGAGCTTTATTGGAACACGGTTGAGAGCTTCATTGATAAATATTTAGAAAAATAAAATTTGAGCCGTGCCGTTCGGCGGAAATAAACATATGTATTTTAAAGACTGTTGCGAATAATGTGCAGAATGGATTGTAGCTTCGATGGTAAATACGGAATACGGTAAGGTCAAATTGTCATTGACCTTGCACTTTAACGAGTATAATAAATTTCGGCTTCTGTTAGACGGGAAAGAACCTATGGACTTTGAAAATACGGGAAACGCAATCAATTATGTATTTGAAACAGAAGTCGGAAATCATATTTTAACATTTGAAAGCATTCCTTTTGAGAAAAATCAATTAGGGAAATTGAAATTTTCGTTTTTATCCGAATCATTTCAAAAGAGAATATTGAATCATTTGTTTGCTTTCAGATATGATTTATCCTGTTTCAAAGTAACATACATGCTGCATATTCATCGTAATGCAAAATTGGAAATTGCCATTAAAACAAGCTGCTATAATAATTTCCTTTATATAAGGGCTAAATGTTTGCATCCCGTAATTGTTCAAAGCTCAAATATAAAAGTTCAGAAAGAGGAATTTTCTGTATTATATAATAAGCTTTTGAAGAAGAAATTTTATTTTTCTCAGATGGTTATTTGGACAATTTATTTTATTTTGTTAATAACGGTTTTTGGCGGACTCGCTATCTATGATATTATACATTGGGAAGCAGATGCCTACATGGCAGGGTTTAATAAAATTTCAGCATTGTTTTTGGGCGTTTTTCCGCCGCTCATTATGATTTTATTTTCTTATTTTTTCTGTATTGTAAATCTCGTTAAACAATACAACAATAATTATTTATGCGAATAAATGATTATATGTTTTTGTAAAGTAGGAGGCTTTTTATGAAAAAGTTAATCTGTATTATAATGTCTGCAATTATTATAATTATGTTATTTATGCCCTCATTTACGATTTGTGCAGCAGATACAAATGAATCAAAAAAGATAACTGAATTTACAAACGGGATTGCAGACTTGGCAAGGAAATATGATTCGGAGAAAGAGTTTGTTACCCCCGAAGAAAATGAAACGGCACAAATTCAAGCTTTTTCTGCTCGAAATTCAGAAGAAGTCACAGACAGCACTGAAACTGAATATACCTTACAGGATTTTCAGACCGCGAGATTGATTGTCCGTGCCGACAGTAAATTTAATAAATACGGCGCATTAGAGGATGTTAGTGGCTTTGAGGACTTTCATATTTTGCAATATGAAAGTCCCGAAGCGGCTATGGTGGCTTTTAAGCAGATAAAAGATGAAAAAAACATAACCAAAATCGCCCCTGACGAGGTTGTTGCTGGGTTACAGGGTGAGATATCCGAAAATACAGTTGACGTATCCAAAGATTATCTCTGTGCTTGGAGTACGGACAGAACACAGTCTAAGCGACTTCAGGATTATCTTAAAGCAAACAATATCCAAATGCGAGAGATTATTGTCGGTGTCGTTGATACAGGTGTTGACTATAACCATGAATTTCTTAAGGGAAGACTTATACATCCGAAATTTGATTTTCCTAAGAACAGCAATGCCGAAGAAGATGAAGAAAGCATCTATAAAAGTCACGGTACTGCCGTGAGCAGCGTTATTGTAGACAACACCCCCGAAAATGTCAAAATTATTATGTATAACGGTTTTGATGAAAACGGAAAAAGTACAGAAGCCAGATTAGCTGCTGCTGTTATTGCAGCGGTTGATGAAGAGGTCGATTTAATTAACGCCAGTTGGACAGCTTATGACAGCGCGGATGTAATATCGGCAAGCTTAGATTATGCTTATCAAAAAAACATTCCTGTATTTGCATGTGTCGGAAATGATGACGGAGCAAATATGTACTTTTTACCGGCAAATAAAAAGGAGTGTATTGCAGTTGCAGCTACAGATTTGGATAACACAGCGGCAGATTGGAATATTGTAACGCCAAATACTGATATTTCAGCTCCCGGTGAGGATATTAAAGTCGCAGCGTTTCATAACAAATATGAAACTTGGAGAGGAACTTCATTCTCTACTCCGTGTGTGGCTTCAATAGGCGCTATTCTTCTGTCCGTGAACCCGAATATGTCAGTGGACGCCTTGAAAACACGATTAAAAGAAACGGCATTGCCGGTAAAGTATCAAAATTTTTATCATTCTTCGCAGGGAGAATATTTTGACAATGTGGAATCGCTGTATATTGGTTCGGGAATCGTTCAGTTTTGCGATGCTTTTGGGTTAGAGGATGAATGTGCAGTCCCTGAAATACACATGGAAACTAAAGTGTATGTCGGGGAACAGAAATGTGAAATTACCTGTGCGGATAAAAATGCGACAATTCTCTATACAACCGACGGCTCCTATCCCGATTTACAAAATGCTACGATGTATACCGAACCGTTCTCTATAACCGAACGTACTCGTATTCGTGCAGTTGCATACTATGCGGACAGCGGTTATCACGGTGAAGAAACAGAAGTTACACCGAGAATACAGTATATCGACGATGATTCTGCCTTTAAAATTGATGCAGACGGTATCATTCACGAATATACGGGCAGCATTGCCGATTTGTATGTTCAAGAAAAAATTAACGGTATTCAAGTAACCGGATTTGTTGCGGGCGCTTTCAGAAAAGGTGCTTTACTGAGTTTAACATTGCCCGAAACCGTAACGGAAATACCCGCTAACGCTTTTTATGAAGATACATCTTTAGAGTTTATCAGGGCTGCAGGTGTAACCAATATCGAAATGAGCGCTTTTTGTAATTCGGCATTGATGTATGCAGAATTTCCCAATACAAAGGTAATTGAAAACGGTGCATTTGCATATGCAAGTAAATTTTACGGTGGCGATTTTTCCTCTGTTGAAACGATTAAACGTGCAGCTTTTCAATATTCAAAAATCCGAAGCTTTGACGGACCGCAGGTTAAGGAACTTGCTCCAGCGACGTTTCGTTGTTGCAATTCTTTAGAACGTGTATATTTTCCGCAAGTTTCATTCTATACAGGTATTCCTGTGTACGGAATATTTGAGGATTGTTCTTTGTTACGTGAAGTTGTAATGCCTGCAGAAACTGCATTGCCTTTAAAATCATTCCGCAGTTCCAATATTACAGAAGCGTATTTTCCGTTTTTGGAAAAAATGGGAACTTCAGCATTTGAAATGTGTATTTGTTTGGAAAAAATATATATGCCCTCTCTTTTGGAAATCCCTAAAAGTGCGTTCTGCGGCAGTACATCTTCTAATCCAAGAGCAAAATCCAGAGCATATTTTTTTGATAATGTTAAAATGATTGGTGAAAATGTTTTTGGAGTGTATCCAACTTCACGAATTGAGTTCTCTCATCTTGAATCAGCAAAAAGTCTGCCACAGACGGAAGGCTGTATAATTTCTATGCCCTCAACATTCAAAGAGTGTACGGAAGATACAAAGGGCAGGAATTACAAGGTTTACGGTACTAAAGGAACATATGCGGAGCAGTGGGCAAATGAAAACGGACACAAATTTATTGAAGTCTCGCAGGAAACTGCCGTGCTTACTCAACTGCCCGAAAAATATACCGATGCGGACGGCGTTTTAACAGCAGATGTCATCGGTTTTAACCGTACTTATCAGTGGTACGGCAGTTTTTCAGCGGACAATAATGCAGGTGCACCCATTGACGGTGCAACGGATAAGGACTTTAACCCTACCGAATATCCTGCTTATCCGTATTACTATTGCGTAGTTACCAGCACAGATGTAGGTTATGACCCCATTGAAATCCGTACAAATGTAACGGAGAACACCACATATCAGTCAGCCGATTACACAGAGTACAACAAAGCGGTTGAACAGGCAAAGGCACTTGACCGCAGCTTGTACACGGATTTGACCGAGCTTGACGAAGCTCTTGCGGTTGATGTGAGCGGTAAAAATATCACCGAGCAAAGTGTTGTGGATGTGCAGACTAAGGCGATATTGAATGCGTTAAATGCATTGCAATACAAGCCTGCGGACTATTCACGGGTTAATGAGCAAATCAATACCGTTCCCGAGCATTTGGAATATTACACGGATGAAACCGTGAACGCCCTGAACAAAATATTAAATGGCATTGATTACGGCTTGGATATTACAAAGCAGGAGGTAGTAGACTCTTACGCCAAGCAGCTGCAAAACGCAATTTCCGCACTTAAATACAAGTCTGCGGATTACACCGAATACGACAAAGCGGTTGCCAAAGCAAAGGGACTTGACAAAGAGAAATATGTTGATTTCTCGCAGGTTGAAAAGGAATTGGCTGTTGATGTCGGCGGCATAAATATCACACAACAGGAGGAGGTAGACCTCCAAACAAAGGCGATACTTGCGGCGATAGATGCACTTGAAGAAAAGCCGCAGGAACAGCCGATTATCAATCCCGAACAAGATAAAACAAACGGCAACACAACACCGGATAAACCAAGCAAAAACGAAAGCGTTATTTCGCCCATGACAGGCAGTGAAACCTACACAGGTGTTTTCACAGCCTTGGCGGCTCTTTCCTTTGCAACGGTATTGCTTGTTCGGAAGAAAAAAGATAATTAAATATATTTACGGCAGAAAATTGATAGAAATATGATTTTACCTTTCTATTTTTGATGGATAAACAATATGTAAAGGGCAAACTTAAAACGAGGGTTTAAAGTTTTATTACTTTAAGCCCTCTTTATTTTTTGAAATGTCTCTCAAATTTTTTGCTCATTTCAATTCGTGTTACGATTTTGATTTGAGCGATGTCTCTCAAAAGTCTCAGTCATAAATGCCTTAAATCGCATCAAAACGGATTTGGAATTTTGAAATTTGCTGTCTCTTAGAATCTCTCAAAGACTCTCACGATATTTTGAAGCAAAGAAAAAATGCCCGAATGCTGCCGTAAAAAGCAGTATTCGGGCATAAAAAAGCCTCGGAACAAATTGTTCCGAGGTATTGGCAGAGGTATAACAACCTGTCAAGTCACGGTAGTATTTGCTTTGCAAATCTCCACCTTAAAGACTTGACAGAACGTTTTTACGGGTTTAATTGCATTATAAACCCGTAATAAGAACATCACCCATTTACAAAATCACAGATTTTGAATGGGTCCCGATAACCTTGTTACTCGCTTCGCTCGTAATAAGGATTCGAACCTAAAATGGCGGAGTCAGAGGCTTGCAATCTTTTTTCAAAACCGCCTATTTAAGCCGTTTTTCAGACTTTGCGTCTCTCAAAAATCTCTCAGAATTTTATTTTTGCTTAGAACAGCAAATTCGTATGAGAAATTGCGAACCGTACAATGAGGTGTCGAAAGAAACTCTAAATCCGCATCATCTTTTACAGCAGGGTACTGTGCAATTTAATGACGAAGAATATAAAAGCTAATTATTCAATCAGATTTAATCCAAACTCAAGTCTCGTATATTCTATTCAATAATTAGGTAACAAAAAAGCGCCGTATTTCTACGACGCTTTTGTCTTGCTCAAAAGATGGAGCAAGGGAATGCTATTCAATTATCTGTTGTACTTTTTCTTTCTGCTGGCAACCGTTGTAGCAAGGGTTGCGCCGCCGCTGGCTAACAGTAGGGAAATCCACAGTGCAAGGTTGCTTGTATTGCCAGTCAGCGGACTCTTATCTGATGTTCCCGGTTTAGTACTGGCAGGCTTTTTCTCAAGAGCAGCAATCGCATCTTCGATAGCCTTTGCCATCTTGTCTACTTCGGATTGCTCTGTAATATTTTTACCACGGACAACAGCATTGACAGCAGCTTCCACACCGGAGAAATCCTTGTAATCATTCTTGTTCAAGGCATTTGCTTTAGCAATGGCTTCGTCAACCTTAGTGTAATCAGCATCCTTGTATTGCAGGGCAGTAATCGCATCTTCAATAGCCTTAGCCATTGCATCAACTTCGGTCTGCTCCGTAATATTTTTACCACGGGTCACAGCATTCACAGCGGCTTCCACGCCGGTGAAGTCCTTGTAGTTATCCTTGTTCAGTGCATTTGCTTTGGCAATGGCTGCATCTACCTTTGTGTAATCTGCATCCTTGTATTGCAGGGCAGCAATGGCATCTTCAATAGCCTTTGCCATTGCATCAACCTCTGTTTGCTGGGCTTTGCTTTTTGCTCGGTCAACAGAGTTAATGGAATCTTTTACCGCAGAATAATTTGTATAAAGGCTGCTATCAAGAGCCGTTGCCCTTGCGATGGCTGCATCGACAGCTGTGTAATCAGCGGGGATGTTATTGTCATCCCACACAAAAGTTGGATGACCGATTCCTGCAACCCATTCAACGCCCGCACCGGCATTGGTTTGCAAGCCAGCAAGGACATCTGCGGAGGTGAAGTTGGAGACAGCAGTGCCGCACGATGACTGGTCAAATGTCGGGTCGGCACTCGCAGTACCTGCATCCCAATCTACCACCAGCTTAGCAACAGCTAAGTAATTGCCTTTATTATCAGGATATTTTTCTTCATCAAGCGTTACACCATCAGGAGGGGTATCCGGCCAAATGCAGTCGGTAACATGGGTCTTTACAACAGCTGTAATCCAAGTGATATTGCCAGGCTCAGCGCAAGTGATGTTTTTTGTTGCAACTATGCAATTTTTGATTATTACGCCAGGCTTGTTCCCAGAGAAGTTTTCAAAGTTTGCACCGAGAATACCACCTACAGCTGAATAGATATTATTGCAGGAAACGGAACCGCCAAACCAACAATCGGTAATCGACGAGCTGTCCGCAGAGTTTTCCCACTGACCAATCAGCCCGCCAACGGTATCAACATCATCTTCATTGGACTCTGTACTGATAACCGTGGCGTCTGAGCCACAGCCTTTTACCTGTGTACTCCAAGTGCATTGACCAATCAGCCCACCAACGAACTTGCTGCCAACATTGTTTTCTATTTTTCCGCTTGTATAGCAGTTTTCAACGGTGCCGCCATTGACCCAATCCGCCAAAATGCCGGCAATTAATGAACCATCATTTGAGTCAATATCAGCGTCTATAACAAGTAGATTCTTTAATGTACCACCGTCAGAAACAACTCCGAAAAGTCCATTTCGAACAAGTTCGTCCCCAGTATAGTGATGGTTCAGATTCATGATTTTATGATGCTGTCCATTAAAAGTACCAGCAAAATATCTGCCAAAGTTGCCGCCATTTCCAATGGGGGTCCACTGGGTGCCGGATAAGTCGAGGTCATTATCCAAGTAAATCGTTTTTCCTTCAAATGATACAGATGCAGTTTTGTCATTGACTAACTGCGCTAAACCAGCCAACTGTTCGGCAGTGGTGAAATGGTATTCAGTATCCGTCTTATGGTCGGTGTACCAGCTTGTATCTGCCGTACCGTCCCAACTATCTACTGAAGTTCCTTCAGCAAACGCTGTCATCGGAACAAGTGCCATCACAAAGCACAACGCAAGCAGAAGGCTTAGAAGTTTCTTCTTCATTTTTATTCCTCCAAAATAATTCTATCCGCTATTTACTTTCTCCGGCAGCGGACACGCCGAGAAAAGATGTGTTTACGGGTGGTGGTTAGGACTTCAATATCAAACCACCATCCTTCCGGCAAACGCAAAAAGCCGAAGCCAAGGCATAATGCGCCCTGTCTCCGGCAACTGGTTCGTTATAAATTGTATGAAATAAGACTTGACACACTGAAAAAACGGCGCTATGCTCCTGCCCATCCGAGCCGACAATGATTGTCGCATTTCCGTTTGCCATAGTCAAATCCTCCTTCCATAATTTCTAAGGAAAAAAGGATATAAATCCTCCACTATATAATTACGCAAAAATATTATAGCAGATTTTTCCCGAAATCTCAAGAGGTTTTCAGAATATTACACTTCTCTTTTTCTCAAATCATTGCCTTCTTCCATTACTCACGGAACTGTATGACTTCTTGAATACTTCCCGAAAAGGGAAAGCCGCCGTCTGTGACAGCGACTTTTCTATTTAGCGGTTAAACCGTCCGAGAAAACATTGTTTCCGCCTGCTTGTTAAGGTCTGTATGGTAATCGCTCAGCTTGTTGGTAGTCAGTAGCTCGGCATACAAGGGACCTTGTGATTGCTGATATACCACAGGTGTCGCTGTCCCCAACTCTATCTTGTATGTGAAAAAATCATAAGACAAATTTTTAATCCGTAATTTCTATTGAAAAAGAACCATTGCTATTAAGCACCAACTTAAGATTGTTCATTGTAGTGTTGTAAAGGTGGTCTCTCGCCGTAGACGATAATGAGGCACGAGTTTGCGTAAGTGCTTCTCTAAAGATTTGCTCTGCATTTGGCAAAACAAATGAGCTTGCAATTACTTTTTCAAGTTCTTTCTTGAACACTGTATCAAAGAACTTGTCCTTTTCAGGTGTCATAAACTTATCAAGATAGCAATAGAAAACAATGTTATTCCAAAGAAGTGATTTGAAGTCAGAACCATATTTTGTCTTTTCAAGAAGAACAAAATAATTTGCATCAACATCCTCGATAACAGACCAAAAGTCAGAATCACTTGAAGCAAGAATTATAGAATCCACTTCATCCTTATATACTGCTTTTGAAACACCGGCAAGAGCTTGTGATCTACAAGAGACTTGTCCTCTTTAATACGCTCAACAACAACGGTTCCGACTTCCACATTATATGCAAAGAATTTCAGTTGCAGCCAAGCCTTTGATGAGTTAAGTTCATCATAATAAACTACTACTTTATCAATCTTTTGTATTTCATAACCCTTAAGGCTATCAAACATAGCAGCTAAGCGATAAGGATCGCAATTTTCACCATCGACAAAAATCCGGAAGGGTTGATTTCTCAAACCCTTTTAAACACTTAAAACCTAAATGTTTTACTTTCCCCTGCTTTAAATTCAACTGTTTGTGATTTACCGCCGGCTTTAATATTAAGCTTTTGGTCAATATCCGAAGTAACGGTTGCGCTTATTGTTTTACCGCCGTCTGCCCATTTTAATTCAGTTACGGTAGCACGGTTACGGGTTTTAATCCCTTTAAGCGTTCCGTTTTCAAAACCCGAATTCGGGAGGGCCGGAAGAAACTCAATATCATTATTATGTGAATAAACAAGAGATTCATTTATAATTCCGAGATAGCCTATCGCAAAATCAGTACAATAGCAACTGCCTTGGTCATAATCGTGGTTAGTCATTAGTGAATCGTACCTGATTTTATGGTTCATAAGTTTAACGAGGGCATCTGTTAAAGAATCTGAATCCTTTAACCTTGAAGCAATAAGACTGCGGTGAACAAGTGCGTGTGACGCTTCATTTTCACTCTGTCTGTTTGCAATTGCCTGCTCGCAGGCTTTTGACAGTTCATCATTTCCCTGCGTTTCAAAAAGCGGCCATACACCGTAAAGATGACTTAAATGACGATGTTTATTATTTTCATCAAATGAAGTTGTTGCCCATTCTTTAAGAGCGCCTGTTTCATCGTAAAGATACGGCGGAAGATTTTTTTCAAGTTCCTGCCATTTAGAAGTATCAGCACTTTTATCAATGTCGCCCATAACTTTAATAAGCATATTAAGATTATCACGGCAGGCCGAAATATCAATAGCACAGTTAGCATCCGATGGGCTGTTATAATTTGACGGATTATTTTCAGGCGAATAGCTTGGCAAAATGCAATATGTTTCACCGTCATTTAATGATGTTTTGCCCTCTTCATAATGAATAGAACCGTCTTTTGCGGTATAATATTCAGGGCTCATCAGCTGACTCCAATAATTTGCACTTTTCACCAAAAGCGGATATAAAATATCTTCTTCAAGCCTTAAATATCCACGCTTTTTAATTTCTTCAATTTGACTTTCTGTTAAGTCTTTTTCGGTAACGGAGAGAACCGATTTAAGATTTTCAAGGTCAAATTCATCACTTAAAGGAATATTGATATTACCATATGAAAGAAGAGTTTCATAAAGCGGGTTAATCATCCAAGATGTGCCGGCGTTCCAATATCTGAAAGGATAAGGATAGCAGGTTTCGGTAATTACTGCTTTATCACCGTCAGTATTGACCGGAGCCTGAATAGCGTCTTTAAACCCATGTGTTGCATATGCATTTTCTTCCCAATCAGGAAGTTGTCGCAAAATGAAATATGCATAGCCGATAGGGCTGCGTGACATATTGCTCGTATTCATTGAAGAAGTTTGCAAATTAACATTTGCGTCCATTGTATATTTACTGCCCCAGCCGGTGTTAAATTCACCTGTCCACATACCGTAAAGTCGGCTTGTGGAATAACCCGAACAGCAAAGATACGCATATCTGCCGGCATAATATGTACGCTGGGCAAGAGCGGAATTTATTTTCTTTTTACCCTTTTGCATTTTTAAAAGTGTTTCATTTGACTCAAAATTATCATCACCCAACGAAAGTGTAACGCTGTCGAATTGCGGCTGATAAATTTCCAAGTGATTATTTAACGCTTTATCATAATCAAAATCATTATTACCTGCATATTTTGCAGCTACACATTCAAGCTTTGCTATGCAATCTTCGACAAGTTTGAAACCATTTTGCTTTTCAAAATCATCAATTTTTCCCATATCGTAAGTTCTGTCACTTACGGTAAGAAGATAAACACTGTCGGCATCGGTTATTTTAATGCCTGTATTTTCACCCAAAAACTGTGTTTCGTCTGTTTTCTTATCTATCAACACTTTTTCTTTGTTTCCGCCTGAAGTAATTACATAAGTTACTGTTGCATAACCGCCGTTTTTAAGTTCACTTTTTTCATAATCAGGATAGTGTGAAACAAGCGCAAGGTAGTTTGCATTATCATCAGTTAATTTTTTATACTTCATATTAGCTTCGTCACTGTCGCCGAAATTTGCAAGAGTTGAAAGGTTATCAAATGATAAAGTTAAATTAAGCTTACTGCCGGAAGATGATTTATTAAGCTTGGTAATCACAACATCATCTGCCATTGAAGTGAATGATGTACGCTTCCAAGTGCCGTTTTTATCCGTAAAATCAACACCGACCTGCGACGTTTCATAATCTGTATAGCGAATATATTTTTTAGTGCTTTTCTTATCAAAATCAAGCCGTAATTGGCCGCCCGGGTGATAACGGTATACGTCATCATAGTTTGCATTATCCGTAATATCTTTACATTTAATAATACTTTGCTTTACTGTTTCAAGTTCATCATAAGTTTGAGGACAAGTACGCTGATTTTCATTAGGCATTATAAAATGCATATTTTGAAAAATAAATGTGTCGCTGTACGGACTGCCGCTTGTAATAAACCCTTGAAGTCCGTTTCCGGATACCATCCCCTGCCTCCAAGATTTAGTTTTATTTTTTCTCGAATCTTTAAGCTCGGTATAATTATATGAAAATGAAATTTTAGAGGTATCTTTAAAGAGAGATTTAATATCACCTTCGCTGACTTTGCCCCCTGAACAAGATGCCAACGAAAAAGCAAAAGATACAGTTAATAACACACAAAGTGCTTTTTTTACATATCTATTCATAATCTCGCCTCGTAAAAATTATAACATACAGGCATAAAAAAACAACACGACATTATCTTTATGTAAATGTCGTATATGTTATAATAAGCAATGTGATTTAAATGGATTTCATTTGGAACAAAATACAATTTGTAATAACAGATTTGGGTGGCGGCAAACTCGGCGAAAAAACACCGATACACGTTCACGCAAAAGGCTGCTATGAATTGCATTTTGTAACCGAAGGTAAAGGCACGCTTATAGCCGATGGCAGAGAAATTGAATTAAAGAAAAACGATTTTTTCATTACAGGGCCGAATATTAGGCATAGCCAAAATTATGATGAGCAAAGCCCTATTGAAGATGTATTTGTATTGATACAAATTAAAAACGATAAAAGCAAAAATGTATTTTCAAGTATTTTTACACAGCATAATTTTTGTTATCTTGAAAATGTTGACAACAAATTTGCAAAAATGCTTTTAAGCGAATGGAAAAATAAAAATCCTGATTATAAAAGTGTGATATCGGGATTGATGATAATTATTTTAACACAGATTACAAGATTGCTTTTGCCAAAAGATTTTCAAGAATTTGCTAATAAAGAAAACTTGAATGACAAAAGATTTGCAATAATAGAGCAAGCATTTTTGTACGAAAACGAAATTACTCTTACAAAGCTTTCGCAGATGATAGGTTTGTGTGACAGGCAAACACAAAGACTTTTAAAAAAATACTATGGCAAAAGCTTTAGAGAAATAAAAGAAGAATCCGGCAGATAAAAACAGCGCTTTACTTTTAGCAAAGTGCCGTCAGCAGGTAGGGAAACCGAATTTTAAATTTCTACACGCCGGTAGATTTTGAGAAGGTGGTATGAATTCTGCGTTTTGCTTTGGCAAGAGTCATCTTTGCTATAAGATATAGCCTCTATGACAATTATTATAACGCGGCGCGTTTTAGCCACTTTATCGACAGTCTGAGAGTCCTTACCTTTTGGCAAAGATTCCGTTTTTATGACTTAACCTCAATAATTGCATTCTTTATCGTCTTGAAATCCTTATTCTGCGATAGGGGAACACGAACCAGCTTTTGATTGCTGTAAATATCAATAATCTGTTCTTTATATGAATACCATGTATCATACAAATCAGAAATGATTGGATCTTTTTCATTTCGTCTACGATGGAATTTACTAAGCGTTTACCTTTTGTACTGAAATAGCCATATACCTTTTTACCTTCATAATCAGAAAGGTACTCCGATAAAGAAACCAACAAAGCTTCTATCTTTGGATTATCATATAATCGAGAATTCACTTGGTCGATAATATCATAAATTTGTTGTTCTCCGGCTTGTCGCAAATTATCTCTGCTTTTACTGGCTCACCCGTAAACGGGTCTATATACTCTTTTAACGTCATTTGATCATATTCTAAATCTTCTTTTAATTGATTTTGAATATACTCCTGTATTTTCTTTGCATTCTTTCCAACCGTGTCAACATAATATCCTCTACACCAGAAATGACGATTTCCAAATTTATATTTCAAATTTGCATGCATCTCAAATATCATTAGGCAAATATCATTAGTGTACTTTTTCCTTTCAAGTATCCCACAAAACTTGATACACTTATACTTGGCGGAATTTCTACCAACATATGAACATGATCCGGACACATTTCTGCCTCCACTATTTTGACACCTTTTCGCTTACATAAAACACTTAATATATTGGCTATGTCCTGACGTAACTTCCCATATATTATTTTTCTACGAAATTTTGGTGCGAATACAATATGATACTTACAGTTCCATTTTGTATGTGATAAACTATTATTGTCCATTATGGATACCTCCTGTGATTAAATGCGGTTGGCGAACCTGCATTTACTATATCACTGGAGGTTTTTTACTGTAAGCTAAAGCGTCTTCAACCACTCGCATAGCAAGTGGTTTATTTGTTGAGCTTTGCTCAACAGGGCCTTGCCCTAACAATAAAAGGTCTGGCTACCCAGCCAGACCCTCATAAAAGACCCTATCGAAGAACCCTAAAAAACTATGCTTTTTTTAATGCCAGACCCTATC
>ENA-OUQH01001574-OUQH01001574.1-human-gut-metagenome-genome-assembly--contig:-NODE-1574-length-15055-cov-8.706400_pt1 | contig 15055 bp, 11 predicted proteins | sample MGYA00237948_ERZ548828 | MGnify/ENA primary metagenome ERZ548828 (study PRJEB26490, sample SAMN05194711) | human gut metagenome | biome: terrestrial biome; feature: human-associated habitat; material...
CGAAAGTACTGCGGTGCAGTCCGTGGGAGGATAGGCCGTTCCGCTCATGCAGGGCATTTGACCCAAACAAATCTGAGATTCGTCTCAGCGGTTAAGATTTATCTTGATATTCTTAATAGAGTCTGGGATAATACTTAATCGTGACATATGGGAGATTGGCGCAGCGGGAGCGCAGTTGCCTTACAAGCAAACGGTCACAGGTTCAAATCCTGTATCTCCCACCATTAATTACATGCCACGCTTATGCGTGGCATTTTTATTTCGGGCGTTTAGCTCAGCGGGAGAGCACTTCCTTCACACGGAAGGGGTCATCGGTTCAATCCCGGTAACGCCCACCATTGAATAAGTTGCCGAGGTTTTGCGCCTCGGCTTTTTTATTCAGCAAGGCAGTCGATGCCGAAGACCAGGACGGCATGATGATCTATTGAAGCCTCCCTACTTCCGGTCCGTTTCTAACTTAACCTTGTTTAAGTGCGGCATGCTGTTTAGACGAGCCTGGATAGCTCTTTGTGTAGGCCTCTGACGCTGAAGCGCTCTTCTTGATATGGTTTGATTCCCATATCGGCAAGCTTTAGTAATTTGCCAACTGGAACGTCTGGCTTAATTTGTGGCTCTTCTTTCGTCTTAATTAGGTAAGGCGATTCGTTGATCCTTGAAGCAAGCTGATAGGGTGTTTCAAGCGTGAGCAGCAAATGCATTATGCTGCAGAGAGCATAGGTATCGATTGTTTCTGAATATCGAAGTCCTTCAATGCCCTCTACATCGCGGGTGAGCATTTCAGGTGGGGCGTATTCAATTGTTCCGAATCGCCAGATGCCGTATTGAGCAGTGGTAAATGGGGAATCTGCTTCAATGTACGAAGCGCTTCCGAGGTCAACGAGGCATATATCAAAACAGCATGAATCTACTTGTTGCTGAAGACTTGCTCTTTCTGTTCTGATAATGATGTTGCGCGGTGATAAATCACGGTGCACGAAAGCGCCCTCGAGCGATTGAGCATTGAGGAGCGTTTTCAGGACTGCCTTGGCAATTGCGGCAACCGTGATAGGCTCGATCCCAGCGAAGGTACCAATATCTACGTGGGGAAGCAGTTCCGTTGCTGCTGCCAGCGTAATTCCTTTAACGTATTCCCTGATGATGACTGGCTTGCCCTTGGCGTTCCCTAGCCCAAACACGCGGGGAAACCCCTTTAAATGTGAAACCGCTAATGAACTGCGATATTCTTCCAGGGTAAGCTTTTTTTGAACCTCTTCGTATTTTTGCAGTGCTTCTTGAGAGGTTTTCTTGTGCTTCATTGCCCCAAAGGTGTCTTCGTAGAACAAAGGGGACTTCAGTGCGTAGCATTCATTGAGCGTGTTGTAGGCTTTGCGCAGAACCATGCTAGCGGAATACTGGTTTTCGTTTTCAAGGAGGAACGTCATAAAACGACGACTTGTTTCTTCCTTTGTATGGTTTGGGTCCACGAAAGCGGGCGTAAAGGAATCCAGGGAGAGAATAGATACTTGTTGTTCTGATTGGTTATTGAGCCCGAAGCATGGGTCAACTGAATCCAAAACTGCCCTTCTTTCATACAGTGTGATTGATCAATACTGCAATCTGATGAGCCATAAATGTTGCGCAACAAGGTAATGGGCCTACGTAACCAGTTAACTTTCAACCGGCGATTTTCAGAATGAGAAACCTCGTTGTTTCGCCCAAGCAGAGGGTGTCGCCGTGACTGATTTTGACGGGGGGGGGTACTGTTCATTAGCCGAATCGCGTGGTTCTACTACGGTGATTGATTTGTCGGCTCCTGAAATTAGAGTAGTGACGTTTGTCGATCCTAGCCCCTGCGCGTACCAGGTTTTTCCGTCTTTGAAAATCCGAAGGTGTTCTCGAGATACATCGATATCGACATCGTTGATGTTTTGGCTTCCCGTTGCGAGAAGGCCAATGATGGTTCCCTCTTCAGAAGTGGAAAGTGGGTATATGGGGGAACAGGCAACCTCGTTGTCGATTCTGATGAGTCCGAGCCTAGTGGGCTTGTCGGCGCATTTAACTACACGATCTGGGTGTGCCAGTGCTGGCTTGAGTGTTGAAAACGTAAACGAAAGCTTCTTTTCCATGAAACTACGTGTAGTTTTTGCCGCAACTTCGGGGTTTGCGAGGCATCCCGTAATCAGAAACATCATCACCAGAAGAACGGCCTTATCGGATATCTCAGGCATAGGGGATGCGTTGATTCTGCGAATGGCGTTGGTGTACAGATTTCCATCAAGGGAATAGTGCCTGAGGAGGGCTCCCATATCCCTTGCCGCTGCACCGCCGTAGTGCTCTATAACTTCGTGGTATGCGCAGGGTTTGGCTAGATTGGAAACGATTCTGCTTGTAATTGTTTGCGCACTTTGATGGAAATCGCCAAAAAACTCAGGATGAACCTGACTTGGGGTTGCGTGAACGATCTGCCTTGACAAAAAGGTTCTTTCGTTGATTCGATCACGGGGTGCATCATTGCCGCACAGGGTTTGCTCGGTAAGGAGCTCGCTTGCAGCCTCTTTATTGGTGATGCCGCCAAAGCTGCGTAGATCAGAGTACATATAGGAACTAGGTGTGTGCATCTATATCCTTGTCCGGTGCGCAATGTCCTTACAGGTTGAAGCAATATAAAACAGTTGCTGCCAGTCCGATACTCGTATTTTAACGCAGAAATACGAGGTCAAAGGCATTATTTTCGAATTGTTTTAACAGGTAAACCTCTCCGTTGTGCATGTTTTGCGCTAAAGGAATTAGTGGCTGATGTTGCGCAACGGATCTTTTCAAAACTGCAGTTTCATAACCAATGCATAAAAAAGTTAAGTAGCCTGATGCGTTACGGCGTGGGCTAATGCAGTGCGAAAAGGAGAATAAATGAAGGATTTGCGTTCTAAGAAAGCGATTGCGGCAAGCCTAAGCTTGACGCTTGCTCTTGGTAGCGTGCCTGCAGTAGCATTGGCCGATAATGCCGATGAGAATGGTGAGGGCACTACTTCCGAGCAGTCTTCCCAAGCTGAATTTGTTTTCTCGGCAAATGGTGGGCAGTTCGCCGATGGCAGCATCAGTGCATCCGTCATGGGAAACGAAGGTGGAAGCGTTGACGCTCCTACGCCTACCTACGCAGGCTATACCTTCAAGGGTTGGTACTCTCTGTCCAACATGGACGGTATCCCTGAAGACTATCAGCAGTATTACAGGCTCGATCCTTCTTCCGCCAAGGCAGGCAGCTGGTTTGCTGCATGGGAAAAGAACGCAGACCAGAACGACCATGCCGTGACGTACGTCGCTAACGGCGGCCAGTTCGCCACCGGCGAGACCTCCCAGCAGGGCCTCACCGACTCCGACGGCATGATGCGCCAGCCCATGGCCCCCACCCGCGAGGGCTACACCTTCGACGGCTGGTACTGGCACGCTGACTACTCCGGCTACACCGACGAGCAGAAGGCCGCCGACAAGGTGGACTTCTCCCAGCCCGTGCAGTCCGACGTGAACATCTACGCCCAGTGGACCAAGAACGCTGATGCTCAGGCTGAACAGATCACAGTCAAGTTCGTCGACAACTTCAACCAGACCGAATCTTCCACCGAGGTCAAGAAGGGCGAAGCTGTTGCCAAGCCTGCCGATCCCACCTATGATGGCTGGACCTTCGAGGGCTGGTCTTCCACCCTCAAGGATGACGAGGGCAATTGGGAGTACACTCCCGTTGACTTCAGCAAGGCAGTCGAGGATGAAGACCAGGACGGTGTGGTAGCCTATTACGCCTTCTACTCCGAAAACCAGGCTGCTGCGGACGACGCCGCTAATGGTGAAGAAGCTGCGGAACAGGAAGCTGCCGGTGATGACTCCGAGGCAGCGGATGAATCGAGCATTGCTCCTCAGACCGGTGACGCTACCAACGTTGCTGCGGTCGCTGGCATTGGCGGTATTGCGGGCCTCCTTGCTGCAGCTGCTGCACTGCTTCGTCGCCGTCGCAACAACTAATTAATGCAATACGCTGTCCGTTTGAGGCAGAAGTACTGGCAGGCGAATGGACTGGGTTATTCCCGGTCCATTCGTTTTTTAGTGGGAGAATGAGACAAACCTGTTTCTTGAGTTTGCGTTTGACCGCATCGCGCGTGAAGGGAGTAGCTATGGCGTTTGTTCTTGGGCTAGCTCAGTGCTGTCATCCTGAAGAAGGCGGCACTGAAGCTGTTTTGGAAATGGCCGAACAGTGGTGCGCTGAAGCATCTCTTTGCGGGGTGGACATCTTGGTGTTTCCTGAGTCGCTCATGACCCGCTATGAGCTGAACAAGCAGTCGTTTGCTTCCGAAGCCGAGCCGATAGACGGGCCGTTCTGCTGTGGCATGGATGCCCTTGCGGCGCGTTATGGTCTTTGGCTTGTGTACACCGTGAACGAGCGAAAAGATGAAGGGAACCCCTTCAATACAGCAGTCGTAACAGGCAGCGACGGTGTAAAGCGCGGGGCGTATCGAAAGGTGCACCTGTTCGACACTGATTTCACCAAGGAGTCCGATCGAATGGCAGCGGGCTCTGCGCTGTTCGAGCCCATTGATACTCCCTTCGGCCGCATCGGTCTTTCCATCTGCTACGACTTGCGTTTTCCAGAGGTGGCGCGCTTTGCGGCAACGCGTGGATGCCGGTTGCTGGTTAATCCGGCCGCCTGGGTGGATGGCCGCTTGAAGGCGGAGCAATGGCGCACCCTTCTTTCGGCGCGAGCCATTGAAAATGAGATCTTCGTTGCGGGCTTAAGTCGCGTTGATAAGGGCTACATCGGGCAAAGCGCCGTGTTCGGGCCTGATGGCGTGATGCTTGCTGGCGGTGGCGTTCGCGAGGAATTGGTTACTGCCCGTATAGACCTTTCGGTGATTGACCAGGTTCGTGCAGCCATGCCCGTCCTCGACCATCGCAGACCAGAACTTTACTAGTGGGAATATAGGGGCAGGTACCATTTTCCCACTAGGCAAGGCTGGGGGGGTCGCCCGGCAACTCCATACGATTAGTGCGGGCAGCGCCTCAAAGCTGAAAGTGGGAAAATGGTACCTGTCCCTATATTCCCCACATTGCCGTTTCAACAAACTGGGCCGATCGTTTGGTTTTTTACCGCGTAGTATGGAATCGGCGTGTATGGGGCTTTCTTCGCGGATTCATACTCAAGATCCGTCGTGATGGGGCATAAAATCACACTACTTACTAAATAAAACATATGGGAGCCAACGGGTTCCCTTTGGCACTCGCCCGAAACCTACTTCAATTGCACTATTAAGGGAGTTGCTGTGCTTAGCCGCTTTAGCGTGAAGAAACCGTACATCGTTACGGTTGCGGTGATCATCATCCTGATTTTGGGTGGTGTTTCGCTTACCAAGATGAAGACCGACTTGCTGCCCGATATGGATTTGCCGTATCTGGCGGTTATTACCACCGACCCTGGCGCCAGTGCCGAAAAGGTGGAATCCGAAGTCACCGATGTATTGGAAGGCTCGCTTTCGAAAGTAAGCGGCGTTTCTTCCGTTCAAAGCCAAAGCGCCGACAACTACTCCATGATATTCCTCGAGTTCGAGGACGGAAGCGACATGGATTCCGCCATGGTGAAGGCCTCGTCTGCGGTAAACGAGGTTTCTTCCCAGCTGCCTGAAACTGCTGGTAGTCCTAACTATATGGAAATCAGCATGGATATGATGGCAACCTTGTACGTTGCCGCATCCTACGACGATCATGATATTTTCGACACCACTTCACTGGTGAAAGACAAAGCGGTTCCCGAATTGGAGCGCATTGACGGCGTCGCCGACGTTTCAACGGTTGGGGCGGCGGAAAAATCGGTAGAGGTGCGCCTTTCCGACAGCAAGATTGAAGACATCAACAATAAGCTGCTGGCAAGCGTCAATTCTGAACTCTACGATGCCAAGAAAAGCATCGATGAAGGCGAGGCAAAGCTTGCCGAAGCGGAGAGCCAGCTAAGCAGCCAGAAAAATGCGCTTGAGCAGAAACAGCAGGAAACAAGCGATCAGCTTGGTCAGGCGAGCTCTGGCTTAACGCTGGCGATTTCTGGGAAAACCAGCGAACTTACTTCGTTGCAGGCGGAAATCGGTGCATTAAAGGCCGTCGACCCCAACGGCACAAACCCTCAGGTTCAGGCACAAATCGGGCAACTTGCGCAGAAGGCGCAAGCGGCAGCAGGAGAACTCGAAGCCTACCAAAAGCAGCTTGCCGAAGTTCAATCGGGTTCCATTACCGCAGCAACGCAGTTCGGTAGCGCCAGCGCCCAGCTTGCCAACGCCCAACAAACCATCGATTCCAACAAGCAGCAGCTGGCGGATGCCCGTTCTCAGTACGAAAGCTCACGTGAAGAGGCTCTTTCCAAGGCGAATGTCGATGCCTTGGTGGACAAAGAAACACTCGCGGGAATTATCAAGGCTCAAGATTTTTCGATGCCGGCTGGCTATCTTGATAGCGGCTCGGACGATCAGTGGCTGCTGCGTGTAGGCGACAATATCTCTTCCATTTCCGACCTGCGCTCGCTTTTGCTTGCCGACATCGATGGCGTGGGCGAAATCCGCCTTGCCGACGTTGCCGACATCACCGAAGTGGACAATGTCGGAGATCAATACATGCGTATTAACGCTGAAGATGGCGTATTGCTTTCGGTGTTCAAGAATTCCACCGCCTCTACGAGCGAAGTCTCTGCAGATACCCGAGCAGCGCTTACCAAGATTGAGCAGGCCAACCCCGGCCTGCATCTAACCGTGGTGAGCGACCAGGGGTCTTTCATTGCGCTGTACATCAACTCTATTCTGCGGTCGCTGCTTTTGGGCGCGCTTTTGGCCGTAGTGGTGCTTATCGTCTTCCTGCGCGATTGGCGTCCCACACTCATTATGGCTTTCAGCATTCCCTTCTCGGTGCTCTGCGCCTTGGTGGTGATGTACTTCTCGGGCATTTCGCTGAATATCATGTCGCTCGGCGGTATTTCCATCGCTATCGGCATGCTGGTAGACAACTCGATTGTTGTGCTGGAAAACATCTATCGCCTGCGCAGCCGCGGCATTCCGCCCGCCCGCGCGGCCGTTCAGGGTGCGAAGCAGATTTCGGGCGCGGTTATTGCTTCCACGCTCACCACCATTTGTGTGTTCTTGCCCATCGTGTTCACCGCGGGCATGGTGAACCAGTTGATGCTGCCCTTTGCGCTGACCATTGCCTATGTGCTTACCGCGTCGTTGCTTATTGCTCTGACCATGGTTCCCGCTGCATCTTCGTTCCTGTTCAAGAACTATGTTCCGCGCCGCAACAATTGGTTTGAGACGCTGCAGACGAAATATGCTCGTTCGCTGGCATTCTTCTTGCGCCATAAGGCGTTGCCCCTCGTGGTTTCGGTGGTCCTTTTGGTTGTTGCGGTGATCGGCGTGGTGAACATGGGCATCACCATGATCCCCACCATGACCTCGAAAACGGCAACCGTGACGGTGACCATGCCCGAAGATACCGATAAGGAAACGGCGTACGCTACGGCGGATAAGGTTATGGACGAAGCCATGGGCATCGACGGAGTGGAGTTCGTCGGCGCTATGGACGGAACGTCTTCGACTTCGATGGTTGCCAGCGACATTTCCAGCAGTAGCAGCAGCGACAAGTTCCATCAGGTGTTCACGTTCTATGTGCAGACCGCTAGTTCGGTGACCACCGAAAATCAGGTGCTTTCGATTTTGGATCAGTTGCAGCAACGTACCGCTGGCCTGAACTGCGAAGTGATCACCGACGCTTCTTCTTCCGAGGCGATGGGCTCTATGAGCGGTAGTGGACTTTCGCTGAGGATCCAAGGCCCCGATCAGGATGAGCTGGTGCGTATCAGCGAAGACGTGATGGGGATCGTTGGCCAGGTAGAGGGCTATACCGAAATTGAAAATGGCATGGAAGATGCTGCGACTGAGCTTCACCTGGTTGTCGACCGCGACAAGCTTACCAAGGACGGATATACGGTTGCGCAGCTGTATAGCGATCTGGCGAAAAAGCTTTCCGAAAGCGCCGATGCGCCTTCCATGACGCTCGACGGTAGCAAGATGAATGTGTCGGTAGTGGATAAGACAAACCCTGTTACGGCAGACAATCTTCTTGATACCGAGATCGAGATAACCAATCAGCAGACGGGCGATACCACCACGCACAAGCTTCGCGAGTTCGCTACGGTTGAGCAGGGAGTTGCCTCTCCTACGGTGATTCACGTGAACTCAACCCGCGCTATCACGGTGACGGCAGATGTCGAAGATGGTTACAACAATGCTTTGCTTGCGCGCGATCTGCAGACCAAGCTCAAGGATTATCAGCTGCCCGAGGGCTACACCATCCAAACCAGTGGCGAACTGGAAAACATCAACACGATGCTTTCCCAGATGATGTTGCTGCTGATTTTGGGCTTTGTGCTGATCTACCTTGTTATGGTGGCGCAGTTCCAGAGCCTGCTTTCTCCCTTCATCGTGATCTTGACCGTTCCCCTTGCCTTTACCGGCGGTTTGTTCGGTTTGGTGGCAGCTGGCGAACAGTTGAGCATGCTTTCGCTACTGGGCTTCGCGGTGCTTATGGGTACGGTGGTGAATAACGGCATCGTGTTCGTTGACTACGTGAACCAGCTGCGCCGCGGCGGCTTGTCGAAACACGACGCCCTGGTGGCTGCGGGACGTACCCGTATGCGCCCCATCATGATGACGGCCATTACCACCATCTTCGCTATGTTGCCGATGGTGTTCACTGGTGCTGTTGGGTCGTCGATGCAACGTGGCATGGCGGTTGTGGTTGTGGGCGGCTTGCTGTACGCAACGTTCATGACGCTATATGTGGTGCCGGTTATGTACGACATCCTGTATCGCCGCGTTCCTCGCGAGGTTGACCTGGGCGATGAGGCTATCGACGACGATCCGGGCGATGCCCAAGCGTATTTGGAGGCGCTGCAGAATGCCCAAGCGCTGGCTGAAGCCAGGCCGGCGGTGGCCAGTGCAGGTTCGGGAACGAGCAGCGGAATGGTTGCGAACCCTGAGGCGCCCTCAGCCAGGGCTTCTGGGCGCATCGATACGGCAGCGGGTCCGATGGGCAAACACGGGCGTAAGCGCGGCAAAGGTCGCTTCGGCCGCAAATAATAGCGAATCGGGGGCTGCAGCTTTTTGTGGCCCCCTTGCTTTTTTTGGGACGGGTACGCAACGGTGGGGCGGCTGTGTGCTCGTTCGGACTTTCGGCCGTTTTCGACCCCCCCCTTCATCTTTTTGAAGGGGGATTCTTTCGATAGGCGTGGTTTCTGCGGTGGCAACCATTCGCAACCCCCTCATCATTTGGGGTTTCTTTGGGGAAGAAGGAATGAACGTGTTACAGCATTGTGACGTTTTTGCTTGGGTATCCTGCTAGAATAAAGAAAGATAATAAGCGAGGCGCAGGGGCGCTTCGATACTGGGGCCTTTGCCGTATGGCGAAGGAGAAAGAGGGGCGAGAGCTATGAAGCAGTACAGGCGCGTATTTGCAGCACTCGATGGCGGCAGCACTCAGCAGGAAGTAGCCGAGCGCGCAATTCAGATTGCGAAGCTCAACCATGCAGAATTGATGTTCGGCCATGTAGTAGATTCAGTTCCCGATTCTTTGACGGGCACCGACTACAAAGAGCTTGCTGAAACGGTTCGCAACCGTTTGGTTGATTCCTTGGGCGATACGCTGAAGGCAGCCGAGGAAGATCCGGATATCCCTTCCGTAGAGGTTGTTGTTAAGGTTGGTCGCATTCAGGAAACCATCCACAACCTGATGATCAAGCCGTTCGAGCCCGAGCTGGTTATCTGCGGTGAGCGCGGTCTTTCGAACATCACCTACGTATTCGTTGGCAGCGTTTCCACCTATCTGATCAGGAACCTTCGCTGCGATGTTCTTGTTGTAAAGCAGGATTAGGTAGTTGCGCTGATCTACGATCAGCGCAACATGCTTCTGAGACGCGACGATGCTGCGCGGGATTCTGGCGGCACAGGGAAACCTCAAGGCCCGCAGGGCGGCGCGAAGGCCTGCCTTGCGGGCCTTCGCGCCGCCCTGCGCTCGCCAGAATCCCGCTCGCTGATTTACTGACGCGTACCCGGATTTTCGTTAACGCCCTTGAGGGCGTTTTTTTTATTGTAGGGACAGGTGGGAATATAGGGACAGGTCCCGTTTTCCCACTTTCGTATTCGGGTAATTGCCTGCAGTAAATGAAAAAACCGCCGGGCAATCCTTGTGTCCTGTTTAGTGGGAAAACGGGACCTGTCCCTATATTCCCACGGGCTCTGCTCGCTCTCGAATGCAATCGTTGGGGGACTTGGTCTAAAATAAAGAACAGTGCGCCCGTGCGGTGCATTCTAAGCATACTAGAGTGGCCAGCAGCCTGCTGGCTGAAACGTTACACACAGAAAGGCATGGCATGCAGCGCAACCATTACGATTTCCTTATCGTTGGCGCTGGCATCACGAGCGCCGTTTTTGCTCATGAAGCCGCCAAGATCGGCAAGACCTGCTTGGTCATCGACCGCCGCGATCACATTGCAGGCAACATCTATACGGAAGAAATCGATGGCATCAACGTGCATAAGTACGGTGCCCATATTTTCCATACGTCGCTTCGTCCCGTTTGGGATTACGTAAATCAGTTCGCTGAGTTCAACAACTATGTGAACTGCCCTGTTGCTCGCTACAAGGATGAGCTGTACAACCTGCCGTTCAACATGAACACCTTCTCGAAGATGTGGGGAATCAAGACCCCTGTCGAAGCGAAGGAAATCATTGAGCGTCAGAAGCAGGAAGCAGCCGAGCAGATCGGCGAAGGCGAACCCTCCAACCTCGAGGAACAGGCGCTTTCGCTTATCGGCAAGGACGTATTTGAAAAGCTGATCAAGGGCTATACCGAAAAGCAGTGGGGTAAGAGCTGCACCGAGCTGCCCGCTTCCATCATCAAGCGCCTACCCGTTCGCTTCATCTACGACAACAACTATTTCAACGACCGCTGGCAAGGCATCCCCATGGGCGGCTACACCGCAATGGTTGAGCGCATGTTCGGCGATACGGAAATTCTGCTGAATACCGAATATCGTGAGTTCATTGCTGAAAACGAAGGCATTGCCGACCGCGTTATTTACTGTGGCACCATCGACGCTTATTTCGATTATCAGCTTGGCGCGCTGGAGTATCGTTCTCTGCGCTTTGAATCTGAGCGCATTGAATGCGAGAACTGGCAGGGCAACGCGGTGGTTAACTACACCGAGCGCGAAGTGCCCTTCACGCGCATTATCGAGCACAAGCACTTCGAGTACGGCACGCAGCCAACCACTATCATTACGCGCGAGTATCCCGCAAACTGGGAGCGCGGCGACGAGCCGTACTATCCTCTGAACGACGAGCGCAACAGCGCTCTGTACGAGCAGTACGTTGAGCTTGCCAAGCAGGAGGGCAACGTAGTATTCGCTGGTCGTTTGGGCGGATATAAGTACTACGACATGGACAAGGCCATCGACGCAGCATTTGATTTGGTGAATGCTGAACTTGGCGTTGACCTGAGAAAATAGGGCTGAGCTCCATTTTCTTGTATTGATGTGTTGCGAGCCTGGTATGGTTGCCGGAAAAGGCAGCTGGCCAGGCTCGCTGTGATTTGCGCCTAGATCGCTGTTGAAGGATGTGGCGGGGCGGCGCGTTTGTTGGCCGGCGAAGCGCACTTTGGCTACCCGCTGGGGTTTTAGTTGCCTCCCGAGGCTGGTCCGGGCCAATCGCCGCGACGGTCCCAGGCCCCTTCAAGGCTGGCCTATCTTTTGGCAGCACCCTTTCTTGGCGTAGGGAGATGCCGCTTGAAGAGAGCGCCGGTGCTGATGCGCTGGGGATGTCGCCTGGCGAGAACGTTGGCGTCCCTGCGCCGCTGCGCTGGGCGCGCCGTTCGGTTGAAAGGAAAGCGTATGAGACTGATAGGGATACTTGCTGCCGCTGCTTTGGCATGCACGCTGGCGGGTTGCGCAGCTCCGCAACAGCAGCAACCCGACCACTCTCAGCTCAAGGTGAATGATGCGGGTGTTTCCTCGGATGGCGGCGCTCAAGGTGAAGGAGCCGAAGAGGGCGTTTCTTCTGCGGAGGAAGCCAAGCCGACAGCAAGCGAGTTGCGCGCGAAGCTGGATATAACGGAAGACTATCGCTCTGACTTCAACCATGGCGAAAAGGGAGCCAGCTATCAGAAGTACATCGTGCTGCACGACACCGAAGTGGATGGCAGCGCGGCTTCTATCGTTAATTCATGGGAGAGCAGCGGCAACAAAGTTGCCTCGCAGTTCATCGTGAATAAAGACGGATCTATCGTGCAGTGTGTGCCGATGGATGCCATTGCCCATCATGCTGGCTATGGCGATGCGGGTCACAACAGCGAATACGGCGTGCCGGAAGATGGGCGTGACGACAAAAAGGGAACCACCAAAGCTCCCTCGAAGAGCATTACCGATTACGGCATGAATTCGTATTCTATTGGCATCGAAATAGTGCATGTGGGCGGGCAGGGTGCCTATCCCGAAGCGCAGCTTGAAGCGATTGACGGGCTTATTGCCTACATCGATGCGTATTACGGCAATGAAAGCACCATCATCGACCATAAAATGTGGCGTTCTGGCAACTCCGACACCTCGGCCGAATTCGCAACCTATCTGGCCAATTACCGTGACCACCGTACGCATAACTAACTGATGGGAAAATGGGGACAGGTACCAGATTCCCACCCAACGAGCAGGGCCCCATTTGCAAACTCCATTGCAAATGGGGCCCTGCTTTTGTGCGCTATGGCGTAAGTGGGAATCTGGTACCTGTCCCCATTTTCCCACCTGTCCCCATTTTCCCACCTGTCCCCATTTTCCCACCTGTGCCCATTTTCCGTGCGCCGTTTCTTTCAACGTAAAAAGCGAGTAAACTAATATGGCTTATGGCTATGCGCTTCAACTGCTGCCCTGAGGGGTATCGGGCGGTATGCGCCGTAGGTGCATAGCCGGCAATCAATACATTTCGCGCTTTTTGCGCTTGCTGTTTGCTTGTTTGAAAGGGAGCCCAATGGCAGACAAGGTCGCAGTACTCATACCTTGCTACAACGAAGCCGTGACCATCGGCAAGGTGGTGGACGACTTCAAGCGCGTCCTGCCCGACGCCGACATCTACGTCTACGACAACAACTCCAAGGACGGCACGGCCGACATCGCCCGCGAGCACGGCGCCATCGTGAAGTTCGAGGGGCGCCAGGGCAAGGGCAACGTCGTCCGCTCCATGTTCCGCGACATCGACGCCGACTACTACCTGATGGTCGACGGCGACGACACCTACCCCGCCGAGGCCGCGCCGGCGCTCCTGGAGCCGCTGCGCGCCGACCGCGCCGACATGACGGTGGGTGACCGCCTGTCCAACGGCTCCTACGGCGAGGAGAACGACCGCGCGTTCCACGGCTTCGGCAACGACCTGGTGCGCTGGCTCATCAAGAAGATCTACGGCTTCGCCTTCGACGACGTCATGACGGGCTACCGCGCGTTCAACCGCGTGTTCGTGAAGACCATGCCGGTGCTCTCCGAGGGCTTCCAGATCGAGACGGAGATCTCCATCCACGCGGTGGACAAGCGCTGGCGCATCGAGGACGTGCCGATCGACTACCGCGACCGCCCCGAGGGCAGCTACTCGAAGCTCTCCACGTTCGGCGACGGCGCGAAGGTGCTGCGCGCCATCACGAGCCTGTTCAAGGACTACCGCCCGCTGGCGTTCTTCGGCTGGCTCGCCCTGCTCCTGCTGGTGCTTGCCGTGGTGGCGGGCATCCCCGTCGTCGCCGAGTACGCGGCCACCGGCCTGGTGCCACGCATCCCCACGATGCTCGGCAGCCTGGCGCTCGCCGGCTGCGGCGCCCTCTCCTTCGTGACGGGCCTGATCCTGGACACGGTCGCCAAGAGCCACCGCCGCCAGTGGGAGATCGACGTGTACAAGGCGCTGAACGGCTTTTATCGCGAATAGCAGCAGGGGCTTTGCCCTAGGCTTTTGTAGAATGAAAACAGTAGTTTCACTAGAGAAGGAGTGCGCTCATGGAGGCATATAAGAAAGAATTCATCGAGTTCATGGTGGAAAGCCAGGTGCTCAAGTTCGGCGAATTCACGCTTAAGAGCGGGCGCAAATCTCCCTTCTTCATGAATGCCGGCGCCTACGTTACGGGCGGTCAGCTGAAGCGCCTGGGCGAGTACTATGCTCGCGCCATTCATGACAACTTCGGCCTGGACTTCGATGTGGTATTCGGCCCTGCCTACAAGGGCATTCCGCTGGCCGTTGTTACTGCCATTGCTTTGGAAGAGCTGTACGGCAAGGAAGTTAAGTACTGCTGCAACCGCAAAGAAGCGAAGGACCACGGCGCCGATGCCGGCAACCTGCTGGGCGCCGAGCTCCACGACGGCGACCGCGTGATCATGGTTGAAGACGTTACCACGTCGGGTAAGTCCATCGACGAGACGTATCCCATCTTGAAGGGCGCTGCCGATGTTGAGGTAAAGGGGCTCATTGTTTCCCTGAACCGCATGGAAGTTGGCAAGGGTGGCGTGAAAACTGCGCAGAAGGAAGTCCAGGAAAAGTACGGCTTCCCCGTGGCTTCCATTGTAAGCATGGCTGAAGTTACCGAGCTTCTGTACAACCATGAGGTACAGGGCGAAGTAGTGATCGACGATACGCTGAAGGCTGCGCTCGATGCTTATTACGAGCAGTACGGTGCTAAGGAAGCGTAGATTTCAGCGATTCCGGCCAAATTGGTTTTTCTGGAGGCGTCCGCATAGCGGGCGCCTTTCTTTTTTTCTGGTTTTGGGTTGCTGGCCATGATGTTCCGCGTTTTTCACGGAATCTGCCCCGTTGCGGCGATTGAGCCCATTGCAAAAACAAAAAAATCGGTATCTTTGCAACTTTTTTGCGATTACGGACTCCTCTCTGCTCCTCCAGGCCCGAAAACAGCCGTTTTTGCTGCATTTTAGGGCTGCGATCCGCGTTTTGGCGCCACGCGACAATCCGCAATCGCAAAAAAG
>ENA-OUQH01001594-OUQH01001594.1-human-gut-metagenome-genome-assembly--contig:-NODE-1594-length-14932-cov-4.281172_pt1 | contig 14932 bp, 8 predicted proteins | sample MGYA00237948_ERZ548828 | MGnify/ENA primary metagenome ERZ548828 (study PRJEB26490, sample SAMN05194711) | human gut metagenome | biome: terrestrial biome; feature: human-associated habitat; material...
TTCTGCCTGTCTCGTGGGCTCGGAGATGTGTATAAGAGACAGCTTTGATTCCGGTTTCGGGCAACAGGGCGATTGGCACTACGCTCAGGAGGAACAGGATAGACTCAACGCAAAGGTTCATCGTCCAATTGTCACCAGTGATCGTCGAGACGATAACGGGAATGAAATACGAGCACAAAAGGCCGACGGTGCCGATGATGCCGCCAGCTGAACCGGCATACTTCACACCGATTTCCGGCAAATCGGGGGTCATCGCTTGGATGATAGGGCCGGAGAGGGCGGTCATGAAGCCGTTGACGACGAGTACGACCCACATGGTGGTCCCCAGGGGAAGGAACCAGTTCACAATCATGATCGCGGCAGCGACGATGGTGGTGAGGACGAGGAAGGGCTTGTTCTTGCCTAGCTTCAGTACGACGGCGGGGCCGGCGAAGCAGGCGAAGAAGCTGCCAACGGTGATGATTGCCGCCATCGATCCAGCGACCGAGGTTTCGACGCCGCGTGCGAGCTCAAGTGCGGAGGGGAGGATTGAACAGTAAGCAGTGGTAGAAGCGAGGGTCAGGCCATAGGCGAGCGCGATAAACCAAACATTGCGCGATTTGATTGCAATCTTGAGGTACTTGATGACGGGCTCGGGCTCAGGAAGGCTTTCGCCTTTGGGGACATTGCTCATGAAGAGAATCCACAAGAGCGCGGTGACGGCAAGGGCAACCGCTGCAACCAGGTACGAGACCTCGAGAGTCGGGAACATCGTGCTGAATGCCTGGGCGACGACGATGGCGACGCACGATGCTGCATAAAAGACGCCCATTGCGAGAGAGGTCTGCTGCTTGAACCAGGTTCCCAGTACCTTCGCGAGGTTGGCGTTGAGGCAAGATATTCCGCAACCAATCAAGAACATGGCAACCAACTGGGCAGCGAAGTTCGCAATCATGAAGAAGCGAATGAAACCGCCGATGACAGACAGGATAAGTCCGACGGAGACTACGATTTTCACGCCATAGCGGTCGGCAAGCGAACCTGCAGGGATGCTCAGAAACACTGCGGTTAGCATGGGCATCAGCATAAGATTCGTAAGCCCCGCGACATCGACGCCAAGGGTATCCATAACGACGACGCCCCATGCTGAAACCTGGTATTGCATGAAGTTTGCCATGAAGCAAATAAGGCATACGGTGAGCAGCACAACCCATCGATAACCTGATAGTTTCATTTCCTCATCCATGGTGTTTTCCTTTTTCTCTCGAATCATTAGTCGTTCAGCAGAACGCTATACATGGGGCGGAACACGGCGTCGTCTTTTGCGCGCATGTCATGTTTGACAATCCACTCATTCTCGTCGATGACCATATGAGTGCGATCTTCTGCGGTGTAGACAGGCCATTCCTCTACGCCGTCAACGGAAGGCTTGCCGGTTTTGGCGAAGTTATACCAGCACGTGTTCATCTGCTCGGCGAGATGTGCCGGGGGATTCGGGCCGGTGAACATGAGGCCGTTCGGGGTGTCGAGATTCTTCATGACGAAGGGAACCTCGATGGCGTGGCATGCCCCCATTCCCTCGATACGCGACTTGTAGCGGAATAGGTAGTTGTACACGGGTTTGTATTCGGACTGCTCTTCGGCCATAAGGTCCGCGCCGACGAAGAAGCCCGTGACATTCATGAAATCGGTGTAGTATTCCCCGAAATCTCTTTCGGGGTAAGCTTCGCGATACTTCTCCTCCCAATCAATCGTGTCGATTTGATCGTCGAAATGAATGGGGAATTGGCCGTGCCAGAAGCTCGGCAAATCCTCGAAATAGAATTTGAAGTAAGTGAACTCGTCTTCTGTGCAACCGATCATGATATCGATGTTTTTCGCGGCGCCTTCCTTCCATGCCTTCATCGGCTTGAGGGGAAGGAACGACCCATCGCAGGTTGGCGAGAAGATGAGGGATACCTCGTAGGTGTGCCTATCGCACCAAACCTGCATTCCAGCAAGGAGCTCGTCGGAGGTTTTCGCCAAAAGCTGTTGTGCGGTTTCGCATTCCATGATCTCGGCGAATTCCTTCGTGAACGCTTCGCCGCGTTCCTTGGTTTTGTAAAGCTGTATGGGGCCGGATTCAAGGATGGCGCGCTGGAAGAGCGTGTTCGCCTGGGGAAGGATAGCGAGAAGGGCTTGGCTAGACGATCCTGCCGATTCGCCGAACAGCGTGATGCAGTCCGGATTTCCTCCGAAGGCGGCGATGTTCTCCTTAATCCACTCGAGAGCCTTGATTTGGTCGAGAATCGCGAGGTAGCCAGACTCCTTATACTCTTCGCCACCGGGTAGGCAGTCGAGTGCAATCGAGGCGAACACGTTAAGACGGTAGTTGATGGAGACGATCACCACGTCTTTGCTTTGGGCGAAATGCTCGCCGTTGTAAAGGGGGTCGGCGGATCCGCCGGAAAAGTAGGCACCTCCGTGAATGTAAACCATGACGGGAAGGTTAGTTTTCCCCGTCCCGTTGACCCAAATATTGAGGGAGAGGCAATCTTCGCCCTGCTCGTGCAGGGAGGCTGGTTCAACCTCGTCTTTGAACTGGCATGCCGAGTGACCGAACGAGTCGCAAATTCGATGCTCGTCCGAGTCCTCCAACCTGACAGGAGCTTTCCAGCGTAGCTCGCCAGTAGGTTGCTTTGCGTAGGGGATTCCCAAGAAGGCTTCGACTCCGCTTTCGAGGGTGGCGCTCTGCATCACTCCCGTTCTGGTTTTTGCCTGCATAATTACTTCCATTCCTTTCGAATCATGCATGCGCGCAATGTTTCTTTTGGCTCGCCACGGGGATTGGTAAAGTCTTGAGGGATTCCAATGTCAAGTGATAATTAATGCGAAAATGGGACGGTTTATGAGGCTTGATTGCTTTAAATGGCATCAAATCGGTGATATTAGCCTTAGAGTCGGTCTAGGGTTTATAGTGTTGTGAGTAGGAAAGCAATCGAGTTGTGAGGTCGGCAATGAGCGAGAAGCTGCCATTGAATATCAAGCAGACTGCCCAGCTTTATGGCGTTAGTTCCGATACGCTGAGATACTACGAGAGCGTTGGGTTGATCGCGCCTCGGAGGGAGCGAAACTCGTATCGCGTATATGGCGAAGTTGAGTTTGCCCGCCTCAATATCGTTATGTCGATGCTCGAAATGAATTTCACTTTAAGCGATATACGCGACTACCTCTTGTCGCACAGTCTCGAAAAGACCATCGAGCTCTTTAACAAGGAAATGGATCGAATTGATGAAACGATGGGCAAGCTCTCGCTAAGGCGTCGAAAAATCGAACAGTGTCTGAGAAGCACGACCGATGCCGTCCTTGCAAGCGGCGACAGCGAGTCGAGGCTGAGGCATAGGGGAGCTCGTCATTACATTGTTATCAGCGAGGATTCGGACATAAACGCCGATCCGCTGCCGTACTACACGATAAAGAAGGCCCATGAACTGGGGGTCAGCATAGACTCGCTTCACAGTATCCCGTGCTTCGTCATGGACTACACTCGTCTACGATACGACGATTGCTTCGTTCCCGAAAAAGCACTGCTGACTATTGACAAGGCCGAATGCCATGATGCCCTTGTTCTTCCCGAGGGCACGTATCTTTGTCGTACTGTGAGGGGCCCAGCCCAGCTTACGCCAGCCGCTTTTGAAGAAATGAGTGCTTTCATGCAAAGTCACTCGCTTGCCCCTCGCGGCAAATTATTGGAGTTTTGGCACGTGAGCGAATACGTTTCAGATGATGATTCGGAATACCTGCATACGCTTGAAATAATGGTTGAACAGCAACAATAGTGTCGATGAGCGTTGCCTGCCTTTGGTTTTGCGGGTTTTTGCTGCTTATGGGACTTGCCGTGCGTCGGTTCCCGCATTTTCCATCGCTCTCGCAAGGTGTATCCCTCTTCTTAGATTTTTTTTCGAAATCGGCTCGCCGTGGACAAAATTAGTCGATATGCGAGGAGCGCCAAAAGGCTAACTTCATTTCAAAAAATCTGACCCGGGAAAACGCCAGCAGAAGATCGAGCGAGCAATCGCTAACGACCTCGAGGACTCACATATCGGCATTATTTGTCCCCCGCACCTCGATTTTCGAAAAGAAGGGTGGCCAGCGGTTCCGGTGATGGCCCTTGATGCACCATAAATCGGGACGCGATTAAAGAAGGGTGGTCGGTGGTCGCCCCGTAAACGGCGAAGTCTTCTACTATGAGGTTGGAGGCATGTCGCTCGAGGCCGAGTCTTTCGATGGGAAGATCGAGGGATGACTAAAATGGGAACAGGCAGGTATGGGCCGCCCTTGAGGCCCTGCGCGAATACGAAAGGGGCCATGGTATCAAATGGGAAAAGCTCTAGACTATGGCTCGTTCGGAGTTGATGATAGACCCGACCGTCTTTCGAGCGTTTCAGACGAGGTTCTTGCTGCTATCGATGAAGAAGAACGTAAAAACCCGCCCGCGACGTGGAAAGAAGCATGGGAGCGCAGCATTGACTGGGAGATTGAAAACGGCGTAAGGCAGTTGTAGGAGCCGGATAAGCTGGCTTATAGGAAAGAAAGTGTGTCCGAGGGGCGTTGACGCAGGCCAACGCACATTTTTTTGTTACATCATTCAGCAAGAAGGCCCGCTTAGACGGGCCTTCTTGCATGCTATGATACGCCCGCGGCAATAGGGCGAGATGTTTACTTCCTTCTGTTGGAGAAGCGAATGGCTGCGGCAAGTGCGCGCACGAGCAGGCTTGGCTTGTGCGGCGGTTGCTCGATGTGGGGCAAGATCGCCGTGGTCGTCACTTCCTCGGCGGGCTCGATGGCATCGGGCTCGAGCGCTGGCTCGCTGGTGCCGGTCGCGTCAGCGGAAGGGGAGCCGCTAGCCGCGTCAGCGGGAGCGGCACTGCTCGTTGCGCTCATCGCCTCTGGAGGAACTGTGGCAGCCTCCGAGGTCGCGGGAGTTGCCGTGCCCGCACTTGGTGCCACGTTCGTCACGCCTTCGACCACCTCGCGCTTCTCTACCTCGCGCTCGACTTCCACCTCGGTGCTCATGCGCGCCTTAAGCCGCGCCTCGTCCATGAAATGCACCTGCGAGTCGAAGCGAATCGTCTTGCCCTCGGGGCTCACCTGCGCGAAGAACCCAAGCGGCGTGTAGCGACGGTTGGGAAGCAGCTCGCGCAGCTTCGCCGTGTCGGAAAGCGAGACATCGATGTAGGACAGAATGCGGTCGCGCAGCTTCTCGTCGAGCACGGGCCAGGCGATTTCCACGCGCTTGTCCATGTTGCGCGTCATGAGGTCGGCGCTCGCCAGGTATATTTTCATGTTCGTGCGCGGTCCGAAGCCGTAGATGCGGCTATGCTCGAGCATGCGTCCCACAATGGACACGACGCGCACGTTCTCGGTATAGCCTTCTACGCCTGGGACCAGGCACGATATGCCGCGAACGAGCATGACTGTCTTCACGCCCGCCTGCGATGCCTCTGCGATCTTGTCGATGATCTCCTTGTCGGTGACCGAGTTCGTCTTGAAAAACAGCCCGCACGGCTCGCCTCGCCGCGCAAGCTCGATCTGATGGTCGATGTTCTTCAGGATGAGCGGTTTCACCTGCAAGGGCGCTACCCACAGCACATCGTAGTTGTCCGACACGTTCTCAAGCGCCATGTTGCGGAAGAACTCCGTCGCATCGCGGCCGATCGTGGGGCTCGTCGTGATGAGCGACAAGTCGGTGTAGAGCTTGGCCGTCTTCTCGTTGTAATTGCCCGTGCCGAGCTGCGTGATGTGCTGGATACCGTCGTCGGTCTGGCGGGTGATGCAGCAGATCTTGCTGTGCACCTTATAATCGCGGAAGCCGTAGATGACGTTGCATCCGGCCTGCTCGAAGCGCTGCGACCATTCGATATTGTTGCTCTCGTCGAAGCGTGCGCGCAGCTCGAACAACGCGGTGACCTCCTTGCCGTTCTCGGCGGCGTCGATGAGCGCTTCGGCGAGGTGCGACTGGCTTGCCAGGCGGTAGAGCGTGATCTTGATCGAGATGACGCGCGGGTCGCGCGACGCCTCGCGCAAAAGCTGCACGAATGGGTCCATGCTCTCGTAAGGGTAGGAAAGCAGCACGTCGCCGCCTGCCGTCACCTGGTCCATGATGGGGCGTTTGCGGTCGAGACATGCCGGCCATTGCGGCGTGAACGGCGGATACACGAGCGCTGCGCATTGCTTTTCGGAAAGATGCGAAGCTAAGCCCCAGGTGAAGCTCAAGTCGAGCGGCACAGACGTCGTGAACATCTGATGCTTCTTCAGGTTCAGGCGATCGAGCAGCAGAGGCTCGAGGGTGTCGGAGAGCTCGCGCTCGCTCTCGAGGCGCACCGGGGCTAGGCGCGCGCGCTTCTTCAAGATGCGCTTCATGTGCTCGCGGTAATCCTCGTCGTTCTCGTCGGTTGACTCCGTTGCGTCGATGTCGGCGTTGCGCGTGACGCAGATGACGTTGGTATGCTTCACGGTGTACATGGAAAATACCTGTTCAGCGACCATTTCCACCACATGCTCAAGCAAGATGAAGGAAAAACCATCGCCTGGCAGCTTCACAACGCGCGCGCACTGGCGCGGCAGGGGGATGAGGCCGAGCATGGTTCCCTCGGCGCCGACGTTTTGCGAAAGGGAGGCGTTCTTCGTGGATTCTTTCGCCGGCTTCCCCTTGCTTTTCTTGCCTTTCTTGTCCTTCTTCTTGTGCTCGCTTTTTGCCTGGTCTTGGGCGTTGTCGGCTTCTTCGTCGAGGCGCACGACGATGTAGAGCGCGCCGTTTTCCAGATGCGGGAAGGGGTGGCGGGCATTGATAATCTGCGGGGAGAGGAACGGTGTCACGTTGGCTTCGGCGTATTCTGTCAGGTAGGAGCGCTGCTCATCAGTGAGCTCGTCGGGACGAACATGCGTGACCCCGACCTTGTTCAACAGCAGGCGAACCTGCTCGAAGGTGCGTTCGTAGGCAGGGTAGAGCTCGTGGCAGCGCAGGTAGATAGCGCGAAGCTGCTCGGAGGGCGTCATGTTGGACTTGGAATCGACAATGTGCTTCTTCACGAGCGACAAGTCGGTCAGGCTGCCGACGCGCACCATGAAGAATTCCTGCAGGTTGCTCCAAAAGATGGAGATGAAGTTCAGACGCTGCAGAAGAGGGACCGACTCGTCGGCGCCCTGTTCGAGTACGCGCTCGTTGAAGTCGAGCCATGACAGCTCGCGGTTCTGCAGATAGGGTGCAGGGTTGCCTGCTGCGGGAATGACCTGGTCAGATGAAGTGGGATTGTCGTTGGCCATGCAGAGAGCCTCCTTGATGTGCATGATGACGCGTTCTTAGCGCTGCCTTTCATGATAACGCGCCGTGGGACGATGAGCTGAAAGCGTTACTGAGCCTTTACCCTCGAGCAAGGCGCATTGCCCAGCATGCGCTCGATGAGATAGCCTTCGCGCACGCCGCGCTTGCATATTTCCAGCTTGCGGGCATCGAGCTTTTGCATGAGCGTGCTGAGGATGACGCAACCGGGCCCGACCGTGTGGATGCGCTCGGGAACGGCCCGCGCTGCAAGGTGGGCGAATTTCGACGGGTTGTTCTCTAGAAGATCGAGCAGTGCATCGAAGTGCTCGGGCGTGAGGGTTTTCGGCCGGCAGGACTCGCCGGTCATCTGGGCGTAGAGCTTTGCGGCGGCGCGAGCGCTTCCTCCGACGCCATAGAGCGCCTCTGCACGGTACTTCTTGAGGTCAACAGGTGTTTTTGCAACTTGATCGAGGAACGCGCTCTCGATTGCGCCGACCTCGTCTGCCCGGGGCATGACGAACTCCACGTATCCCGCGTAGGAGGAAAGCGATCCCTGCCCGATGCTCACGTCGTCGAAGTCGTGCCCTTCCTCGACGCGGATGAGTTCGGTTGACCCGCCGCCCAAATCGACCACGGTGCCCTTCTCAATCGTGCGATCGCACGAGGCCCCGGCGAAGCTGAGATGCGCCTCGTCGCGGGCGGAAAGCAGGTTCACGGGCGCGCCGATTGCCTTCTCGATCGCACTGATGGCCTCGCGGGAGTTCGTGCAGTTGCGCAGCACGGCGGTTGCGAAGATGTCGGTGCGCACGCAGTTGAAGTAGCGCGCTCGTTTCAGGTGCCCGGAGAGCACGTCGACAGCACGGGCGATGCCCTCCTGGGTGAATTCGCCCGCTTCGACATAGGCCGAAAGCCCCGCCATTACCTTGTCGTTGATGATGCTTCGGAAGTCCTTGCAGGTGATGGGCTTCTTTTTGTTTATGCCGTCCTTCACGTCGAAGATGACGAGGCGCACTGAGTTCGACCCCAGGTCGATCACGCCGTAATTTGCCATAGTGCTATCCGCTCCTGTTAAGCTCAGTTTTCCTCCATCCTAACGTAGCGTCTCGGGCGATGGGGAAATCTTTACGCGTCCTTTACTCTCGCTCTGCTTAGACTCCGTATTCGGGGGCCAAATGGCAGGTTCGCGCGGGCGGCTTGTCGGCCGTCTGCCCCGCAAGGTCGAAGTGAGCTGTGACACCATGCGGCGATTGTGGGAAAATACGCAGCGAGAAAAGATAGCGATGCATGTTTAGAGGTAGATTTCCATGTCAGCTCAGTTCAACATTCGCCGTGCGTCGAGTCGCATGGTGTCGGTGCTCCAGCGTGAACTTGACCTGCCCCGTTTCGTCGCGGCAACGCTTGTCGGCCGCGGAATCGACACTCCGAAGGCGGCCCGCGCGTTCCTGTTTCCCTCGTTCAAGCACGATTGGCTCGACCCCTACCTGATCCCCGGGCTCGGCGGCGTCGTCGACGCGCTCGAGGACGCTGTTCGGAAGGGCCGCCGCATCCTCGTGTTCGGCGACTTCGACCTCGATGGCATATCCGCGACGACGGTGCTCACCCGTGGCCTGCGGGAACTTGGGGCGGACGCAGTGCCGTTCATCCCGAAGCGCTTCGAGGAGGGCTACGGTATCACGGCGGCGGCGCTCGATCGCGCGAAGACCTACGGCCCCGATTTTCTCGTGACGGTCGACTGCGGTATCGCCTGCAAGGCCGAAGTGAAGCTCGTGCAGGCGGCAGGAATCGACGTCGCGATCACCGATCACCACGAGCCCACGGACCTGGTTCCCGAGGGCGTGCCCGTCGCCGACCCGAAGGTCGACGCCACGTGCCCAAGCTGCGTGCTCGCCGGTGCGGGCGTGGCGCTGAAGCTTGTGCAGACGCTTGGCGCTCGCTTCGGCAAGCCCTACCTTTGGCGCGATTTCGTTGACTTCGCGACACTTGGCACAGTTGCCGACCTCATGCCGATGCTCGGCGAGAACCGCCCGCTCGTGATCGAGGGCATCAAGATGATGAACAGGGCTCCGCGCCCGTGCATCGCTGCGCTGCTCGAAACATCGGGAGCGGTTGGCAAGCCTCTCACCAGCACAAACCTCAGCTTCTCGCTCATCCCGCGCCTCAATGCCGCAGGGCGCATGGGCAACGCCGACTTGGCGCTCAACCTGCTCATGTCCGATGACTTCGACGAGGCGTACCACTTGGCGACCGAGCTTGAGGGGCTCAACGACCAGCGCCGCGCGATCGAGGCCGAGCTCTCCGAGATCGCGAAGGTGCAGGCCGCGGAAATCTACCACGGCCAGCGCGCGCTCGTCGTTGCGGGCGAGGGGTGGCACGAGGGCGTGAAGGGCATCGTTGCGAGCCGCCTGGTCGGCATCTACGGCGTGCCATGCATCCTTTTGACCATCGACGGCGACGAGGCGCGCGGCTCAGGCCGAAGCGTCGGACGCGTGAACCTGTTCGCCGCGGTCGAATCGGCGTCTGACCTGCTTGTCCGCTTCGGTGGACACGAGGCGGCGGTGGGCATCACGCTCAAGACCAAGGACATTCCCGCGTTTACGAAGGCGCTCTGCGACTACCTTGACAAGCTGCCCGAGGACGACTTCCACCCGCTCATCGAGATTGACACGTGCATCAACCTCGATGAGCTCACGCTCGAAACGGTGGGCGCGCTGAAGCAGGTCGCCCCCTTCGGCCAGGAGAACCCGACGCCGTGCTTCCTCGCGCGCGACGTGCTGCTCACCCATTGCCGCGCCGTCGGCGCCGAGAAGAACCATTTCTCGTGCACGCTCACGAACGGTCGCACGTCGATTTCGGGAATCATGTTCCATTGCACCGACATCGACATGCTCATGGCAACCGACAGCGTGGTGAACGCGGCGTTCCAGGTGGAGATCGACACGTGGCGCGGGCGCAAGTCGGTGAAGGCGATGCTGCAGTCCGTTACGCCTGCTCGCACGTGCCCTGCGCTCGAGGCGTGCCTCGAGCCGGAAAACCTGTCGTTCGCGGCCGACCTGTACGCCACGAGCGATGCGGAGCTTTGCGAGGATTGCTGCGAGAGCCCTGAGGACATCGAGGCCTACGAGGCGGAGCGCGAGAAGAACCGCGCGCTATGGGAACAGAAGGCGCAAAGCGACCCCGACGCGCTCGAGGACGCGGTGGTGCGGGCGATCATCGGCGACCGCGAGCTGCACAAATCGCAGCGTGTGGTGCTCTCGAGCCTTCGTGCTGGGAACTCCGTGCTCGCCGTCATGGCGACGGGGCGCGGCAAGTCGCTCACCTTCCAGGTGCATGCGGCATGCGAAGCGCTCGCGCACCATACGGCGAGCCTGTTCGTCTACCCGCTGCGTGCGCTTATCGCTGACCAGGCGTTTCATATCAACGAAGCGCTCGCGCCCTTCGGGATCAACGCGTGCACGCTCACGGGGGAAAGCACGCCCGACGAGCGCCGCCAAGCCTTCGCGGGCCTGGCGGACGGCTCGGTCGACATCGTGCTCACGACGCCGGAGTTCCTTGTGTGCCACGCCACCGAGTTCGCGGCTATCGGACGCATCGGCTTCGTCGTGGTTGACGAGGCTCACCACATCGGCCTTTCGCGCGCGGGCCATCGCCCCGCATATGCGCAGCTCGGAAGCGCTATCGCGCAGATGGGCAACCCGGTTGTGCTTGCGCTTACGGCAACTTCGGACGAGGCTGTCACCGGTGATATCGACCGTGTGCTCCCCGTGGCGGGACATGTGGTGGACGATACCATGCGCACGAACCTCCACGTGGTCGACCAGCGCAACCTGCGCAATCGCGGTGACTACCTGGCGACGCTCGTCGCACAGGGCGAGAAGAGCGTCATCTACGTGTCCTCGCGCGAGCAGTCGGTGGCGCTCGCCCGCAACCTGCGCAAACGCGTGCCACAGATGGCGCCGCTCATCGGCTTCTACAACGCGGGCCTTTCGCGCGCCGAGCGCACGCGCGTCGAAGAGCTGTTCCGCACGGGCGCGATCGCGGTGCTCGTGGCCACGTCGGCGTTCGGCGAGGGCGTGGACATTCCCGACATCCGCAACGTCGTGCTCTTCCAGCTGCCGTACAACGAGATCGAGTTCAACCAGATGAGCGGCCGTGCGGGGCGCGACGGCAAGGACGCGCGCGTGCATCTGCTGTTCGGGCGCTCGGACGTGAAGCACAACGACCGCATCTTGCAGGACATGACGCCCGATCACGATGTGCTTGCCGAGGTGTACCGCACGCTTCGTACGTGGCAGCGCAAGACGCCCGGCGAGTTCTTCGAGATGGCCGATGGCGAGCTCGCGCATATCGTGAGCGGTGCGGGCTGCGAGATCACGGCGGCGTCGGCGGCGTGCGGCATCGCGGTCTTTCGCGAGCTGGGGCTTATCGAGACGCATGTGGCCTACGCGTCGGGCGAGGGCGCGCGCATGGTGCGTGTGAAGGAAGGCGCCGGGCGCGTGGAGCTGACCGACAGCGTGCGCTATCGCGAGGGCTTAGGCGAGCGCGACATCTTCAAGGCCTTTTACGAGTGGGCGATCGACTGCGATTGCGCGCGTCTCGAGCAGCGCGTGTCCGGCCCCATCACCCCGCAGATGAAGCCGCTGCATCTGAAGTAAAGGGAACAATCTGAAAGGGAAAACAGCCGTATTACCAGGTGTTTTACGACTTCCTATCCTGCCGCACATTGACGCTTCGGCATGTCTCCACGTATTATTATGTCAGCCTGAGGACAATGCGATACCCGCATCGAGAACGAAACGTCGGTCGGCCTTGCATAAGGCTGGCAGCTGCCTAAGACAAAGGAGACGCTATGAGCATCTCACGGCGTGTTTTCACAACCCTTGCCGCACTTGCGCTTGCGTGCAGCTTCTCCGGATGCGCGGGGCAGGCTATCGACCAACCTCAACCTGGCAATGATGCCGAAATGCTCGCTCCGTTCTCTATCTCTTTTCTTTTACCAGACGGTAATCCGGCGGCCGACATTAAAGTTGTTCCAGGTTGCCTGGCTCAGCCGACGAACGAGATTGCCGAATTGCATACCACCGACGAGACGGGAACGATAAGGTTCGAGGCGCTTGTTCCGCAGACGGCGCACTTCTATGTGTTTCCTTTTGAGGGCTTCGATCCGGAGCAAAGGAGACGATGTAGACGCCTGTGTGATACGAAGCCTTGTACTTGCCTTGCACGCCATTGGACAATATAAGATAACGTATACCATTTATATATAAGAATAAATACAATATAAAAGAGGTGGCTCTGCTGTCGATGATAGGAGGTAGATGTAATGAGGAAATCGCTTTGTTTTAGATTGTTGCTCTTATCACTCTCGGTTGCTTTGTTTGTGCCATGCGGTTTTGCGCAGGCCTATACTCTTGGTGATTGCAAAATGAATACTCAGATATGGTACAGAGCCTCATCGGTGTTCACGGACACCACGAGATCGGAAATGAGAAGCTGTATGGCTCAATGGAATGAGTATCTTCCAGAATGGCGAAGGGTTTGCTATAACAGCGATGTTCACTATATGACCTATCGCCCGACAAGTAGAGATGGCAGTAATTTCATCTATAAGCTGCCGGACAGTGATCCGACGAATTTGGCAACAAATTATTATTGGTGGAACGGATCGGGGTACCTGCTCGAGTCCGATATTAACATCAATTACAATCAGCCTTGGGATAATGGCGCTGTTGTTGGCGCGTATGATGTAAAGAGTGTGTTCCTTCATGAAATTGGGCACACGGTTGGCTTGGGACACTCCCTTGTCCGAGAAGCAGTCATGTTCCGTACCTTTCCGACAAATTGGGTTCGAACCACTTTTTCATACGATGACCTAAATGGGCTTGCGGCTCGTTATTAAGGGGTGAATCTTTATGCTTATTCAGGCGAAAACCGAAAAGAAAAAACACAGCGCACGATTGATTTTCCTGTTTGGCATGGCAATTTGCTTGGCGAGCTTCTCCGGATGCGCGGGGCAGGCTCAGTCAAGTGATTCTTCGGGCGCTTCCTCTTCGAGCGATTCGGAGGCGGCCGAGGCGAATTCTAAGGAAGCTGTGCTGCATGTGAGCGCCCTTAGCGCTGCGTGCAGCTTCGATTCGCTGCGCGACGATTCCGACCTTATCGCCGAAGGCCGCTACCTGGGGAAATCCGACCCCATTCTGGTGATTCCCGTCGTTGGCGGCATCGATGCGGCAATGTATTATACGGATTACTACTTCGAGGTCGACAACGTTTTCAAAGGTGAGACTCTCACCGACGACGCCGCATCGCGCGGCTCGTCCGTCATCTCCGTTCGCATGAAGGGTGGCGCTGGCGACAGGGTGGCTGTCGTGAACGATGATGCTCCCGAACTTGAGGAAGGGTCGAGCTACCTGCTTTTCCTCTATCGCGTTTTGGACGGCCTCGATGGCAACACTGAAGGGAACCACTACTATTCGTTCGGCGACAAGCTGGGCATATGGGAAAAGGATTCCGCAGGAAACTTCGCGAATGCCGAGGTCGGCAGCGTAAGCGCTGATTCGCTCGCCGTGATGCCCATAAGCGACGCCGCTCCCGCTTCCGAACGGAACCTCGCATCCGAAGACGCGATGATCGACGACGTTCGCGCGCGCTATAACGAGGGTCAAATCGATAAGAAGACGCTCGATGCGTACGAGGAGCTGTATTCGGCGTCGCGCAACGGTTTTGCCACGGTGGGAACCGACGACGACGTGCGCGCGTTCGAAGAGGCGATGGTGGAATCGTCGGCAAGCCAAAGCTCGTAGCGAACGCCCTGCCCGCGCGGGACACGACCAGTTGTTTCCAAGTCCTCTTTTCCCTTTGACGAATCGAGTAGAATGAAATCACTACGATTTTAGATTCAAGGGAAAGGGGGACTGACATGAGCACCAACGGCCGCAACGGCGGCGATGACGAGATAATGCTCGGCGAGTCGCTCAAGTCGTCTTCCGAAAAGCAGACGGTTGATGATGTCATGCTCGGGCGCGCGTACACGCCCGAGAAATCGTTTTCAGTGGCGCCTCGTCCCACCGAGGTGGGGGAGCTTCACTCGACGGAAACCCCCGAAGAGCGCTTCGTCGAGCTGCAGCGCCTGACCGACGGCTATCTGACCGACGACGAGCGCGACATGCTCGAGCGCGCGTTCCGCTTCGCCGACGCGGCGCACAAAGGCATCACGCGCAAATCGGGCGAGCCCTATATCATCCATCCGGTCGAGGTCGCCATCATCCTGGCGGACTTGCGCATGGACGGCGAGACGCTGTGCCTGGACGGCACGACCATCCGCGCGTCCAACGGCCGAAAGCAGTCCACCAGCGTGGAGCTCAGCCGGAAGAAGCTGGATGCCCGGGCGCAGCTGGAGGCCGTGGAGCGCTTTCTGGACGGCATGGACGAAAACGATCCCCATGAGGACCGGATCGACCACCCCTTCGCGCTGGATCTGGACAAGGATCATCTGCCCGACCCGCAGACGCTGCGGGAGCGAATTGCCTTTCATGAAAAGTGCATCGAGGAGCTGGAGAGCTCCGGCCGGAGCGCCATGACCTTCACCGACCCCGAGTGCGCCATGATGCCCGCCAAGGAGGGCGGAATCAAGGCCTGCTACAACGTCCAGAC
>ENA-OUQH01001605-OUQH01001605.1-human-gut-metagenome-genome-assembly--contig:-NODE-1605-length-14872-cov-4.761558_pt1 | contig 14872 bp, 14 predicted proteins | sample MGYA00237948_ERZ548828 | MGnify/ENA primary metagenome ERZ548828 (study PRJEB26490, sample SAMN05194711) | human gut metagenome | biome: terrestrial biome; feature: human-associated habitat; material...
CGGCAGCGTCAGATGTGTATAAGAGACAGTGGCGGGGCCATTCTCCGCAAAAAAAGCCGCTCGAGCTGATCCTTTATTTTGTCCTTTTACAGATCCCGGCCTACATCTTGGTCTTCTACGCTATGATGTGTCCCCGGTTCGGAGACAGGACCTTCGCTTTCGCAATGGGAGGTTTTTGCTGGCTGATCGGAATTCTGGTTCTCATGCAGGGGATTCGCGATCTGTTGGATTACAACACAAATAAAAAGGATCCGCCCAAATGAACAGCGATCTGGAGAGGAGTACCTCAAAAAGGTACTCCTCATTTTTTACCGTATCAATCTTCATCGGGCCATTCGCTCTCCGGCACGGGCCGGTCGGGCAGCTCGCCTATCCGATGGAATGCTGCTGAGCAGAGAGGTATACATAAAGCCAAAGGGCGCGCTCAAAAGAACGCGCCCTTGCTGTTTAGCCGGACAGCTCCCGGATCTCATCCTGAATGAGGCGGCCCGCCGCGGCGGCAAGCTGGTCGATGCGCCGGATGCGCGCGAGGTCGCGGCCATAGATGGCGTTCGCCGCCGGAACGCTGGTATTCTCGCCCATGAACACCGCGGCGACGCGGATGCCCTGCGCGCGCAGGGCGCGGACCTCGGCGGCGGTGTCGTCGATGCCGGGCTGCCCGTCGTAATCGCGGCTGAGCGGAATTTTGCCGCTTGGAAGAATTTTGTGGCTGTCGTTCGGGCTGGCGTCGGTGAGCAGAATGAGCAGGTGCTTGTCCGCGGGAGCCGATTTCATCAGCTCGCCCATGCCGCGCAGAGCCAGACCGTCGCGGTTCCAGCCCGCGGCAAAGTAGTCGAACACGCGATGCTCGCCGTTTTTGTCCCCGAAATCCTTCAAAACGCGCAGCACCGTGTAGCCGCGCAGGCTGCAGAAGCCGGTCACGCGCACGGGGATGCCGCAGGAGGCGAGGCTTTTGGCGAGAAGGTAGCCCTGAATGGCGATGCTCTCCTGACAGTGCAGGCGCGAGGCCGAGGCGTCGAGCATCAGGTCGACGGTGAAGCCCGCGCGGCTCTCCTCGTCCCTGCGGAGAAAGACGCGGCTGTCGTGCAGCACCGGCGCGCGCCAGACGCGCGTACCGTCCAACCGCCCCTCGCGGGCGAGGATGTCCTCGGGCTGCTGATGGATGAGCATACAGTTGCGGATCTGCTCCGTCAGGCGCAGGAGAGCGTTCTGATGCAGTGCGCTGTCGCGGACGTAGGCGGCGCGGTTGCGCTTGGCCTGCTCGGCAGCCTGCTCGAAAAGACGCTGCGTGTCGGCACGCATGGGCTGGCCCGGCACGCGCTCGCCGCGGGTGAACCAGAGATGGCAGCCGAGGTGATCGCCGGTGCAGCAGCGCTGCTCGATGCGCGCGAGCGCCTGCGGGGAATAGAGGCTGCGGCCGAAGCAGCGCTCAATGTAGTCGTGATCCTCCGCTTCGCGCTCGTTCGAGCGAAGCTGGGCGCGCAGCGCGTTGGACGCGCGCACCATCCCGTTCTCGCCGGCGACCGCAGAGCGGCCGACGGTCAGCTCGTCGGTGCGGACGATCTCGACCGGCAGGAGCTTGGTGAGCAGCGGCGCCCACTTATCGCTGAAGTGAAGACGGAACAGAGATTTTTTATGGGGCGTGCCGTCAAATTGCAGGTATTTCTCAAACGCCGCGCGGACGGCGGCCTCCAGATCGTCCGCGTCGAGCGTGCCCGGGCAGGCGAGGGCTGCGGAGAGTCCCTTTTCCCACGGGGCGAGCAGCGGCGGCTTCTGCCCAAGGACAGATCTCCAGCGGGCGGACTGGAGCGAGTAGACGAGCTGGTTCTTGTCCATCCACTCCTGCCGCGAGAGCTGATATTCCGAGGCAAAAAATTCTGCGGCGTGGGCGCGGCGCAGCTCCGTGAGCACGGGGCGGACGGGAAGCTCCTTTTCATAGACGGCGTTTTCCAGCGCGAGCCACGCGAGGTCGTCGAACGAGGAGCGCCGCGTGTCGTCCGCCCAAAGGGCGAAGAGACGGCGCGGCATCTCGTCGCCCAGCCACTTGCGGACCAGACCGATGACGCAGTTCATGTAGAAGTCCGGCGTGCCGTCGGCCTTGAGGGCGCGGGCGCAACGCTCACTGTCGCGCTCTACGTCTACGCAAAGGAGCAGGGCGAATTCGGCGTAGCCTTTGCGATAGCGGCGATACTCATGTTCCTCACTCTTGTAATCAATCTGGCCGCCGGACTGGTGACCAAATACTATAATAGGAAGAAAAAGCTATGACTACTATAAACGAAACCGGAATGCCGCGCGCAATGCTTATAAATGACCTGTCCTGCATCGGTAAATGCTCTCTCTCCGTGGCGCTGCCGATAGTCTCGGCCTGCGGGGTCGAGGCCGTGGCGCTGCCCACCGTCATACTCTCAACGCACACGGGCGGCTTCGAGGGCTTCGCGGCGCGGGAGATGACCGAGGAGATGCGCACCTTCGCCGCGCACTGGAGGAGCATCGGCGTGAAATTTGACTGCATATACACCGGCTTCTTCGGCTCGGTGGAGCAGATTAACCTGACGGAGAAGCTGATCCACGATTTCGGCGGGGACGATACTGTTGTTATAGTCGATCCGGTTCTGGGCGACAACGGGCGGCTGTACCCCTGCTTTTCGGATGAATATGTGGAAGCGATGCGGCGGCTGACGGCGCTTGCCGATGTGATAACGCCGAACCTGACCGAGGCCGCCATCCTTGCCGGACTACCGTTTGACACGGCACCCGAGACGATACTCGCGCGGCTCAACGTGCCGAATGTGATAATAACCGGCGTGCGCCGCGAAGGGCGCATCGGCTACCTGTCGCGCTTCGGCGGGGAAAAGTGTGAGATAAGCACGCCATACGTCCCGCTTGCGCTGCACGGCACGGGCGACGTTTTCGCGTCCGCGTTCTGCGGCAAGCTCATGGCCGACCCGCAGCGCGACATGCAGCTCGCGCTGGCCGCGGCGGCGGACTTCTGCTACGGCTGCGTCCGCGAAACGGTGAAGCGCCAGCCGTCGCACTGGTACGGGCTTAGCTTTGAGGACATGCTGAAAAAAGGAGCGCTGAGATGAGCATGATTTCGGTAAACGATCTCTGCCTCTGGTACGGGAAGCAGCAGGCGCTGAAGGACATCTGCGTCGAGATAGAGCCGCACAGCATCACGGCGCTCATCGGCCCCTCCGGCTGCGGAAAATCGACCTTCCTCAAAACGCTCAACCGCATGAACGACCTTGTTCCGGACGTGAGGATCACCGGCAGCGTCAGGTATCGCGGGGAGGACATATATGCGCCGGGCACGGACGTCAATGAGCTGCGGTGCCAGATCGGCATGGTGTTCCAGAAGCCGAACCCATTCCCCATGAGCATATACGACAACATTGCCTACGGCCCGCGCACACACGGCGTGCGCAGCCGCGCTAGGCTTGACGACATAGTCGAGCGCTCCCTGCGCGACGCGGCGATCTGGGACGAGGTAAAGGACCGGCTGAAGAAGAACGCTCTCGGCCTCTCGGGCGGCCAACAGCAGAGACTGTGCATCGCGCGGGCGCTGGCTGTGGAGCCGGAGGTGCTGCTGATGGACGAGCCGACGAGCGCGCTCGACCCGATATCAACCTCGCGCATCGAGGAGCTCGCGATGCAGCTTCGCGGCAAGTATACGATCGTCATCGTTACGCACAACATGCAGCAGGCCGTGCGAATATCCGACAACACCGCATTTTTCCTCCTGGGCGAGCTGGTGGAGTACGGCGGGACGGAGCAGATGTTCTCGCAGCCGGCGGACAAGCGCACGGAGGACTACATAACGGGGAGGTTTGGATAAATGAGAAGCAATTTTGACAGGCAGCTTTCGGAGCTGAACCGTTCGCTCATCGAGATGGGCGCAATGTGCGAGGAGATAATCGCGCTTGCGACAAAGGCTCTCGCCGAGGGCGACATGGAGCTTGCGAAGCGCGTCGATACGCTGGGCGCGGACATCGACCGGATGGAGCGCACGATAGAATCCATGTGCCTGCGGCTGTTATTGCAGCAGCAGCCAGTGGCGCGCGACCTGCGGCAGATATCCGCCGCGCTGAAAATGATAACGGACATGGAGCGTATAGGCGATCAGGCGGAGGAGATAGCGGCGCTGGTGCGCTTCCTCGGCGGTCACGGCGCGGGAAACGACGCGCTTATCTGCGAAATGGCACGCCGCGCGGTGAATATGGTCACGGAAAGTGTTGATGCGTATGTAAAATATGATATAATGTTAGCGGAGCGGGTCATAGCCGAGGACGACGAGGTGGACGCCCGTTTCATACAGGTCAAGGCGGAGCTTATAGACGCCATAGCGAAAAACCCGAGCAACGGGGAGCTTGACCTCGACCTGCTGATGATAGCAAAGTATTTTGAACGCATCGCCGACCACGCGGTGAACATTGCCGAATGGGTGATATTTGCCGTGACGGGCGTGCATAAAGGAGACAAGGGACTATGATATGGTGCGTGGAGGATGACGCCAGCATACGTGATATCGAGGTATACGCTCTGCGTTCAGTGGGCTTCGAGGCGCGCGGATTTTCCGACGGCGCCGCGTTCTGGGACGCGCTGCGCGCCGAACGGCCGGAGCTTGTCGTGCTGGACGTGATGCTGCCTGGGATAGACGGCATTGAGCTTCTGAGCCGTATGCGCGCGTCCGACGCTCTGCGCGATATCCCCGTCATCATGGCCACGGCGAAGGGCACGGAGTACGACAAGATACACGGCCTGGACCTCGGCGCGGACTACTATCTCGCAAAGCCCTTCGGCGTGATGGAGCTGGTGTCCTGCGTCAAGGCGGTGCTGCGCCGCTGCCGACGCGACGATGCGGAGCGTGCGGGACTCAGCGCGGGCGGTGTCTCGCTCGATGCCGACGCGCACACCGTCACCGCCGGCGGCCAGCGCATCACGCTTACATACAAGGAATTTGAACTGCTGCGTCTCTTCATGGCGCACCCCGGCACCGCGTTCACGCGCGAACAGCTCATGGAGCAGGTCTGGGGCACCGATTACTGCGGCGAGACGCGCACGGTTGACATGCATATACGCACTCTGCGCCAGAAGCTCGGCGAATACGGAGAGATGATAGAGACGGTGCGCGGAGTGGGCTACCGGCTGGAGGCGCAGGTATGACAAAGAAAATTTTCTCTTCCATCATGCTCACGGCGGCCTGCGTGCTGCTTGCAAGCATGATAACGACAGTGGGCTTCCTGCGCGATTATTTCGGCGGAATCGAGGAGAGCGGTCTGCGCGAAGAGCTGGGCATAGCTGCGGTCGGCGTTGAGGACGATGGCATGGATTATCTCGCCGCGCTGCCGGACGGGCAGCGCCGTTTTACGTGGATAGCGGCGGACGGCAGCGCGATTTACGACACCAAGGCTGACGCGGACAGTATGGAGAACCACTCAGAACGCGAGGAAGTCAAGGCCGCGTTTGAGACCGGAGCGGGCGAGAGTGTCAGATACTCGAACACGCTGATGCAGAAAACTATGTACGCCGCGCGCCGCCTTGATGACGGCACGGTGCTGCGCGTCTCCGTCAGCACGGCAACTGTGGGTGCGCTCCTGCTCGGCGTGACGCAGCCGATGCTGGCGGTGCTTGCCGCGGCGCTGATACTGTCCGCAATACTCGCAAAACACATCTCCCGCCGCGTCGTCGCGCCGCTCAACGAGCTTGATCTGGAGCACCCGCTGGACGACAGCAACGCCGCCTACGAGGAGCTTGCGCCTGTTTTAGGCCGCATCAACCGCCAGCGCAGTCAGATAAATTCGCAGCTGCGCGAACTGCGGCGGCGCACGGACGAATTTGCGCAGGTGACGGGCAGTATGCGCGAGGGGCTTGTGCTGCTCAACGAGCAGGGCTACATCCTCAGCATGAACCCGGCGGCGCGGAATATCTTCGCCGTGGAGGGGGACTGCGCGGGGAAGGACTTTTTGACGGTTGACCGCAGCTGTGACATGAGCGCGGCGGTGCGTTCGGCGATGGAGAGCGGACATGGCCGCCTGCACGAGCGGCATGGAGGCCGCATCTATCAGGTCGACGTCAGCCGCATAGATTCCGACGGAGCCGCTATCGGCACCGTTATACTGGTTTTCGACGTGACGGAGCAGGAGAGCGCGGAGCAGATGCGCCGCGAGTTCACCGCGAACGTCTCGCACGAGCTGAAAACGCCGCTTCAGGGCATCATCGGCAGTGCGGAGCTTATAGAAAACGGCATGGTGCAGCCGGAGGATATGCCGCGCTTCGTCGGCCATATCCGCGCCGAAGCGCAGAGACTTGTGACGCTTATCGGCGATATAATCCGCCTTTCCCAGCTTGACGAGGGCGAGGTGCTCCCGAAGGAGAGACTTGATCTGCTTGAAATCGCGCAGGGCGTCGCGGACGATCTCCAGGCCGAGGCGGAGAAAAAGAACGTGCATCTCTCGGTAAGCGGCGAGCCGGCGGAGCTTGAGGGCGTACGGCAGCTCATATACGAGGTGGCCTACAACCTCGGCGACAACGCGATAAAGTATAATATCGACGGCGGCTCCGTCAGCATCAATGTATCGTCCGACGGCAAAAACGCGAAGCTGACCGTGAGCGACACGGGGATAGGCATCGCGGCGGAGGATCAGAGCCGCATTTTTGAGCGGTTCTACCGCGTGGACAAGAGCCATTCCAAGGAGTCCGGCGGCACGGGGCTTGGCCTGTCGATAGTTAAACACGCCGTCCAGTACCACGGCGGGCGGATATCCATGGACAGCGCGCCCGGAAAGGGAACGAGCATAAGCGTAAGTCTGCCCATTCAATGATGATATTTGACTAATCGTCTCCGAAGGATTATAATACGGCATATCGCAGCATATGCTATGGCATCATTATTTTGGAGGACGCCATGAAACGCATATGCACCGTGTTCGCGCTGTGCGCGGTCCTGCTTCTGACGGGCTGCGGCAGCGGGCTTGAACAGCGCTGGGATGAATTTTCCGAAACCGTCTCCGAGGCGGACGGCCTGAGCTTTACGGCCGCTCTGCGCGCCGAGTATGAGGACAAGAGCGTCAGCTTTGAGCTTCGCTATGAGCAGTCGGGCGAGGAATGCGCCGTGACGGTGCTGTCGCCCGAGGAGCTGCGCGGAGTGAAGGCGGTGCGGAAGGACGGCTCCGGCACGCTAAAGTATTACGGCTTCGTCATCGACACCGGGACGCTGGACGGCGGCCTGACGCCGGTCGGCGCGCTGCCGTATCTGGTCGACGCACTGCGCGGCGGCTATGCCGACTGCTTCTGGCGCGAGGGCGACAGCACGGTAGTGCGGCTTATCCCTGAGGACGGCATGACCGTTACCGTGTGGCTCGAAGAGGAGAGCATGACGCCGGTATACGCGGAGCTTGCATCCGGAGAGCGCGTGACGGTATTCTGCGAAATAGAGGATTGGGAGCTTGGCATATCCAGCGCTTGAATTCCTCGGAACGGAGACAGATATGAACGACTTACAGAAGAGAACATGGGCGGAAATAAACCTTGAGAATCTGCGGCACAATTACCGCGCCATCCGCGCGACCCTGCCTGATGGCTGCCGCTTTCTCGGCGTTGTGAAGGCGGACGCGTACGGTCACGGCGCACTGCCTGTCTCGCGGCTTTTGCAGGCTGAGGGCGCGGATTACCTCGCCGTGTCCTGCCTTGACGAGGCGCTGGAGCTGCGCGGCGGCGGAGTCACAATGCCGATACTCATCCTCGGCCATACACCGCACGAGTACACCTCCGTGCTCATCGAGCAGAACATCACCCAGACCGTGACCTGCCTTGCCAAGGCGCTGGAGTATTCGGCGGAGGCCGTGAGCCTTGGAAAGACGCTGAAGATACACATAAAGCTCGATACGGGCATGTCCCGCCTCGGCTTTCTCTGCGACGGGGCGCACTTCGAGGAGGGCGTGGACAACGTCATCCGTTCCTGCACGCTGCCGGGCATCGAGAGCGAGGGCGTGTATACGCACTTCGCCGTGTCCGACGAGCCGGGCGAGGACTGCGAGAAGTATACACGCGATCAATTCGCGTTGTTCTGCCGCGTCGTGGACGAGGTAGAGACCCGCGGCAATATCAAATTCAAAATACGCCACTGCGCCAACAGCGGCGCCGTGGAGAGCTACCCTGAGATGGCGCTGGATATGGTCCGCCCCGGCCTGCTGCTGTACGGCTATGGCGATACCAGCGGCAGAATGGGTCTGAAGCCGTGCATGCGCCTTGTCAGCACGGTCAGCACGATAAAGATATATGACAGCGGTGTCAGCGTCAGCTATGGCCGCCGCTACGTCACCGAGCGGCGCACACGCATGGGTGTGCTGGCCATAGGATATGCTGACGGCCTGCCGCGCGTGATATCGAATAAATGCAGCTTCGCCGCAGGAAACGGCTTTGCGCCGCAGCGCGGCAGCATATGCATGGACATGTGCATGATCGACCTGACGGAGCTTCCGGAGGTAGATGTCGGCAGCGAGGTGGAGCTGTTCGGCGAGCGCAACAGCATCTATAAGCTCTCCGACGCTGCCGGAACGATACCGTATGAGCTTCTCTGCGCGGTGTCAAAGCGCGTCCCGCGTGTGTACGTGCGGAAATAAAAGCGGTACATAACAAAACGCCGTCCCAGTGAACCTTTCGTTCACGGGGACGGCGTTTTGTTATTCCTCAGGATTCCACGGCAGAGTGACGAAGGCCGGTTCATGCCCCATGGCGGGGATGAGCTTGTGCAGCACGTCGCCCATTGCGATGCGCAGAGTGGAGGTGTTTATACAGGGGTGGCAGCCGAGATATTCGTCGGCGAGCAGGTCGTTATCTATAAGCAGGTGTACGCGGCGCTGAGCGTCGTTCATCAGCCCCAGTACGCTGACGGAGCCGGGCGTGATATCCAGAAGTGCCTCCATGTGCTCCGCGGACGCGAACGACAGCCGCGCCGAGCCTATCTGCTTTGATAGGAGCTTCGTCTTGAACGGCTTGTCGCCGGGGAGGAGCAGAAGATAAAACTCCGTCGCCTGCCGGTTGCACAGAAACAGATTCTTGCATATCCCGCAGCCCAACACGGACTCTATGCCGTGGCAGGCCTCAATTGTGTCCGCGTGCTCATGGTCGACGCGGTAATATTCTATCCCAAGCGAGTCGAGAAGCGCGTAGCAGCGCTCTTCCTTGTCGATGCGCTTGTCGGCCGGACGGCCTTTGTGCAGTTCCAGTTCCATATTTCGTCCTTGTATTTATCTTTTATTTGACGGCAGCCATATTTTCTGCTGCTCTGCCGCGCGTATAAGCTCGTCGCGGAAGTCGGGGTGGGCGATGGATATCATCGCGTCCGCACGCTCCCACGTGCTGCGTCCGGCGAGATTCGCCGCGCCATATTCGGTGACAACGTAATACGCCTGACTGCGCGGCGTTGTGATAATATCGCCGCCGAAGCGCGGCAGCACGCGAGAATGGAGAACTCCGGCCTTGTCGCGGAAGGTGCTGCTCATGCACAAAAATGCCTTGCCGCCGCGGGACAGCGTCGCTCCGGTCACAAAATCCAGCTGGCCGCCGGTGCCGCTTATCTGGCGCGTTCCCGCACTCTCGGATGCTACCTGCCCGTAGAGGTCGGCGTTCAGGCAGCCGTTTATCGAGATCATGCCGTCGTTTTTCGCGATGACATACGGGTCGTTGACGTAGCTGAGAGGCATGGCCATGAGGCCGGGGTTGTCGTTTATCCAGTCGTACAGCTCTTCGCTGCCGACAGCGAGCCCGTACACACCCTTGCCGGTGTGCAGCGGCTTGCGGCGGTTCGTGAGCTTACCGGCGCGGAACATCGCGAGATACCCGTCGGAGCACAGCTCCGTGTGCATGCCGAGATCGTGCAGGTCGGACTCCGCAATGAGCCTGCCGAGCGCGTTCGGCATACCGCCGATGCCGAGCTGCACTGTTGCCCCGTCGTGAATGTGCGGGAAGATGTGGCGGGCGATCATCGTGTCCGTCTCCGACGGCTCAGGGGACTGCATGTCCCACAGCGGAAGCCTGCCCGCCTCAACGACGTGCGTCACCTCGGATATGTGGATGCTCTCGCCCTCGCCTAAAACGCGCGGAACGGCCTCGTTGACCTCGAGAATGATGACGTCCGCAGTGTCGGCGATGTCGCGGCATACGCCGGTGGAGCCGCCGAAGCTGAAATAGCCGTGGCTGTCCATGGGGGAGACGCAGAACATCGCGACGTTGACCGTCAGCTGGGTACGGTAGTACCAGCCGAGGTTGCGGAAGATCATCGGCGTGAAGAACGCGCGCCCCGCGTCGCAGAGCTTGCGCTCGTAGCCGGAGCAGTGCCATGTGTGGTAGACAAAGTGCTCCATCTCAGGATCGCACTCCACAACGGCGAGCGGCCCCGGGGTCAGATTCCCGCGTATTTTCACGCCGTGCAGCTCGTCTCTGCGCCGGGCAAGCGCGCGGTCGAGCAGGACGGGCTTAGCGTTGTTGGACGCGTAATCGACCCAGTCTCCGTTTTTGACAAGCCGCACCGCCTCGTCGGCCGTGCATAGCCTGGCGCGGTATTCGTCGGAATAGTTCATCTTATCACCTCGGAAATAATTTATGCCGGGGACGGATATCTCAGTTTCCAAGCACCCACAGGTGCGTTACGCCGAACGCCTCGCGGATGAAAAAGTTCAGGGTTATCAGCGGGTAATCCGGAGCGCCCGCGACGCCCGCTGCGGCGACGCCCAGCATTTTGGACATCTCCTTTGCGCGGTAGAGATGATATCCGCTGGAGACGATGGCAACATTGCCTTCAGGTTCGTCACCGCGCTCGCGGATTATCCTGTATGAGAACTCAAGGTTCTCCATCGTCGAGGTCGATCTGTTCTCCATAATGACCCGCTCCGGCGCGACGCCGTGCGCTGTCAGCCAATCGTACATTGCCTGCGCCTCGCTGATATCCTCGCCGTTCCCCTGACCGCCGCTGACTATCGCAATAGAATCCGGATAGGCTTCGAGATAGCCGAGCGCGCCCTCGAGCCGGTGCGCCATGGAGAGAGACGGCGTCGACCCGTGCACGGCGGCGCCGAGCACGACGAGGTACTTCCGTTCAGGATCCTTATCCGTGCGCGAATTTGCGATTATCGGTATCTCCACGATGCAGAAATATATAAGCCCGACGCACACCAGTGCCGTCACGGCGCGCCACGCGCCGCGTGGCAGATAGTGATGCAGCACTATCAGGGCGGCGATGAAGGCCAGCGTGTAGCCTATGTACGCGTAGCCGCGCATCGCAAAGCGGAACACCAGCGCCGCCGCGAGCAGCGCGGCAGTCCAGAGTATCCAGTTCGGTATACTTTTCAGACCGTTCATCCGTTCAGCTCCTCCCACTGTTCATATAGCTCCAGAAGCTCGTTTTCAAGCCCTTCGCGCTCGGCGGACAGCTCCATGAGCTTCTGATAGTCGCTGCCGTTGGCCTCGGCCTCGGCGTCGAGCGCCGCAATCTTAGCCTCAAGCTTCGCAATCTCACGCTCTGCCTTGGCGATGGCCTTGTCGTTGCCCTGCACGGGCTTTTTCTTCGGTTCGGCCTTTGGCTCCTTCTTTTTCTGCGCGGCGCGCTCGTTCTGGCGGAACACCTCCTGCCGGTCGCGCCACTGGCAGAATTCGCTGTAGCCGCCGCGGAAATCGGTTATCTGGCCGTCGGCCAGCGCCCATATGCGGGTCGCAAACTTCTCTATAAAATATCGGTCGTGCGAGACAAAGAGCAACGTCTGCTCATAATCGGACAGCGCGTCCTCCATCCATTCGCGGCTGGCGATGTCGAGGTGGTTCGTCGGCTCGTCGAGTATCAGGAAGTTTATGTCCGCGCCCATCAGCATACACAGCCGCAGGCGGCTTTTCTCGCCGCCGGACAGCGTGCCGACCGGAGTAAATACGTCCTCGCCGCGGAAGCCGAAGGCCGCGAGCCTGTCGCGCGCCTCCTGCGGCTGGCAGCGGCAGTCGTAAAGCATGGTGTCGTAGGCCGAGCGCTCCGGAACGGAGAAGCTGACCATCTGCGGCAGATAGGCCGTACGCACTGCGGGGCCGCGGTATACGTATCCGGCGTCCGGCGTTTCGTCGCCCATGATGAGCTTGACGAGCGTGGATTTACCGGTGCCGTTGTCGCCGATGAGCGCGATGCGCTCGCCGCCGGTGACGGTGAGGTCAAGGCCGGAAAACAGCTTCTTTTCGCCGAAGCTTTTCGAAAGTCCCTCCATCACGAGGACCTCGTCGCCCTCAAATTCGCGCTGGCGGAACTTGACGGAGAGCTTCTTCTGCTCGGTGGGCTTCTCGGTGTGAGACAGCTTTTCGATGCGCTTTTCCATGGAAAAGGCGCGCTTATGCAGCTTGTCGTTGCCCATGAACGCCCAGAGATGCATCTGCTCCGCAGCGCGGGTGAGCTGCTCTATCTTGGCCTGATCCTTTTCATATTTGCGCATCTTCTCCTCGAAGCGGCGCTGGCGCTCCTCAAGATAGAAGCTGTAACCGCCGGAGTAGAACTCCGCCTTGCCGTCAACGATCTCGATGCAGCGCTGCGCGACGCGGTCGATGAACCAGCGGTCGTGGCTTATCGAGAGCACGGTGCCCTTGAAATGCAGCAGGTAATCCTCGAGCCACTCGGTAGCGTGCAGGTCAAGGTGGTTCGTCGGCTCGTCGAGAAGGAGAATGTCAGTGTCCTCAAGGATGAGCCGCGCGAGGTTGACGCGGGTCTTTTCGCCGCCGGAGAGGGAGTCGAACGGCTGTTCGCGCATGGCGGCGGGGATGTCAAGACCGTTTGCGACGCGGTTTCGAGCTGTGTCCATATCGTAGCCGCCGAGGCGGCGGAAATCGTCACTCAGGCGGTCGTACTCCTGCAGAAGCGCGGGGGACTGGTCGTGCTCCATGAGAAGCCCCAGCTCGTCGAGCCGGTCGCTTATCTCGTACAGACGCTTGTGCGCTGAGCGCAGCACGTCCTCGGTCGTCCAGCCGTCAGGGTAGACGGGAATCTGAGAGATGAGGCCGAGCCGTTTGCTCGGCGCTACCATTACCTCGCCCTCGTCCCAGCCAATCTCGCCCGCGAGTATGCGGAACAGCGTCGTCTTTCCGCATCCGTTATGGCCGAGGATGCCGACGCGCTCGCCGGAGTTGACCGTGAAGGTCAGACCGTCCAGAATATTTTTGCCAAGCTCGAAGGATTTTACCAGCGAGCTTACGGAAATGTCGATCATGTTGAATTTCCTCGTAAATCAGTATGGATTTGCGCTCAGTTTCCGACTGCCGCCTGAAGCACCGTGTTCGCCACCGCGCCGGCGTTCGTCAGGCCGCCTCCGCCGCGCTCAACGAGAACCACGAACGCGTAGGGGTGCGCCTCATCGTCCAGAAATCCGGCGAACCACGCGTGACTCGTGCCGTCGCCAAGCTCCGCGGTGCCGGTCTTGGCGCAGACATTAAGCCCCGGGAACCTGTCGGAGCTGTAGTGAGAGACAACGTTGTAGCTCATCATCTGCTTGAGCTTGTCCGCCGTATCGGCCTCCATAAGCTGCGATTTTTCCGCTTCCGCGCCGCTCATCACGAGCCGCGGCTCGCACAGAGTGCCGCCGTTTGCGATGGCGGCAACATAGCGCAGCAGGGAATAGGGGCAGACAAGATCGGTGGACTGGCCGATGCCCGACCACGCAAGCTCGGGATCGCCGACAAACTCCGTCGGGTAGCTGCCCGCGGCGGTCGAGATGCCGTCAAGGCTCTGCGCGTCGAGAAAGCCGTATTTTTTCACGTATTCCACCATTGTGTCCTGACCGAGACTTACGGTTATCTGCGCGAAAGCACAGTTGCAGGAATTGGCGAGCGCCTGCTCAAAGGTCTGCGTGTAATGCGTTCCGGAGCAGTATATCTCAACTCCGGCTATCGTATAGCTGCCCTCGCAGTAATACGTGCGGGAGAAGATATCGGGAATGTTCTCGATGGCGGCCGCCGCCGTTATGAGCTTGAACACCGAGCCTGGCGTGAACGACGCGGAGAGACAGCGGTTTATATATGCGCCGTCGGGCGGGTTCGAATTATCCGCCAGGGGGTCGATGGACGGGGAGGACACCATGCACAGAAGCTCGCCGTTTTTGTAGTTCATCACGAGTACGGCGCCGTTTCGTCCGGCAAGAGCCTCGTAGGCGGTGTTGTTCAGCCTGCTGTCGATGTTCAGGGACATCGCAAAGCTTTGCGCCTTGGTCGTTCCAGTGACGAGGCTGAAGCCCTGCATATCGTCCCAGAAGTTGTTTATTACGCCCGTCGCTGTCGCGCCCGTATAGTCGCCGAGCGCGTGATAGCAGCTGATGCGGGTCTGTTCATCGTCGGCGTAGAGATTAGTGCCGCCGCCGAAGCGGGCGAGAACGACGCCGTTGCGGTCGCTTATAAGTCCGGAGGAGCCGGAGTTGGCGCTGGAAAAAGCCAAGGCCCATGAGCGCCCGTCGTCGATATAGCGCAGCACGTATACGACGCAGCCGAATATGACGGCTGCCGCGATGAGAAGCACGGATATAGCGCGTCTGCTTATCTTTTTCATTCCGCGTCCTCCCCGTCATAATCATCCTCTTCGTATTCGTCTTCTTCCTCGTCCTCCTCGGCGCGCGATTCGGCGGTCACGGGTCTCACCGCAAAGCTGCCCTCGCGCCGCGTGTCGGAGCCTTTTATGAAAGCCATGAGCATCCAGCAGGAGAGAAGCGACGTGCCGCCGCGGGAGACGAATGGGAAGGTCACGCCGGTGAACGGCAGGATATCCAGAGAGCCGAAAACGTTCAGCGACAGCTGCACGAGCAGCATGCTCACTGTCGCGCAGGCGGCGATGGAATAGAACGCGCTGCGGCTGCGGCTT
>ENA-OUQH01001614-OUQH01001614.1-human-gut-metagenome-genome-assembly--contig:-NODE-1614-length-14813-cov-6.739125_pt1 | contig 14813 bp, 12 predicted proteins | sample MGYA00237948_ERZ548828 | MGnify/ENA primary metagenome ERZ548828 (study PRJEB26490, sample SAMN05194711) | human gut metagenome | biome: terrestrial biome; feature: human-associated habitat; material...
CCGCTGAGCAATCCGCCGACAATTGTAGAGCCGGAGCGGCTTATTCCGGGTAAAATCGCAAATCCCTGAAATAAACCCACAAAAAGGGAGTTTTTCAACGTAAGATCTTTCATGTCCTTTTTTCCACTGCTGTTTTTGTCACCGACACAGAGCAGAAATGCAGTAATAAACAGACATATGCCCACAACCCAAAGGCGATCTGCAGCTATTGTCTCAATAAAGCTTTTGAGCAGTATACCTGCAACACCTGCCGGAATGCTGCCTACAATAAGCATAAGCAGCATTTTTTTATAGGGTGTATCAGGCTTTATTTTTCCGTGAAAAATATCTCCTATGTATTTGAAAAATTCTACAACAAGCTGCTTTATATCAGAAAAATAAACTATAAACACAGCCGCAAGAGTACCTAAGTGAAGCATGATATCAAATGTTATTCCGCTTTCAAAAAAAACTGAACCGAATATATGCTTAAAAATTGCCAGATGTCCTGAACTCGAAACCGGAAGAAATTCCGTCAAGCCCTGAACAAGTCCAAGAATAATTGACTGAAAATATGACATTTTAATCCCCATTCCGCCGTCCTGCGCCGGCAATAATTACACAGAAAAAACTCTTATCCGCAGGTAAAAGAATAATAAGAGATAAAACACGTGTTCATAAGTCTGTGCTCTAAATTCACGCTTATTCCGTTGAGGTTTGACATTATTAAGATTTAATCTAAAACATTCCCCTCGGAATCAAATACCGGAAGAGCCTCAAGATAAATTATATCGGAACGTTTTGCAGCTTCTCCCTCAGCAAGAACCGCCATTTTTCCCACAATATTTCCTCCGACCGTATTAACAAGTTTTTCAAGCGCCGCAAGGCTTTCGCCCGTGCTTATAACATCGTCCACAATAAGCACCCTCTTGCCGCGCATAAGTTCTGTTTCCTTATCTCCTATGCAAAGAATTTGCTGATCAAGCGTAGTAATAGAATTTACCGTAACTGTTGTTACATTCTGCATATACACTTTAGGACCTTTCCTTGCAACAATATAATTTTCAGCATTGCTCTGTCTTGCCATTTCGTAAAGGAGCGGAATTCCTTTGCATTCAGCAGTTATCATTATATCGAATTCAGGAGCTTTTTTCAAAAGCTGTGTCGCACAAGCCTTTGTAATTTCAACATCTCCGAACATTATAAATGCAGCAATATAGAGTTCTTCATTGACGCCGCACAAAGGCAAATCTCTCTTAAGCCCCGCAATTTCCATTGTATGAAATTTTTTATTCATTATGTACACCTCAAAATATTTTTATAAATCAATTTATATTTTACACCATTTTAAGCCAAAAATCAAGCATTAATTAAAAAAAAGCCGCCGCCTTATCATGTGGGATATGGCGACGGCTTTAACGTTTTAACAATCCGAAGATTTAATTATTTCATGCCGTTTTCGTAGGACTGAACCATCTTTTTAACCATCTGACCGCCTACAGAACCTGCTTCTCTTGCAGAAATGTCGCCGTTATATCCCTGTTTGAGGTTTACGCCTACTTCGTTGGCACATTCCATCTTAAAGCGTTCCATGGCTTCCTTTGCCTGAGGTACATTAATCTGATTGTTATTGCTTGACATAATTTGTTTTCTCCTTTTCAAAACTTTTAAATCTCGTTAAATTTATTAATAAAGCGGCGTTTCGGCATCCCGTTTTCATCGCCGCAATAGTATTGTTTGCGGTGAAATTCGTTTTATTATTTGTAATTTTTTCAAGTTTTGAAATTTACAAAAAACATCATACAAAGCAAAAAGCAGCTATGCCAAACGACATAACTGCTTTTTATATTGTGTATGAAAGGGTTAGGGAAATAAGCCTTTCGTCTTGCTGTTAAAATATATTGAGTTACTTTTTCTCGATTGAATCGGTCTTGTAGATGAAGTCAACCTTACCGTCCATATCATCGGAAATACCGCTGTAGTTGTTGTACTTCTTTGATGCTTTCTGAACAGCCTTGAAACGGTCGATGATATCCCGGACATCACCGTTTGCGGCATCAACAATGCTGTCAATGCCCTCCTCTTTGAACTTCTTCATACCCTTGGACAATGTCATTGCACCGTCATTGAGCTGTTTAACACCGTCAACAAGTGCTGCACTGCCGTCCTTGAGAGTACCAACACCCTCGAAGAGGCTCTTTGTACCGTCCGAAAGTGAGCTTGTGCCGTTTTTGAGAGTCTTTACACCGCTTTTAAGGCTTGATGTACCGTCCTTGAGGGTTGAAGTACCGCTCTTGAGTTCGCTTGTACCGCTCTTAAGACTTGAAGAACCGTTCTTGAGCTGACCGGCACCGCTTACAAGTGAACCTGTGCCGTCCTTGAGTGTATATGTGCCGGCGAGAATCTGCTGAGCGCCCTCGTTAGCCTGATCAACACCCGCCGTGTATGAAAGCACACCCTGATAGAAAGTGTTGTAGCTGTCAAGCTGAGTTTTGAGAGCCTGAAGTGACTTTCTGCCTGCCTGAGCTTTTGCAACACCTGCCTGAATCTGACTCTGAACCTCTTCGCTGTTCATATTTGTTTCGATAAGGCTCTGAATCTGTGCCTCTGTATTGCTGTCAATTGCAGTCTGAACCGCAGATGAACTCATCTGTGTAGAAACTGCAGTAGAAACCTGAGCCTGAACTTCTTCGCTCACCTGACCTGCGGCAACAGCGGCATCATACTGATCTGCCGTCATACCAAGACCTGCGGCTGCGAGAACCTGTTCCGTAACAGACTTTCTTACTGTTGCCTCAACGGCAGTTCTGATAACATCCTTCTGGCTGTTTACGGTTGCCGTTACTGTTTCGAGTGCTGTATTGTAAGCGAGCTTCTGAGCATTTTCATCGCTGAGTGATGAAATAAGTCCTTCAAGAACGCTGTCATAGTTTTTAATTGTAAGCTTGTCGGCTGTAAGACCTGCGGCGGCAATCTGAGTGTCGGCAGTTGAAAGAAGTGTGTTAAACACCTGTTCTGCACCGCCGTTCAGAGTTGCGCTGTTGGATGAAAGCTTGCCGAGACCGCCCGCAAGTGTTGCAACATAACTGCTGAGACTTGCCGCACCGTTGTCAACCTGTGACGCACCGCCTGCAAGTGTTGCAAGACCGCTGTCAAGCTGTGATGCACCGCTGTCAAGCTGTGACGCACCGTTTTTGAGCTTTGACGCACCGTCATCAAGCGTCTTTGCGCCGCTTGAAAGACTGTCTGCACCGCTGTCAAGTTTTTTTGCACCGCTGTTTACCTGTTCTGCACCGTCATAAAGCTTGTCAATACCTTCAATGAGTGTGCCTGACTTGTCAAGAAGTGTGCCGATACCGTCATAAAGCTGTGAAGAACCGTCAACAAGCTGTTCTGCGGCGTCTTCGAGTTCATCAAGAGAATCCTTAAGCTCGTCAACCTTATCGTCAACCTTTGAAAAATCAACATCGTTGAAAATATCGTTCATTGCAACTGTCATTGTTGTTGAAAGTTCAAAATCGGTTGTGTCTGCTGTGATTTCAACATAATCAGGGATTTCCATTTCATCCTTGTCAATATCAAGGCTGTCCTGCATACCCGGAAGAGCAAAACCGGCAACGATTGTTCTTGTACCGTCATTGATAGCCTTGCCGTTTGAAACCTCAACATTTTTGAATTTGTCATCGTCAAGAATCATACCCGAAAGCATAAGGAACGGAACATTAACTTCTTCTGTCTTGCCGTTAATCTTAACCTTTTCCTTCTGTGTGTTCTCATAGTCAATGCGGATTGTAACCTTACCGCTCTTGCCTGCAATTTCATCGGCAGAAACAGTTTTGCCGTTAAGCTTGTAGCTTAATTTGAGCTTTACGGGAAGTTCGGTTGTGCCTGTTCCCTGATAGTAGATGTCATCGCCATTTGCAGCCCACTCATAAGCGTTGTCTTCATTTACCGTGTATGTTTCGTCACCCTTAACATTTTTAACATCCTTGAGGTTTGAAACATCCTTTACCTTGCCTTTTGCATCTACACCCTTGAGCCAGTCGCTTACAATGATTTTCTTAGCCGCACCGCTTGCGTCGGCAATAACATAAACGGTTTCATTTTTGCTGAGCTTTTTGAGAGCCTCTTTAGTTGTGCTTGCCTTCTTAACAGCCTCAACCGTACTTTCTGTCTGAACACCGAGAGCCTGTGCAGTATTGTCTGCACCGGCGGAATAAGCGGCAACACCTACTCCGCTGCAAAGGATTGTGAGTGCAAGCGCACCTGAAATAGCACCCTTGATATAGTTTTTGCTTAAAAATTTATGATTATTATTTTTGTTAGTCTTTTTCATTATACATCAGCCTCCGAAATTGATGTTTTTTTCGGCTTAAAACCGAGAGTTGTCTTTGCAATTACCTTGTCGAACAGCATAAACATTGCCGGCAAAATAAGCGTTACGCAGAACATACTGATGACAGCGCCTCTTGCAAGGAGCTTACAGATTGATGAAATAAGGTCAACATCCGAGTAGAATGCGACGCCGATTGTAGCGGCAAAGAGTCCCATTGCACTAACGATAATTGACGGAATTGAAGTTTCAAGAGCCGTAATAACCGAAGTGCGTTTATCGTTTCCGAGATACCTTTCCTTCTTATATCGTGTCGTCATCAAAATTGCGTAGTCAACCGTTGCACCAAGCTGAATTGTACTTATACAGATAGGTGTGATGAACGGGAGCGACTCGCCCATAAGATGCGGAATACCAAGGTTAATAAAGATTGCAAGCTCAATAACCGCAACAAGAATAATCGGAAGTGTGATACTCTTTTCAACAATCGCAATGATAATGAAGATTGCAACAATAGAAATTGCATTTACAACCTGAAAGTCAACTGTCGTGATGTTTACAAGGTCGTTTGTACAAGCGGCTTCACCGATGAGAAGTCCGTCCTTATCATACTTTGTAATGATTTTATTCAACTCGTCAATCTGCTTTGCCATAGGATCTGTGGCTGTTTTGTACTCAGAGTTGATAAGCATAAGCTCCCATTTATCATTTTTGAGAACGCTTGTGATTGAATCGGGAAGAACCTCTTCCGGAACAAGCGAACCTACAACGCTTTCAAGGCCGAGAACATATTTTACGCCGTCAACCTTTTCAAGCTCGTTTGTCATATTTCTTGCGTCCTTTGCAGAAAGCGAAGAATCAACAAGAACCATATGTGTTGTACCGACACCGAATTCATCTTTAAGCTTTGTGTTGGCAATTACATTTGCCATATCTTCGGGAAGACTTTCCGACAAATCGTAGTAAATCTCATTGTTTGTCTGGCTGTATGCCGAATAGAACGGATAAATAAGAGCCGCAAACATCACGAGAAATACGGGGAAAATTTTAACAAGTCCTGTTGCAAGCTTCTTTGTTGACGGAATAAGCGACTTATGCATTGTCTTTTCAAGAGGCTTGTCAAGAACAAGAATGAGTGACGGAAGAACCGTTACACAGGAGATAACACCGAGGATAACACCCTTTGCCATTACAATACCGAGGTCAAGACCGAGTGTGAATGTCATAAAGCAAAGTGCGATAAAGCCTGCAACCGTTGTGATTGAACTTCCGATTACGGAACGGACGGTTTCGTGAATTGCCACGGCCATTGCCTGCTTGTGGTTTTCACAAATACCCTTTTGTTCTTCGTAGCTGTGCCACAGGAAGATTGAGTAGTCCATTGTTACCGCAAGCTGAAGAACTGCCGCCAACGCTTTGGTAATGAATGAAACCTCACCCATAAAGTAGTTACTGCCCATATTTACGAGGATAGCAACCGCTATACTTGCAAGGAACACAAACGGGATAATCCAGTTATCCATAAAGATCATCATTGCAATTACCGCAAGAACAACAGCGATTGCAACATAAGTCATTTCCTGTTCCTCAAACATATCCTTCATATCCGTAATCATTGCCGACATACCCGAAACAAAGCATTGTTTACCGGCAACCGAACGGATTTCTTCGATAGCGTTCATTGTTTCATCGGCTGATGTTGAGGTATCGAAGAATACCGCCATCATTGTTGCATTTCCCGAATTGAACGCATCATAAATTTTGTCGGGCAACATTTCCTTTGGAATTGAGATGTCGGCAAAATCGTCATACCAAAGAACCGTATCAACATGGTCGATTTCTTTGATTTTTTCCTCTGTTGCCGCAACATCCTTATCATCCATATTCTCAAAGATGAGGAATGAAAAAGCACCCTTTCCAAAGTCATCAAGCAGATAATCCTGACCCTTGATTGTGTCGAGGTTATCGGGAAGATAACTAAGAATGTCGTAATTAACCCTTGTAAATGCCATTCCCAAGGCTGACGGAATCATCAGCGCAACGGCAAGTATAAGGATTACGAAACGGCTTTTAACAACCGCTTTCCCTAACTTCATATTTCATACTCCTTCATATATGATTTGCAGACTGCACTCTGCATTCAAAGGAACGATCCGAGAGGTGAACCGTATTTCCTTTGTCCATAACATATTCTATTACGGCTTTGTTAAAATTTAAACAGACACAAAAAATGCCGTGTCAGGAATTTAGACACGGCAATAAATTTGTATGGAAATCAGACATTTTGTTTAATTCGTCTGCATTTCAGACACGCAAGCAAGCGCAAATATTCAATTTTAACCAATAAAACAGCAATCAGGCATTGATTTTGGCACATCTGTCCAATGCAGACTCCATTGAACCCTCAAACAGCTCACAAATGCGTTTCATCTTAATTTTGAGGTCATATTTCATACCTCCGCCGAGCCAGTCGATAATAAAACCGACAAGCTGACACTTGTAATACATAATCATTGCGTCAAGGTCATCTTCGGCAATATTTTTTGTAATTTCAAGCTTGTCAAAATAGCTTTTTATAGCGTGAGTACAAATCCTGTTGAGATACACATCAAATGTAGTTCTGTTCGCAGAATTGTAAATGTGCTGAATCACCGACTTGTTAGAAGAAGCATAGTCAATTACAGAAATCAGGCTTTCATAAACAGAGGTATTGTTGTCGGTTTCGGTCGCAACAAATCTGTCAGCCTCTTCAACGAGAATTTCCTCAAGAAGCGACGGAATGTCGTCAAAATGGTAGTAGAAAGAATTACGGTTAATTCCGCATTCTTCAACGATCTCCTTGACTGTAATTTTATTCAACGGCTTTTTATTCAAAAGCGAAATAAAGGTCGCCTTGATAGCCGCCTTGGTAAATGTCGGCATAGTGTCCCCCCTGAAAATTGCAAAACATCCGTGTGCAGACAGATATTTCCGTTCCGAATTTTTTCATACACAATATATGCAGCCGATTGCTGCACTAATCAAAGTAAATTGTATCACAATTATTCAAAAATAGCAATAACAAGCATATTAACAAAATCAGGGGTTTGTTTTGTATTTCCTATGTAAAAAAGCCCCGAAATTGATGTTATCCCCAAAAAAGTCAGACCAAAAATCTAATGGTTTTTGAGGTTGATTCAAAATCGTGGCTTTATAGTTATAAAGTGATAAATTCAATATCTTTCGGGAAATCATTTTGCACACTGCAAAGGCTGATTTCATAGTCCGAAAATTTATATTGTTTCATATAATATTCGGTTTGATTTTCAGAGAATTTTCCGCTGCTGACATCAACACTTTTTGCGCCACGGTGAAAACCGTCACCCATACATTTTAGGAGTGCCTCTTTTTTTGTCCACAATTCAAAAAATGTGCCGAGCCTGTCAAAAGCGTTGCCGAGCAATTTCATCTCGTTGTCGCAGAAAACAATTTTGCCGAGCCTTATGCCCTTAAGAAATCGAATTTCTTCAATATCACAACCGACTTCGGAATCCGACAACGCAAAAAGCACATAGCTTCCGCTGTGCGAAATATTGAAACAAAGTCCGTTGTCACATTCGGGCTTGCCGAATTCATTCACGGTGATTTTTGCACCGCCAAGAAATTTGTTCATAAACAAGCCGCCTGCAATGCAACGCAGTTTATCGTCAGCTCTGCGGCATCTTTGAACACGCTCCGCCCTTTCGGGAGAAAGCTCACCGACTCTGTCAAAAGAAATTTTGCGGATATCGGTTATAAAAAGCCGTGTTTTCATATCAATAGCCACGAAGTGCGTCAAGCGAATCATCGGACATAATCCAATCGTTCACATCAATTTCAGTAAATTCGGTTTTGTTGTTTCTGACAATAACCTTGTCAATACCTGCGTTGATAACCATACGCTTGCACATTGCACACGAAGATGTGTTCTGAACATACTCGCCGTTTGACATCTCCTTGCCGACAAGATAAAGCGTTGCGCCAATCATCTGTTCTCTTGATGCATGAATAATAGCGTTCGCCTCGGCGTGAACGCTTCTGCAAAGTTCGTAACGCTCGCCACGGGGAATGTTGCGTTCCTGACGGATACAAAATCCCAAATCACAGCAATTTTTTCTGCCTCTCGGAGCACCTGTATAGCCTGTTGAAACGATCTGGTCGTTGTTCACGATAATCGCACCAAAATTTCTGCGCAGGCAAGTTCCCCTTTCAAGCACAGTTTCGGCAATGTCAAGATAATAATTAATTTTGTCAATTCTGTCCATATAAAAACACCGTCCGTTATCATAATTTCAAATTCGGTCAAGTATATTTTAGAGTAGTCGAAAGCAGTATCAGCCTTTGAGCTTTTCAACACAATCTCTGCATACATATTTTCCGCCGAATGCAATCAGATTATCAAGAGTATTGCAAAAAACGCACTTGCTCTCTGCCTTTTTAATCGTAACGCACTCATCGTCAGCCTCAATGTGAAGAATGTCACCCGGCTTAATGTTGAGATGGTTGCGTATATCCTTTGATATTACAATTCTGCCTGCTTTATCAATTTCCCTAAAGTTTGTATAAATCATTTTAATTCACCATAATCCCTATTTTTTAATTCACCATAATCCCTATTTTTACCTATACTACCATTTTTCGGGATTTTTGTCAACGATTTTATTAAATAATTTGATTACAAAAATGACAATATTGTACATTTTGTCGTTAATTGCAGCAAAAGGAGTAAAAATGCTGAATTATATCTGGAGCGGACTCATTGCCGTGAGCGTATTGTGTGCGTTGTTTATGGGCAACACCGCCGACATTTCAAACGCACTCATCGAAAGCGGAGCGTCATCAATACAGCTTATTCTCACAATGGCAGGCATAATCTGCCTTTGGTCGGGAATTATGAAAATCGCAGTTGAAAGCGGTTTGACAAACATTTTCGCAAAAATCTTTGCACCGTTGCTCCGTCCGCTTTTTCCGAGACTTGATAAAAAAAGCGATGCATTTCAAAGCATCACCATGAATATCAGTGCAAATCTGCTCGGACTCGGCAATGCCGCAACACCTTTCGGACTAAAAGCAATGGAACAGCTGCACACGCTCAATGACCGCCGTGACATTGCGAGCAACGAAATGGTTGTTTTTGTAGTTATGAACACAGCGTCACTACAGTTGTTACCAACAACGCTTGCCGCACTCCGCCAATCCTACGGAAGCTCTGCACCTTTTGAAATTATCGTTCCCGTCTGGATAAGCTCTGCGTGTGCGTTGGCGGTGGCGTTGCTGATTGCCTGTACGCTGAATATCAGGCAAGGTAAAATTTGAGAAATGTGGTGAGCAAATGGAATTTGTAATGCCGGCATTTGCGTGTATTGTTGTGGTATTCGGGCTGATAAAAAAAGTCCCCGTATTCGATGTGTTCATTTCGGGAGCAAAAGAGGGGGTAAAGCTTCTGTACAACATTGCCCCGACAATTATGGGACTTGTGTTTGCCGTTGACCTTTTGCAGTCAAGCGGAGCAATTGACGCAATATGCGCACTGATTCAGCCGACAGCGGAATTTTTAGGATTTCCGAAAGAAATCGTTCCGCTCGTACTCCTCCGTCCTGTTTCGGGAAGCGGTTCAACCGCACTCCTCACAGCCCTTTACAAAACCTGCGGTCCCGACAGCTTTGCAGGCAGAACAGCATCCGTACTCGCAGGTTCAAGCGAAACAACCTTCTACGCAATCGCAATGTACTTTGGCTGTATCCGTGTCAAAAAAATTCGCCACACCCTCTTTGCCGCCATAACCGCCGACCTAACCGCCGCAATTATGAGTGTTATAACGGTCAGATTGTGGTTTAATATGTGATTGTAAAGTGTTCCCATTTCGGCACACTTTCCCTAAATTCAAGCCTTGTGTTCCCATTTCGGCACGATTTCTTTTTACAAACTGCTGACAAATTTCAACATCATGCAGATAATCTTTCTGTCTGAAATAATCTTCCTTGCCCTTGTGCAAATCAACGGCAAGGTTCTGATAGATTTCCGCAACCTGTTTACCGAGATTTCGGCTGCTCGAATGAATTACAAGAAAATATGTTCCGTCAGATGATTTGTCAACTTCAATAAAGTGATTACCGCCGCCGAGTGTAAGGTCATTTCATTTTCATTACCGACACAACACCCCACCGCAATTGAAAAAACTTTACAATTTCAGACTCATTGCGGTCTCATATTTTCAAATTTTTTTATTAATTCAATACCAATTCCAAATCACTTTTTCTGCATAGAGTGCTACACTGCATAGACTGAATTTTCGATATTTTCTATATTGCTTTTCAGCATCGTAATAATTAACACCCAATTCAATTTTTAATTCGCTGTTATTTGCAAAGCAATCTATAAATTCAGCTGTATAAGCATTATTGATTGCATTAATAAACTCAGCCTGTGACAAGGAAATACCCTCAAATTTTCCGTTTTTATCAGTTGCCGAAACAAAATTAAAATCGTTAAAAGACTCCTCTTTCATTGCCACAATCATATCACAATGCTTATAACATTCGTACTGTTTATAACAATCGCCGACATAATTCTGCGGAAATATTTTAATATCAAATGTAAAAATCATTTGATTATTTTCGCATTTAACAGAATTCAATTTTTGATCATGCAACACTCCGTACGGCATACTGATATGCGATATAATAATTTCGTTATTCATTTTCATTCTCTCAAAGTTACATTTTTATTTTGTTTTTTCAAAAGCAACAGGCTTATCAGAATTACTGTGCCTTCGACAGTTTTATTATACCTGATACAAATTTCGCCATCGCAGTAAACATATGCAGGGCATATCTCAAACACGGTGGTAACGAAACAGAGACCATGCTTCTCATACAAAAGTATCTGACACCTGTCAGGTACAATCGAAAATATCCTATCCACCTCCGTCCAAAGAGAAATAGGGATTTCATGTATCGGGTTGCATAAATCTCGTTACCATTATACTCCATTATGAGGCAGATATGCAATCTGTCTTTTTACCACACGTACCCCATATTGTTATTATTTCGCAAGTTAGCAAGCAGTGCCCCCGTACGTACACGGGCGCGTTTTGCTTGTTGGAGGCACATCCCCAATCCCCTTAGAATGTCATCTTCGATGCCAAGCTGCGCCCTCACTTTGTGAGTGCTGATACATTCCTGCTCTGCCGGAATATAAAAAAGAGGGCAACCTCCAATTTATATTTTTGATGATTGCCCGCATGCTTATCTTTCCTGCTGCCGTTTCTTTTTCATGTCTTCCTCTATGTCCCAGCTCTGCTGAGCAGCATAGAAGGATTCCACATTTTGCTTCGCTATCTGATAATCCCGCATCTCTTTTTTTATTTTCTTGTATTCGCTGTAATCTGCCTTTTTCTCTGAAAGCAGTCTTACAAATTCTTCATTCAGATCTTTTACCTTTGGGATCTTTCCATCCGGCAGTTTTGAAAATGCTTCCTTGGCTGCCTTATGAAGAGTGATTTCATCCCGATGTGCCTCGAAAAATTTCTTACTATACCCTGATTTTCGGTAAGTAATGTATGTTTCCCTGGTCTTGGCATAATTGATAATGTGAGTCTTTATCACTTTATTTGCTGCCATCTTCTCCTCTGCATCTTTGATGGTTTTCATAAGTTCATGGTATTTTGTAGAACTCCCATCCACCAATGCATCCAGCGTTTTCTTATCGTGAATAGCATGCTGCTGTAAAAACAGAATAGATTCCGCAAACTGTTTCACATTATATTTTTTCGCCCACTGGACATATCCGCCGTTCTTTCCATACCAACTAGATGATACCCAGTCTGCATCCCTTCTCTTTGATATCAATAAACGTATCACCTAGTCGGTATCCCACACTTCTGCTCCCTTTCAATTGATACCCCTTTCCTGATATCCCTCTTCCCGGATGCACAACAAGCATATCACCTAGCCGGTATCTTCTGGCAACGGGTGTGCGTATCAGCTAGATGGTATGCAGCTATCGGAAGCCGTTTGTTGATACAAGCATTTACATACCAGTAAGGTGATACATGATAAACGTTGCCGAAATATACTGCATATCACTAAGGCGGTATGTGGTGAACGATATCGGAATATACTGCATACCTGTAAGGTGTTATCTGATGATCGATACCGAGGTATTCTGCATACCTATAAGGCGATATCTCATAATCAATACCGAGACATACTGCATACCTATAAGGCGATACCCCATAACAGATAGCGAGACATTCCGCATACCAATAAGCTGATATCGGATGAACGATACCGGGACATATTGCATACCAATAAGCTGATATCGGATGTGCGCATACCAATGTTTTAATATCAGATAAATGGGTACTGTCGGGAATGGATGTCCAGAAAACGGATGCGGATAGAAGTGTACCGACTGAAACGATATCGATTGAACCGTATGCAGGCGAACCGGTATCTAAACACCCGGATTCAGAGTATGAGTATGCAAATGCTATAGGATCCGCATTACCGAGAACGACATAGAGGGCGCAGATCTGTGGGAACATACTGGGTTTTAAGGGATATGGGAACAGAGTACGGGGGTTCTAATCATTCAGGCGCCAAACTGTGCCAGAATACAGCATTGGAATGCAATTTTCTTGGTGTCCAATCAATGCGCGTGGCATAGTGAACCCTGTGTGCCATTCCGAGGATATAGAAAACATTACTTACTATATAAAGTAATAACGTAGTAGTTTAACTACTAGTAGTTCTTTCACTAGTAGTTGTTTACATAGTAGTTCTTTCTAAAAATGTCATCTCTCTCGATTCCGTCTCTTTCAAAAAAATAAGAGCAGGACACATACCCGCTCTCACTTCGTAATCTTTTTACTTTGCAAATTTTATGCTTGTACACCAAGAACCTTACTTGTTGTGTGCCATTCCGTGGATATTGAATGCATTACTTAAATCTCTCCGGCAGAATTACAAATATATTGACATATCTTTCTGGCTTGATTATATTAAGACTATTGATTAAAGATTTTCATTTTCTGATGCAGATTATAAAAAGATGGTGAGACTTAGGGTGAGACCTAACAATGTCGACGCCTCAAATCCTTTATTTTTCTGGCTTTGCGCTATTGGGGTAATGTTCAAGTCCCATCTCCTGCATTGATACATTTATTGAAAAGCCTTGAGAATAGTTATCTCAAGGTTTTCTTTTTATTGAAACAATAGAATGTTCGCGGAGCGTGCATTCTATTGTTTCAATAAAACACATTAGATGTTATAATATAGTCATAAATTCAGGAGGTACACACTATGCCATTACCAAAAGAATCTTCTTACACAACAGATTATATATTCTCTCTTCCGGAAGGGCAGAGAGCGGAACTGATTGATGGTGTTGTTTATGATATGGCACCACCAAACCGGCTTCATCAGGAACTCGTTTCAGAACTTCACTATAAGATTACTGATTATATCAAAAAAAACAACGGTGCCTGCAAAGTTTTTCCAGCCCCATTTGCCGTTTTTCTAAACGCGGATGACAAAACTTATGTGGAACCGGATATCAGTGTTATTTGTGACAAATCCAAGCTGGATGACCGCGGATGTGTCGGTGCACCGGACTGGATCATTGAAATTGCATCTCCAAGTACCAAACGCACGGATTACGGTGTGAAATTATTCAAATATCGCTCTGCTGGTGTGCGTGAATACTGGATTGTAAATCCTCTTACGAGAACAGTGAATGTCTATGCTTTAGAAAAAGAAGAATTAAATGATCAATACAGTTTTGACGATGACATTGCGGTATGTATTTATGACAATTTGACTATCAATATTACAGAGTTACTAAAACAATAAAAAACTGCTTAGGCAAAACGGATGACTCCGTTTTGCCTAAGCAGTTTTTTATTCATTTACTTCATACAGATAACTCTTGCCTTGTTTTCCAACCCGAACGACGATTTCAAGGTCTGTTAAGATCAGAAGAACGGTCTGCGCAAGCCGCACCGGGATTTTGGCGTGCTTTGCAAAATCTTTTGCAGTAAATTGTTCCGGCAAATCATATGGAACAAACTGCATGTAATCTTCCCTTCGGTCGATACAGACTTCCTCTGCAAACTTTACCGGAATGCGGTCGTACCGCTCACTTCCCTTTTTCTTATCTCTGCTCCATCCATTTAAAAGGCGGTACTCCTCCATATCAAGCAGCGCCAGTTTTAAATGCAGATTTGGATTTGATAAATAAGGGCGGATCTTATAGAGCTCAATAAATGCCATATAGGGATTTCCGGTCTTTGGTGACTTGCGTTTCGGTGAAGTCTCCCCGGTTTCCTCGTCAATCCACGACAGCCACTTGATATGGGGAATTGGATAAACGATCGTGACCGGATATAGTGGCAGAAAAGCGTCAAGCTTCCGCCGCATTTTATTAAATGCCCTTGTCTGGATCTCGATGATCTCCTGACCGGTGTAGATGTCTGCCACAA
>ENA-OUQH01001626-OUQH01001626.1-human-gut-metagenome-genome-assembly--contig:-NODE-1626-length-14762-cov-11.191609_pt1 | contig 14762 bp, 14 predicted proteins | sample MGYA00237948_ERZ548828 | MGnify/ENA primary metagenome ERZ548828 (study PRJEB26490, sample SAMN05194711) | human gut metagenome | biome: terrestrial biome; feature: human-associated habitat...
TCTGGATACCGGCGGGCAGGCCGTAGCGCAAGATCTCCCGCAGCAGCGGGCCGTCCAACCGCAGGGCCGACAGCTTCAGCTGATAGATGGTGCCCTTCTTGGCCAGATGGATGACGCACAGCACGGCGCTGAGCGCCTGGGAGATGATGGTGGCCAGCGCCGCGGACCACACGCCCCACCGCAGCACCGCCACGAACAGCAGGTCCAGGATCACATTGGTCACGGACGAGACGATCAGGAAGTACAGGGGCCGCTTGCTGTCGCCCAGAGCGTTCATGATGCCGGTAAAGGTGTTGTACATCACACCCGCGCCCACACCGGCGAAGTAGCACCGGAAGTAGCCGATGGCATCGGGCAGCACCTCGGGATCCGTGTCCATCCACAGCAGCAGCGTAGGGGTGAACAGTACGCCGATGACGGTGAGGATCAGGCTGCTGATGAGGCCCAGCAGCACGGCGGTGTGGACGGTTCGGGACACCTTGTCAAAGTCCCCTGCGCCGAAATAGCGGGCGATGGCCACGCCCACGCCGCTGGCGGCGCCGGCGAAGAAGCTGATAAGCAGGAAGATCAGGGGGCCGGAGGCGCTGACGGCGGCCAGCGCGTTGTCGCCCAGGAAGTTGCTGACGATCAGAGAGTCGGCGGTGTTGTACAGCTGCTGAAACAGCTGGCTCAGGAAAACGGGAATGGCGAATCCGGCGATGAGCCGCCAGGGCACGCCGTGGGTCATGTCTTTGGTGGTGGCAGAGGCCAAGAGGGCTGCACTCCTTTCAAGATGAGGTGACAGCGGCGTTCAGAGCCGATAAATGGCCCCGACTGCCGGGGAGCGGTCGGGGTCTGGGTCGTTTGGAGATGCCGTCAGTTGGCAGGGGCAACCATGTCAACTGATGGTAAATATGCCTGATGCCATGCGGCTTTCACCGCATGGCATCGCTCAGGCTTTTCTGGCGCAGTGGGAGGGATTCGAACCCTCGTGCCGCTTTTGACGACAACACGATTTCCAGTCGTGCTCGTTATGACCTCTTCGATACCACTGCATATTCAATTTGCTGACAAACAGCATGGACTATTATACCAAAAATGCGCATTTTGTCAAGATGGAATTTTTCGCGGGAGGCAGAAAATTTGGCGGGCGGGCAGAGGTTTACATAACCTTTGCCCGCCCGCGCGATACCGTGTGCTATTGCAGCCTGGAGCAGACCTCGTCCACGGCCTCGTCCAGAGCGCAGGACAGGCGGTGCATGGCTTTGCCGGCCTGCGTTTTCCTGAACTTGGGCGAGGGGCGGAGGGCTGTGTCCAGCAGGACGCCGGTGACCACACCGACGACCATGCCGCGCATAAATGTGCCTATTTTCATGATCTGTCACTCCTTTTCCGGCTTGGAGATAGTTTGCCCGCCGGATGGGGAAAAATGCGAAAATACCGGCGGTGTTTCTTGCCAAATGCCGCGCGAGCGCTTATAATATACAATTGAATAAGTATGGCGCTTCGCTTGTCCGCCGGATGAGCGGCGCGCCTGACAGAAGGAGACGGCTATGCTTGACATGGAATTGCAGCGGCGCATCCGCGAGAGGAAAACGCCGCTGGCGCTGACGCTGGCGCCCGATCCGGCGCGGCTCAGCGAGAAGATATTGAAAAATTTCACCGACATGTTCGGCGACACGCCTATGGCGCAGGCGGAAGCCCTGCGCTACCACGGCACCACGCTGCTGGACGCGGCGGAGGGCAGGCTGCCCGCCGTGGTCATACAGGGCGGCGCGTACCTGAGCCGGGGCATGATGGGCGCGGACGTGCTGGCCAATCTGATCTCCGCGGCCCACGCCAAGGGGCTGTATGTGATCCTGGACATGGAGGCGGCGGCGCCCGGCTGCTGGGCGGCATACGGCGCGGACGCCGTCACCGTGTCGCCCTACGGCGGCAGCGCCTGCCTGGAAGCGGGCGGCATGCTGCCTATCGCGGCGGTGCGCACCGGCGGGCAGGTGCAGACGCTGATGGCGGGCGACCGGGCGCTGTGGCTGTCCGTGGCGGAGCAGATGGCGCGGCGGGGCGCGGCGCTGTCGGTGTCCACGGGGTACAGCCTTGACGTGCGGGATGTGCGGCGGGTCTGCCCCAATGCCTTCCTGCTGCTGCCGGACTGCGATGGCGAGAATGCGCTGCCGGCCTTTGACGACATGGGACACGGCGCGCTGCTGACGGACAGCCGCCTGCAATACGAGTCCGACCCCGCCGCCGCCATAGAGCGGGCGGTGAAGGAGCTGAAGCAATGGGTGACGGTGGTATGACGAAGCTGTATCTGATCCGCCACGCAGAGGCGGAGGGCAACCTGTACCGCATCGCCCACGGGCACTGCAACGGGCTTATCACCAACTACCGGGGCTATCAGCAGATCGACGCGCTGCGGGAGCGGTTCCGGGATGTGGACATCGACGCGGTGTACAGCAGCGACCTGTACCGGACGCAGATCACCGCCAGGGCGATCTGGCTGCCCAAATCGCTGCCTTTGCAGCTGGAGCCGGCCTTCCGGGAGATCTGCATGGGACCGTGGGAGGATCACACCTGGCACGAGCTGAACGTGAAGTACCCGGAGGAGATGTACAACTTCAACCGCCGCGCCGACCTGTGGCGCGTGCCGGGCGCGGAGACGGCGCAGCAGGTGGTGGATCGGTTCATCCCGGCGCTGGAACAGGTGGCGCGGAGGCACGAGGGCGGCGCCGTGGCGGTATTTTCCCACGGTATGGCGCTGCGGACGGTGCTGGGCGTCCTGCAGGGGCAGACGCTGGCGCAGGTGGGGCAGACGTCCCACGGGGACAACACGGCGGTATCGCTGCTGGAATGGGACGGCGCGTCGTTCCGGGTGGTATACCGGGACGACAACAGCCATCTGGTGGAGCGCGGGCTGTCCACCTTCGCCCGGCAGAGCTGGTGGAAGGACAAGAATATGGTGGAATCCGGCGAGGGCTACGCGCCGCTGCCGGAGAACAGGCGGGCGGAATGGCACATTCCGGCGGGCAGCGAGGCCACCGGCGTGTGGTATGGCGATGCGCTGATCGGCGCGTTCGCTCTGGCAGACGAGGGCGACGCCCTGCGGCTGACGCAGTACGCCCTTGCCCCGGAGTGGCGCGGCAAGGGGCTGGGCATCCCGCCCATGGGACAGGTCATCGACGCCTGCCTGAAAAAAGGCCGTCCCGCCCTGTGGATCAGCTGCCCGGACAAGACGCTGCGCCCCTTCTTCGCGCGGCTGGGCTTCGTGCCCACCGTGGGAGAGGATATGGAAAAGGATGTAAGGCGCATACTGCCGCCGGTGCCGGCGGCGTACCGGCCATAGGCGGAGGGATATTTTCCGCCGATACTTCGCTGCGCCGGACAGGACTGAGGAATAGAGGATGGAAAGTGTGAGATATGGAAAAAGGAATTGAATTTCTCCCCGTCAGCCGGGAGGACATGATCGACCGGGGCTGGTACTACTACGATTTTCTGGTGGTGACGGCGGACGGATACATCGACCACCCCAGCTTCGGCACCACGCTGATCGCGCGGCTGCTGGAGAGCAGGGGCTACCGGGTGGCCATTCTGCCCCAACCGGACTGGCACTCGGCGGAGGATTTCCGCGCCATGGGCAAGCCCCGGTACGGCGTGCTCATCGGCGGCGGGAATCTGGACTCCATGGTGGCGCACTACACGGTGGCCAAGCGCCGCCGCACCCGTGACCTGTACAGCGAGGGCGGGCAGATGGGCAAGCGCCCCGACCGTCCCACCATCGTGTACGCCAACCGTGCGCGGGAGGCCTTCCCGGACACGCCCATCGTCATCGGTGGGCTGGAGGCGTCCCTGCGCCGCTTCGCCCACTACGACTACTGGGACGACAGGGTGCGCCGCAGCATTCTGTTCGACGCACCCGCCGATCTGCTGGTGTACGGCATGGGCGAGAGCGCCACGGTGGAGATCGCCCGGCGTCTGGCGCGGAAAACGCCGCCGGCGGATATCACCGACGTGCCCGGCACGGCCTATATCACCGACGCGGTGGGCGAGCTGAAATTCCACCGGGCGGACTGCCCCTCCTACGAGGCGGTGTGCGCCGACAAGACGGCCTACGCCCGCGCTACGAAGGTGGAATACGACGAGCACGACCCCATCCGGGGCTGCGCTGTGGTGCAGCCCTGCGAGGGGCGGTATCTGGTGGTGAATCCCCCGGCGCGTCCCCTGCGGCGGGAGGAGCTGGACGCGCTGTACGCCCTGCCCTATACCCGCGCCGTTCACCCCATGTATAAGGAGGGCATCCCCGCCATCGAGGAGGTACAGTTCTCCATCACCCATAACCGGGGCTGCTTCGGCGGGTGCAACTTCTGTGCGCTGGCCTTCCACCAGGGGCGGATGGTCACCAGCCGCTCCATCGAATCGGTGCTGGAGGAGGCGGAGCTGCTGACCCACGAGCCGGGGTTCAAGGGCTACATCCACGATGTGGGCGGCCCCAGCGCCAACTTCCGCCACACCAGCTGCCAGAAGCAGAAGCGCTGCGGCATGTGCAAGAACCGCAGCTGTCTTGCGCCGGAGCCGTGTCCCAATCTGGACGCGGATCACTCGGAATACACGGAGCTGCTGCGGCGTATGCGGGAGATACCGGGCATCAAGAAGGTGTTCGTCCGCAGCGGAATCCGGTACGACTACATGCTGCAGGACAAGGACAGGTCGTTCTTCAAGGAGCTGGTGCAGTACCACATTTCCGGCCAGCTGAAGGTGGCGCCGGAGCACTGTGTCAGCTCGGTGCTGGACTATATGGGCAAGCCCCATTTCGACGTGTTCCTGAAGTTCTGGCGGCAGTATCAGAAGCTCAACGAGGAGCGGGGCACAGAGCAGTATCTGGTGCCGTACCTCATGTCCAGCCACCCCGGCTGCACCCTCAGCGACGCGGTGGAGCTGGCGGAGCTTCTGCACAAAAACGGCAGAACGCCGGAGCAGGTGCAGGACTTTTATCCCACGCCCGGCACGCTGTCCACCTGCATGTACTACACGGGTATCGACCCGCGGGACATGTCGGAGGTCTATGTGGCCCGCGATCCCAAGGACAAGGCCATGCAGCGGGCGCTTTTGCAGTGGTCGCGGCCGGAGAAGCGGGCGCTGGTGGTGGAGGCGCTGGAGGAGACGGGCCGCACCGATCTCATCGGCTATGAGAAGAAGTGCCTGATCCGTCCCCGCAAGGGCGAGCCCGACGGCCAGCCCCCGGCCAAGCCGGAGAAGCCGGAGCGTCAGTCCCGCCGGAAAAAGGAGACGTCCGGCAACCGGGGACGCCGGGGCACGCCCACGGCGAAGCAGCCGGTGCAGAAGGGCAAGATGCCGCCCCGGAAAAAGGCCGCCTTCGCCAAAAAGCGAAACGGAAAATGAGCAAAGAGGCAGCGTCCTGCATAGCGGGGCGCTGCCTCTTTTGTCAGAATACGCAAACTGATAAAACTTTTGTCGGATTTTATGGAATGTTGTGACGCTTACGACGAAAAAATACTTGTGCTGTAGTGGAATTTCTAATATAATAAAAAGGAAGTGTCAAGATGCCGATATCGGATGTTAAGATTTTGCCAAAATCAGGACATTCGATGGAAGCGCTGTGCCGCTTCTGCCGTACATGAAACGACACGGCACAAAAATTTTACCGGATGTAAAAGGTGAAAGACGAATGGAAAAAAAGAGGAAAATCAGGTTCATCGTGGTGTGGCTGCTGATCACCGCGGCGTTCCTGGCCGGCTCTCTGCTTGTCCCCGGACACGGCAAGTCGGAGTCGGTGCAGGAGGCCATGCGTGACGCGGTGCTCCACGGGACGAACCGCATCAGCCTGTTTGGGCTGAAGGACGTGAACCCGGCGTACATATCGTCGCTGGTGGTGGTGGGAGCGATCCTGCTGGCAGCGCTGCTGCTGCGGATCTTTGCCATCCCCCGGTTCAGGATGGTGCCCGGCAAGCTCCAGATGGTGCTGGAGACGGCGGTAGGACTGTTCGACGGCATGGCAAAGGACAACAGCCCCCACCGCAGCAAATTCCTGGGCGCCTACATTTTCGGCGCAGGCGTGTACATTTTCATCGGCACCCTGTTTGAGCTGTTCGGCTTCCAGGCCATCACCACCAACGGGCACACCATCGCGCTGCCGGCACCGCTGTCGGACGTGAATGCGGCCATCTCACTGGGCTGCCTGTCCTACGGCGTCATTCTGGTGGGCGGCATCATCGCCAACGGTGCAAAGGGTGCGGGCAAGGCACTGAAGGATTTTTCCCTGCCCATCTCCATGAGCTTCCGTATGTTCGGCGCGCTGCTCAGCGGCCTGCTGGTGACGGAGCTGGTGTACTACTATGTGTCCCTGAGCTTCGTTGTGCCGGTGGTGGTGGGCGTGCTGTTCACGCTGCTCCACGCGCTGATCCAGGCCTACGTGCTGACCACCCTGACCTCCATGTTCTACGGAGAGACTACGGAAAAGCACGCACCCAAGCCCAAGAAAACCAAAAAAATCAAAGCTGAAACTGTAAATAACTGACGGAGGAAAGAGAAATCATGAAAAAGCTGTTCAACAAGAAGGCCCTTGCCCTGCTGCTGTGCCTGGTGCTGGCACTGACCGCCCTGCTCACCGTGACCGCGTTCGCTGATACCGCACCTGCCGACGGCACCGCCGCCCAGACCGAGGAAACGGCCGACAGCGGCGTGAGCGCCAAGGCCATCGCCTCCGGCATCGCCATCGGTGTGGCCGCCGCCGGCGGCGCCATCGGTATGGGTATGGCCATCGCCAAGTCCGCCGAGGGCATCGCCCGCCAGCCGGAGGCCGAGGGCAAGATCCGTACCACCATGATGCTGGGTCTGGTGTTCCTGGAAACCGCCATCATCTATGCCCTGCTGGTGGTCATCCTGATCATCTTTGTGCTGTAAGGAACGGGGAGAGACGCTATGAATATCCCTCTGAATATTGATTGGCAGCAGATACTGCTGCACTTCTTCAACTTCTCTATTCTGGTGGGCGGACTGTATCTGCTGCTGTTCAAGCCGGTGAAGAGCTTCATGGCCAAGCGCGAGAAGCACTATGCCGACATGGAGAGCGCCGCGCAGGAGCGGGAGAAGTCCACCGCCGACCTGGAGGCGGCCATGAAGCAGCGCGAGGCGGAGTTTGACGCCGCGCTGGAGGAAAAGCGCGCCGCCGCCGCCAAGGAAGCGGAGAGCTTCGCCCAGCAGCAGCGTGACGCCGCACGGGTGCAGGCGGACAAGATCCTGTCCGATGCCAAGGCCGCCGCGGAGAGCGAGCGCCAGAAGATCGTGGCGGAGGCCAACCGCGAGGCGGTGGCCATTGCCGAGGACGCCATGGAGAAGATCCTGGCAGCCCAGACTGCCAAGGCTTACGACTCCTTTGTGAACGCAGCGAAGGAGGAACACCATGAACACGACTGATGCACGCCTGACGGCAAGACTGTTCAGCGCCGCGGCGCCGGACAGCGCACAGAAGGCCAAGCTGGAGGACGTGCTGTCGAAGAAATACGGCAAGGCCGTTGATCTGGTCTGGCAGGAGGATCGCACCGTTGTGGGCGGCTTCCGCATCGAGCTGGGCACCGAGATCATCGACTGGACGGCGGAGGGTCGTCTGAGCCAGCTGAAGGAAAAGCTGGTGGAGCTGAAGCCCGGCGCCGGTTCCGTGATCCCGCTGATCCGGGACGCCGTGCGCAGCTGGGTGCCGGAGGTATGCGCCCGCGAGGTGGGCAGTGTGCTCACCGTGGCGGACGGCATCGCCTATGTGAGCGGGCTGGAAAACGCCACCTACGGCGAGATCCTGCTGTTCGAGGGCGGCATCCGCGGCATGGTGCAGGAGCTGCGCCCCGGCCGCATCGGATGCATCCTGTTTGGCCGCGTGGAGGAGGTCAGCGAGGGCACGGCGGTGTACCGCACCGGTAAGACCGCCGGTATCGGCGTGTCCGACGCTATGATCGGCCGCGTGGTGGACGCGCTGGGCGCACCCATCGACGACGCGGGCGACATCCGGGCGGACGAGTACCGCATGATCGAAAGCCCCGCCCCCGGCATCATCGACCGCCAGCCGGTCAACACCCCCATGCAGACCGGTATTCTGTCCATCGATTCCATGTTTCCCATCGGACGCGGTCAGCGTGAGCTGATCATCGGCGACCGCCAGACCGGTAAGACCGCTATCGCCATCGACACCATCCTGAACCAGAAGGGCAAGGACATGATCTGCATCTACGTGGCTATCGGCCAGAAGGCCAGCTCCGTGGCGCAGATCGCCGAGCTGCTGCGCCGCCACGATGCCATGAGCTACTCTATCATCGTCTGCGCCGGCGCCGGCGAGTCCGCCTCCATGCAGTACATCGCGCCCTATGCCGGCGCCGCCATCGGCGAGTACTTCATGAACAAGGGCAAGGATGTGCTGATCGTCTACGACGACCTGTCCAAGCATGCCATCGCCTACCGCGCCCTGAGCCTGCTGCTGGGACGTTCTCCCGGCCGCGAGGCCTACCCCGGCGACGTGTTCTATCTGCACTCCCGCCTGCTGGAGCGCGCCGCGCGCCTCAGCGACGAGCGCGGCGGCGGCAGCATGACCGCCCTACCTATCGTGGAGACACAGGCGGGCGACGTGTCGGCCTATATCCCCACCAACATCATCTCCATTACCGACGGCCAGATTTTCCTGGAGAGCAGCCTGTTCTTCTCCGGACACCGCCCGGCGGTGAACGTGGGTCTGTCCGTGTCCCGTGTGGGCGGCGCGGCGCAGACCAAGGCCATGAAGAAGGCCGTGGGCACCTTGCGCCTCGATCTGGCGCAGTACCGCGAGATGGAGGTGTTCACCCAGTTCTCCAGCGATCTGGACGAGGAGACGAAGAGCCAGCTGGCCTACGGCCAGAGCCTGATGTACATTCTGCGTCAGGGGCGCAGCGCACCGCTGAGCCAGGCGCAGCAGATCGTCACGCTGGTGACGGCTATGGCGCACATCTATCAGCAGGTGCCGGTGGCGCAGGTGTGCCAGCTGCGGGACTTCCTGCTGGGCGAGTTCGCCGTCAGCCGCCAGACGCTGATGCTTCAGCTGGAGCAGGGCGCGGCGCTGACCGACGAGCTGCGCGGGCAGATCAACGACTTTGCAAAGACGGCGCTGGAGAAATTCAAGCGCACAGGCGGGCGGTGAGCGCATGGCGAGCACCAGTGAGATCCGCCGGCGCATCGGAAGCGTGCGGCAGACCCAGAAGATCACCCACGCCATGTATCTGATCTCGCAGGCCAAGCTGCGCAAGGCCAAGCAGGAGCTGGATAACACCCGCCCCTACTTTCAGGCGCTGCAAACGGAGATCGGCCGCGTGTTCAACGCCGACAGCACCATCGAGAGCCGCTATCTGATCCCGGCAGACCCCAACACAAAGCCCCTGCCCGGCGTGCCGGCGTGTCTGCTGATCACGGCGGACAAGGGACTGGCCGGCGCCTATAACCAGAATGTCATCCGCCAGGGGCAGCAGCTCATGGCGGAGCATCCGGGTACGGCGCTGTATGTGGTGGGCGAATACGGCCGCCGCTGGTTCGCCCAGCGGGGCGTGCCCGTGGAAAAGAGCTTTCTCTACACGGCGCAGAATCCCACGCTGGACAGGGCGCGGCATATTGCCGAGCTGCTGCTGGATCGCTTCGACGCGGGCGAGATCAACTCCGTCTGGATCATCTATACCGACATGAAGAACGGTCTGGAGGCCACGGTGCATCAGGCGCAGGTCATGCCCCTGCACCGGGAGCGCTTCCACGCGGCAACGGCGGCGACCGCCGGCGACGCGGTGTATGAGTTCGTGCCCAGCGCCAAGGCGGTGCTGGACAACGCCGCCCGCAGCTGCCTGACCGGATACATTTACAGCGCGCTGGTGGACAGCTTCTGCAGCGAGCAGAGCGCCCGCATGACCGCCATGAACGCGGCGGATCAGAACGCGGAGGAGCTGCTGAAGGATCTGTCCGTGCAGTACAACCGGGCGCGTCAGGCCGCCATCACCCAGGAGATCACCGAGGTCTCCGCCGGTGAGCGCGCCCAGCGCAGCAAGAAAGAAAAGGAGGGCTGACCTCAATGAAACAAGGTATTATCACGGGTATTTCCGGCCCCGTGATCGACGTACAATTCCCTGAAGGGAGCCTGCCCGCCATCAACGAGGCACTGACCGTGGAAGCCAACGGCCAGCGCTACACCATGGAGGTGGAGCAGCATCTGGAGAACAAGACCGTCCGCTGCGTCATGATGGCCGGCAGCGACGGTCTGGGACGCGGCCTGACCGTCACCGCCACCGGCCACGGCATCGTGGTGCCCGTGGGCGAAAAGACGCTGGGGCGCATGTTCAACGTGCTGGGCGACCCCATCGACGGCGAGCCGCCGGTGGACGAGAGCGTGCCCCGGTGGGAGATCCACCGCGCCGCGCCTACCTTCGCCGAGCAGATGCCCGCCGCCGACATTCTGGAGACGGGTATCAAGGTCATCGACCTGATCGAGCCGTACCCCAAGGGCGGCAAGATCGGTCTGTTCGGCGGCGCCGGCGTGGGCAAGACCGTGCTCATTCAGGAGCTGATCCACAACGTGGCCATGGAGCACGGCGGCTATTCCATCTTCACCGGCGTGGGCGAGCGCAGCCGCGAGGGTAACGACCTCTGGGGCGAGATGCGCGAGTCCGGCGTGTCCGACAAGACCGCCCTGGTGTTCGGTCAGATGAACGAGTCCCCCGGCGTCCGTATGCGCGTGGCGCTCAGCGGCCTGACCATGGCGGAGTATTTCCGCGACGAGGAGCACAAGGATGTGCTGCTGTTCATCGACAACATCTTCCGTTTTGTGCAGGCGGGCAGCGAGGTGTCCACCCTGCTGGGACGTATGCCCTCCGCCGTGGGTTATCAGCCCACGCTGGCCGGTGAGATGGGTGCTCTGCAGGAGCGCATCACCTCCACCAAGAACGGCTCTGTCACCTCCGTGCAGGCGGTGTATGTGCCCGCCGACGACCTGACCGACCCCGCTCCGGCTACCACGTTCTCCCATCTGGACGCCACCACGGTGCTCAGCCGTAAGATCGCGGAGCAGGGCATCTATCCCGCCGTGGATCCGCTGGAGTCCACCTCCCGTATTCTGGAGCCGGACATTGTGGGCGAGGAACACTACAACATCGCCCGCGCCGTGCAGTCCACCCTGCAAAAGTACCGGGAGCTGCAGGACATCATCGCCATTCTGGGTATGGAGGAGCTAAGCGACGAGGACAAAAAGACCGTCGCCCGCGCCCGCCGCATCCAGCGCTTCCTGTCCCAGCCCTTCTATGTGGCGGAGAAGTTCAGCGGCGCTCCCGGCGTGTTCGTGCCCCTGCACGAGACGCTGCGCGGCTTCAAGGAGATCCTCTCCGGCGCCATGGACGACTATCCCGAGGCGGCCTTCTTCAACGCCGGCACCATTGACGACGTGAAGCGCAAGGCCGAGCAGCTGAAGAAAGGCGGCATGTGATGGCCGCCGCGTTTCAGCTGGATGTGCTGGCCGCCAGCGTGCCCTTCTTTCGGGGCAAGTGCGTGTCGGTGGTGATCCCCACCACCGATGGCGAATACGGCGTGCTGGCCGGCCACTGCAACGCAGTGGGCGCCGTCACCGCCGGCGAGCTGCAATTTGAGACGGAGGAGGGCGAGCACCGCCGGGCGGCCGTGGCACAGGGACTGTTCAAGATCGACGGCGACCGAGTGCTCCTGCTGCTGGACGCCGCCGAGCGTCCGGAGGACATCGACGTGAACCGCGCTCTCCGCGCCCGTGAGGAAGCGGAGGAGGCGCTGCGTCAGAAGCGCAGCATGGCGGAGTATCAGCTGGCGCAGGGCAACCTCGCCCGTGCGCTGAACCGCCTCCGCGTCAGCGGGAAAATGTGAGCAACAAAAAATCAGCTCAACGGCTTAAGCCGTTGGGCTGATTTTTTCATTATGAGTGACCGCTTATCCCGTGCTTTGGGCGCGCAGGGCGGGTATCGCGGTTTACAGTACCTTGCTGAGGAAGTCCTGAAGCCGGGGATCCTGCGGATGGTCGAAGATATCGCTGGGAGAGCCCTCCTCCAGGATCTTGCCGTCGGCCATGAATACCACCCGGTCGGCCACCTCGCGGGCGAAGCCCATTTCGTGGGTGACGACCGCCATGGTCATGCCGTCCTTGGCCAGATCCCGCATGAGATCCAGCACCTCGCCCACCATTTCGGGGTCAAGGGCGGAGGTGGGCTCGTCGAAGAGCATGACCTCCGGATCCATGGCCAGCGCCCGGACGATGGCGATACGCTGCTTCTGACCACCGGAGAGCATGTTGGGATACTCGTCGGCCTTATCGGACAGGCCGATACGCTCCAGCAGGGCGCGCGCCTGGGCTTCCGCCTCGGCGGGGGTCTTTTTCTTCAGCGTTACCGGCGCCAGCGTGATGTTCTGGAGCACGGTCTTGTGGGGAAACAGGTTGAAATGCTGGAACACCATGCCCATCTTCTGGCGGTGGAGGTCGATGTTCACCGACTTGCTGGCCAGATCCACGCCGTCGAAGAAGATGGCGCCGGAGGTAGGCTCCTCCAGCATGTTCAGGCTGCGCAGCAGCGTGGACTTGCCGGAACCGGAGGGGCCGATGATGGCCACCACCTCGCCCTTGTGGATGTCCAGGTCACAGCCGTCCAGCGCGTGAACGGTGCCGTGGTTGTACTCCTTCACCAGACTCTTCACGGAGATAAGAACTTTACTGCTTGTCGCCACGGCGCATTCTCCTTTCTATGGCCTCGATCGCTTTGGAGGCGGGGTAGTTGATGCAGAAGTAGACCAGCGCGGCCAGCACATAGGGCGCCAGCGTGATGTAGCTGTTGCCGGAGACGGTCTGGGCGGTGTACATGATCTCCGCCATGCCCAGCACGGAGCAGATGGAGGATTCCTTCACCATGGTGACCACCTCGTTGGCCAGGGCGGGGAGGACGTTCTTGATGGCCTGGGGCAGCACCACCAGACGCATGGACTGCCAGCTGCTGAGACCCAAAGAGCGGGCGGCCTCGGTCTGCCCCTTATCCACGGCCAGTATACCGGCGCGGAATATCTCGGCCACGTATGCCGAGCTGTTCAGCGCCAGCGCCACCACGCCGGGGATAAAGCGGTTGACGGCGATAAAGCCGAACAGGAGTGTACGGGGCAGGGTGATGTAGTGGAACAGTCCGAAGTAGATGATGGACAGCTGCACCAGCATGGGGGTGGAACGGAACACGGCGATATACGCGCCGGCGAACCACTTGATGGGCTTGACCTTGCTCAGCCGCATCATAGCCAGCAGCAGAGCGGGGATCACAGCCAGCAGCACGGATACCACCGCCAGCAGCAGGGTGTATTCAAAGCCGCGGACGAAGGCGGAGCCGTACTTGGGCAGGAACGAGAAGTTAAAGAAGTTGGTGTTGTCCATGTTGACAAACAGATCATTCCACGACATAGACGAGACATCCTTTCAAAAGTTCTGATACAGAGCGCAAGCGTGCAAAGCCGGGGCTTTGCACGTTTGCGGTAGTTGGCGGGGTTATCAGCCCACGTAGCTCAGACCCACGTTGCCGTCCAGCACCAGCAGGTCGATGGTGCCGTTCTTCAGCTCAGTGACCAGAGTGGGGACCAGAGACTCCAGAACCATGCCGTTGGCAGCATCGGGGAACATGTCGGCGGCAGCCATGGCCTTGGTGGTGTTCTTCTGGGCGCCGATGATGACGGAGGCCTGGTTGATGTCGTCAACGGTCTTGTACTTGTCGGCGTTGGCAGCCTTCACCAGAATGACGGGAGGCAGATCGGTGTAGTAGGGATCGGAGAAGTCGCAGGCCAGAGCACGCTCCTCGGTGTACTCGCAGGCGGCCAGCACCATGTCGAAGTCGCCGTTGCTCAGGGAGGTCACCAGGTTATCGAAGTTCATGGACTCGATCTGCAGCTCCATACCCATGGACTCGGCGATGTACTTGCCCACTTCCACGTCGATGCCGGCGTACTCGGTCATAGCGGCATCAGCGAAGAACTCGTAGGGGGGATAGTCGGGGCTGGTGCCCATGACCAGAACGGGCTTGTCGCTGGCAGCGGCATCCTTATCGGCAACAGCCAGATCGGAGGACACGGAATCGGGGGTGTACGTCTCCTGAGAGGCGACCTTATTCTCGATCTCCTTGATGAGCGCGCCGTCGTTGGCGGTCAGCTCTGCGATGGCCTTATTGATGCCGGGCAGCAGACCCTTGGGGTCGCCCTTCTGCACCAGAACGCGATAGGGCTCTGTCTCGCCCCAATCCACCACGTTTTCCAGAACCACCAGAGAATCATCGGTGTCGGCGGCGTCATCCTTCTTGGTGTCGTCAGCCTTCTGGCCGCAGGCCGCCAGGCTCAGCGCCATGACCAGCGTCAGCAGCATTGCCATAAACTTTTTCATGTTACTTACTTCCTTTCAAAATCGTGTATGGTTCTATACCGGAAACCGGGATATAGACGTTGTTTTCGGAGGAATTCCTCCTGACAGTGGCTACTATACACTGTTGGTGCATAAATGTCAACATGTTTTTGCATAAAAAATCGATGCAAAGGCGAATTTGTACAAACAGTACATGGGAAAACGGGGGAAAATGTGGCTCTGATTGTGCAGAATGGCGATACTACGCCGCGCATAAATGAATAAATATGCAATTATACTGGATGAAACAGAAACGCCAGCCTTTCGGCTGGCGTTTCAGCCTGTCGATAAACCCACGCCCCTGTCATTCCGAACCAGTGACCGATGTCACTGGTGT
>ENA-OUQH01001628-OUQH01001628.1-human-gut-metagenome-genome-assembly--contig:-NODE-1628-length-14752-cov-3.808192_pt1 | contig 14752 bp, 9 predicted proteins | sample MGYA00237948_ERZ548828 | MGnify/ENA primary metagenome ERZ548828 (study PRJEB26490, sample SAMN05194711) | human gut metagenome | biome: terrestrial biome; feature: human-associated habitat; material...
TTCACGCCCTCTCCTCAGAAACTACCGTTTCTTCGGTCTCTTCCCTATATTTTTTTACACGATACCCCGCAATGCCATTGGACACGGCGAGGGAGAAGGACAAACACGATCCGTCTCATTGATAAATAATGAGATAGAAGGGCATTAAACCTCCTCCTCTGTGTTTTGCACAGCAAAATATAGGGGAGGTGGCACGAAGTGACGGAGAGGTTAATTCAATGAATATGTCAAATAATGCGATAGAAGAGTATTAAACCTCCTCCTCTGTGTTTTGCATAGCAAAATATAGGGGAGGTGGCACGAAGTGACGGAGGGGTTAATTCAATGGATATGTCGAAAAATACCGCCAATAACGGAAACAGAGCCAAGCATCGACCTCTCTCCTGCCATGTTCCGTAGCTTTACGAAACAATATAAAGGAGAGGAATTGCAAAAAAAACGTTTGATTGTAGAATGTATTCCCCTCGCACTGCGGGTACTTCCGCCCTATCGCACAGCACTTTTATGAACCTGTAAATTTGCCTGTGCTTTTTCTTTGCACTATCTTTGTTGTCAAAAGGTACAATATTGTTAAATAACAAACAAGACCTACCGGTTGCACATACCACAAAAAGAGTGATAAACTGGTAATGATTACCCGACTTTAAGCTCTTAATCAGCATTCGAATGAACAGCATTTTATCATACATATTTCTGATAATATTGCTTCTCTCCGGCTGTAAGGAACAGGAGAAGAACGCCACGACCGTACAGACGCCTGCAACACATACAGATTCCTACGCACTTATCAAAAGTTGGGGAGAGTACGTACGTAAAGGAGAATACGAAATACTGATAGACACAGCTAAAACCTACTACCGTAAAGCCATTGCCAACCACGACAAGAAAACACAAGCCTATGTGGGCGCATACATCGGACAAGCTTATATACTTTCCGGCCAAGCAGACTCCATGTTCACGTATTTTAATGCAGCTATTCCCTATGTAGAAGAACATCACGACACCTATATACAGACCATTATAGCCAACGGGTTAGGAATAAACGCACGCAATACGACACTCAATTACAATGCCTCCCTCGCCTACTTCCAAGAAGCTCTGCAATATGCCGACGCAAGTGAGGATAAAACAAATTATTATATCATTTTAAGCAATATGACGAGGATTTACTACCTTCGAAACGACCCCTCAGGTATGAAATACGCATTGGAGGTATACGAAGGGGGAAGCAAACTACATAATGATTATGTACGCTTTCTCGGCGCATTGAACGTTGCCACCATGTACTATCTTTCGAAAAATTATGACGAAGCGCTACATTATATATCTGAAGCCACCGCCATTGCGACACATATGGCCAACACCGACGAACCGGACGTAATCCACGGGAACATACTTGCCGCCATTGGAAAACCTCAACAAGCCGAACTATATTTCCGAAAAGTACTAAACCACACGCAACGCACCAATATAGACGTACTCACCGAAGCCTACCTTTATTACGGCAACTTTCTGAAAGCGGAAAGACGTTACGACGAAGCAAATACAGCTTACCAAAATGGGCTTATACTGGCCGAACAGCAAAACCATTACTATTACCGCCTCCAATTTTACAAAGGTATGGCCGAGTTATTTCAAGAAAAAGGAGATATTGCTATGGCATCCCAACATAAGGAAAGACATCAATCTCTCGCCGATAGCATTTTTAATATAGAACAAGAACGTTCATTCAGCCACATGATACTGAACTACGAGACAGAAAAAGCTGAAAAAGAACTTAGCCGAAAAGAACTGCTCTTGTCTGAAAAGAACCGGAAACTTCAATTAGCCGTCTTCGTGACCGGGCTCATAGCCGTCATACTCATAGCTCTATATGTACTTTATGTACGGAAGAACCACATGTACCGGCAACTGGTGATATTATACGACACCCACCGTCAGCGGGAAAGACAACTGCTCGAACAACGGGACGAGAAAACCGATCTGGTAAACACCAGCCAGAAAAACAAAGCACTCTTTGATGCCGTAGAAAAGCTGATGAACGACGAACACTTATACCGCAGCAACAGTATCTCCATCGACATGCTCGTAGAACGGCTTCACTCCAACCGCACCTACTTGTCGCGCATGTTTACGGAGCAAAACACCTCTTTCTCCGAATACATCAATTCATACCGCATCCGGGAAGCGCTCGCTCTGTTATCTGAGCCTGAAAATGACATTCCTCTGAAAGTGCTTTCCGATTCGCTCGGCTACAACTCACTTTCTTCTTTTTACAGAGCATTCCAAAAAGAAATGGGAGTTCCTCCTTCCCGTTTCCGCCAAGAAATAAAAAAACTACATTTGGACTCGTAATCCCTCTCAACCCACTTTTAAACACAGCTAATCCTCTTTATCCAACCAGAGTCGTATGCCTCAGCCGATATTTCCCGGCATACCCTCAATCTTTTCGCAAATTATCAAAATTGACAAATTGAGAAGATTTATATTTTTCTGCTTTCTTTTCATCAACTATTTTTGTCTTTAATAATAAATAGGTATTAAAAACCATCGTATATTCATCAAATTTTAGTTATCGCATGAAAAGAGTTTTAAATTTGTTTTTGGCAGTGCTGCTTGTATGCACTGTAAACGGTTTGGGAGACTTGAAAGCCCAATCAAACAACAAAGTGGCACAGTTAGAGAAACTGTCCGCCATAGAGAACAACCCGCAGAAAACAATCCGCAAGCAAACTGCTGCTATCCGTCATTCCCTGAAAACCGCTGCTTTCGCAGAAAGTGTAGAACTGTTCGGCTGTATGACCTACTCTTCCAAGTGGAGTACTTCCGAAAATGGGGAATTCGGCATTTATTCCTTCCCCGCAGAGGAAGGAACCACTTTCACGCCAGTCAAAACAGCAGCCGATTTCAATCTGTCGGCAGCCGTCTATGCCGACGGGAAATTCTGCGGATACCGAGTCACGACCTACGGCTCTACCGTGTATGGCGTCAATTACTACCTCTTCGACACGGACGGCTGGACGCGAGACATACAGCAGACACTCAAAGCCTCGTACGACAACTATCCTATCAGCCTCGCTTACGATAGCAAGACCAAAACCATCTACGGGCAATTCATGTCCGAAGCAGGTACGACGAGGCTCTGCACGGTCGACCTACTCACCGGGCAACCAACACAAGTGGCAAGCACTGGCGACCGCATGTACTTCACTCTGTCTTTTGACAAAGAAGGGACGCTTTACGGCATAGCCGACGATGGCAACCTTTACACTATCAACACCGCCACGGGCACGGCAGCCTCCATCGGCGCCACTGGGATCATGCCCTCAAACAGTCAAAGCGCAACTATCGACCTGAACACAGGTAAAATGTATTGGGCTGCCATCAACAACAAATTGCAATCCGCCCTCTATGAAGTCAACCTCGACAACGGCAAGGCTTCACTCGTGAGCGATTATGACGAAACCGTCGTCCTGCTCGGACTTTACACTGTACCACCGGCAGCAGCCCATCAAGCACCCGCAGCCGTCGATAAGCTGAGCGTAAACTATACTTCGCCGGAAAGATTAGATGCCAACATTACCTTCACCGCCCCAGACAAAACATTCGAAGGAGACAAGCTGGAAGGTTCGTTGGAGGTATCCATCTACGTCGACCACCAAAAGCTCACGCTCGAAAACGCAACAGTCGTTGCCGGAGCCGAATTTTCCACACCTTACACCTTTACGGAAGGCACGCACAAAGTGGAAGCCTTCGTATCGAACGCCGAAGGTGACGGTGTAAAAAGCAAAATCGAAATCTACGCCGGCGTAGATAGCCCCGCAGCCGTAGGTAATCTGCAATTCACACTAGAAGACAACCATGCCACCATAAGCTGGGAAGCTCCTGTCAATGGAGCCAACGGCGGACACTTCGACGCCGAACTACTGAAATATATCCTCGTGCGCTACCCCGGCAATGATACGATAAACGCCGAATATACGGCGACCGTTTTCACGGAAGACCTGCCAGACGTGCTGGGCAATTACTACTACACGGTAACAGCGGTAGCTGAAAAAGTGGGAGTCGCCACCGAATCGAACCGCATCCGCTTCGGCTCGGCGTTCAAGGGTGAATTCAAAGAAACGTTCGACCACGCCAGCGCACTCGACATCTTCACCATTATCGATGCCAACGAAGACGGCAAGACTTGGGCTTGGATAAACAATGCCGCCGGAAGCGACCAGTTAGACAAGAACGCCGACGACTGGATCATCACACCTCCCATCGAATTGGGAACGGATTATCTGTATAAACTGTCATTCAAAACAAAAGGATACGGCGAATTCTACACAGAAAGTTTCAGCACCGCATTCGGTTCCGAAAACACGGTTGAAGGTATGCTTAATGCGCTTGGCGACTACACAGTCAGCGGTGACACTTACCTCGAAAAGTCATCGGTCATTGAAGTACAGGAAGCAGGCACTTACTACTTCGGCTTCCACCACACCAGCCAAGGTATGTATCTGCTTTACATAGACGACATCGTTATCGAGCCGTTCATACCGACCACCGCTCCCGATTCGGTAACCGACTTCACCGCCATTCCCGATCCGACCGGCGTCTTGAAAGCTGTTCTGACATTCAAAGCCCCGACCAAAGCCATCAATGGCGATGAACTCACCACCCTCTCCAAAATCGAGATTCTCAAGGAAGGGAACGTTATCCTAACTGAAAATGAAGTGGAAAAAGGGAAAGAATACTCCTTCACGGTCGATGGCGTGCAAGGTATGAACCATTATAACGTCATCGTGTACGATGAACAAGGACGCGGGCGCGATGCCGAAAAGTCTGTTTTCATCGGCACGGATATCCCGCAACACGTACAAAACCTCATTGCCAGTTGGGACGATGAAAACGACCAAGCCGCCCTATTGACGTGGGATGCCCCGGCGGAAACAGGAGCCAACGGAGGGTTCATCAATCCCGAAGAACTGACTTACAACTACGGAACATACCTTTTCGGCAGTATAATAGACATGGCTACCGGCATAAAAGAAACCTCTTATCTCATGACAACTGCCGGGCTTACCAAACAAACTTACACACAAGGATACATCTGCGCCGTGTCTGCCGGAGGTAAGGGTGCTTACACCCCATTCGGCATTATGTTGGGTACGCCTCTCGCATTCCCCTTCGCCGAATCGTTTGCCCAAGGAAATGTTTCCACCGAAACATGGTCGGTAGCTACCGTAGGCGGAGATGATACGTGGGGTATGTATCAGAACGGCGGTTCTCTGGACGCTCAAGATGAAGATAACGGCTACGCCATGTTGGTAAATAAAAAAGCGGAAGCAGATGACAGCCGCCTTGAATCCCCTATTATCAACATTGCCGGGCAAGACAAACTCACACTTGAATTCTACCTGCACACGGAAAACGCAGAACTGACAGTAGAAACCACCGTAAACGGCACAATCTACGAAGCAGCAAGCGAGGCTCTTCGATCGGACGGTTCTAACGAATGGACCAAAGTAAGCCTCCCGCTCGACCAACTGGCCGGTAATAAACGCATACAGTTAGGCTTCCGTGGAAAAACAGAAAAAGCCGGTGCACGCATAGCCATAGACAACATTACCTTGACTTCCGGCAGTACCGGTATAGCAGATAACACAGCAGACAACAGCTCGATATACAGCGAAGGACGAAACATCATATTGACCGGATTGAACGGAGTACAGGTCACCGTTTACTCGCTCGATGGTAAAACGATAACGAATGCCTCTTTGCATACGGATTACGAAGTCATTCCCATGCAGCACGCAGGCTGCTACCTTGTCCATACAGAAAAAGGAGTTACCAAAGTACTCGTCAAATAGCCATAAAACAAATTCATGCTTAACTGGCCGATAAATAGATTTACTTATTTGTCGGTACACCCAATCACCCAAACGGCTGCCGATAGAAAATCGACAGCCGTTTTTACTATATTCCTCAAAGTATTTTCCTCGATAATCCCCCCGCCAACCTCCTAAACAATATTTTATAATAAAAACAAATAAAGTAGTGCGTATATTATTTTAATTGTCTACCTTTGATGACGAATTTCCAGCAACAAAAAATGTGGCAATCAAAGTAATATTTGTGGTTGCTATAACAAAGATAACAAAAGGTAAATCTTGTTTGTGGTTTGACTATGTAGAACCGTCTCCTATCCTCGTAATTACAAATTTATCATGTCATTTTCTACACCCGCCGAAATAGTAGCCCAAGCCGAACGGGCAGCACTGAATAAAATCTTGTTATCCTTTCCTAGAACGCTCGTCGCCGCAATGCTGGCAGGGATTTACATCGCTATGGGAGGACTTCTCTCCCTACTCATCGGATACGGATTTCCCGAATGGACAGCAGGAAATCCGGGGTTACAAAAACTATTGTCAGGTTGCATGTTCCCTTTGGGACTTATCTTGGTCGTTTTGGCCGGGGCAGAACTTTTCACCGGTAATAATGCCGTGCTGATTCCCGGATTTATGAAGAAGAAATACGGAATCATGCCCATATTGAAAAATTGGACGATTGTCTATATAGGCAATTTCATAGGAGCGATTTTCTTTGTTTATATAATGGTATGGTGTACGGGCATCGTTGATGCCGACCCGTGGAAAAACGCCATTGTCCAAATCGCACAAGCCAAAGTAAACATGTCTGGGTGGGTCGTCTTCCTCAAAGGAATCGGAGCGAATTGGTTAGTGTGCCTCGCTGTCTGGCTTGGATTCAGCGCACACTCCACCGCTGGAAAAATGATGGGTCTCTGGTTTCCGGTCATGTGTTTCGTCGCCATAGGTTACGAACACAGCATAGCTAATATGTTCTTTATCCCATTAGGCATGCTGCAAGGAGCTGCGATAAGTTGGAATGATTTCATCTTGGCAAATCTCATTCCTGCCACATTCGGCAACATCGTAGGCGGAGCCCTGTTTGTCGGCTGTATTTACAGTTATCTGTACACCAAGCGATAAATTCATTCGACTATCTACCGTACAGACTGTCACCGAGGAAAACCTCACCACCGATATTGCAAACATCTTGAACGAAAGGCTATAATATACCTACCCTATCAACAAAAATGCTCTAAAATTCTCATTCAAAAGAAGGCAATCCTTTCAATTTTATTTGTCCTACATTCCGATATAAGGAGCAAATAATTCTTCTATTGGCTTATTCCTCTGTATAAAGTTTCGATATATTTCATTTCGAAAGTATCCGAAAGGTATATCTATATCCACAAACAAGACGCAAACACCTAATTGTCAATTCATTAAAATATATCCATTCGAAATATGTGCTATAAAACATACAAAAATAAAAAATCAAATATGCCCGTTTAAAATAATTTTATAACAAATTCATTAACAAATAATTGATATTATGAAACAAAAATTATCTTGCTTGACATTATCGATAGCCTTATTGGCATCGAGTAATTGGTGTAATGCCGCAAACCGATATGTATCGGCAGGTAGTGATGGTGACGGGTTATCTTGGGCTACCGCAAAAAGTTCCATCAAATCGGCCGTAGAAAGCTGCCACACAGGAGATACGGTATTTGTGTCTTCGGGACTCTACAATGAATATGTATCTATTGTAGACGGAGTAAATATTTTAGGCGGATATAATGCAGATACAGGTGCACGAGACATCGAAACATTCGAAACCATACTCGACGGAACAGGTTTGGGAAAATACTTAATCGTCAAATACGATTCCCCGTGCGAAAATCCGACCCTCATAGAAGGACTTACACTTCAAAATGCCTAACATAGCAGCGATGGAGTAGCAGCTTATATCCGGGCGAATATTACTCTTTCGAAATGCCGTATCAAAAACTGTAAAGGACAAAACGGAGGAGGAGTTTTCAATGATGGAGGAGTTATAAAAGATTGTATTATAGAGCTATGCTCCTCCACCAGTTCCGGTGGTGCGATACGTAACTCCGGTGGTATTGTCGAAAACTGTATCATGCGAGGCAATCAAGGCAAATATGGAACCATACGCAACGAGAACGGCGGTATCGTCAGAAACTGTATTATCCATAACAATTCGGCAACAGTAAGCGGTTGGCCCAATAGTGGTGGTATTTATAATCCTTCCGGCATTGTGGCAAACTGTATAATAGCTTGTAATTATGGCTCCCAATATGCAGCGATCCACAGCGAAGGAAAGACAATCAATACGATTTGTTGGAACAATCAAGCAGAAGAAGGATTCGGCGATCCTATCGCTTTTATTGAAGGAAACGGTTCGAGCCACAACGCGGCGGTCAGTGGATTTGCCGATGCCAAAGATGCTTTAACTCTAAGTTCCATAAATACAGATGCGACCGGACCCAACTTCAAATCCCCTACTCTATTTATAGGTATTCCCAACTCTGCCGCCGATATAGAAGCCATGCGTGCAGCAGACTGGACATTCTCAAATAACTCCCCGTGTATCGACAAAGGGTTTGCCGATAACGATGCTCCTACCTACGACATAAAAGGAACCGTTCGTCCCAAAGGAGCCGGATATGATTTGGGAGCCTATGAATATGACCCAGATGCAAAAGATGTAGCCGTACAATCTGTTTCTCTAACACTTAAATCCCTATCTATTGAGGAAGAGCAACAACAGTGGTTATCTGCTATCGTACTACCGTCCGATGCCTCTAATAAAAAAGTTTCTTGGAATTCTTTAAACAATTCGATAGCTGTCGTCGAGGGTGGATTAGTTACTGGAAAAGGTATAGGCGAAACAAAAATTATCGTTACGACCCTAGACGGCAACTTTAAAGATACTTGCCACGTAACAGTCACCGAAAAACCTGTTATCATTATACACCCCGATGTATTAGAAGCCGATAAACTGTCACAAGATGACTATACGATTCCCTCTTTCATAAAAATGCTTATGGCCAAAGAGGCCGCAAGAGGCGACAGCTCTCAAATCAACCTTCTCGCCTTGAAAGAAACGATTCAAGCACTCGTACCCAAAGGTATGCCCTATTGCGTAGTTACAAATATCAACGGAGACCCGTCCACCCGAATGGCTTTCACTTGGTTTACAAACAGTGGTATTTCTTCCGGGAAAGTACAAATTGTAGCCAAAAGCAATGCTGTCGAATCGGATTTTACGAATGCCACAGAAATAGAAGCGGCTCATCAAGCTGCAAACAATCTAAATTATGCGGTAAGTACTAGTGGCATATTAAAAGCAGCCGCGCTACCCGCTAACACAAAATTCAATTACACAAGCCATAAAGCCATCGCTACCGGACTTACCCCGAATACAACCTATTCCTATCGTGTGGGATATGATGGGAATTGGAGCGATATTAAATCCTTCATTACGGCTAATACGAACAAGGAAGAATTTAAATTCTTATATATGACAGACTCCCATATTATGGACAATGAGTATGTAGAAAATGCACGATGGTCTGCAATCACGGCAGTCAAACAAGCTCCCGATGCAAAATTCTTGTTGTTCACAGGTGATTTTGTAGAAACAGGAACAGAACAAAACTCCGAATGGGAATGGGAACAATGGTTCGAAGTAAGCATGAAACCTCTTTTATCCCGAATGGCCTTAGCACCGACCGATGGAAACCACGATGACACTCCTAATTTGAATTATACATATCATTTCAATACCGACAAGACTTTCAACGAAACAGCGACAGTCAAACCTCAATTCGACGGAATTACCTACTCATTCGTTTATGGCGATGCTTTATTTATGGTATATAGCCATCAAGATTTTTGGCGAGGAAGTTACAGTTATGCGAATGGGACCAGTACATATCTGAGCAACGACGTAGCCAATTGGTTTAGAGACCAAGTAGAAAAATATCCCGATACCAAATGGAGAATTGCTGCCGTACATAAAAACTTATTTACTGGTAGCGGACATCAGACCGATGAAGACGGGGCTTTGTTCAGAGCCACCCTACTGCCTGTATTTCAAGAATTGAACATAGATTTTGTCATACAAGGGCATGACCACATTTATGAAGTAATGGGCCCCATAAACAATACGACGAAAACGATCGTTCCGGGAAGCGTGACAAATGTAGAACTAGTTTCTCCCGACAGCAATAAAAACCCCAAAGGACAACAAGGCGGGACATTCAATGTAAAGGACGGGACTCTTTACTTTGTAAACGGGACCTGTGGACGAAAACGTTACTATCCTTATACACAAGACGAAATGGAAGCTGGATTTGACAAACATAAAGTCGAAGGTTATTGGGATTTATTCACAGGGAAATATGGACAACCCGGAGCACCTGCATTTAGTGAAATAAGCGTAAGCAGTTCTGAAATAGAAGTCAACACATACACATCGGATGCAAATGCCCAAGCAACTCTATTCGATACTTTCAAGATCGTGAAAAGCGGAAATACAGGAATCGAAGAAAACAAACAATCGGCAAAGTTGTATCCTACCTATGCAAAAGATAAAATCAATACTACCGAGAGCGATATAATTCAAGTAAACGCCATAGACCTTACCGGGAAAATATACACCCTGCCTTTTGACAATCAGCATATAGATGTCTCAAATCTGACCGACGGTATATATGTAGTACAGATATTCACAAACGAAAAAACGAGAAGCGAACGGATTGTAAAAACATCTAGATAAAAACAGAAGGAGGAGGCTCGACGAGCCTCCTCCTTCTGTCAGAATATAATCATGCATTATTTCCCTGCCATCTCTGCAATTACAGCCATTACTCCGGCAGCTGTCTCTTCGGCCAATTCGGGAGTACGGGCTTCGGAATACACTCGAATGATAGGCTCCGTATTGGACTTACGCAAATGCACCCAACGATCGGGAAAATCGATCTTTACTCCATCGATATCCGTAATATCGTATTGAGCATACTTTTCCTTAACAGCAACCAACAGAGCATCGACATCGATATCGGGAGTAAGTTGTATTTTCTGTTTGGCTATACTGTAAGCCGGATATGTGGCTTTCAACTGGCTGACAGTCTTTTTCTCTTTCGCCAAATGCGACAAGAATAAAGCGATACCCACCAAAGCGTCACGACCGTAATGGCTGGCCGGATAAATCACACCGCCATTGCCCTCGCCGCCTATAACCGCTCCGGTCTGTTTCATCAAAGTCACTACATTGACCTCTCCCACGGCCGAGGCGTTATATTGTTGTCCATACAGACGTGTGACATCGCGCAACGCTCTCGAAGAACTTAGATTCGAAACCGTATTTCCGGGAGTATGTTTCAACACATAATCCGCCACAGCGACTAAGGTATATTCTTCGACAAACATTTCGCCATTCTCGCATACGATTGCCAAACGGTCTACATCGGGATCCACAACGAATCCGACGTCGGCTTTTCCTTCCTTCATTACACCGGCTATTTGAGTTAAATTTTCCGGAAGAGGTTCGGGGTTATGAGGGAATTTTCCGTCAGGCGTACAGTTCAGTTCTATAACGTCTTTTACCCCCAAAGCCTTTAACAATTCAGGGATAACAATACCGCCTACCGAATTTACACAATCTATGGCTACTTTGAATCCGGCCGAGCGAATCGCATCGACATCGACCAAATCCAATGCCAAAACACTCTCGATATGTTTTTGCGTATATGTGTTGTTTTCATACAAACGTCCCAAATGATCGACGTCCGCAAAATCGAATGCCTCGGCAGCAGCTATATTTAATACTTCTTGTCCCTCGGCGGCATTAAGAAATTCACCTTTCTCATTCAGCAATTTCAAAGCATTCCATTGTTTGGGATTGTGACTTGCTGTCAATATAATTCCACCGCAAGCTTTCTCCATAGTCACGGCAATCTCGGTGGTCGGAGTCGTAGCCAATCCGATGTTCACGACATCGAATCCCATTCCCATAAGAGTCCCGATAACCGTATGTTTCACCATCTCGCCAGAGATGCGGGCATCACGTCCGACAACAATTTTGTTCGTTTTTACCGGTGTGTTTTTACGAATAAAGGTAGCATACGCTGCCGTAAACTTAACGATATCCAAAGGATTCAGCCCATCTCCGGCTTTTCCTCCGATTGTACCGCGAATTCCTGAAATAGATTTAATGAGAGACATTTTGTTTTATTTTGATTTGTTATAGCTAATAGTATACAGATACGGTATAACCGTAGAAGTTTCAGCCGTAAATCCCAACTTTGCACGAATCAACAAATTGACTTTACATTCATTGCCGAGAAAATACATCGGGTATTGAATCCCCGTCCCATATTGAGTTGTCGAAGACAATGTCGTTTCACCGAAACGAATCGTTATGTAATCGGCCGGATTCGTATTACCCACCGGATCGGGATTCTCGCCATTCATCAATGCTTTCAAATCGACCCTAAGAAAACGAATGTTTACATCATTCCCCTTCTCAAAACGATCGTCTTGTATCCCGGCATCAAGAACCTGCATATATACATTGCCGTCATCGTCCAAACGATAATAGGGCACTGCCAACGTATCGTTGTTACCGACATCTTGCAAAGTAACAAATACCGAATCGGCCGGAATGCTGTTAATTACTATTTTATCGGCCAAAAAGGCTTTCACCGCCTTATCTTCTTCTTTCAACAAATCGGCATAGGATTTTCCATTATCGCAAGACGATAATACCATCATAACCGTAAAAAAAACAAATAAAATTCGTGCTATCTTTACCATATTTATCAAATACTTCTTAGTCTTTATCCTTCACCATATATTTATCATACAAAGGTAATATACTCCTTAACAGAGCCTGAGCCTCTTCCATCGTACCATGAAATTCTCCTCCGGCGGCATTTAAATGCCCTCCGCCGTTGAAATGCTCCGCAGCAACTTTATTAACCGGGAAAAATCCTTTGGAACGCATAGAGACTTTTATATACTCCTTATCCTCTCTGAAAAAAGTAGAAAACCTTATTCCTTCGATACCCAAAGGTACGTTTACCAGCCCCTCGCTGTCACCCTTGTGATAATCATATCGCTTCAATTCTTCTCGGGTAAGCGATATCATAGCCGCCTTATATTCCGGGAAAACTTCCATTTTCTCACTGACGGCATATCCGTTCAATTTTATCTTATCTACCGAATTGGTATTATATACCAAAGCATAAATTTTATCTTTATTGATACCTAATTTTACCAACTCTGCTATGATGTAATACATTTCGGGAATATTGGAGTTATAGGTAAAATTCCCCGTATCGGTCATCATTCCCGTGTAGATGGCTTCTGCGGAATACAGCCCCATGCGATCGAACATACCCATGCGACAAATCAACCTGAAAATCAATTCGCTGGTTGATGCAACCTCCGGGTGAGAGATGGTAACATCGCAAAAATCCTCCGGATTCAAATGATGGTCGATAAGGACCTTCTTCGCTTCGGATAAAGACACAGACTTTTGCAACCGGTCGATACGGCTGATAGCATTAAAATCCAAACAGAATATAAGCTCAGCCTCCGACATCAATTTTTCGGCAAACTCGGGATAACGAGTATAGACTACGATTTCTTTCGTCCCTTTTAAAAACAGAAGATTCCGAGGGAGTAAATCCGGGACGACCACATTTACTTCTTTCCCTAACCCATCGAGAAAATGATACAACCCCAACGAAGCTCCGATAGCATCTCCATCAGGAGATACATGACATGTAATCACAATCTTTTCCTTTTTCTCCAAGAGCTTACGAACCTGCTGTATTTTTTCTTCTGCAATTATCTTATTGATCATTTGTCTTTATTGTCTGATTTTTACTTAACGATGAAAAGACTATACTTACATTCATGGCAAAGGTAAAAATTATTATCCACATAGCGAACACTATTTTTGTTCATCTACATATTTTATCTATTATTTCCCAAATCATATCGCCGAATCGGTTTTCGATTTGACTAATATGCACTATCTTTGCAAAAATGCGAAAATAGGCGACACTCGGCATAACCAAATAAATTTGTTTCTGCCCTCGTTTGCACTATCTTTGCAAAAATGCGAAAATAGGCGGCACTCGGCATAATCAAATAAATTTGTTTCTGCCCTCGTTTGCACTATCTTTGCCACACAAAATTGGGTAATATGAAAAAGTTTTTAGGTTTATTGATCGTCGGCATGCTTTTTTGCATGAGTAGTTATTCTCAAATTATAGAGCCTGTCAAATGGAAAGTTTCCATGCAAGGAGAAGGTAATGAGAAGGAGATTGTTTTTCACGCATATATAGAAGATGGTTGGCATTTATATGCTACCGATATTCCCTCCGGAGGACCTATTCCTACTTCGTTCTCTTTCGACGATATATCTAATGTGTCGTTAAAGGGAGATGTAACCCCGTCTAAACGACCTCATGAAGAATATAGCGCTTTATTCGATATGAAATTGGGGTGGTATAATTCTACAATAGATTTCAAGCAAACTATATTTATAGAAAATCCCGATAGTTTTAAAATTACAGGATACATTACTTACCAAGCGTGTAACGATGTAACTTGTTTGCCTCCAACCAAACATGAATTTTCCTTTGGAGAAAGCAAAACTCCAACGACAACCGCCCCGGTTATGACTCCTGTAAATCTTAATACAAACTCATCTTCCAATTTAACCAGTCAAAAAGGCTGGCAGCCAGTAGTTGAAGAACTTCGAGCAATGAGTACCGAAAAATTATTGCAAGAAAGTTCTCTTTGGTTTATTTTCATATCGGGATTTATCGGAGGATTGTTAGCATTACTAACAC
>ENA-OUQH01001632-OUQH01001632.1-human-gut-metagenome-genome-assembly--contig:-NODE-1632-length-14737-cov-5.454570_pt1 | contig 14737 bp, 15 predicted proteins | sample MGYA00237948_ERZ548828 | MGnify/ENA primary metagenome ERZ548828 (study PRJEB26490, sample SAMN05194711) | human gut metagenome | biome: terrestrial biome; feature: human-associated habitat; material...
CCTCTACCAGCAACAGGATCTCCTCGGGCATTTTCTCGCCATAGCAGTCGATCAGCTTGATGCCGTTATCGTAGTAGGGATTATGGCTGGCAGAAATCATGATGCCGCAATCAAAGTCATCCACCCGGGCGATGTAGGCAACAGAAGGAGTGGTAGTGACGTGCAGCAGATAGGCATCTGCGCCGGATGCAGTCAGGCCAGCAACCAGACTGTACTCAAACATATAAGAGCTGCGGCGAGTATCTTTGCCGATTACAATGCGTGCAGGCTCGTTGTTACCGTTACGCTCGCGCAGTGCGTTGTAGTACCAGCCAAGGAAGCGGCCAACCTTGTAGGCATGGTCTGCGGTCAGAGTGATTCCGGCTTCGCCACGGAAGCCATCGGTTCCAAAGTATTTTCCCATTATAGTTTTTTCCTCAAATTTTTTCGCTTATGTTGTTACTATACGGTACAATGCTAATTGTATATACAGGGTTACTCATTGCCCCCCCCCCGAATACAATTTCATCTTAATCAAAAGTTCTTTTACGCTCTGCTTGATACAGGTTTTAGGGTATGCACTAAATACAGCCTGTTTAAAACTTTTTCCTTTGCGCAAGTCATCAAAGAATTTTTTTCGGTTTTTGGGACAATCCGAAGGGTGTCTTAATTGATGATTGCATTGAATCGCATTTTCAATATTCACATCATAGAAATTAAAATCCATCATATCGAGCAGTTCTTGTCCTTTTTCCGTTTGACAGAGTGCAAGAGATACTCCCTTAGATAGCTCACCACTCAACTCAGTTCCCCATGAGTCACCTATTGTAATATCACCGGCACGTTCAGTCTGAGCATAACGGCATGAATAGCAGTTTTCTGTGTAACAAAGTCCGTTTAGAAAAGCCATTGTATAACGGTCTTGAACTCCCTTAGAAACAATACGAATAGGCTGTGTCTCTATAGCAAATTTATCTGCGCTACGGAAATAAATCGCCCTAACTTCAGTCAGATTATGCCCATATTCTTCCATCGCCTGCTGCAAGATTTTTACAGACGGTGATCCATGACAGATAAGATCCACCGTGTATAAATTCCTGTCGTCTCTCACATAATTTCTCATAGAAGAAACCTGACAAGGTAACCCGATAAACAGAACCTTCTTTCCGGATTTTAGTTTATCCTTGACTGCTTGATAAATCCCTATTGGATTGCTCTTGACATACTTAGATCCAATGAATTCCGGGATTCGCTTTTCATCCTCAAATAATTCGAATTTAAACTCTCTACCACTCAGTTTGCAGGCTGCAACAACTCCACCGTTACGAAGCATTGACCGCATGATTTCCTGCCCGAAACCGCCCGAGGAACTGGCTGCTCTCACATTCTCTTCTCCCCAGCCCTGAAGCCATTTTTGCGGCTTTCGTAAATCTGCTGGATGATTCTTTTGGCAAACCTTGTGACACATATTGCAGTTAATACACAAAGTATCATCAATCACTGCATTCATGTATTCAATATCGTCCACCACAGAAATAGCCTTGCGCGGGCAAATATCCACGCACGCCATACAACCTGCACACATGTTGACATCGCAAACAGTATTCATGCGCACACCCCCACAAAATGTACTGTGTTTGGTGTGTACATGGGTACGAGGATTTTAGAGCTTGTTAGGTTATACCCCCCCGTTTTTCTTAATAATTTCTTACGCAACGATATAGAGCGTTTTGCCATCAGAGAGGGACTCACAAAGTATATAAGCCACCCAACCTTTGCTTTTAGTGTTTTTTCTCTTGTCAGCGGCATCATAATGCCTTTTCGTATATTGCGTATGCACTCTTTATACACGTCAGGGTATTCTGATACCATTTCCGATTCGAGCAATCCACTGGAAATGCTTCGGTTAAAACAATATCTATGATATTCCCATGCCTTCTCTATGGCGGGAGTAACTTTCTTCCAAATGGATTTTTGAACATCAAGTGACTTGATACCGCACAAATTACTCTTTAGGTTAAACTTTCGCATTGCACTATCCGGATTAAATGTTTGATGATAAACCGATTTCTCTCCAATTGCTACCGTATCAACATACTGCAGACACTGAATATTGAACAGCATACCCTCACCATACCAAATGGTTGGATCAAAGCTAATATTGTTGTCGACCAAAAGCCTTCGACTGTAAATCTTGTTCCATACTGCTACGAATATCTCATTCGAATATATCCATTCAATCGCCGTTTCAGCTTTTACAACGTATCTCTCTTCATTTGTTTTGATTTTCCCCGTAGAATAGTTGTTTTTATTCATTCCAATTAAGGAGCCATTCTCACTTACAAGCATCAAAAAGTAGGATACATAGTCCGAATCGACCCAGTCGTCACCATCTACAAACATGACATACTCGCCTGATGCGCATTGTAATCCTGCATTCCTAGCAGCCGAACCCCCTCTATTTTGTTGATGGATGACGTGTACTCTCTGATCTTCTGCTGCAATTCGATCAATAATTTCAGGGCTATGATCCGGTGAGCCATCATCTACAAGAATAATTTCAATATTCTTGTGTGTTTGATTCATCAGAGACTTTACGCATTTTTCAACGAATTTCTCAACATTATACACCGGTACGATTATGGACACCAAATCCTCACGCATTGCATTTCCTCCTCAATTCGTTTTACAACATATTTTCTTTTTCATCAGAGAGAATACCACAGAAAACAAAAAACTCGTTCCGGACACAAAGATGAAGCATTCACCCCCTTTTTCTCTGATGGGAAGCAGGTACATCCACACAAAGAAAAAGTACATATGTGAAAAATAGATAATTGAACTGATTTCACGACATTCCTTTGAAAACCCTACTTGATAGCAGTTCTTGGAATACTTCATGACAATACCTAAAATCCATGGCACAGATAAAAATGCCACAATGTTGGTGGTCGAATAAGGTATCTTCAAAAGAACGGAGCAAAAACATGCCAATATTGGGGCTATTATTCCACCACTTCGTGACAAGGGCTTATGCTCTCGCTTCACAAGCATTCCCAGCAAAATATAGCTTGGTCCAGTAAATAATCTGCCATTCACTATAGTAAGTTTGATTATTCTAGTCCCCTGAAAGCAGTTGATGACATATGCCAGTGCAAAGAAGGCACAACTATAAAGCAATAATTCATGCCAGTGTTTATGGGGCACTAACAACAATACTGCCATTCCAAATATAGTGGCCAACAAGTACCATAATTGCCATGAATAGAATTGTTCTCCGACAAAAAAATAGTTCTTAATCAGATTGTAAACTGCTACATATAAATTACTGCTTTCTCGGAGCTCCTTGAATGTTCCATAAACCGTGAGAGGAATATATATAATAGACACTACCACATAAATCCGCACATACTTCATCAAGCTGGCAACTATTATTTTACGTTCTGCATCACGATTATGGCTCAGCCTTTCTTCTAAAAGATATCCCGTTATACAAAAAAACAGCGGAACTGCCAATGACTCAGCATACTCCACAACCAGCTTCACCTGTTCGTTCTGTATGCTCATTTTAAGTCCGGAATGAATTGCAACTACAATGATTGCTAAAACCAATTTAGTATAATCTGCAAGCCAATAGTTGCTTGCCAACATTATCCTATCTTCTCCTTTTCCTGTCAATTCACTTTAATGTTTATTTTTCATTATTGCCAATTTTTCTAACAATAGCTTTCTTTTCAAAAAGAGTACCAGTAAGATGACAATGATCAACCCATATCGAATCCATACCGGCTTGTCAAACAAAATTGTCACACCAACGGAGTATATAATAAGAAAAATGGATAAAGCCAAAATAAGTTTCACATTGTATATAGGCTCTGTGATTTGCTGTTCTCTGCAAATCTTCATCATAAAAACATAATGTAAAACAGACAAGAAAATATAGCACACAAGCGTGGTATATGCAGCTGCAATATATCCGAACAGGCTGATAAAGATGTAGTTAAGTATAATATTCCCAATAGCAGCTCCGGTAGAAGCAATCATGATGTTTTTACTTTTCTCGTAATACAATTCAACATTGGAAAACAGTGAGTATAAAAACATAAAGAACACGCTGCATGATACCGGCGGCACTACCCACATGGAATCGCTATATTTGTTTGAGCCGAGCAGCCATACCAGCTCTGGCGCAAACAATGAAGGGATCAAGGTGATGACCATGACTAATATCAGCAAAATCGAGCTAAACTCGTTCAGTTTTTTATACTCTCTTTCTTTGCATTTTTGATAAGTCCAAGGAATAAAGGAGGAGTTTATGCTTGATGTTACAATCTGCATAATCATGGATGCGTTGTATGGCACACTGTATAATGCCGTGTACGATTTTCCGCACAAACTATTGATCATGATTCGATCGGAACTTCCCAGTACTGTCATAGACAGATAATGAGGGATTAGCGGCAGATCCAATTTTAACGCATATTTCCAATAGGTCAGATTGAATAACTTATGGTTTTTCTTAACAATTAAAACATAAATTAGGAGTCCTACTGTTGTAATTGTAATGGTATCTCCCCATATTCTCGTAAGTCCAACCCTCTCCAACCGGACAAACAGTACCCCTAGCAATGCAGATCCAAGTGAAATAATCAGCGTGACAAGACACAATAGTTTATATTTAAACTTGTACCGCTGATGAACAGTCCAAAGACTTGTCGCAGCTGAAAAGAAGAAACCGATGAACATCATTATTATTGCGCTCATCGGCAATTCAAATATCCTATCCAGAGATGTATGGAAAATAAGATAAAGCATAAATACCAGAACTGTTGCAAAATTAGACAGTCCAAGCATTGCAGTGGTATATCCATCCTGGTCTTTTTCATATTTGACCATGCCGTTGTTGAATATCTGGTTCGACAGATTCAGCGTTGCAAAAATGGTCAGGATATTTTGCCATGCTCCAAACAGCGAAATAATACCATATTCTTCTGTCGCGAGCATTCTTGTGAAAATCGGGACGGTTATAAATGATATTCCTTTTTGCAGAATGCTGCATATTGTAAACCATAATGAAGCCTTAACTGCTTCTGGAAGACTTCTATACTTTGCAAATACTTTTCTCACTTGATTGCTCCCTCAACAATCGCATCTAGTCTCTGAAACGAACTTCTTTCCGAACAAGCTTGCACATCAATGCTCTCATATAATCTATTGCTGTTTGGGTGTTCAAAAATATACTTGAGCTTTTCTACAATTTCATCTACATCATGCGGCCGTTGAATGATATCGCAATCCTCTGCTTTCATAATGCTCCTTGCTCCGACATTTTGAGACATCAAGAGCGAACAATTACAATTTAAGGCATCCGCCGCAACAAGTCCAAAGGACTCCACCTCTGAGTTCATTACAAAGCAACTGATATGATCAAGTCGTTCATAATATGGAGTCTTGTCCATGTGACCACAATACTGGATATAGTCCGTTTCCTCGATTTCCTCATTACCCGGATATTTTCGACCAAAAATATACAGTTTGCAAGGAATTCCCTCAGAATTCATTTTTTTCACTGCCATACTTACAGCATTGTTATTCTTTATGCAGCGATTTCCTCCACCCACTGCAACAGAGAAAGGTTCTTTTTCCTTTTTCTCTCGCTGTTCAAGTTTGACGCCATTATTAACAAATGTGATTTTTCCTGCGTACTCCGGGTAGCGACTTTTTACCCACTCAGAGTATCCTTCGGAGACACATACAATACATTTCGCATCTCTCAGCAGGTTTCTTTCATTTTCAATGAAATCCGATGAGAGGTGTAATCTATTGATTTCGTTCTCGAAATCCATGCACCCGTGCATTAAATACACAAACTTCTTATGAAATACTTTCATAAAGTCATAGTACCGCTTAGCACATGCGCCAGAAACGACAACTCCTTCACTGATCAGTATTTTCCAAAACGTTTCCAAAACGCGAACAGGCTTGTTGTTACTCTTGATATATAAAATTTTTCTATCTGCACTTGTAATCAAAGCCTGATTAACATTATCAGGACCTCCATTGGAAAAGTGCCCGCCTAACAAAAACCATGCCATCCCTATTTCCTCCTCAAACATTCAACGCTTGCATCAACCATTGAATATCTTCTGTTCTTTTCTTTTCCAGCATTTCTTTAACCCTTTTCTTATCAATAACCTTATCTACGACTTCAAAATCATCATACCGTGTGAGAAGTCGATTTTCCGTTCCCGTCAATTTCAGAATGCTCTCTATCCGTGTACCAAATCTTCCAGGAAGAACGCTGATGAAATCTTTTCCCAAGTTCAAAGAAAATGCTGTTGCATGGAAGGAATCCGTTAATACACACGCCGCGCCGCAAAACAGACCCAAAAACTCCTCTACAGACGGCAGCATAACACACATTCCACCTTTTCGGCGATCCGAGCGTCCAAAGCCAATGCGGATAACATCCCATTCCTTTTTTTGCGCAAGTTGTTCCGCATATTGATCCATCTGAGGATTGGGATTCAGCTGATAAATCAAAAGATATTGCTTTTTAATTTTAGGTTTTGAAGCAAGTTTTCTCCATTCATTTGCTTCCAGCATCAAGGTCGGGTCAAGAACAAGAGTTGATTTTATGTCCATGGAAGCAAGAAGTACTACTGCAGACTGCTCACGGACGGAAATTGCACTGTATTTTTCCAGCAGACGCTTTGTCTCAGGTGTTTCTTCTGCATCAAGCTGTTCACGCCCAATACTGGCCGAGAACGCAATGCGTGGTTTTCCAGCCGGAGCAAAATCCAAAAAGTATGAACGGTCAATGCCTTGATTCCAAATGCTGTTCCAAACCTGATCACTGCCGGTGATATAAACATCAGCCACAGGAGGGTTTGCTTCCAGTTCTTCATAGGAGCAGTATCTGACCTCTGTTAGTTGAACTTTTTCTTCCAAAAATCTCCACATAGGTGATTTCCGGTTTTCAAGTATCATCTTCAAAATCGCTATCATTGCCTTGCGAGTGAAGCCATTTATGCCCCACAGCGGCTTCAATTTTTGCAGAGTGCTACTTTCCAACATTTTTTCTGCTCGATTCACTGGAAGGTTATCTTTTCTCCAGTAATCCACAAATTCCACATCGTATCCGCACTTTTTTAGAATTTGCTGCGTTGCATATGTCTGCATTACGGAGCCGTAATTATCAACTGTATGTAATGTAATCACACTTGCTTTCATAGGATTAACCTTCCTTCACAAGAATTTCTATTAAACTCATCCTCCGTTTTTCAAAGCATACTCTGTGAAAGAGTCATAGCCATGAAACAATGGTTTACTGTTTAGAAATGTCTCCAAAGATGCTTCATAATTATTAACACATTTCATCTTCCCAATGAATGCATCGTTTTCTAAGTTTACCCGTTCCTCAAAAATCCAAAAGAACTCAGCCAATACTTCCTTGGGTGGTACCCTCAGCACGCAGATAGTCCAGCCAGCTTTCTGGTGATCTTTTGCTCCATACTCTTCTAATTGTATGTAAGAAATTGCCGATATTCATCTGTGTTCCCTCCTGCTAACAATTGTTTTATATGCCGGCTTTGCATAGCAGAACATGAGTGCCTGTGCCTTTTTTACCTTTGGAATATAGCTGTTTTTCAGCACACTTCCAAGATATTCCCTGCAAATCGGATTTATTTTTTTTAACAAATCCTTCGGGCATTTCTGACCGTTTCTGCAATAGGTCGTATAAATACTGGCGTGCGCAAAAAAGGCCGCTGTCTCAGCGATGTAATCCAAATCCGGGAACCACTTTTTATAGAACTCAAGCTGTGCCAACGAAGCATCCATCGGCGCCAGATTGACTTTTGCATTTCTTGAAATGCTATTTCCACGTTGCACATAATGGTAGAATGGCGTAGAAGTATAGGTTACGCACTCGGCTCTGGCCACGATTCGATGCATCAAATAGAAATCTTCACACAGCTTTCCAACTGGGAATCTCAGTTTTCCTTCTCCATAGGCTTCTGTTTCAAACAGACTACGTTTGAAGATTGCATCGCAAAAGCTCATATTGAAATACTGATAACTGTTCAGTTCAATCAGGCTTTCCGTTTTATTCCAGATTTTAGTGATGTCCGACGCATACGGGGAATACTTAGCTCCGTTTTCCTGCTCGTACCACACACCGCCAATGGAAATATCTGCGCCATCTTGTTGCAGTTGGCTCATCAGCCTTTCGTACATAATGGAATCTATATAATCATCGGAATCAACAAAAGCAATGTATTCTTTCGTCGCTGCATCAATACCGGTGTTCCTCGCTGCGGACAAACCACCATTTTCTTGATGAATCACCTTAATGTTATTATACTTTGCAGCATATTCGTCGGCGATTTCGCCGCTTCTATCTTTGGATCCATCATCCACCAGAATGATTTCATCCACTGGCAACGTTTGATTTAGTATCGACTCGATACATTTACTCAGGTACTTTTCAACATTATAAACCGGGATCACTACTGTCAATTCATTTCTCATAGGCGTTTCCTTCATTAGATAACAGAAAAAATTGTCTGATAGGGGAGTACGCTATTTCCATTCAGTACACCAATTGTATATGTAACGTAAAAAAAATAGAGAATGCCTATTGCTCCACCACAAATACGTCTGGTTTTTCTATTTTTTATTCCGTTGAGTATCATTGGAATAAAAATGACTGAAGATAAACCAAATGACATTCGAAAACGTTCTATAAGCACAACCTTTCCAGTCATAATAGTCACCCAAAATGCTATCACCTGCATATTGTAATATACTTGATATTTTGTATTGTTTTTTTGATAAAACACAGTTGCAAATGCAACAATTGATCCAGACATGATAAGAGAAATTAGGCCTTGACCTTTTTGTGCATAGGATGACGCTAGATAAAGGGAATAGTAGTCTAACCCCCCTATTATGTTATTGAATAATCCTGCTACCACATTTGACAGCAGAATCAATCCGCCCGTAACAATCAAAAGAAATCTATTATCAATCCTCCATATAGAAAAAGCATACGTTGCTATAAAAGCAATACTCATCGTATGAAATCCCGTTGACAACAGGGTTAACACTATAAATGGAAGAATATTTTTCTTTTCGATATATGGTATCGCCAGCATGAAAATTGCTGCGCCAATCATTTGCCTTGTACCATTCAAAAAAAAAGAAATAGTATCCCGTAGCAATTAAAAGAAATATGCTAAAATATGGATACGGCGAATCCGATAGAATCATCTTATATAATGGCATTAGAAAAAGCATGGCACACGCAGCAAACATCCATGGTGCAGACATATGTAACAACGCTATTCCTTTATTTAATAAATAATATAAAATCTCAAATCGTTCTCGGTCTCCACCCTGTACAATCCGATTATAATACTTATAGTATGCCGCATAATCCGCTCCGACATTATATCGAATCGCAGAAATATAAATCAGAGGCAATGCCGCTACAAAGGTCACTAATAACCAGTACCGTATTCCCTCCTTCTCATGCTTAACATGTAAAGCAAACCATGTAAACAAAACCGATGCTAAACATGCTGACCAATATACTGCCATCCTCAGCATTACCTCCGCTGCAATTTTTTAACTAATATAGAAATTCCCGTATTGCTTTGTCATCTCTTTGGCCGACAGTTCCTTCTCCTGAAATGCGCTGATTTCTACTTTATCTATCTTTTTTTTCCTCAGCGCATCCAGCTTGAACTTGAAATTATCCAGCGAGAAAACCTCTCCCAGGTAAACATCTTGTCCCATCTCCACAACTTCACGGTGCGAGGGAATATCCGACAGCAACAGCCCCAGGCCACAAGACAACGCTTCCAGCACGGAAATGGAAAAGCCTTCGGATTTGGACGCCGACACATATACATCACTGATGTTCATGTAAGCAATCGGGTCTGCCTGAAATCCCAGCATCCGTATATGATCATCCGCTTTTGCTTTGCACTCTGCTTCTTTTTCACCGCTGCCAAGGACAAGCATGTACTCATCATTTTCGTGACATTGCACAAAATTCTCGATCAACCATACGATGTTCTTTCTGGAATTCAACACACCTGCATAGAGAAATACCCGTGCATCCTCCGGAACATCAACTTCAGCTCTAGTTATAACGGAATGAGCCTGCACCGGCTCGATACCGTTGCGAATAAATGATACGTTCGGCAGATGACGTTTCATCACATCATAAACGGACTTTGAGCAGCATACGCACTCGTCCAACCTTTTTAATGCTGTCATGTGCAGCGCAATGAAGATACGGCTTTTGGCGTACCCATAAGTATCAAGGTAGTCTTCATACATATTGTTGTGGATTGTTGTAATTCGCTTTACTGGCAGATTCAGCCGAGAAGATAGTATATCTCCAATAAATCCATGGCTGTGTATAACATCAAAATTTTCTCTTTGTACGATTTCCTCAAATTCAGCAGCCCTACTCAGAATACACATTGTTCGATTCAGTGTTACACACTCATATACACGCACACCTTTGTTGCGTAGATTTTTCACCACATATGTATCGTTGCCTTCAAATAAAGTGATTAGCGATATCTCATACCGAGCATCATCAAGATTGCTTATGAGATTTAAAATCACATTTCCCGGGCCATTTCTTACAATGTAATTCGTTACAAATACGACTTTCAGCATCTGCTCATCTTTCCCCAAAAACACTTTTTAATGAATCACTTGGTAAATTATTTTGCGCAGCTTATTTGGCATCACGCACACCAGTGCATGCGGTACTGCTCCCGTACAAAAATCCGCCAAACTCGCCCACCCGCTTTTATATACCCACCAATGGAAACGAAGCATCACTTTTGCATATGCAGTTCCACCACGGCGGAGATACATATCGGTCGGCGTTCGCATATAAAGCAGCACATCAGGAAGATTTTGCGCCTTACAAGCGTTTTGCAGCATCCGAATCCATAAATAGTAATCTTCAAACAGGTGGTATTTTTCCTGATAACCTCCTGCGAATTCAACTGCGCTTTTTTTGAACATCACACAGGGATGATTGAATGGACATCTCTTCCGAGAGTAACGTATAATTTCATCGTTGCTACACGGAATTGTACGTCCACCTGTTATTTGGTCTGGACTGGTTACAAATTCCAAAAGTGCCCCGCTTGTTATATCTAGTTCTGGATTTTTCTTGAATAGTTTGACCTGTTTCTCACAACGGTCTGCTGCACTGATGTCATCGCTGTCCATCCGGGCAACCAGCTCATTCTTGCAATGCTTGATTCCCTCATTCAGCGCATTGCCAAGTCCGCCGTTTTTCGCAAGCCGAACAACATTTAATGTTTCACCCATCTCCTGCTGCTTTTTAGCAATAATGGCATCTAACCCATCATTCAGCGGACCATCGCACACCAGCACAAAGTCATTCGTCTGGAATGTCTGTGCTTGAATGCTCTCAATCGCCTGCTTCAAATACTCCGGCGCCTCCTTAAAATAAACCGACATCAAAACACTATAATTTTGCATCTTTACACCATCTGTACGTTACTTTCATATCCTTCACCCGACTGCCATAAGTATCTTTGATGTATTTCTCGATGTTGACAGAATCGCAGATTGCCAAATCGCTGTTCTCGACCAGACACTTTTCGCAATACCGCAGAAAAGCTTTGGCCGGAGCGCTCCACTTACTGCGCTTCCACTCCAACCCATCTGGGTTGCAGTAGACCTTTGCGCCCAGTTTGTGCAACTTTTTGGCGTGCGGAATCAGCAAAGGCCCAATTCTACATTCAAGAATACAGACGATCACTTTCTCCTGCGGATGCTGTTTTGCCCATTCCTCCACCTGATTCAGAACCAGACCCACATGGAAAATGCGTCCGGGAGCGCCGGGTAGCGGAACGCGAACATTAAAGCAGTCTGCATCATTGTGTTCGAAATGTTTTTCGTCGTTGTTCATAACATAGCCCGTTTCCTGTATGACCTCTAACAATAAAACCAAGCAACCGCCAATAAGTGCCGACCAATGTCCTTTAATGAATTGCCGCAAATTCATACTTCATCACACTTTCGTAGTCGGATTTACATTATTCTACGCTCACTCCACAGGGATTCTCGTTTCTCTCTACGATTTTGCTTTCTCTTAATAAAACAATACTCTCTCGCCGGAACTCTGGGTCAATTTTTCCATCCACAACGCCCTTGCGCCCCAACACGACCTGAATACTTTTCCAAATGACTTTCAGGTCAAATTTCAAGCTAACATGCTGGACATACTCGCGGTCGTAGTAAACCTTATCGTATACATCCACCGTGTCCCGACCGTTGATTTGTGCCCAACCAGTAATGCCCGGTGTTACCTGATACACCCCGTACCAGCGACGCAGAAAGCGAATCTCACGTTCGGTATACACCAGCGGACGTGGACCAATCAGGCTCATTTCGCCACGAACCACGTTTGCCAACTGCGGCAGCTCATCAATGCTGGTGTCTCGTAAAAAACGACCCACTTTGGAAATGTACATCTGCGGATTTTCCAAATCTCCCGTTGCCACATTTTTAGGCGCGGAGCTCTTCATCGTTCGGAACTTGATGATATTAAAGCAATGCGCACCTTTACCTACTCGCTTTTGCTGAAAGAAAATCGGTTCGTCCGGTGCACTGATTTTTTGGGCAATGCTCACCATCAAAAACAAAGGGGAAAGTAAAACCAGCGCCAGCGCTGCCAAAACACGGTCAATCACAGACCTTACCGCAAGGTATCGTTTCTGCTTCTGAGTTAAATGGACATAGAACGGTCCAAAATCAACGTGGTAATTCAATTCTTCCATATTTTCCTCACACTATCATCCTGCTTTTGCAGGTTCTACCTTTTCTTTTAATTTGAGACATGATTTTTGAGATTTCGAGTTGCTTTTCCCCCACCGCATCCCGATTTCATCCAGCTTTGCAATCCGTTCCTCTGTCAGGACAGCGCAGCTTTTTTCAGGATTCTGGCGAGTATACCGCTGCCGCTTGACCCAATTTCCGAGGTTGTAACCGCCCGGTGACACATAACCGGCCGGAACATTCAGGTCGCCGTGGGCATCAAAGTAGCGCCTTGCTTCCTGATATCCTTCGTTCCACTGGCGGTCATTGCGGTTACCCCAGACCATACCGATGCTGTCCAGCCGTGCAATTTGCTGTTCGGTCAGATTTCCTTGGATCTGTCCCTCGCGCACACGGCGCTGGGTGACCAGCCACTCGCCAAGGCTCAATCCCGCCGGTGTGGTATAACGTTTTGGAATATTCAGGTCGCCATGCTCCGCATAGTAAATGCTTGCTTCCGAAAAATAATGATCCCAACTGGAAGAAAGGCTTGCCTGCAGCTGCTCAAACAGTACCCGGCAGTCATGTACCTGCTCAACGACCTCGAACCGCTCAGTGACGATCTTATCGCCCTCGCCGTTGGCATAGAGCCGATGGACTGCCTCCTGCATCTCGCTTTGCAGACCGGAAATGCTGGTCAAACCTTCGAAGTTATTAACAACATCTAGGATAAGTGGTATCGTATTATCCCCAGCGGTCAAAGCTCGGCCGATCTGTTGCTTGTAAACGATGGGCGAAATCGTAGGGCGGAACAGGATGACCCCAGAAATCCCCTCCACATGTACGCCCTCGTTGAGCATATCGATGCAGAACAGCAACTTCAGCCGGTCACTGGTGTCCATTTTGAAGTCCGCAAACGCCTTATCCGTATTCGGGGCATCCAGATACTTTTGGTTTGCATCCTGAATACCCGGTGTTCGCAGGTTGTCCACCCGAGCCTGATACTTTGCAAGCGTTTTCTGATACTGGTAAACGGTGGTCACATAGTTCGGAGTAGGCAAAATACCCCTGACGACTGCTTCACCAAGGGTCATGTCGCTCGCGACACAGCTATCAAAAAGCTCTTCAGCCATGTCACGGTTATTATCCAGATATCGGACATTTGTTGCTGTCAGCCCCAGAAGCTTTGCGTCCGGGCATAACCTTAATAAAGCCACCGTGCTTTCGCCCCAGCATTCCGCACCGGCACGGTGGAATTCATCGAGTACAATATAGGCAGGTTTCTGTGCCGCTATTTCGTCCAGCTGTGCCTGCGCACAGCACATCAGTTTGGCGTAGGTATAAAAGTGAACGTTTGCCAGCGGAAAATCCGGGTCGTTCCTTTTCAGGCTTTCCAGCTGGGTCTTGAAGATATATTCACTGGGAGAAAGCCAGAGCACGACCTTCTCCGGGTTGTCCTCGATCAGCTTGAACGCAATGTAGCTCTTTCCGGTACCGGTGGGATGAACAATGGCAGCTTTGCCATACTGGTCCATCATCCGGACTGCCGCGCGATATGCTTTTTCGTTGTGCTCAAACAGACGCAATGCCACCCTATTCACCCCTTCCCGCACAAAGGGGTATCCCCCATAGTGATAATGGAGGGTCACGGGAAAAATCTGGCGTTATTCCATTATATTTATCGATTTTCCGCCCCTCATGGACACCTGATGGGAAAATATCCGGTTCATCTCCCTGCGCTTTCGAGTCAGGTCGGAGTGCACATAACGCTGCAAGGTGATGTTGGCGTTGGCGTGTCCTAACAATTCGCTGAGTGTTTTCACGTCGCACCCCGCCTGCAGACAGGCGGTAGCAAAAGTATGACGCAGCGCGTGCGGACGCACTTGCCGGACAGCTGCCTGCTTCAGATATGCTTTGATGCTTTTCCGGTAGCAGC
>ENA-OUQH01001633-OUQH01001633.1-human-gut-metagenome-genome-assembly--contig:-NODE-1633-length-14732-cov-28.522586_pt1 | contig 14732 bp, 10 predicted proteins | sample MGYA00237948_ERZ548828 | MGnify/ENA primary metagenome ERZ548828 (study PRJEB26490, sample SAMN05194711) | human gut metagenome | biome: terrestrial biome; feature: human-associated habitat...
GGGCCTCTGGGGTACGAACCGCACTCCGAAACGTGTTCGGTACAGGAGAAGGGCCTCTGGGGTACAGAACGAATCCAAAGAGAATGCAGGTACAAGGGAGACGTAATTATAAGATTAACGATTACAATATTAACTGAGATATTCGACAACTATGAAGAATTACAATGAAAAGGAAAGAAGTTGCGAGGCAACGTTCTTTAGTGCCAGGCCTTATTGGCACGCTTACACATCAGGGAAAGAGACCCCGATTCTCTTTACAGGCTCTGATGACTTAAGATTTGCGATGAACGTAATAGCTCAGGCTGCGGACAAGTTCCCGGAATTAAGGATTATCGCTTTTGAAGTGATGAACAATCATTTTCATTTCGTGATTTCCGGTAGCGAGTCAGTCATCCAAGCATTCTTTGAGTTTATCCGGAGACGGATTTCCAGATCTATTTCTGGAATCAAGAAAGCAAAGCTGACGATAAAACCGATCAAAGATCTTCAATCTCTGAGAAACAACATCATCTACACAAACAGAAACGGCTACGTGGCGGATCCCAATTACACACCGTTCAGCTATCCGTGGGGAACAGGAGGTTATTACTTCACACAATTTCCACTGGAAAAAACATATTCAGAGCTCTACACCGGACCAAGACGAAAGATGTTCAGAGGACGTGCACCTAAACTTCCAGGAGACTGGAAAATGATTGATGGCTATATCGCCCCAAAATCCTATTGTACGATCATATTTGGAATGGCGATATTCAGAGATGCGCATCATTATTTTTCTATGGTCAGCAAGAACGTAGAGGCCTACTGCGAATTGGCCGCCGAGATTGACGATGGAGAGTTTCTTACAGACACTGAACTATTTACACAGGTAACCAAGATTGTAAAGTCCGGCTACGGGCTAAATGCCTTGAAAGATTTAAGCAAGGCTCAGAAGTTGGATCTGGCACGAAAACTCCACTACGACTACCGTTCATCCAACGGGCAAATCCGTCGCACGCTTGGCTTGACACAGTACGAAGTGGACTCATTGCTTCCCTTAAGCGCAGACAAAAACAAATGACTGCCATTCGCCTAATATTGTGAGCAGAGTTCGGTTCAAATAAGGTTGATTCTCGGCACAAAACGAGGTGAGGGGCACGGTTGGTACACGGGAGGGGCTTCTGAGGTACGGAACGGGGTGAGGGGCACGGTTGGTACACAGGAGGGGCTTCTGAGGTACGGAAAGGGGTGAGGGGCACGGTTGGTACACAGGAGGGGCTTCTGAGGTACGGAAAGGGGTGAGGGGCAGGGTTGGTACACAGGAGGGGCTTCTGCGGTACGGAACGGGGTGAGGGGCACGGTTGGTACACAGGAGGGGCTTCTGCGGTACGGAACGGAATCAGGGGCATAGTTGGTACACAGAAGGGGATTCTGAGGCACGGAACGGGGCGAAGGAAGCGGTTGGTACACCACAATGCATTCTGGTGTACGAAATGTGTGGAATGAAGGATTTGTACACAAGATGAAACCAAAGCGAACCCCGCATGCGGTAGGTGAGACCGGCGTGTGGAGAAAAGGCGAAGAGGAAAGGGCTGAGGAGGAAAGGGCTGAGGGATCAGTACTGTCTCGGGCCGAAGATGGAGGTGCCGATGCGGACTATGGTGGCGCCGTGACGGACGGCCAGGGGCCAGTCGTGGGACATGCCGATGGAAAGTTCCGTGAAGTCGGTCAGCTGAGGATAACGGGCATCCAAACGCTGCTTGAAGGACTGGATGCGGGCGAAATCCGACTCCACGACTGTGGTGTCGTCGGTGTTGGTGGCCATGCCCATGAGGCCGTGTATGCGGGCATGGGTGTAGGAACGTCCGGCGGCATATTCATCAAGGATGGACTCTATCTCCTGCTCGGAGAGGCCGCCCTTGGTGAGTTCGGCACCCAGATGGAGTTCAAGCAGCACATTGACCACACGGGAGTTGACCGAAGCCCAGTTGTCGATCAGATCCAGAAGGTGACGGGAATCCACGGACTCCACCAGCGAGGCGTACGGAAGGACCAGCTTCAGCTTATTGGTCTGAAGATGGCCGATGAAATGCCATTCGATGTCCTGCGGCAGCTGGAGAGCCTTCTGGGCGAACTCCTGCGGACGGTTCTCACCGAAACGGCGCTGTCCGGCCTGGTAGGCTGTCAGTATGTCCTCGAAAGGATGGAATTTGGAAACTGCCACCAGCTTGACTCCTGATGGCAGTTCCTTTTGGATAGTCCTTAGATTCTCTTCTATCATATTCGTAAAAAACTAGCGGCGACCCTTCTTCTGCTGCTCCCTCTGCATCTGCGCCTGCATCCTCTGAGCCTCCTCAAGACGCTGCTGCCACTTGCTCTTCGGCATCTTCTTGCCCTCGGTGGCCTTCAGTTTCGCGCGGATCTCATCAGCATTGACGAACCACTTCCTGATCACCCAGGTCTCAAGCATGGTGATGAGGTTGGACAGCAGGTAGTAGTAACTCAAGCCTGAGGACAGGCTGTTACAGATGAAGAACATCATGATCGGCATCATCCACACGCTCATGAAGCGCATCGAGGCCATCTGAGGATCGTTGGCTCCCGGCTGCGACGCTGTCGTGATCTTCGAATAGAAGAACATGGACACAGCCATCAGCAAGGCGAACAACGAGAGGTGGTCACCGATCAGAGGAATCCTCGTCCCGAAGCTGACGATCGAATCGTAGGCGCTCAGGTCGTCGGCCCAAAGGAAGGACTGCTGGCGCAACTCGATGGATGCCGGGAAGAAACGGAACATAGCCCACAGGATCGGGAACTGGAGAAGCATCGGCAGACATCCGCCCATCGGGCTGATCCCGGCCCTCTTGTAGAGATCCATCTGGGCCTGCTGCTTCTTGAGCGCGTCCTCCTGCTTAGGGTACTTCTCGTTCAGCTTGTCGATCTCAGGCTTGATGGCCTGCATCTTGGCCGAGGACGAGTAGGACTTGTAGGCGAACGGAAGCACGACAATCTTTATGAATATGGTCATCAAGAGGATGATGATACCAAAGTTGGAGATGAACCTGTGGAGGAAGTCGAACAGCGGGATGATCACGAATCTGGTGAACCAGCCCACGAGCCAACCACCCAATGGAATGATCTTCTCGTACTTCTGGCCATAGGACTTCAAGGTCTTGAAATGGTTCGGGCCGAAATAGAACTCGAAAGGAACCACGGTCTCGCTATGGCCAGGTTCGAAATCCATCCTCATCCTGGCCTCACCGGTCATCAGGTTGTGGCTCTCGTCATCCTCAGGGAAATAGTTGAGTGCGAAATCCGCCGAGGCGAACTCCTGAGGAGCCCTCATGATGGCCGAGAAGAACTGCTGCTGGAAGGCGAACCAAGACACCTTGGCGTCGACTCGTTTCTGCGCGCCGCGACCCTTGGCGATGGCCTCAGGCTTCTTCTCACCGTTGAAATAGTAGTCGAGCTTGGAGTACTGGACCTCGTTCTTGTAGCCCTTCTCCATCCTCGGCATGGTCACGAAATAGTCCACATCGAACGAGAAGACATTCTTGGGAATGACATTCTCCATACCGACAAACGAGAGATAGTTCTTAACTGAATATGATCCCTCCTCGATCGTGTACCTCTGCTCGATGTAGCCGCCGCCGGCGAACGGCAGACGCATGGAAAGCGACGTGTCCGTCTTCTCGGCGACAGTGAAGATGAAATCGTCCGTGCTGATGCTCTCCCCCGCGTAGATCTGGACATCGTAGCGGCTCATTCCCGGCTTGAAAAGGTAAAGTTCCTCCCCGCCGTAGGCGCTATAGTCCTTCAATCTTGCTGAATATGGCTGCGCTCCCTTCGTTGTGAAGGCCACCTCGAACTTGTCGTTCGACAAAGCCACGATCTGCTCCTCACCAGAATGGGCAACCTCAAGGAGAGAGTCTTTGTAGATGCTCACCGGAGCGGCGACCTGGGCGACCGAGGCCGTGTCTGACTTCATCCGGGCCGCTTCCACAGCGGCGATCGAGTCTGCCTGGATCTGCTTTACAAGCGCTATCGAATCCAACTGCGCCTGATAGGCCGCCTGTTTCTGATACTGTTTGTTCTGATAGAAGGTAAAGCCAAACAGGAGCAAGCCCATCAGGACGATACCAGTGATAGTGTTCTTATCCATTCTTGATTACTTCTCTTCTTCGCTCTCCTCTGCCTTGCGGATCTTTGCCTCAAGATCCTTCAGTTCCTGCTTCGCCGCATCGATCCTCTCCTGCATCTTCTGGATCAGAGGAGCGGAATTCTTCGATGTCGAGAAGAAACCGATGTTGTTCTCGTAGGTGTCAATGTCCTGCTGGAGCTTATTGTACTGCTGCACAAGACGATCCTTCTCGCTGAGCGGCTTTCTTGAGCCACCGCCTCTGCCGGCGTTGCCGCCGCCCTGACGCGGACCCCTCGGCGAGAAATCCGGGAACTTGGCCTTCATGGCCTCGGTGTAGGAAGCCTGTATGGCATCCTTCTCCTTGAACGGCACGAAACCTATGCCCTGCCATCTGTCGGCAAAGGCGCGGGCAGCCTCACGGTCAGCCGCGGCATCACCTGAGAGAGCATATTCATTGATCTCCTCGACAAGGGCCTTCTTGGCCTTGAGGTTGCCGTAGAAGTCGTTCTCCGGCTTGGCGTTCTTGTCGCGTTCATTGAAGAACTCGTCGCACGCGGCGCGGAATCTCTTCCAAAGCTGCTCCGACTTCTTGCGAGGGACGGCGCCGATCTCCTTCCACTGCTTCTGCAGGGCGATCAGAGCCTCGGTGGTCTTTTTCCACTCCTTGCTGTCCTTAAGCGCCTCGGCCTGCTCGATCAGGGAGAGTTTCTTCTCCATGTTCTCATTCATGGAGTCCTTGAACTGAGAGTAGTACTCCCTCTTGCGGGTGAAGAAGTTGTCGCACGCGGCGCGGAAGCGGTCGTAGATCTTCTGGTTCTCCTTTCTCGTGGCGAAACCGATCGTCCTCCAGGTCTTCTGGATCTCCTCGATCTCGGTAGAAAGCGTGTTCCACTCGTTAGATGACTTGACCTCCTTCCCGGCAATGGCCTCGACCTGCTCGCAGAGTTTGGTCTTCTCGGCAAGGTTCTCCTGCTGCTTCTCCTTCTGACCCTCGAAGTAAGCCTGATACTTCTTGTTTATGACAGCCGTGGCCGCCTTGAAGCGATCCCAGATGGAATCACGATATTCCTTTGCCACAGGGCCGAACTCCTTCCACTGCTCGTGGAGCTTCTGGAGCTCACGGAAAGCCTCGACGACATTCTCGTTCTCGGAAAGTCTCTCGGCGGCCTGGCAGAACTCCTCCTTGGCCTCAAGGTTCTTCTTGAAATCGAGATCCCTCAGGTCGCGGTTGATCTTCACCATGTCGTAGAATTTCTCCACGTAGAACTGGTAGGTGTCGTTCAGATCACGGAACTTCGTGGCGGGAACCGGTCCGATCTCCCTCCAGCGGTTCTGGAGCTCACGGAAGGCAGGGAAGGTGGAATTCACATCCTCCTGCTTCTCGACCAGATTCTTCAGATCCTCGATGACAGCCTGCTTCTTCGCGAAGTTATCCTCCCTCTGGGCGTCCTGCTGACGGTTGTACTCGGCACGCTCCTTCTTATAGTTGGCATAGACACCCTTGAAAGCGGTCTCCATAGCCTCGAACGGGTTGTCCTTGACCTCCAAGGTCTGGGTCACAGGAGCGACCTCCTCGACAACATCCTCGCGTGAGGACGGCTCATCGACCTTCGCTCCCAGGCCGGCCTCAGCCTTCTCCTTTGAAAGCCTCTTGTAGAATGCGGACTTGATGGCCTCAGCCTCCTTGTACCTCTTCATCCTGTCGTCGGCCTGCGAGAGCTTGTCGAACAAGTCTGACAGCTCGGCAAGGGAAAGATTGCCAAGATCAGCCGGAACCTCTGCCTCCGCAGGAGCCTCGACACCGGATTCAGCCTCGGTCGGAGCCTCGGAACCAGTCTCTGTCCCGGTCGGAGCCTCGGCAGGAACCTCAACGCCTGATTCAGCCTCGGCCTCGGCAGGAGCCTCGACCGACGCAGCCTCTTCAGCAACCTCCGTCACCTCCGCCTGCGGGTTTTCCGCCGCGGCATCAACGGCTTCCGCCGCCACTTCCTGCACTTCAGGACTTTCCACATTCTCATTGAGAGCCTTTGGAGCTTCCTCTACATCTGAGGTCTTGTTAACCTCAGGAATATTACCTTCACTCATAAAGCAGTTTAATTAAGAGTTCTACTTATCCGCAAAGATACCTAAAAAAACAATTAAAAAGTCTATTTTTGCAAAAAGCAAACTAATATTCTATGCGTATTGACATTCTTACAGTTGTTCCTGAATTGCTGGAGAGTCCTTTGAGCCACTCCATTGTGGGAAGGGCCATCAAGAAGGGGCTGGTTGAAATACACGTCCAGAACATCAGAAAATACGGTCTGGGACCGCGTGCGACCGTGGATGACTACTGCTACGGCGGCGACGCCGGCATGGTCATGATGATCGAGCCGGTGGAGAGAATGATCGATGAACTAAAGGCTGAAAGGGAATATGACGAAGTCATCTACATGTCTCCCGACGGCGAGCGTCTGGATCAAGGAATATCCAACGAGCTCTCCCTGAAAAAGAACCTCATCCTGCTGTGCGGTCATTATAAAGGAATAGACCACCGGATCCGGGAACATCTTGTCACCCGTGAGATCTCGGTCGGGGACTATGTGGTCAGCGGCGGCGAGATCCCGGCGGCACTTCTGGCGGACTCGATCGTCAGGCTGATCCCCGGGGCGCTGACGGACGAGACCTCGGCCCTAAGCGACAGCTTCCAGGACGGTCTCCTCTCCCCTCCCGTCTACACCCGCCCCGCCGACTACAAAGGCTGGAAAGTCCCGGAAGTCCTTCTGAGCGGCAACCCGAAGCTGATCCAGGAATGGCAGGACGAGCAAGCCCTGCAACGCACGAAAGCACTGCGCCCGGAGCTGTTGGAAAAAGCTGAAAATCAGCGCTAAAGACCGTTATCGACGTAAAACGTTTAAAACTTTTCCCGAAAAAGTCTTGTTTTAAACGTTTTTTTGTCTACATTTGCATCAGAAAAAATGTGAGAGTTTTTCACACTCTAACGACTAAGACCTTCTTTCAAAATAAGGTAATACACTACTAACTAACCGAAAAAAGTCCGCAGCGATGTGGGCTTTTTTGCTTTCTCCCCCCCCTAATACAGAAATACAGACCGCCCGCAGGGGCACCGACGTGACCACGGAAGCGTCTCTTGGCACGATTCGCGCCCGCAGGGTTCCTGTTGCGGCCCTTGATGCGGGGTACACGAAAAAAAGGAATGACTAAAAGCCATTCCCTCTTATTCATTAGGCACCGTTTCCGGCACCCTTGTACTGGGTAGGAGAATCGAACTCCTATTGCAAGATTGAGAATCTTGAGTACTAACCGTTATACGAACCCAGCGTTCTTTGGTTTTGGGACTGCAAAGATAGGTAAAAATCTTTAACCTCCAAATTTTTTATGCAGAAAAATGCGCACGAATCATTAAAGTATAGAAGTCAGCCTTTCTTGACGAGCCAAAGTATTCCAGAAAAAAGAGGAATGACTTTTCGGCCATTCCTCTTTCACTATCGTTTTCTCCGTGACAGAAATTACTTCTGACGGCTCTTGTATCTCTGGTAGAATTTGTCGACGCGGCCGGCGGTGTCAACGAGCTTGACTTTACCGGTGTAGAATGGGTGAGAGGTGTTCGAGATCTCGACCTTCACTACCGGGTACTCAACTCCGTCAACTACGAGAGTCTCTTTGGTCTCCGCGCATGAACGGGTGATGAACACGGTGTCGTTCGACATATCCTTGAAAGCTACAAGGCGGTAGGTTTCGGGATGAAGTCCTTTTTTCATTGCTTTATTGTTTTAAAAATTGTTTGTTCTTGTAAACAGACTGCAAATTTAGGAAAAACTTGTGGATTGGCAAACTTTTTTGACAATAAGTAAGCGTTTAGTAAGCGTTAAAAAATAAGTTGAACTAAATTTTGTGTCAGATTTATGAGGATAGATTTCTTTTGGAAGAAGGAGTGTGCCGGTGGCACATGACTGATGAGAAAAGAAATATAGACCATAAAGATTTACAAATTGTTCAAGTTATTTTTTAATGATTACTTAAAATAAGTTGGTGAAGATTTGGCGGCATTTTTCCGGGTCAGTTGCCTTTTGGAAGAAGTAGTTGCCGGTGGCACATGACTGATGAGGAAAGACAGATAGACCGAAAAGACAATCAAAGATTATCAGGTATTATTTTAAGGACTACCAAATCAGCAACAAATCAGCAATATGCAGCAACAAGTCAGCAATAAACCCGCTGCTTTCATCATTATTCACTATTTTTGTCCCACCGACCATCCGGCGAAGCCGATGGCTAAAGACAATAAGAATTATGAACAGGACGCTACTAACCACAGTATCATTGTTTTGGACACTCCTTTCCCTTGCTGCGGGCAACGTGGGCGACGGAGGCAGAATCCGTCATGAAATACGTTTCGACACCCCTACCTCCCTCAGGGAGCATCCGATTTGGACGGCTAAGGCCAAGGATAGCAAAATGATCTTCTCTGGCGGCTCCAAGGCCACCTCCGAGGATCCGGAATGGGAATCCCAGTCCTTGCCGCTTGGCAACGGAAGCATCGGCGCGAGTGTGCTGGGATCCATCCAGGCGGAGCGTATCACATTGAATGAGAAGAGCCTTTGGCGTGGCGGCCCGGGCACATCCGGCGGAGCTGCCCACTACTGGGACGCCAACAGAGAGGCCGCGAAATACCTTCCGGAGATCCGCCAAGCATTTGTGGACGGCAATCCGGACAAGGCGGCGGAGCTGACCAAGCGCAATTTCACCGGCAAGGTGGCCTACTCGGCAGCAAAGGAAAAGGAGTACCGCTTCGGGAATTTCACCACCGCCGGAGAGCTGAAGGTCTGGACAGGCGTAGACTCATCGTCAGTCACTGACTACCACCGTGTTCTCTCACTAGACGAGGGCATGGCGAGGGTGACTTTCACCAGCGGCGGAGTCAATTATGTCAGGGAATATTTCATCTCCTATCCGGCCAACGTGATGGTTATGCGCTTCCGTGCCGACCGTCCCGGAATGCAGAACCTCAGGTTGGAATATTCATCAAACCCAGCCGCCAACGGCGGTGTCGCTCTTGACGGAAAGGACGGGTTGGTATATTCAGGAGCCTTGAAGAACAACGGGATGGAGTTTGCCGTGCGCGTCAGGATGGCGGCGGACGGCGGCAAGACTTCCAACAAGAATGGCGTTTTGGAGGCTTCCGGCGCCGACGAGGTCGTGTTCTATCTTTCCGCCGACACTGACTACAAGGCGAATTTCTCGCCAGACTTCACGGATCCGAAGACCTATGTCGGGGTGAATCCGCTGGAGACGACCGGGAAGTGGGTGAAGACCGCCGCCTCGAAGGGGTACGCCGCCCTGCTGAGGGAGCACACCGCCGACTATACCTCGCTCTTCGGAAGGGTCAACCTGTCCTTGGCGGGCGACCAGGCTTCCGCAGACCTGCCTACTCCGGAGCGCCTGGAGCGCTATCGCTCAGGGACTTCCGACCCCGGTCTGGAGGAGCTTTACTTCCAGTTCGGGCGCTATCTGCTGATCGCCTCGTCGCGCGGAGGCAACCTCCCGGCGAACCTTCAGGGAATATGGCACAACAACGTCGACGGTCCGTGGCGCGTGGACTACCACAACAACATCAACGTCCAGATGAACTACTGGCCGGCCTGTCCGACCAACCTCCCGGAGTGCGTCGAACCTTTTATTGACTATGTCCGCGCGCTCGTGAAGCCTGGCGAGAGGGTGGCCCGCTCGTACTACAACGCGCGAGGCTGGACGGCATCGATCTCCGGCAATCCTTTCGGTTTCGCCTCGCCTCTGAACGACGAGAGCATGACCTGGAACCTCTGCCCGATGGTCGGGCCTTGGCTCGCCACCCATCTTTGGGACTACTACGACTACACCCGCGACACGTCTTTCCTGCGCGAGATCGGCTACGATGTCCTCCGCTCAAGCGCCCGATTCACCGTCGACCATCTTTGGAAGCGTCCGGACGGCACCTACACCGCCACCCCTTCGACATCCCCGGAACATGGGCCGATTGACGAGGGAGCCACATTCTCCCATGCCGTGGCGAGGGAGATACTGCTTGACGCGGCAGCGGCGGCGGAGCTTCTGGGGCTTGATGAGAAGGAACGCCAGGAATGGCTCCACGTGGAGAGCCATCTGCCTCCGTACAGAATTGGCCGTTTCGGTCAGATCATGGAATGGTCCCGCGACATCGATGACCCTAAGGACAGCCACCGCCACGTCAACCATCTTTTCGGACTTCATCCAGGACACACAATGTCTCCCGTGACGACACCTGAACTCGCCGAGGCCGCCCGCGTGACGCTGGATCACCGAGGAGACGGGGCAACCGGTTGGAGCATGGGGTGGAAACTGAACCAGTGGGCGCGCCTGCTTGACGGCGACAGAGCCTACACCCTGTACAGGAACCTTCTGACCAACGGCACGTTGGACAATCTTTGGGACACCCATCCGCCTTTCCAGATCGACGGCAACTTCGGCGGGACCGCAGGAATAGCGGAGATGCTCCTCCAGAGTCACATGGGATTCATCCACCTGCTTCCAGCCCTCCCTTCGGCATGGGCTGACGGCAGCGTGGCCGGACTGCTGGCCCGGGGCGGCTTCGAGGTTGACATGGAATGGTCCGGCGGCAAACTGAGGAAGGCGGTGATACACTCCCGCCTCGGAGGGCCTTGCTCCCTGCGCTACGGCAGGACAACCCTCGACATCGACACGAAGCCGGGTATGGCCTACCATGTCACTTTCTGAATATGACGGATCGGGGATCAGGGGTCTGAATATGACGGATCGGGGATCAGGGATCTGAATATGATGGATAGGAGATCAGGAGAATGAAAAGTAAACCCGTCCGGCAGGGTTCCTGACTACCTGCAAATAGCGGCTCCGGCACATTGTTCAGTCACATCCAGGACGGTTAGCTACTCCATCCCTTGGCGGATGGGAGGGGTGATTACCTCCAGCCGGATACAGCCATCAGACCATGGAAACCGATTTGTCCGGTTCTTACGAGGCTCGGGGTTGACCAACCCCGGCTTGTTTAACCTTATGTTTCCGGAGCTTTCTAACTGGGCGGCCGGCTTTTCAGACGACGCGCGCAAGCCTTAGGGGCTGGCTACCCCTTGTTCAGCCACGGACGGGTTTACAGCTTTCAAAAGATCTTCTCCTTGACGCAAAGATAATAAACTTTATGGTATATCGCCGATTTTTTCTAAATTTACGGAGACTATCATCTTGTTTTGATGGAGATTGCCATCGGAACAGACTTTAAACCGCTTGATTTTATGGAAACACATGTTGTGATTATGGCCGGAGGGATCGGCAGCCGCCTGTGGCCGGTCAGCACACCGGAAAGGCCTAAGCAGTTCATGGATCTGCTTGGAATAGGTAAGACGATGATACAGTTGACCTTCAACAGGTTCACGCCGGTGTGCGATCCAGCGAACTTCTGGGTTGTCACCTCGGAGGACTACGTCAGAATCGTGAGGGAGCAGTTGCCGTTGGTCCCGCAGAGCCACATCCTTGCCGAGCCGGAGCCTCGTAACACGGCTCCCTGCATCGCCTACGCCTGTTGGAAGATCGCGTCTGTCTGCCCGGAGGCCAATGTTGTGGTGACACCGGCGGACGCGCTTATCATGAATGAGCAGCGATTCTCCAATATTGTACGCAAGGCGTTGAATTTCACTGCGGAAGGGAACCGCATAGTGACGGTAGGGATCGAGCCGACTCGTCCGGAGACCGGCTACGGCTACATATTCGCAGAAGAGAATCGTCCCGAGGAGATTGTCAAGGTGCGTGAGTTCAAGGAGAAGCCTGACCTCGCAACCGCCAAGGAATATCTTGCCGCCGGCACCTATTTCTGGAACGCCGGCATATTCATCTGGAGTGTCGCGACCATCGTGTCGCAGCTTCGCTCCCATGCGCCTCAGATCGCAGGGGTCATGGACAGGATCGCCGCGTCCTTCGGGACTTGCGATGAGGGAGAGACTGTCAGGGAACTGTTCCCGACCTGCGAGAAAATCTCCATCGACTATGCCGTGATGGAGAAGTCGGATGACATCTATGTCATTGAAGGAGACCTTGATTGGTCTGACCTTGGCAGTTTCAGTTCCGTCAAGGCACATATTCCTTCATCATCAGACGATCCTGTTCCGGACGGATGCCAGGAAGACGGCTCCAGCGGGGACAACAAGGTGATCGGCAAGGACGTGCGGCTTTTCGGCTGCAAGGGTTGCATTGTCCATGCCGACAGGACCGACAGGGTCGTGGTGAAGGGATTGGAGGACTATGTCGTGGCCGTCAAGGATGGCAATGTGCTTGTCTGCCCACTCGCTGACGAGCAGAGGATCAAGGAATATTCCGCCCCTAAGCTATGAGATATGTATTCATTGTCCAGGGAGAAGGAAGAGGTCATCTGACCCAGGCCATCTCTATGGAACGGCTTCTGCGCGAGAGCGGCCATGAGGTGGCGGCGGTGCTGGTGGGGAAGAGTCCCGCCCGGAAGCTGCCGGCATTTTTCGCCGGGACGATCAAGGCTCCTGTCGAGATGTTCGAGAGCTTCAACTTCGTCCCTTCGGCGTCGAACCGCAAGGCCAGCTCGCTGAAGACCGGACTCTACAACATCCTCCACATGGCGGGTTTCATCCCCTCAATCCGGTTTATCTCACGAAGACTAAAGGAGATACGTCCTGACGTTGTGGTCAATTTCTACGACATACTCGGCACGATGGGCTACAGGCTCAGCGGCCTGAAAGCGCCGATGGTGTGCCTTGGACACCAGTTTCTCTTCCTGCACAAGGACTTCAGGTTTCCCCGCACCGGCTACTCGGGACATTATGCTTTGAATATGTTCACGCGGATGGTCGCCTGGGGCTCGGCCAAGATCCTGGCCCTGAGTTTCAGACCAATGCCAGATGACCAGAAGCGCAGGATCAAGGTTGTGCCGCCGCTTCTGCGTCCTGCCGTCCTTGATCTGCGGCCGGCCTCCGGTGCGGATGACCCGGCCGTGCGGGACGGCGGGTATATTCATGGCTACATGCTGAACGCCGGATTCTCGCAGGATGTCCTGGAATGGCATGCCGCCCATCCCGAGGTGCCGCTGCGCTTTTTCTGGGACAGGGCGGACGAGGCTCCTGTCAAAGTGGTCGATGAGACTCTGTCCTTCTACTATCTGAACGACGAGGAGTTCCTGCGCCAGATGGCCGGTTGCCACGCCTACGCCTCGACCGCCGGCTTCGAGTCTGTCTGCGAGGCCATGTATCTGGGCAAGCCTTTGCTGATGGTGCCGTCACATATCGAGCAGAAATGCAACGCCTACGACGCCACGGAAGGATGTCGCATGGCCTCCGGTGGGGACAGTGTTCCTAGTGGAGGGAGTGAGGCTTCCGGTGGGGATAAGGCTCCTGAAAGAGGGGGCGAGGCTCCTTGTGGAGGGGACGAGGCTTCCGGTGGGGATAAGGCTCCTGGAGGAGGAGGCGAGGCTCCTTGTCCGGCAGTGGCTTCCGACAGATTCGACCTTGACCTGTTGCTGCACTTCGCTGATAATGAGTTTGTAGCGGATAAATCCTTCCCGGACTGGGCAAGATCCGCCGATTCCGTGTTCCTGAAAGAGTTGACTTTTTCTTAAAATTTTCCCGGAAATATTTGGAGAAGTCATCGGAATGCTATACCTTTGCAATCCCAAACAGGAAGACCACTTCCTGAAAAGGTTGGAAAGATTCGTTAGCTCAGTTGGTAGAGCACAACACTTTTAATGTTGGGGTCTCGGGTTCGAGCCCCGAACGGATCACTAAAAGGAGCGACGCTTCTTTCCAGAGCAAAGGCCGTAAGGTGTAAAGCTCGAAAAATAAATGCTTTGCTAGCTCAGTTGGTAGAGCAACTGACTCTTAATCAGTGGGTCTAGGGTTCGAGTCCCTAGCAGAGCACAAAAAGAGGTCGACATAATAGTCGGCCTCTTTTTTGTTCTCCACCCGGATACGCCCTTAGACCTATCCTGCCCCCTTTCAGCCATTCCTGCCTCACCCTTCTGTCGATCATGCTTCCCTTCAACCGATCATGGATCCACCAGTTAGATCGGGGACGGGTGACAGTGCGGCGTTCTTCGGGAACGATAACACCCTATCTCGTCGCCCAAAGGTGCCGCACGGTACTCAAAGGCGACACTTACGGCTTATTCTGTCGCCCAAAGGTACCGTGCGACACTCAAAGGCGGCACTTACGGCTTATTCTGTCGCCCAAAGGTGCCGTGCGACACTCAAAGGCGGCACTTACGGCTTATTCTGTCGCCCAAAGGTGCCGTGCGGTACTCAAAGGCGACACTTACGGGGACTTTTCGTCGCCCGAGAGCACAGTGACAAACTATCCCGTGAGCAAAATGCGCCGTTTCGCTCACGAGATGCCTCGGAAGACCCTTTCGTGAGCAGAACGCGCCGTCTCGCTCACGAGACAACCTCGGCAGACCCTTCCGTGAGCAGAACGCGGCTTTTCGCTCACGAGACAACCTTGGAGCCACCGTGCGCTACGGGGACTCTACGGGGACTCTACGGGCGCTCCTCGATGCCGCCGAGGTGAGACCAGAGCCAGTGCGACTCATAGAGAGACTTGGTGCCTT
>ENA-OUQH01001635-OUQH01001635.1-human-gut-metagenome-genome-assembly--contig:-NODE-1635-length-14723-cov-5.553313_pt1 | contig 14723 bp, 10 predicted proteins | sample MGYA00237948_ERZ548828 | MGnify/ENA primary metagenome ERZ548828 (study PRJEB26490, sample SAMN05194711) | human gut metagenome | biome: terrestrial biome; feature: human-associated habitat; material...
ATATATCGGTTTATTTGTTATCGGCAAGGTATTTGTCGAGCGCAGCAGTTATTGAAGGAATTTCGGGAGTGGGGGCAGCAAGGTCGAGACGCAGTCCGAGTTCGTTGACAGCCTTTTGTGCCGAATTTCCATAGCATGCTATGCGTATGCCGTCCTGTTTGAAATCGGGGAAATTCTTCTTCAAAGCCTGCACTCCCGCAGAGGTGAAGAAAATCATCATATCGTAGTCGAATTTTTCTCCCGGTTTGAAGTCGTTGCTCACCGTGCGATACATCACAACTTCCTTATATTTCAAACCTTTCGCATCAAGAAGCGTCTTGATATGGTCATCGTGCACATCACTAACCGGAATGAGATATTTTTCAGCCTTGTGCTTCATCATTACAGCCACAAGTTCGGGAAGTTTACCGGTCGTTCCGAAGAAAACCTTGCGTTTGCGATACACGGCATACTTTTGTATGTATAAAGAAACGGTTTCGGAAATTCCGAAATACTTCATGTCCTCGGGAATGGTGAGACGTTGTTCGCGTGCTATTCGGAAAAAATTGTCCACCGCAGTACGTGAAGTGAAAACAATAGCAGTGTAATCGAGAATGTTTACCTTTTCTTTGCGAAAATCTTTTGCGCTGACACCCTCAACCTTGATAAAAGGTCTAAAAACGAGTTCTACTCCGTACTTTTGCGCAATATTGAAATAAGGTGATTTCTCAGAGCTTGGCTGAGGTTGGGACACCAAAATTTTTTTGATCATTTCTTTAGATGTTCACTATCAAAATTTCGTTGAAATATACTAATGCTCTCCATAGCAGAAGCACCGGTATCAATTCCAGGGTGCAAAAGTACAAAATTAAATGGATACCGCTGAATCGGTATACAAAAAAGATTTGTCTGCATTTTATCAATTGCAAAAGTTTGAAAGTTCCGACTAACAAAACAACCGTTATTCCGAGAAGTCTGAATGACAAATCGAAATAAACAACAAGCAAAGCAAGGGCAAAAAGCGACAGTCCCAGAAGTGTAACCATGAGCAGATAGGAATCGAGCCACTTGCGGTTTTGCACACGGTCAAAGAACACCCAGTTCACCATCTTGTAAGCCGCAATCTTTATTACGAAATAAGCAAAACATATTGCCGTGTCCATGCCGAGCAATATGTAGGGCGAAACCTGGTTGAAAACTTCCGTGAGATTAAGCTGCGTGTAGTCGAAAAACAGAATGGCAAGCGTGAAACAGGTTTGCAGAATGAGAAAAATGTGTCCGCGCACCTCGGGATTGGCACTCATGGACGAATCTCCGCCGTCAACATGAAAGTAGAAGAAGTTTTTTATCCTTTCAACAAGGATTCCTATGTTTCTTGCTATAAACAGCGAAACAATAAAGAAGCTTACGAGCAACAAACCGGTAACATAATCGTCGCTGTTAAGCCTGTAGGTTATCGGTTCTGCCGCCATGCCAATCTGATTCACCCTCAATTCGGGATGGAAATACTCCTTGTCGGAAAAATAATTCTCTCGCAAGTCGAATTTCTTTATATCCGCATGGGCGGGAGAGCCTTTGAGTCCCGGAAGATAGAGAGTGTCGGGACAAGTGGAGAGATGAATTGCCGGAGGAATATCCATCATTGCCTGCACAGCCGAGTCTTGTTGCCCGGGAGTGGCATCGGCAGGCAAAAGGCGCAGTATTCCGCTCACCGTTTTAGGTTTCGGTCTGGCAGTAACGGCTACCGTATCGGCTGATTCCTCGAAAGAATAACCGGAAACCGTGTCCTGCGGTGCATGCAGCGGAATGTATTTCATCTCTTTCCTGAATGTTTATATCTATGTCGGTTTACATCTGCGCCATTTTCGATATGGCGGTGTCCCATTGCGGCGTGTTCCTTATCAAGTCCGCTGCCTGTCGCGGCGTGTCGGCTATGCTCCACAGATTCCTGTGAATATCGCGCATGAACTTCTCTTCCACCGCCCGCTCAAGCATTTCCTTCAGAGGATTGAAGTATCCCCGCGTGTTTAGAATAACTATGGGATTGGCATAAAGCCCCAACTGTTTCCACGTAATTATTTCCATAAGTTCCTCGAGCGTTCCCACACCTCCGGGAAGGGCTATGGTGGCATCCGCCAAAGATACTATTTTTTCTTTACGTGTGTGCATGTCGGGAGTAACGATAAGGTTTGTAAGCTTTTCCCTGCACCAGCCGTTGTCAACCATGAATTGTGGAATAACACCCGTTACCTTTCCTCCTGCATCAAGTGCGGCATCGGCAAGAGCCCCCATAAGACCTACTTTTCCCGCACCATAAACAATCTCTATGCCTTCTGCGGCAAGCGTTCTGCCTAATTCCGCCGCTGCATCGATATATTCGCTGCTAACTTGCGAACTTGATGCGGCATAAACGGCAACTCTTTTTATTTCACTCATATTTCTAAAAAACAAAGCCCGGAGCAACCGCGTTACAAGTGGCTGCGCCGGGCAAACAATTCATTTATAATTTAGATGCCGAACGCTTCGCGCACCTTATCAACATAATCAAGTTTCTCCCAAGTGAAAAGTTCCACGGTTTCATCCTTATCGCCGAAATAAGCATTGTGGAAATGTTTGGTTACAGTTTGGGGTTCGCGACCGAAATGTCCGTAAGCCGCCGTCTCTTCATAGATAGGATTGCGCAGTTTCAGGCGTTTCTCTATGGCATACGGGCGAAGATCGAAAATACCTCCTATTTTCTTTGCAATTTCTCCGTCGGAAATATTCAGATGTGAGGTTCCGTTGGTGTTTACATATATATTAATCGGCTCGGCAACGCCTATGGCATAGCTCAACTGAATCAAAATTTCATCGGCAACGCCTGCGGCAACAAGATTCTTTGCTATGTGGCGTGCGGCATAGCATGCCGAACGGTCAACCTTTGAAGGATCTTTTCCCGAAAAAGCACCACCACCATGCGCTCCGCGACCTCCGTAAGTATCAACTATGATTTTGCGACCCGTAAGACCGGTATCGCCGTGAGGACCTCCGATAACAAATTTGCCGGTAGGGTTAACGAAGTATTTTATATTGTTGTCGAAAAGTTTCTTTACCGATTCGGTTTTTATCTCTGCTAGCACGCGCGGAATTACAATGTTTATTACGTCCTCGCGAATCTTTGCAAGCATTTCTTCATCGGCTGCTTTCTGATTGCCGTCCTTTGCTTCCACAAACTCATCGTGCTGTGTGGAAACTACAATCGTATCAATGCGCACAGGCTTGTTGTTGTCGTCATACTCAACCGTTACCTGGCTTTTTGCATCAGGACGGAGATAAGTCATAACCTTTCCTTCGCGGCGAATCTCTGCAAGCACAGTGAGAATCTTGTTTGCAAGCGCAAGCGTAAGCGGCATGTAATTCGCCGTTTCGTTTGTGGCGTAACCAAACATTATTCCCTGGTCGCCCGCACCCTGATTCATCGGATCTTCGCGCTCTACGCCGCGACGTATGTCGGCACTCTGCTCGTGAATAGCGTTTAGAACGCCGCACGATTCCGCTTCAAATTTGTATTCAGCCTTTGTGTAACCGATACGACCTATTGTTTTTCGCACAACTTCGTGAAGGTCCACATAGGTTTTAGTCTTTACTTCACCTGCCACTACCACTTGTCCTGTGGTAACTAAAGTTTCGCAAGCTACTTTCGAGTTGCGGTCGTAAGCAAGCAACTCATCAAGCACGGCATCCGATATTTGATCGGCCACCTTGTCGGGATGTCCCTCTGACACTGATTCGGAAGTGAATAAGTAAGCCATCTTTTAATATAATAATTTTATGTATGCGGGCACGAATGCCTTTGCACACGGGTTAAAACTGTCTTCTTTCGGGCGGAAGACCTTTACTACTTCAACTAAACTTTGCGGAAACGCTCACGGTCTGCATTAAAAACGACCGATGTTTTAGCATTGTTTTTATGTGGTTGCAAGCAGCTCAAATCTATCCACTAAATATTATTTCGTTGTCCCCGATTGCAGGAAAAACGTTCGTTGCAAAGTTAGAATATATTTTTCAATTACATTCCATATCGGATACATTATTTTTCTGCTCCTTATTTTTTTCAACTTCTTTGTGTTAATGACGAAAAAAAAGCAGGATTTTTATTTGTTCATTTTAATATAAAATCACACTTTTGTCTATTGAAAACGTTTTAGCATACTACAAAGGCTTAACGCCATTGCTTGAAAATAAAATTTGATAAGTATATACTCCATGAAAAAGATTAGCTTTGGGTTACTGATGCTGACGCTTCTTGCATTCAGCTTCTTTTCATGTTCCGACAAAGTGGATGAGTCGAACATTTATGTGTTCAACGGGAAGTCTATAGCCGACTATATCAAGGAAGACCCCGATTTGAGCTATTATTACTTCATGCTTCAGCACGCCAAGAGCGGCAAGAAAGGTTCCACAATGGACCACCTTCTCGAAGCACGCGGAAACTACACCGTTTTTGTGCCTACCAACAACGCGGTGCAGCATTATCTCGACTCAATTTTCTCTACTCCCAACTACGACATAAATCAAACGCCCGACTCGGTGGCTCAAGACATTGTGTTCAACAGTATTATTGACAGCGAACACAACGAAGCTTACAAAACCACTTCTTTCCAGGAGGGCACGATTGATTATAAAACCATGGCAGACCGTTTTGCCACCGTTACTTTCGGCACAAACGACACAACGGGCAAGGTCCGCATATTCATAGACGCCTTCTCCGAAATAACGAGTGCCGACAACGAGGCGGAAAACGGCTGGATGCATGTGGTAAACCGCGTGGTTATGCCATACTCGAGCACCTTGCCCGACCTGATAGCCGGACAGGACAACCTTTTAATATTCTCCCACCTGCTCTTTACCACTAATTGGAAAGACAGTTTGCAAGCCATAAGAGACGAAGAGTACGAAAAACGCGACCTTCCCGACTATGACAACAGTGTAACAATTCGCGGACGTGTGCCGCAGCACAGATATTTCGGTTTCACGGCTTTTGTGGAACCCGACTCCGTGCTGTGTGAAAAATGGGGCGTGGAAATCAAAAAAGAAAACGGCATTGTTACCAACTGGGACGAAATAATGGACAAGGTAAAGACCATTTGCCAGAGCTATTACCCGAATGCCACGAACCCCGACCTTACAAGTCCCGACAACGCGGTGAATCAGTTTGTGGCTTACCATATTGTCAAAGGCTCAATGGCTTACAACAAACTCGTGATACACTACAACGAGGTGGGATATGCCTACACCAACCCCTTGAAACTCGGCATAGACAAAATGCAATACTGGGAAACGATGGGCAAATACCCGCGTCTTTTGAAAATGACAGAAGGCAAACAGACCGACGGCAAACGCTTGAACCGCTACGTGGCTAAATACGATTGGGACAGCTATGACGAACTTGACGTGCCGCGTCCCGGCATACTCGTTTTGCCTAACAACGGCGTGCGCGACATACAGGCTCTCAACGGCTTCTATTATCCCATTGACGATGTGCTTTGGTATGACGACGATGTGCCCGGCAAGGTGCTCAACGAGCGTATCCGTTTCGATGTTCTGGCTATCCAGCCCGAGCTAATGACCAACGGTATGCGCGCATTGCCCAACAGCAACTACTATCACATATACAACGGATATTGCGAGGGCATCACGTTCACCGACGAAACCGACCTTTCGCTCATGGAAGTGTACGGAAACTCCGGATGCCGCGCATACGAACAGGACGAACCGCAGTTTGAAGGCGACTACGACGTTACATTCAAACTTCCGCGCGTTCCAAACGAGGGTACATACGAACTTCGCGTAGCCGTAGCCAATGGTTCCGCTCGTGGAATGATGCAGGTTTATGTGGGAACGGACAAAAACAACCTCGCCGCCATAGGTCTTCCTATCGACATGCGTTATGATGAAAACACAGAGCACATCGGATGGTTCCGCGACACGGAAGACAAAGAAGAGAATACCCGCAAAGAGCGCAACATGCGCAACCACGACGTTATGAAAGGTCCCAAATGCTACGGTTCAATCAGCTCCGCCGGCACGACAAGCGGACGCGACGATGGTTTCGCGCTCCACAAACTGCGCCACATCATTTTCCGTGGATACGTAAGTCCCACACAGACATATTATGTAAGATTCAAAGATGTGCTTACCAATCCTGCCGCCAACCTCGACATAGACTATTTCGAGTGGGTTCCCAAAAACGTTTACGCAGGAGTGGAAGCGGAGGATTACTGGTAAACATAAGCCGCACACACTCTTTTAACATAACATTGCAAACCGTCGTCCGCCTAAACGGACGGCGGTTTTGTTTTCCTCCGGGGCACAACACCTGCCGACTTCCCTGCTTAATAATAACCACAAGACACGGAAATTCCCTCATATCGCAAACGGTGCAGAGCGGTTCGCGAAATTTTTCATGTGTTAACACTTAACGCCCCCACCCTTCCCCGTGTTTTTTCCCGCGTTTGCGGACACGCAAAAAAACACATGGCTTGTTGCAAAAAATACAAGCCATATATTTTAAAATACAAGGCACTTATTTCAAAATATATGCCTTGTATTTTTCGTCTTTTCGGACCCCCTGAAAAACAACAACTTACAAAACCGCAAAAATGCCGCTTTTCTGCCCTCCGAAATACAGCGCGGAAAGGCTCGCGAGCCATACACCATTCTCAAAAATTCTTAAAAAGCACTTGCAAAACATTCTGCTTTGTTAAAAAAACATACGTTTGCAAACAGAAAACATTTTTGCGCTTTGCCAATTGCACTTCTTTTTGCACTTTTGTGCAAAAGAATCTTTGTAGAACATTCATCCTGCGGTTTTTCACCTGAATGCCGCTACGCCTTTATAATTTTTGAACATGAAAAGAGCTTTATTCGCACTAATCACTTTGGCAACGATTGCAGCCGGTCTCACATCCTGCTCCGACAATGTGGACGACTCTAACATGTATGTCTTCTCGGGTAAAACCATTGCCGATTTCGTAAAGGAAGATCCCGACTTGAGCAACTACTACTTTATGTTGCAGCACGCCAGGAGCGGCAAGAAAGGTTCCACAATGGACCACCTTCTCGAGGCACGCGGAAACTACACCGTTTTTGCGCCTACCAATGCGGCGGTTCAGCATTATCTCGACTCAATTTTCGCTACTCCCAACTACGACATCAATCAAACTCCCGACTCCGTGGCTCAGGACATCGTGTTCAACAGCATAATTGACACCGAAAGCAGCGAAGCCTATAAAACCACTACCTTCCAGGAAGGCACATTCGACTATAAAACCATGGCAGACCGCTTTGCCACCGTCAGCTTCGGCACAAACGACACAACGGGCAAGGTCCGCATATTCATAGACGCCTTCTCCGAAATAACAAATCCCGACAACGAAGCCGAAAACGGCTGGATGCACGTGGTGAACCGCGTGGTTATGCCGTATTCCAGTACCCTGCCCGACCTTATAGCCAGTCAGGACAACCTGCAAATATTCTCGCGTCTGCTGCTTGCCACCCATTGGAGCGACAGTCTCACACTTATTCGCGATGAAGAGTATGAATCGCGCGACCTTCCCAGCCGCGTACAAACAGCTACCATGAACGCCATAGTTCCACAGCACAGATATTACGGATATACGGCTTTCGTGGAACCCGACTCCGTGTTCTGCAACAAATGGGGCATTTCGCTGAAATACGAAGGCAGCGGCGTTTCAAACTGGGACGAAATAATGGAAAAAGTAAAGGTAATATGCCAAAGCTATTACCCTAACGCTACAAATCCCGACCTTACAAGTCCCGACAATGCGGTGAATCAGTTCGTGGCTTACCATTTGGTTAAAGGCGCAATGTCTTATAACAAACTCGTAATACACTACAATGAAGTGGGATATGCCTACACCAATCCCTTGAAACTCGGTATAGACAAAATGCAATACTGGGAAACCATGGGCAAATACCCGCGCCTTTTGAAAATGACCGAAGGTGCGCAAACCGCAGGCAAACGTCTGAACCGCTATGTGGCTAAATACGATTGGGATACCTATGACGAACTGGACGTGCCGCGTCCCGGCATTCTCGTAAGCCCGGACAACGGCGTTCGTGACATACAGGCTCTTAACGGATTCTATTATCCCATTGACGATGTACTTTGGTATGACGAGGACGTGCCGGGAAAAGTGCTCAACGAGCGTATCCGTTTCGACGTTCTCTCACAGCAGCCGGAACTGATGACCAATGGCTTGCGCGCTTTGCCCAATGCCAACTACTATTACATTTACGACGGATATTGCGAGGGAATACGCTACTCCGATGACACACAACTTACGCTTCTTGAAGTATATGGTTTGGCGGGCAACCGTGCATTCGAACAGGACGAGCCTTTCTTCGAGGGCAACTACGATGTTATTTTCAAACTTCCCAGAGTTCCCAACAGCGGAACCTATGAACTCCGCGTGGCAGTGGGCAACGGAGACGGCTGCGGTATGATGCAGATTTATCTGGGCACCGATAAAAACAACCTTTCAGCCATTGGTTTGCCGCTTGATATGAGATATAACGAACAAACTGCCGCCACGCTCTTCGGATATTTCATTGATTCCGACCTGAAAGACGATAATTTGCGCAAAGAACGCGACATGCGCAACCACGATGTGATGAAAGGCACAAACTGTTACGGAAGCGCAAGCTCGGCAGGCACTACCGGCGGGCGCAACGACGGTTTCGCGCTCCACAAACTGCGTCATATTCTCTACCGTGGCTATGTTGACCAGAACAAAACCTATTACATAAGGTTCAAAACCATACTTTCCAACCCCGCAGCCCATCTTGACATAGACTATATGGAATGGTGTCCGAAGAATGTCTATGCCGGCGTGAACGCGGAGGATTATTGGTAAAAACATTTGCGGAAGCAATCCTTAACAAACCCGCCGTCCCGCAAGGAGCAGCGGGTTTGCTGTTTCCTTTACCGCCCAAATTCCGCAATATGTGTTATTTCTTCGGCATTTTGTATAAGTTGCTACAAAACAAAACCTGATAATTTTGCACGTGATATAATAACAAACAAAACTTTTGGCTTATGAACTATGTTACATTGAATAACGGAGTGAAGATGCCGCAACTGGGTTACGGCGTTTACCAGGTAAATCCCACCGGGTGCGAACGTTGTGTGCTCGATGCCATAAACACGGGCTACAGACTCATAGATACTGCACAGGCTTACCATAACGAGGAAGGCGTTGGGGCAGCTGTCCAAAAATGCGGCGTTCCCCGTAACGAACTTTTCATTGTTACGAAAATCTGGATTTCGAATGCCGGCGAGCAGAAAGCATACGCTTCGATTCTCGAAAGTCTTGAAAAACTGAACACCGGGTATATTGACCTGCTTCTCATTCATCAGCCGTTCGGCGACTATTACGGCACATACCGCGCCATGGAACGCGCTTATCGTGAAGGGAAAGTGAGAGCCATAGGCGTGAGCAATTTCTACCCCGACCGCTTCATCGATTTGCAAGAGCACGTGGAAATCAAGCCGGCAGTGAATCAGGTGGAAACACATGTGTTCAACCAGCAAATCGAAGCCGACAAATATTTGAAGAAATACGGTTGCCAAATCATGTCGTGGGGACCTTTTGCCGAAGGAAGAAACAATTTTTTCAGCAATCCCGTATTGCAGGAAATTGGTAAAGCTCATGACAAGAGCCTTGCCCAGACAGCTTTGCGCTATCTTCTGCAGCGCGGAGTTGTGATAATCCCCAAAAGCACTCACAAAGAGAGAATGGAGCAAAACTTCAACGTTTTCGATTTCGAGTTGACCGATGCGGAAATGAAACAAATTGAAACTCTCGACACTAAACACAGTCTGTTCTTCTCGCACTACGACCCTGCCATGGTGGAGCAGTTCATGGAATGGGAAAAAGCCCTTTAGGCGCATCCCTTGCGGCATGATGCGCAAAACTTCCCCCAAGCCCCGGTTGCCATAAGCCGAAAACTTGGCGGCGTAAGCGGAATTTCGAGAAAAATTTGCGTTTTTGCGGACGGGCGATGCACACATCGAAAAAAACACATGGCTTATCGCAAAAAATACAAGCCATATATTTTAAAATACAAGGCACTTATTTCAAAATATGTGCCTTGTATTTTTTGCCTTTCCAAACATCTGATTCACAGCAACTTACAAAAACTTCCAAATTTGCCTTAAATTCCACAGTTTCAGTCATTTACAAAAAAGCCGGGACATTCCCCTCTGCTTTTCCACTTTCCAAAGAATTGCTAACTTTGCAAAGTATTAGAAACGAACAAATAAATGCCCGATTCCGACACCATAAAAAAAATACGCCGGGGACTGTGTGAGGCAGAAATCACTACTGCGCGGTTTGCACACGGACGCAACGTGCTGAATACGTCGCGAAAAAAATCGGCATTGGAACGCTATGCTGCAAAACTCTGCGACCCTGTGGTCAAAGCCCTGTTTCTCGCCTCGTTTCTATCACTCGTCATAGGATTTATAGGAAACGGATGCGCAGGAACGGTGGGATTGATTCTCACCGTGCTTCTTTATTTCGGGGTGATGCAGTGTATGGAAGATTATGTGGTACGTCGCCTCGTGAAATCCCAAAACACGGGAGACTCCTATCCCGTGAAAGTGTCGCGACACGGTAAAGTTTGCGAAATTCCGCGCAGCGAAGTAGTGAGCGGAGAGATAGTCTTTCTCGACCGTGGCGACGAAATACCCGCCGACGGCATATTGCTCGTTTCCCATGCGCTTGTCGTTGACGAATCAGCCGTTGCAGGAAATGCGTCAATAAGAAAATCAGCCGCCCCGAGCCATGCACCCGCCAATGAGCAGGCAACACTTCTGAGGGCATCAAAGGTGCTTGAAGGCGACGGCGTTATGCAGGTAACGGCTGTGGGAAACGACACTAAAATAGCGGCATTGCAAAAATCGCTTTCCATAGACTATTCCGAATCCACTCCCTTTGGCAAACAGCTCGGACGCATTATTTCCGTAACAAGCCGCGCCGTGCTTTTCATGGCTCTCATATCGTTTCTACTGTTCACCGTGAAGGGCATAATGAATGTGAACTTCGGCACGGACAAATGGTGGAACGACGTGTTCGCAATACTTGTAAACAACTTCATGATGAGCAACGCCCTCATCATAATCACACTTCCCAAAGGACTGCCCTATCTGCTTTCAACCTGTATGGCTCTCAACTCTCGCCAAATGCAGAAAGAAGGAATAGTGGTGAGAAAACCGCAAGCCTGCGAGGAACTTAGCGCGGTAACAATGGTGTGCTGCGGAATTTCCAACTTTATAAGCCAGAACAATCTCTGTGTTGCCGACATGAAATACTATGGTGCCAAACGCGATTTCTGCTTGGGCATTGCCGCAAACTCTTCTGCTTTTCTCGTGGAGGGAAGCAAATACAAAGGAATGGGAAATGCCGAAGAATGCGCCATGCTCCATTGGATGCGGAAAGAGGAAGAAGACTACGCAAAACTCCGTGAAAAAACGGAAATAATAGACCGCCTGCCGTTTTCGGAGGAAAGGAAACTGATGGCAACCATTGCCGACACCGAAAGCGGGCGATATGTTTTCGTGAAAGGCGCACCCGAAGCTGTGGAAATGCTTTGCGACATGAACGAAGAGCAAAAAGCCGATTACGACAAGCTTCTCGATTACTACCGCAACAAAGGCATGCGCACACTTTCCTTTGCCCGTAAACGCCTCGAAGCTTGCGAAAGCAACGCTGCCGAAGTTTTGGCGGCGGGAAAACTGAAATATATCGGAACAGCAATAATATCCGACTCCATACGTCCCGACATTCCCGAAACCGTAATGCAATGCCGCAAAGCAGGAATAAAGATAAAAATCGTAACAGGCGAAAACGGCACAACGGCAAGGGAAATGGCTCGCACGGCAGGCGTTTGGCAGGACACAGACTGCCACGAAAACGAAATTACAGGCGAGGAATTTGCAAAAATGTCCGATGAAGAAGCCCTGCATATCATACCGAAAATAAAAATAATCAGTCGTGCCACACCCGGCGACAAACAAAGATTTGCCCAATTGCAGCGTAAGCTCGGCGAAGTGGTGGCTGTTACCGGAAACAACGTAAATGATATTCCCGTTTTCTCGTTTGCCGACGTGGGAATCTGTTCCGGAAACGCGGAAACGGCAGTAAAAGAATCCGCCGGGGCAATTATCGAAGAAGATTCCCTTGTTACGATTCTCGCAGCAGTGAGATGGGGAAGAACTATGTACGAAAACATGCGGCGGCAAATGGTTTTCAGATACACCGCAAACGTTACCCTGTTTCTCACAATGCTCCTCGCCGCCATTATGTGCGACACAATACCGTTCACAGCCTCTCAATTGCTGTGGATAGGGCTTATAACCGATTTCATAGCCGTCATGGCATTGCTTACATTGCCTCCGTCGAACAGACAACTTAATAAGAAACCGCGCAAACACACTGTTTACATAATTACGAAAGACGTAATCAGAAACATATTGCTCACATCGCTGCCTTTCACGGCTATCCTGCTCGTAATGTTGAACATTGTGGAATGGTTGAACCATAAGCCGGGCATTCTTCCCGTTTTGCAGCTGAAGAATCTCTCTATGTTTTTCTCGGTGTTTGTTTTTCTGCAATTTTGGAACCTTCTCTGCGTCCGCGCATGGGGGAGTAAAAATTTTGCACTCCACAAATTTTTCAAATGCCGGGGCATGCTGGCGGGAATGTTCCTCATTCTTTTGGGGCAAGCAGTACTTGTGGAGTTCGGAGGCTCGGCTTTTCGCACATTTCATCTGAATTTCAGCGTTTGGCTCGAGATGTTTTTCACAACATTCCTCGTCTACGCCGTGCCGGAAGGCACAAGAGCCGCAATGCGAAGGTTCAGAAACAAACACCCTAAAGGATTAATCACAAAATAAACCATTAATAATATGAACAAACTGACCGGTATCAAAAACATAATCTTCGATTTCGGCGGCGTAATAGTTGATCTTGACCGCGAACGCTGTATCGAAGGGTTTGAAAGGCTTGGCGTAAACGTCAGAGACGCTTTGGGACAATACGTACAAAGCGGCGTGTTCTCGGGAATAGAGACCGGCGAAACAACAACCGAAGAGTTTTGCGACGCATTGCGCGGAATTTCGGGATTGCCCGATGTGCCCGACCGCAAAATCATTGACGCATGGAACGAGTTTCTTGTGGGAATCCCCAGAGAGCGTCTCGAATGTCTTGCAAGCATCAAGGACAAATATCATTTGTTTATGCTCAGCAACACAAACAGGATTCACTGGACGCTTGCCACAAATGATTTCTTCCTTTTCCGTGGTCGCACCGTGGATTTCTATTTCGAGAAGATTTTCCTGTCTTACAAACTCGGTGTTGTCAAGCCTGACAGCAAAATATTCAAGATTGCCATCAAGGAGTCGGGAGTGAAACCGGAAGAAACCCTGTATATTGACGACAGCGAGGCTAACTGCGAAGCCGCAGCCAAAGAAGGTTTGAAAACTTACCTGTCCAAGGGCGGCGGAGACTGGCTTGAACTTTTCGGCAACGCGCAAAAACAATGAAAGTTTTGCGAAAAGACGACCCGCGTCCCGCCAAAGCTTCGGCGGCTGCCGTAGGTTTTTTCGACGGTGTGCATTTCGGTCATCGCTTCTTGCTTGAAAACGTAAAAGCAGTGGCTCGTGCGCGAAATCTTTCCACCATGGCGGTTACTTTTTCCAAGCATCCGCTTGCCGTGTTGCGTCCCGAGAGCCAACCTTCGCTTTTGTCCACCACCGACGAGCGTCTTTCGCTCATCAAAAGCCAAGGCATTGATTCCTGCGCCCTGCTTGATTTCACCAAAGCCTTTGCCATGCTTTCGGCAGAGGATTTCATGCGCGAATATCTCCTTGAACGCCTCAACGTCAAAGCCCTTGTCATGGGCTACGACCATTCCATAGGGCACGACAAGGACAAATCTTTCGAACATTACCGTTCTCTGGGCGAAAGCATGGGCATTTGTGTGGTAAGGGCTGCGAAATATCTCCCACCGTCGGGCATGGAAATCAGTTCCTCCGCCATAAGGTGCGCACTGGCAGAGGGAAAAGTGGAACAGGCATCCGCCATGCTCGGTCGCAGATACGCCATTGCGGGAAAAGTAGTTGAAGGTCATCACGTGGGAACGGGCATAGGCTTTCCCACAGCCAACATCGACGCTTCGGCAGCGGGCAAGGTCGTGCCCGGAAAGGGCGTTTATGCCGCCATAGCCCATGTGGACGGAAACAAATACGCTTCGGTAGTGAACATAGGCACACGCCCCACTCTGCACAACGGCAACGACACAACGGTGGAGGCTTTTCTCAACAATTTCAACGGCAATCTTTACGGCAGGGACATGAGTTTGGAATTTGCAGCCCGTCTGCGTTCCGAAAAACACTTTGATTCTCTCGAAGAATTGAAGCAACAAATTGCCTGCGACAACGAATCGGCAAAAAAGATTCTGAAAAATATTTTATGACAAGCCGTCCAACAGGCGCACCCTCCGATATGCAATCAGAAACGCCTCAAACGCACTAAAAATGACGCTAAAACGGCACGAAAAAAGGGAGCATTTTTCGCCTTTTATAAGTCTTTGTTTTTCAAATATTTGAAAAAGCAAAAAATATAAGCCATATATTTTGAAATATAAGGCACATATTTTAAAATAAGTGCCTTGTATTT
>ENA-OUQH01001638-OUQH01001638.1-human-gut-metagenome-genome-assembly--contig:-NODE-1638-length-14708-cov-2.515321_pt1 | contig 14708 bp, 10 predicted proteins | sample MGYA00237948_ERZ548828 | MGnify/ENA primary metagenome ERZ548828 (study PRJEB26490, sample SAMN05194711) | human gut metagenome | biome: terrestrial biome; feature: human-associated habitat; material...
GCCTGACGCTGACCACGGCAATGGGCTACTCGCTGTCCCGGCCGGAGTTCAGACTGAAAAAGTTCTACACCTGGGTCATCTTCATCCCCATGCTCTTCAGCGGCGGCCTGGTGGCCTCCTATGTGGTAAACGCCAATATCCTCAAGCTGCGCAATACCATCTGGGTGCTGATCCTGCCGCTGGCGGTCAGCTCCTATAACATCGTCATCTGCAAAACCTTCTTTAGGAGCACCGTGCCCGAGGGCATTGTGGAATCGGCCATGATCGACGGCGCGTCGCAGCTGCGCATCTTCACCAGCATCGTCATTCCCATCTCCAAGCCGCTGCTGGCCACCATTTCGCTGTTCCTGTGCTTTGGATACTGGAACGACTGGTATCGCTCCTCCATGTTCTCCACGGATTCATCCACATGGGAACTGCAATTCTACCTCTACAACATGCTCAACGCCTCCCAGGCACTCAAAGCAATGAGCCAAGCGTCCTCTGTCCCCATGGACAGCATGCCGGGCCAGACGATGAAGCTGGCCATGGCGGTGGTCGCCACAGGACCGGTGCTGATCTTCTATCCCTTCGTACAGCGCTACTTCGTCACCGGCATCACCATCGGCGCGGTCAAGGGATAAACCCCAAGCCGAATCCAGGCGTCCGCTGACGCTGAAATAAAAAGGAGGGTATCATCGTGAAGAAACTCATCTCTCTGCTGCTCGTTGCGCTCATGGTACTGTCGCTGACAGCCTGCGCCAGCAAGCCCGTTGAAGTCAAGCCCGAAGAACAGCCCTCTGCGACCGATTCTCCGGCCGCGTCCCCCTCCGAGTCTGAGGAAGCTGCACCCGAAGAATCCGCAGCCCCCGCAGTGGATCTTACCGAGCCTGTGCAGCTGGTGTTCTACCTGATGGGCGATCCGCCGCAGGATAAAGACCTCATTCAGGACGCGGTCAACGAAGTGCTGAAGGAAAAATACAACACAACGCTGGATTTTCAGTTCTCTACCTGGACGGATTTCCAGCAGAAATATGCCAACGAGCTGACCAGCGGCAATTCCGACATGGTCTATATCGCCAGCTGGCTGAGTTATCAGACATTGGCGCATTCCGGCGCATTCCTCGAACTGGACGATCTGCTGAACAACTATGCGCCTCAACTGCGTGCCCGCGCCGGTGAGGACATGCTGAACATGTGCCGCGTTGGCGGCGAGGTTTACGCCGTGCCTGCGCTCTGGCCCGAATATGTTCCCACCGGTGTTTCCTACCGCGAAGATCTGCGTGCCAAGTTTGATCTCCCCGTTCCGGATTCTCTGGAAAATCTGGAAGCCTATTTCCAGGGCATCAAGGACAATATGCCGGAGCAGCCCGTGCTGCGCGTCACCGCGGAAGAATCGACCGGGCTGGATATCGCCTTTGACGCCTTCAGCGTATTCGGTTTCAAATATCCCAGCGTCGTGTCGATCTACGGACTGAAGTCCTATACGGACGATCCTGACAATCTCGTGGAATACTGGAAGACTCAGGATTTCATCGACGACTGCAAGCTGATGAAGAAGTGGGCGGATGCGGGCTACTGGTCCAAGTCTGCGCTTTCCGATAGCAACGACCCCGATTCTTACAAAAACGGCTTGACCACCGCCATCGTGTCCGGCCAGAATCCCAACAAACACATCACCAACATGAATGACTTCGCCGCCGGGCATCCCGATTGGGAAACCAAATACGTCACCTACGGCGAAAAGACCGGCGCGATGTGGCCCGGCCACGCGACCCAGAACGGCACCGCCATCGTCCGCGGTACCAAGTATCCCGAGCGCTGCATGCTGGTCCTTCAGGAACTGATGATGAACGAAGATCTGAACCATCTGGTGCAGTGCGGCCGCAAGGATGTGGATTATAAGCTGGATGAAAACGGTCTCTATGTCAACCTCAATGAAAACTTCAAGTATGAAGCTATGAACTCCTGGAACCTCCGCGTAAATGAATACAAGCTGCCTCAGGGCACTGACCTGATCCTCAATGAGATGTTCGACCGCTATGAAGAGATCGGCGCCAAGCTGAAATACCCCAACGTCAACATCGGCGGCGGCTTCTCGGAGGACTATACGGAATATCAGGCAGAGCGCACGGCGGTTTCCAACGTGATGCGCCAGTACCTCGCGCCGCTGGAGGCGGGTTTTGTGGACGACGTGGAAGCGGCTGTGGCTGAGTTCCTGCAAAAAGTCGATGAAGCTGGCCTGGAAAAGTGCCGCGAGGCTTATACCGCCCAGTGGAAAGCCTACTGTGCCGAATACAACTACGACTAATCCTTGACAACATCATTCCGGCCGCCGGAAGCCGCTTCCGGCGGCCCCCTTTTCATCGGGAGGTCACTGTAAATGATCAAAGCCATGAAGCGAAACAAAGTCTATGGTTTTCTGGATGTTCAAGACGGAAAGCTGGTCAACGGCCGCGGAGAGCCCATTTTGCTGACCGGATGGGGGCTTGGCAACTGGCTGCTGCCGGAAGGATATATGTGGCTGGCCGGAGGGCCGCGCATGGATCGCCCGCGCACCATTGAGCGCATTGTGGCCGAAGTCGCAGGCGAGGACTATGCCGCGCATTTCTGGCACGAATTCCGCAGCCGCTATGTGCGCAAGGAGGACATCGCCCGCATGGCGGAGCTTGGGTACAACTCGGTGCGCATCCCGATCAACGCGCGGCTGTTCCTGGAGGAAAAGCCGGGGCTGCACTGGGTGGACGAAGGCTTTGAGCTTTTGGATCACTGCCTTGCCTGGTGTGAAACCTATGGCCTTTATGCCTTTATCGATCTGCACGGCGCGCCGGGCGGACAGACGGGCAGCAACATTGACGACAGTACAGACGATTTTCCGAGGTTATTCACCGACGAGGACTGCTTCTGCAAGGGCATCGCGCTGTGGAAAAAGCTGGCGGAGCGCTATGCCGACCGCTGGGTGGTCGGCGGCTACGATCTGCTCAACGAGCCGCTCCGCCCGGCCATGCGCGAAGGGCAGGAGGACACTGCCTATCTGCTGCCCGAATTGCGCCGGTTCTACCGCGAGGCAATCCACGAGATCCGCAAGGTTGATCAGAAGCACCTCTTCTCCATCGAGGGACACCACTGGTCCTCCAGCCCGGAAATCTTTGATGAAAAGTTTGACGAGAAGATGCTGATCCATTTCCATCGCTACGCCTGTTTGCCGGACATCGACTGCTATAAACCTTTTCTGAAGGCTGCAAAGGAGCTGAATATGCCGCTCTGGTTGGGTGAAACGGGTGAGAATGTGTCGGAATGGTTCACCGCGATGTACCCCCTGGCAGCGGAATTGGGCATCGGTTACAACATCTGGCCATGGAAGAAAATGCGCACGCAGAACTCCCCCTGTTCCATCCGCAAGCCGGAAGGCTGGGATGCCATTCTGGACTATTCGCGCGGCGGAAAACTCCCCGATCGCACCGAGGCGCAGAAGGCGCTGGACGAATATCTGGACAATATGCTGTTGGAAAACTGCGACGAAAACGTTCAGCTGCACGACGCCATCTTCCGCCGTCCCGGCGCTGTGATGCGCGCAACCGATTTTGATGAGTTGGGCGGCGCAGGCGTCTCCTATCTTTGCAGGCGTAAGGTAGAAAATCCCTTCTCCTACCGTACAGACAGCGGCATGGAGATCGTTGAAGCCGACCCGAACGCGCAAAAGGAATTCGGTTTCGACTGCCTGTGGCGGCGCTTTACGCTCGGATTGGAAGCCGGGGAATTTGCCTGCTACACGCTTTTCGACATTCCTGCCGGCGCATCAATCGCCGTGACGCTCACCTGCCGCCGCACTGCTCGCCTGCGCATCGAACAGGACGAAACCGAGCTGGGCGAATGGGGGCTCTCGGGAGAAAATGTTTCGGTCACTCTGCCCAACGTCCCTCTTCGTGTTTCCGACCGTTCCGTTCTCCGCATTCGGGTGGACTCCGGCCGCGTGGAGCTGGAAAAGATTACAACTTTCCGCTGACCCTTGTACCGCAAAAGGCCCTCCCGGCAGAATTGTGCTTCTGCTGGGAGGGCCCTCTGTTTTTTTATAACCACTGAACGGGCACTTGGACACTGCCCTGTAAAACGCTCAGGAGGAAGGCTTTTTCTTCCGCCGTCAAAAGCCGGTATTCCGGCGCATCGACGCCCAGCGCGGCGGATTTGCTCAATCCCAAAGGATGATACGGCACAAGGTCGATCCCTTCGAGATGCTTGAGGGGTTGAGCGATTTTTCCGACCGCACGCAGGTGTTCCTCCGTAGTGTTAACTTCCGGAATGATGGGGCAGCGAATGCGGATCTTTGCGCCCCTTTCATCGGTCTTGCGAAGGCTTTGCAGAATGGGTGCAAGCTCCACGCCGGTCAGCGCACGGTGTTTTTCCGCATCCGTGTGTTTGATATCCCACAGGAATAAATCCACCAAAGGTGCAAGCTCCGCTGCGTGCCCGCCCCATCCGCTGGTATCCAGACAGATATGCACACCTTCATCCCGCAGCAGGTGGAGGCACTGCTTCACAAAATCAAACTGCATCAGCGGCTCCCCGCCCGAAAAAGTCACTCCCCCGCCGCTCTGCTCATAAAAGGGACGGTCGCGGCACACCAGATCGATCAGTTCTTCCGGCGTGCAGCTTTCTCCGCGCAGTTCCAACGCCCCGGTCGGGCATTCCCGCGCGCAGTTTCCGCAGGCAGCGCATTTTTCGCGCCGCATCAAATGCTGTGATCCTATAAATTCATGAACACCCTTCGTGCAAGCCGCTGCACAAGCGCCGCAAAGGACACACTCCTTCGCATAGTAAAGCAGACTCGGTGCAGGCAGCCAGGTCTCGCGGTTATGGCACCAGGGGCAGCGAAGCGGGCAGCCCTTGAGGAACACCGTCGTGCGCAGACCCGGCCCATCCTGCGTCGAAAAACGCTGGATGTTGGAAACATAGCCGTTCATAGTGCATACTCCGTCCGGTTGAGGATTTCGATCTGCATTCGTTCCGGCAAGCGGAGATAGAGCTCGGAATAGCCCACGATGCGCACCGCCAGATTCTGATACTGCTCCGGGTGCTCGCGCGCCGCCAGCAGCGTTTCTTTCGTCAGCACGCTCGGCGCAAGGTTGACGCCGCCCATAGCAAAATAGGCACTGACCAGCGCGGCAAGCTGTTCATCCGCCAGCTTTCTGGCAAGCCGCAGGTTCAGCCCGCCTGCGCCGCAGCGGTTTTGCGGCAGTTTAGCGGCGGAGCACAGCAGCGCCGTCGCGCCCTTCACGTCGCAGCCGTAGACCGGCGACTGGTTTTCGCTCACGTCCTCCCCAGCCAAACGGCCGTCCGGCGTAGCGCCCAGCTTCGCGCCTTGGAATTGATGGAAATAAAGCGAATAAAAGCTGGGAACATGGATGAGCTCACCCGTTTGATGGCAAACGGCTTCCGCCAGCACTTCTCCGGCGCGTCGCGCCCAAACATCCGCCCGGTCATCGTCGTTGCCGTATTTCGGCGCGCGTTTTTTGATGCGCAGACGCAAAAGCTCCTGATCCTGATAATTCCGGCGCACAATTTCGCGGAATTCCTCCAGCGAAAGGCGCTTTTCCTCCATCACCAACTGCTCCACCGCCGCAAGGCTGTCCGCAATCGTGGCAATGCCGCAGAGATTGTGGACATAAGTTTCCATCGCCAGTCCGCCGTTTTCGATATCGCAGCATTTTTCCGCGCAGTCGTTCAACAGCAGGGATTCCAGATTGAACCGCAGTTCCTTCTCCTGCGGCACGCGCGGATTGCCCACAGCCGTTGCCAGCGCCCTTTCCGCTTCCCTGCCGAGCGCCTGCACCATATCCTCGGGTGTAAGGCATTTTTCATCGTAAAAGGCGTTGAGAAACCATCGAACGCAATCGTCGAAGGCATCGGAAGACTGATGTCCCATCGTTTCCGCGCGGTTGCAGCCGGACATGGTATAATGCAGCGCCTTTTCCTCCGGCATCCCCAAAGCAATCAGATTTGGGATCAGCGCATCGTCGTTATAGAGTGAAACCTGTCCGTTCAGCTCCTGTGCAGCATGGGCGCAGGCAATCTTCCATCGGGAATCGCTGCCTTTGCATTGTCTCAGCGCCAGCACGGGCTGCGGCAGTCGAACCTCGAGCGCTGCACGCAGAAAGCACAGATCCAGCGCCAGCGCCTCCTCCGCGCCCCTGCCGCCGAGCATGAGGTAGATATTGGTTGCCGCGCAGGGAACGGGCATATGCACATGCAGCTCACTGCCCATGCCGCCAATATTGTTGCAATGCAGCAAAAACGCCGTCAAGATCTCCTGCGCATCCTCGCTCTCTGCTGCATCAAAGAACGGCAACAGCGCAAGATCGAGACGTGAAAAGGCGAAGTCTCGCCCGCCGGTCACGCAGGAAAGGATCATCTCCATCAGCCACACGCTCTGCACCGCGCTGAAGAAATCCTGTGCCGGATTCATCGGCACGATGTGCAGGGCTTCCGCGGCACGGCGCGCGCCGTGCGCCTCTGCCGCCAGCGCATACCGCTCAGCATACTGCCCAATCGCCGCGGCCGCACGCTCTACCAAGGCCGCATATTCCTTCTGTTCTTTCGTATGGGCATGGCTGCAAAAATCCTCCGCAATGCCCTTCAGGCCTTTTTGCAGCAAAGGGCGATAGTCCAGGCTCATGTGCCCAGCACTGCGCCCGGTGGGCTTGAAAGGATTCCCCGCATGGCTCTTGCCACCCGCCGGAACCGGCTCCACCTCGTAGGGAATCGGGCCTTCGGCCATCCGTCCGACGATCCAATCCCCTTCCTCAACCGGCGTGGACAATGTTCCCAGCACGGTTTCCAGCGCACAGATATATTTTTGCGCCTGCGGCAGGCTCCCCCCTCCGCCTGCGAGAAATTCCTCGATGGCGCGCTCTCGTTCGATGTACCCGTTGCTCTCGTCTTTGCTCAGAATTCTGTTGCGGAATGCTTCGATATTCATCGTCGTACCCCCAGCCTATTCGGTTTTGCTTACCTTTTTCAGTATACCATTGCGCCCCTCCGATTTCAATCGTCAAAACCTTTTGTTTCTAGGCTTTTTCGTTGTGTTCCGGGCACTGTTCCAACACTGGCAGCAGCGCGCAGACGCGCGTAAACTTCCCCTTTTCGCTTTCAACATGCAATCCGTAGGCATCCCCATGGTGAAGACGGATTTTACGGTGTACGTTGAGCATCCCCACGCCTTTGGCGTTCAGCTGCTGCGCGTCCGATCCACCGACCATCTGTTGGAACAGCTCGTTCAGGCGATTCACCGTCTTCTGTTCTATGCCCTCCCCGTTGTCGTATACATTCAACAAAAAGGCGTTGTCCCCTTCAAACCATGTGGCATAGATACGGATTTCCCCGCCATTTTCACTGCACTCTAAGCCATGGAAAATCGCGTTTTCCACAAGTGGTTGCAAAATCATCTTGGCGATCCAGCACGATTTCAACTGCTCCGGAATCTCCATCCGCACTCTGAACTTGTTGTCCATCCTCAGATTCATGATATACAAATACCGCTGAATGATCTCCAATTCGCTGCTGAGCTGTACATACGCGCCACCCTTGATGCTGTAACGATAAAGCGTCGCCATGTTCGTAACCAGCTCCGCAATGACGCGGACATTGTTTTCCAGCGCAATACCGCGGATGCAGGCTAGGGTGTTGTAGAGAAAATGCGGGTTAATCTGACTTTGCAGCAAGGCCAACTGAAGTTGATTCATAGACAACTCCACCCGGAGCATATGCGTCTGCTGCTCGACCTGTTTATGATGCGATTGAAGCAGCTGCTCCAGCAAAACATTAATGGAATGAGCAATGGTGTTGAATTCATTCGGGCAGGCAATGTTCAGCTTTTGTGCCGCAAGCGGGTCATCGCTCAGGCGGAGCAATTCGGCGTTAAGCTCCGTGATGGGTCTTATGAAGTTCCGATGAATAATCAGCGAGAGCAACGCCAACACGCAGAGGGCGATGAGCAAAAACGCGGTGAAAATCAGCGGATAGGGCGAAGAAAACTGTGGGCTGAAATACCGCTGGATCATTGTCCATTCCAGCGACGGATAAGCGTAGGTATTGGTCAGCAGCTTTGTCTGAACGCCAGAGGGCGCGTTTTGCTTTACTTCCAATACCGTCCCCTCCGCCGAATGCAGTTCCATCGACATTCCGTCCATCAAGGCGGCACTCATCACCTCCGCCAGTGCGCTCTTTCGGCAAAAGGCAGCGCACAGACCCAAATATTCCCCCAACGCGGCCTCCTGGTTCTGCGTTGTCGAATACACAGGCAGGGAATAGACATAATATGCCTGATTTTCCCCATATTTACGATCCATCCGGCCACGGAAAATGCCAAACTTGCTGTCCGGCAAATCATGCGCTTCCTGAAGGGCGTTCAAGTAGCGGTATTGATCCTTCAAACCGAATGTATAAATGCCACCCTCTAATGGCAAGATTGCAAATCCATCGATATTATGATTGATGCTCAAAATGGTATAGGCGCTGTTTTTTGCCAGATTATAGGCGTACAGCATGGAGCTGCTCCGACCTGGCAGACGCAGCAGCTCCTGCACCGCCGCGCTGTAAGCATAGTTTTCGGTGCTGAGCTGGATTTCGTTCAATACGCTTTCAACGCCCTGCGCTGCCTGTGAAAGGGAACTTTGCAAATAATAGTTCTGTCTTTCCTCCGTCAACATGAGCGTTCGGTCGAAAAAGAAACTGCTGATGGCCAATATGAGCAGCAGGGAGCAAATCTGCATGGCGAAGAGCTGAATGCGAACCTTCTTCATGTCAGCGCCGTCCTTTCGCACGGTTCTCCGCCCGCCAACGGCTGGGCGACGTGCCCATCGTCTGCGTGAAGATCCGGCTGAAATAGGGCAAATCCGCGTAGCCCGTGCGCACGGCAATCTGCGACAGCGGCAGCTGCGTGCGGAGCATTAGATCACACGCCAGCTTCATGCGTCGGTTACGGACATACTGCGTAAAGTTCTCTCCCGTGATGCTTTTGAAGAGCTCTCCGCAATAGCTGACATTGATGTGATACTGCGCAGCAAGGTCGCCCAGCGCCAGCGGTTCCGTCAGATGTGCGTTTACATATTGCAGTAGTTCGGAAAACTGCACATTGGCGCTTCCGACCGATTCTTTCACACTCTCCCGCTCTATCTCGTGCTGTTGTCTTCCTTTTTCATCCAGATGTGCCCGAATTCGTACCAAAAGCTCCCGCGCCGCCTGTTCCTCCATGGGTTTCAGGCAGTAATCAAACACACCGAGGCGCAGCGCTTCTGCCGCATAATTGAATTCGGCATATCCGCTCAAAATGATAAAGACGGTGTCCGGCAGATCCTTTTTAATGAGATGAATCAAATCCAGCCCCGTCATGGCAGGCATACGAATATCCACAAAAACAACGTCTGGCCGTCCCTGGCGGATTTCCTCCAGTGCCTTGACGGCACTGGTACTTTCTCCGATCACGTCAAAACCCAGCTCTTCAAACGGGCAGGTGTATCTCACATCTTTCAGCGACCAGCGTTCATCATCCACCAGAAACACCTTGTATTCCATCTGTCTCTCCCCTATTTGATGTTATGTTTTTGTTATACCACAAGATTCCTTCATCGTAAATCCCTTTCTTAAAAACGAATCCTTTTCCCATCTACTTGTATTGCAATGCGAAAAACATCCATGAAACTCATCACTTTTTACTTATTACCCGTGAAAAGTACAAATTCATCCAGGTTTTCTCCATTGTCCGTCTTCTTTATTTTTGTTACGATATAGTTAGCACAACGGAGGTGGTCAGATGCGTACCCGCTCAATTTCTGCTGCAAGCGCTCTCCACGCCCGCCCGGGGCAAAAGCGCAAAACACTGCTCAAACGAATCTGGATGAAAAAATGGTGTTATCTCATCATCCTGCCGGGCATGGTTTATTTTCTGCTTTTCAAATATGTTCCCATGTACGGCATACAGCTTGCCTTCAAGGAATTCGACATGGTCGCAGGCATTTCAGCCAGTCCATGGGTGGGATGGTCCAACTTTGAGCTGCTGTTTCGCGACCGCGAATTCTTCCTGGCGCTGAAGAACACGCTGATCATATCCTATATGCAGCTGCTGCTCTTTTTCCCTTTCCCGGTGATCCTGGCCATTCTGCTCAACGAAGTCAAGATTCAGCGTTTCAAAAAGAGTGTGCAGACCATTCTCACCTTCCCTCACTTCCTTTCCTGGGTCATCGTGGCAGGCATCATGATGAACATTCTGGCCAACAACGGTGCGGTCAACAACCTGTTGGCGGCCATGGGAATGGAAAAGTATCAGTTCATGACGGACAAAGGGCTTTTCCGCTACATCCTGATCTTCTCACTAACCTGGAAGGAATCGGGTTGGAGCACCATCCTCTACATCGCAGCCATCACGGGCATCGATCCCGCGCTTTACGAAGCGGCGACCATCGACGGCGCGAACCGCTGGCACCGCATCATCCACATCACCTGGCCAGGAATCCTCCCCGTGGTCATCATCACGCTGATCCTTCGCGTCGGCCACATGATGGACGCCGGTTTTGACCAGATCATGAACATGTATAACTCCACCGTACTCGATGTTGGCGATATTCTGGACACCTACATTTACCGCATCACGTTCCAACGTACACCGAACTTCGGCTTTAGTACTGCGGTCGGCCTGTTCAAGGGATTGACCAACTGCATCCTTTTGCTGAGCGTCAACGTCGTCTGCAAAAAGATCAGCGGCACCGGCATACTGTAAGGAGGCGAGAACATGACGACCAAAGCGCTTTCATCCGCTCATCCCCATCACCGGAGCAAGCTGAACCGATTGAATGCATTCGACTATATTCTCATCGTTTTCCTCACGGTATTTGCTCTGCTGATTCTCTATCCTTTTTATAATTCCGTCTGCGTCTCCCTCGTCTCTCAGGCAGACTACATCAAAACCCGCTTCATGCTCTACCCGAGGAACATCACATTTGAATCCTATTTCGTGATTTTCAAAAACGGTTCGATCTTCGACGGCATGAAGGTCACGCTCATCATCACGCTGGTCGGCGTGCTGTACAACATGCTGCTGACCGTATCGCTTGCCTACGGTTTTTCCAAGGAATTCCCCGGCAAAAAGCTGTTCATGATGATGATCGTCTTTACAATGTATTTCTCCGGCGGACTGATTCCGTTCTATCTGCTGATCAAAGATCTGAAGCTGGTAGACAACATCTTCTCGATGATCCTGCCCTCCGGCGTATCCATCATGTATATGACGGTTATTCGGCAGAACTTTGAATCGCTTCCCGCCGAGTTGGAAGAATCTGCCCGCATCGACGGTGCAAACGACCTGACGATTCTTTTCCGCATTCTGCTGCCGCTCTCGGTGCCGATTCTAGTCACATTCGCGCTCTACTACGGTGTGGAGCGCTGGAACGAGTGGTACAACGGCATGCTGTTTATCCGCAGCTTTGAAAAGCGGCCATTGCAGCTGGTGCTGCGCGGCATCATCCAAACCACTGGCCAGGCCATGGTCACCAATGAACTGGAGCAATACAATATCACGCCCTTCTCTGAGGGTATCAAAATGGCCTGCGTTGTCGTAACGATGACACCGATCATTCTGGTTTATCCCTTCATTCAGAAATACTTCGTCTCCGGCATGACGGTTGGCGCCGTCAAGGGCTAATACAAAAGCAAAAAAGTACTGCGTGTACTGAAAAATAAGGAGGAACACCCATGAAAAAGCGACTTCTGTCCCTCACAGTGGCTTTGCTTCTCGCTCTCACCTGCACAGCTTGCACAGGGAAAGTGCCCGAGGCTACAGCGGCTCTCTCGCAAACGCAGGAAGTGTCTGGCGAGTCCCCCTCTGCCGAAGAAAGCGCCGCTCCCGCAGACGATAACCAGTTTGCGGAACACATCACCTTTACCATGAACACAACCTCCAATCCCCCGACCGAAAACGATGCTCTTTGGAAGTATTACACGGAAAAGTTCAACTTCGACGTCAACTGGATTCCGCTGCAATACTCCGAGCGCTTTGACAAACTGCGTATCTGGATTGCGACGGACGATCTGCCTGACGTGGTCTGGATCGGACTAAACGACGTCATTTACACCGAATACATCACCTGGATGAACACGGGATTGTTTGCGGAAATTCCCTCGCTGGATGCTTATCCCAACATCAAGGCGATGTACGACCAGGAAGCGATGCTGGGCGACGAGCTCTGCACCTTCGATGGTAAGCTGATGTCTCTGCCCGCGATGCGCGACTCCGCTTCCTACGACTTTATGATCGACATGGGCTTCGGCTACCGCGCAGACTGGGCGGAAAAGCTCGGTATGCGCAATGAGGACGATATCTACACCTGGGAGGAATTCTGGGGAATGGTGGAGGCCTGCATCCAGCAGGACCCCGGCGGAAACGGCGTGGGAAGGACCTTTGGCGCGGTCGCGCCCCAATGGTACTTCCCGGACTGCTTCGGAATCTGGCAGACGCAGGACCCGGTCTACGGCACGGAGGAGACCTCCTTTGTTGCCATCGACGGGGAATACGTCTGGGCCCCGGCGACGGAAAACTACCTGATCGGCCTCAAGGCCGCGACCGATCTCTACCAACGCGGCGTCATCTGGCCGGACCTGGTCCTAGACACGAATTTCTCCCTCTATGCGGACCTGTTCAAGTCTGGACAGTGCGTTGCGATCTGTGAAAACATGGGCATTGGGCGCATCAAGGATTACCGCGATGCGCTGGTGGAGGCCTTCCCCGAGCTGGACCGCGAGATGTGCGTACAGATCGCCAAGATCTCCTCACCCCTGGACGAGACCGATTTCTGGCAAAAGGAATCCCCCTGCTATTGGTCCGGCCATTCCATGGCGGCGGGCGTGACGGACGAACAGATGAAGCGCTACCTCGACTTCTGCGATTACCTCTGCTCGGAGGAGGGCACGCGTTTCCGCAAGTACGGATTCGAGGGCACGGACTATACGCTCAATGAGGACAGTAGCATCAACCTGCTCTGGCCAGTCAATGAGAATGGCGATTACGTCGACCCCTACCCTAGTGGCTGCCGTGGATTCATGACCCGCATCATGCTGGACGGCGGGTATTCGGACCTGAACAACCCCAAGTACCGCCAGGAGGACATCGACGAATATGCGTGGTCGCAGGACTGGGACAACGAGCACGCGATCCGGCGCCACCTGGATTATAACCTGTTTTACACCTCCACGCCGAACAAGGACAAGTACGGCCTGTTCACCGAGGAGCTCAAGGCCAAGGCCGTCGAGGTCGTGAGCACCTGCACCGTGGAGAAGATCGACACGGTCTGGGCGGAATGGCTGCAGGAGATGGAGCCCAAGGTACATCCTGTCCTAGACGACCTGAACAACCCGGAGTACATGCCTTATATCTCCGGTCCCTATGACGAGATGATCGAGTACGTGAGCAATCGCTAAACCAAAGGGCGCCCTACCCCGCTACGGGGCAGGGCGTGCACGAATCAAGGAGGAGCCGCATCATGAAAGGATTGTTCTTTCCGGATACAATGCAAATAGAATTTCGCAGCATTCCCAACCCCGTTCCCGCGGCCGGGGAGGTCGTCGTAGACGTAAAGGCCGCGAGCCTGTGCGGATCGGATCTGCACAACCTGCATTCTGCGCATCCCAACGGAAACGTTGTCATGGGGCACGAAGGCGCGGGCATCGTCTCCGCCGTCGGTCTCGGCGTGACCGGCGTGCAGGTCGGCGATCGAGTCGCGCTCTACCACGTCATCGGTTGCGGCAGGTGCAGGAACTGCATGTCCGGCTATATGCAATTCTGCACGGAGGATCGGCGCGCGCTGGCTGGCGCGGTGCACGGCGTATTTGCTGACAAGGTCCTCGTGCGCGAGGCAAACTGCCTGCCCCTTCCCCCGGAGTTTTCCTTTGCCGTGGGCGCCTTCATTGGCTGCTTTGCCGGCACCTCCTATTCCGCGCTGAAAAAGCTGAAGCCCAACGGAGAGAACACCGTTGCGGTCTTCGGCCTAGGCCCTGTGGGATTGGCCGGGGTGGCCTATGCGCACGCCCTGGGTGCGACGGTGATCGGAATCGACAGCATCGAAGAACGGTTGGCACTGGGCAAGAAGATGGGGTGCGACGCAGTCGTGGACTTCTGCAAGGAGGACGTTGTCGAGCAGCTCAAAGCGCTCACGGGCGGAGCGGGGCCGGATCGGATCTACGAGTCCTCCGGATCCATGATCGCTCAGAGACAGGCGCTGGAGGCTGCGGCCGTGCACGGCCAGATCTGCATGGTGGGCTTCAACGGCCCAATGTCCCAGAAGGCGGACTCCGCGCCCAGTCTCTACACCGCGATCAGCAGGGAGCTCACGCTCTTTGGCTCCTCCATCATGCCGCGCCAGGATCATTTCGCGATCCTCGATTTGCTCCAGAAGAAGCACATAGATCTGGAGGCCATGATCACGCATCGCTTCCCCTTTGCGCAGATACAGGAGGCGGTCCGGCTCTTCGACACGGGAAAGACAGGCAAGATCGTCATCGACTTCTAGCCACACACCCGGCGCGCTTCCCCTAGAGAGGAAGGACGCTCCCCGGTTCCCTGCGACCGGCACAATGATGCCGGCCGCCCTTTTTGTCTACAAAGAAAACCCCCCGCTTAGAGCGGGGGGGTCAGGAAAGCTTAAAGCTATGAGGGAAAAGGAAATCCTCCTATGATAGAATGGATA
>ENA-OUQH01001640-OUQH01001640.1-human-gut-metagenome-genome-assembly--contig:-NODE-1640-length-14705-cov-4.308396_pt1 | contig 14705 bp, 12 predicted proteins | sample MGYA00237948_ERZ548828 | MGnify/ENA primary metagenome ERZ548828 (study PRJEB26490, sample SAMN05194711) | human gut metagenome | biome: terrestrial biome; feature: human-associated habitat; material...
CGGCGGCTAGCGCGGCGCGCGTGCACCTGAGCGAGCACGCGAAAACAGGGCCGATGGAGCCGCCGATGTTCTGCATGCTGCTTCGGAAATACCTCTGCGGCGGCCGTGTGCTGGCGGTGCGCCGCATCGCGACGCGCGGCCTGTGCGATTGCCACGACCACTGCGGGGATAGCGATAGCCCTCGAAGCGGATGTGGAAGCTGCCATGGTTGTTCCGGCTGTGGAGCAGTTGAGTGCATGGTAGCCGACATGGGCAAGGCGCTCAGATAGCGCGTTTACTTACGAGCCAACGGGAAGGCCGGGTGCGAAAGTGCCCGGCCTTCCTGCGTTTGGGGAGGGCTTTCATGCGAGTGATCTTCTGGCGAGGCCGCTTGCGGCGCGCGAGAGGGACTCTGCGGGACTTGCTGTTTGGGCGGCTTTTCGCGAAAGCCCCCTGTACGGTGTATGGATGTGCGCCTTCCTGTGCCTGCTTTCGGGCCGAACCGGTCGTTTTCGCGTCTGTCTTCGGGCGGGCTGCAATTTCGTGCTTCTTGCTTTTCACTTGCTCGTCACTTGCTTTTCTTTATAATGAAAACCTAAGGAAGCAAGGAGCTCGCCGTGAAAGATATGAAACTGCTCATTCAAGAGCTAAGCGCATATCCCGAAGAAACCGAATACCTCGAATTCAAAGAGAACTTCGTCGAGTTCGAGAAAGAGGGGAAGGACATTTGCGCTCTGGCCAATTCGGCGACGTTACATGATGTCCGATTCGCCTACAAGGTATGGGGAGTTACCGATAAGTTGCACGAGGTTGTGGGCACGTCCTTTTATCCGCGTAGGCAAAAGCACGGCAACCAAGACCTGGAGATTTGGCTTCGGAGCATGTTGAGCAGCAACGTGCATTTCGAATTCGAGGAAGGGGAGGCGTTCGGGAAGCACGTCGTTGTCGCGAAGATAATGCCCGCTGTGCACCAGATTGCTCGATTCAAAAACGAAGCCTACATTCGAACGGGGAGCAGTACCCAGAAGCTCGTCCCGGGCTCTCGTCGAGAATCGGAGCTATGGGCGAAGGTTGGGCGGGCGGCGTTTGAGACGCAAGTGGCGCTCGATCGCTTGACGCTTGACGAGGTTGTATCGCTTCTTGATATTCCCCTTTATTACGAGAAACTTGACGAGCCGATGCCCGCTCAGACGGAATCTGCGCTACATGCTCTCGAGGTCGATCGTTTCGTTGCGAAAGACGTGGATGGTTCCTATGCGATTACGAACTTAGGTGCCTTAACCATCGCGCGCGATATGTCGGCGTTTCCCCCCGTTGCTAGGAAGGCGCTGCGGGTGATCCGATACGATGGTTCCTCTCGAATTCTCATGCAAAAAGAAGAGACGCTTTCATCTGGCTATGCCCAGTCGTTCGAAGATGCTTTTCGTTATCTTATGGCGCTTCTGCCTTCTGAAGAGCGCATTGAAGGTGCGGTAAGAAGAACGGAAGGGGAGTATCCTCAAATTGCCTTACGCGAGCTTATGGGGAACTCGCTGATCCATCAGGACTTCCAGGTTGGCGGCGCGGGACCCATGGTCGAGGTTTTCGACGGGCGTATTGAATTCACCAACCCAGGTCAGCCTTTGGTTGACGTATCTCGAATCGTGAATGACCCGCCGTGCTCGCGCAATGAGCATCTTGCGGGCATTATGCGGCGTATGGGCATATGCGAGGAGGCGGGGACGGGTTGGGATAAAATCATCTATTCGTGCGAGCTGCTCCATCTTCCTGCTCCGCGCATTGAGCTGTACGGCGACAGCACGAGGGTGGTGCTTTATGGCCGGCGTCCCTTTAAAGATTTAACTATCGAGGAAAAGCGGGACGCATGCTATTGGCATGTGTGCGTGCGCTATGCGGCGCGTGATTATGCGAGTAATCAGTCTCTTCGCGAGCGCTTCGGATTGAAAGACTCCAACTCGGCGCAGATTTCCCGGTTGCTTAAAACATGCGTTGAACAAGGGCTGATTAAGCCTGTCGATCCGTCAACGTCGCCAAGGTATATGCGATACATTCCTCAATGGGCCTAGACGACAACATGTGTCTTCCCTGCATGTTTTTCACTTGCTCGTCACTTGCTTTTCTGGCCGCAGGGAAGGCTTATCGCGGGGCCGATTCCGCCTCAGCGGCGCGATAACCTGCGGGTTCGTGAAAAGTTAGCCAAAACTTTTCACTTGCCTGTCATTTGCTTTTTACTTGCTCTTCTTACATAGCTCTCGATAGGGGCTCGTTGGTCTTGCAAGACTCTTTCTTCCTGCGAGCATCTTCCTGATGATGCCGCTCGCGGTGATGGCGGATTTTCCTACCAACTTGCAAGATATTTGTGGAGGAATTGTAAACCATGGCTAACCCCGTTGACGCGCCAGCAAGGTTAACCTAAGATAACAAATGTCAGCAGCGAGGGTTCGAATCCCCCCCCTCTCTCAAGAAAACGAACCCGCTGACCAGCACACTTCTTAATGCTGACCCGGTGGTGGAGGCTCCTCTCGTCTGGCCATCCATCACAAGCCGGTGAGGGCCTACCCCCCCTCGCCCTCACCGGCCTCCTCTCCTCGAAAAGAAAAGCGCCTTCGGGCGTTTTTTTGTTGCCCTACGTACAGCGGTTCCGCCTATCGTCTCGCACAACACAAGCCGAGTTCCCGCAAAAAAACAGCGCCCGACCGCTTTGAAGCCCTTGCGGGTATCGAAACGATCGGGCGCTGTTTCCAGAACGTAGCAGCGGGTCGCGCGGGTTCTGCGCTAGGCGAGGCGCTTGCCGAGCTCGGCCGCGGCCGCGGCCTTGTCGAAGTTGCCGCCAGTCGCCTTCGTGAGCGCTCCCATCACCTTCCCCATCTCCTTCTTCGAGGTGGCGCCGGTCTCGGTGAGCGTCTTCTCGATGAGCGCGATAAGCTCGTCGCCCGAAACCTGCTTGGGAAGATACGACTCGAGAAACTCCACCTGCGCGGCGAGAAGGTCGGTGCGCTCCTGGTTGTTCCCCGCCTTGATGGAACCCTCGAGCGTCTCCTTCGTCTGCTTGATCACGCGCTTGAGCATGGCGTCGACGTCGGCGTCCGTGATCTCGCGGCGCTCGTTCACCTCGATGTTCTTCACTTCGCCGTGCACCTGGCGCAGGATGGACACGCGCGGTTTGTCGTGCGCCTTCAGCGCGGCCTTCACTTCGTCTTGCAGCTCCTGGTATTTCATGATTCCCTCTTTTCTGCTGCGCAATCGATTCAGCCTTTCCATCGTACACAATTTGGTTGGCCCATGCGGCTTTCTGCAAAAAGGCGACAAATGCCATCGATGCCGTGAGCAGGTTCGATGGCAACATCACCCCTTGGCGGCGCAGCGCTTTCCCCTTCGCTTTACGAAAAGTTTGCCGACACTTGTTATCATGGGGAAAGCGCTCGCATCGCGGGCGCGCTCGAGAAAGGCTTTTCTTATGAACGGAACCCCCCAAAGCAAGCTCGATCCTCGGGTGAAGAACGTGTGGCGGGTAAACGACGTCATCTGGATCGTGCTCGGCTACCTCTGCTGCGCTGCCCCCTTCGCCATTTGCGCCGCCATCGAACCGGCGCCTTGGGCGTTTGCCCTCATCGCCGTGCTCTCGGCCATTGCTGCGGTGCTGCTCGTGGTGTTCCTCGTTGTGCTGCCACCCATTCGCTATGTTCGCTGGCGCTATGAGCTTCACGATGACTACCTCGACATCGTGAAGGGGATCATCTGGCACAAACGCTACATCATCCCCTTCATCCGCGTCCAGAATACCGACACGCGCCAGGGGCCTATTCTGCGCGCCTTCGGGCTCTCGAGCGTCACCGTCGCCACGGCCGCTGGCGAGCACGTGATCCCCGGGCTTGCGAACGACGTCGCCGACCAGGTGCGTGACCGCGCGGCCGAGCTTGCCCGCATCGCGCGCGAGGACATGTGATGGACGGGGCCCAAAACCGCGAGAGGCGCGGGATGCGCGAGAATCGCGAGAGGCACGCGGTCCATTCCAGCTACATCTGGCTTGGCGGTCTTCAGGGTGCCGCTGCGGTGTTCGCGGCGCTTCTCGTCGGCGCGCTTCCCCAGATCATCCCCGAGTTTTTCAACCCCGACAGCCTCGGGCAGTTCGTGAACGGCGGGCTTGCGGCTATTATCATCGCCCTGCTTTTCCTTGGCGCGGTGGTCGTTTCGCTCGTCGCGAGCCTCATCTACCGTCTCGTGTCCTACAAACACATTTGGTACGAGTTCGGCGACGAGGAATTCAGCTTCTATTCGGGCATCTTCAACAAAAAGCGCGTGCATGTGCCCTACCGGCGCATCCAGTCGGTCGACCAGACAGCCTCGCTTCTCCAGCGCGTGTTCGGCGTGTGCACGGTGCAGATCGACACGGCGGGCGGCGCGTCGAACAAGGCTGTGTCGGTGCCGTTTTTGCGCAAAGCCGACGCGGAGGCGCTGCGGGCCGACCTGTTCGCTCGCAAGTCGGCGGCCATCGGGGCGGCCTTTCGGGAAGCTGACGCCCCGAGCAGCTTCGGCAACGTGCTCGATGCGCCTGCTGAGGTGTGGGACGACGTGCGCGGCGTATTCGCCGGGAGCGAGGTCGACACGGGGCGCATTTCTTTTCAGTACGGTATAACCAACAGCGAGCTCATCCTCACCGGGCTTTCGAACAACACGACGCTGGTTTTCGTCGTCGTCGGCATCATCGGTGTGTTCTCGCAGGTCGCCGACTTCGTCTCGCAAATGGCGGGCGAGGCGGGTGGAGCCGTCGCAGAAGTGCTCGCCGACGCGGGCCTCGCGCTTTTCGGCAACAGTCTCATCGCCCTTATCGTTGTCGGGCTCATCGCGTTGTCCCTGTTCGTGTGGGTGATGTCGGCGCTCGGTACCTGCATCTCCTTCGGAGGCTTCAAGGCGCGCCGTCGCGGCGACCGCATCGAGGTCGAGCGCGGCCTTCTCCAACACAGGTTCCACGGCGTGTCGATCGATCGCGTGCAGTCGGTTGTCGTGAAGCAGACTTTCGTCAGGCGCATCTTCGGCTTCTGCGAGCTGTCGCTCGGGAAGGTGGATGCGTCGAATGGGTCGGGTGGCATGGAGGACTCCCTTTCCGAAGGCGCGCTCATCGTGCATCCCTTCGTGAAGGTCGACCGCGTGCCCGAGATCGTCGCGGGTCTCGTTCCCGAGTTCGCCGACATGCCGACCGAGCGTCGCCGTGTTCCTAAGGTGGCTCTTCGCCGTGCGCTGGTCAGACGCACGATCGTCCAGGGATGGGGGCTTTGGTGCGCCGTGGCGCTTGCGCTTCTCCACGTGGGCGTGATGTTCGGCGTGAGCGCTTATGGCGACGGCTTCATGCCGGCGGGGGAACTCTTCTGGTTCGACCGGATCGCGCTTGTGGGCTACATCGCGTGCGCGGTTGCTGAGGTGCTCGCCGCCGTGGGTGCGGTTCTCTGGGCTCGCTCGTCGTGGTTTTCGTTCAACAGGCGCTTTATGCAGGTGGAAAACGGCGGCCTCGGCACAGTCTCGGTTTGCTTGCCTCGCGAGAAGATCCAGTTCGGCTTCTCGAAGTCGAACCCCCTCCAGCGCCGTGCGAAGGTGGCGACCATCACCGCGCGGACAGCTGCGGGTTTGCAAGGCACCTCGACCAGGCTGATCGACGCATGTGAAGAAGATGCCGCCGCATGGCTGGCGTGGCTTGTCCCTGGGGGAAATGTGATAGAGTGATACGCATGGACACACATGCGACATCCGATTCGAAAGGCGGCCGAAGTTCGGCGTCTGACCCTTCGGCGCCTGGGCCTGCCGCCCGCAAAGACGCCCCTCTGCCCGCTGCGTCGTCTTCGCGTGCGCAAGAGCATCCTCCCACGCCTCGGGCGTGGACTCCTTCTCAGTTCAAGCCGCGCACCCTCTCTGAGGCGCGCGAACATAGAAACGAGCCCGCCAACACGTCTGCGAACGCCGATCGCGCACGCCGCAACGTTCGTGAGTACACGCTCGGCGAGGAGATTGCCAACTCCGTGACGCACGGCATCGGCGCGCTTCTTTCCATTGCGGCGATTCCCATTCTCGTGGTGATCGCGGTGCGCGCTGGCGGCGGCGTGAAGCTGGCGGCTGCGCTCGTCTACACCATCACCATGCTGGTGGAATACCTCATGTCGACGCTGTACCACGCTATCGCGGTGGATCGCGCCAAGCGTGTGTTCAAGGTGCTCGACCACAGCGGGATCTACCTGTTCATCGCGGGAACGTATACGCCATTTTGCCTGGTCACGCTTGGAAGTGACGGGGGGATCTACCTGGCTGCGTTCGTGTGGATCGTAGCGCTTGCGGGCATTGCCTGCGAGGCGTTCTGGGTATTCCGCCCGCGCTGGATTTCGGCGGTGCTCTACCTTCTTTTAGGGTGGTGCGTCGTTGCGTATCTGCCGGCTCTTGTGGCGAACCTTCCCATGGAGGGTCTTGCGCTCCTGGTCGCGGGCGGTCTGGTCTATACGGTCGGCTGCATATTCTACGTGTTGAAGAAGATTCCCTACATGCATTCGGTGTTCCACGTGATGGTCGTTGCGGCGAGCGTGCTGCAGTTTCTGGCCGTGGCGCTGTATGTGATGTAGCGGCGAGGTGAGCGTCCGCACCGTCACGGGCGCATCGGATGGATTTTCGGGGATGACGTCCCTTGAGAGTACGAGGAGTGGATGATTACGATGAGCGACGAGGAGCAGAAGGGCCTGACCGGCTTCTTCTCACGTTTCGGGTCGGCGAAGAAGCAGACGGTCTCCGAGGAGGAAATCAAAGACATCGTCGCCGACAACGATGAGCTCGCCGACGACGAGAAGCGCATGATCCACGACATCATCGACCTGGGTGACATGTCGGTGCATGAAATCATGCAGCCGCGCGTCGACATGATCATGGTCGAGGACACCGAGACGGTGCGCACGGCGGTCGAGCGCATGCACGGCACGGGCTACTCGCGCCTTCCCATCTTTCATGAGGACGCTGACCACATCATCGGCATCGTGCATTACAAGAACCTTGTCGGGCCGCTCATCGACGGCCGCGAGGACGACCTTGCCGCGAAGTACGCTTTCGAGCCTTTGTTCGTCCCCGAGACCAAGGACATCTTTCCGCTGCTCAAGGAAATGCAAACGAATCGGCAACAGATGGCCATCGTGGTGGACGAATACGGTGGGACCGATGGTTTAATTACCGTTGAGGACATCATCGAGGAAATCGTAGGCGAAATCGTCGACGAGTACGACATGGAGGGAAAGGAAATCACCAAGCTCTCCGACGGCGTATGGCGCGTCGATGGGCGCTTCTCGGTCGAGGACGCGGCGGCGCTCGGCTGGCCGGTCTCCGAGTCGGAGGACTACGAGACCATCGCCGGCTGGCTGATCGACACGCTCGATTTCGTGCCGGAGATGGGCGATGAGTTCACGGTGGGCGGTTATTCGTTCAAAATCGAGCGTATGCGCCGCTCGCGCATTTCCACCATTCGCGTGGAACGTTTGGCCGGTGGGGCCGACGTCGCCGAAGAGGGGGAAGGCCAGCAGGAAAAGACGCACTAGAGCGAAAGGGACGGCACCGTGGTCGGAAGGAAGCTCACGCGAGATGCGAACGCGCGGCTCGGAGGCGTGTGCGCGGGCGTTGCACGCTACTTCGGCATCGACCCGATCGTCGCGCGCATCCTCGTTGTCGCGGGCGCGCTGCTCACGGGCGGCCTTCTCGTCGTTGCCTATGTGGCGCTCATCTTCGTCTTGCCGAAATCGTCAGTTTCCGGGGACGTGTTCGACGTCCGTCCGGAGTCGGCGTCCTCCGAGAAATACGGGCCCATCGATTGCAGCGCGCCGTCCTCCGAAAGCGAGCGGCAAACCTATGTGGGGGTCGGCCATTTGCCCCCGAAACCGCCGCGCTCGTTCCGCTGAGTGTAAAGTTCGTTCTTGTTCAATCCAAAATTAAGAATAACAACTATCAGGTACGATAAAAATTTCGCTGCTTAATATCGAACAAACCGTGGAGCGTTCTCCACAAGATTTTGCGTTGAAACCCCCGCATAAGGTAAAATTATGCCTTGCAAACAACAGCATAAGCTCTTCTCTTGGCAGCAATCCCACCCACAATTCAATACGCTGTCACCGCTTCGGCGGTTAGGTCTCGTGCTGTTCGAGAAAGGTTGACACTGCGTGGTAACACGTCGAAATAATATGAAGAAGACGGGCTTGGTCGCGAAAATTGCCGCGATCGGGTGCGCCTCCGTCGTGGCGGTCGGCTGTTTCGGCTATGGCCTTGCCGCGGCAGGCGGTTCGTCGTCTCCGTTCGGCGGCACTGCCTCTTCGGCGCCGGCTGCCGAGGTACTTGTCTCCAACGTGTCCGACACATCGGTCGGCAGCGTCTTGTCGCAGCCCGCATCGCGCGACATCACCCAAGGCGTTCAGGCTGTCGAGGCCGAGAAGGAAGCCGAGCGCATCGCCGCCGAGCAAGCCGCCCTCGCCGAGGAGCAGGCTCGCATCCAGGCTGCTGAGCAGGCGCTCGCCAAGGCGCGCACCACTGATGCCTCTTCTGCGATGTCTCAGCTCGCCGAAGTGGATTGGAGCTGCGGCAAGGACGCCTTCATCTCCGAGTGGGCGAATCGCATCAACAACTATCTCGCGGGCTCCCCGCTTGCCGGCCAAGGGGAGACTTTCGCTACCGCCGCATGGGAAAACGGCGTCGATCCTCGCTGGTCGCCGGCTATTTCCAATACCGAGTCCACCAAGGGAGCAAACTGCTTCCTGCCGCACAACGCGTGGGGCTGGGGCTCTACCGGTTGGAGCTCGTGGGAAGAAGCCATCAACGCCCATGTCGCAGGCCTTGCGAAGGGGTATGGCTACACCATCAGCTACTCGAACGCCCAGAAGTACTGTCCGCCGAACTACGACAACTGGTTCCGCGACACGCTTCGGGAAATGTCGAAAATCTAACGTAAGGTTGAAGGCCGGGCGCGAGTCCGGCCTTTTCTTTTCCGCATGCGCTATGCTAAGCACTTAAACGGCGTCGCGGCGAAAGGCGATTTATGAGCAATGTCATCGTGGTAGGGTGCGGGCGCGTGGGCTCGCAGCTCGCCAACATGCTTTCCGACAACGGGAGCAACGTCTGTGTGATCGACAGGAGTGCCGACGCGTTCGCGAACCTCGGCCGCAACTTCAACGGCTCCACGCTGCAGGGTGTCGGCTTCGACGAGGACACCCTCGTGAAGGCGGGTGTGGACGACTGCGATGTCGTTGCGGCCGTCACGCAGCTCGACAACACGAATCTCATGGTTGCGGAGGTCGCAAGCCGCCTGTTCGGCGTTCCCCACGTGATCGCGCGCCTGTACAACCCCGACCACGAGCGAGCCTACATGCAGCTCGGCATCGACTACGTGTGCGGCACATCGCTCGTCGCCGAGGATGTGTTCTCGAAGGTGGTATCGGGCCACGGCGCGCATATCGACACCTTCGGGGAATTCGAGGTGCTGCGATTCTCCCTCGACCTGAGCTCTCGCGAGGGGAAGCGCACGATCCGAGTGGGCGAGCTCGAGCGCGATCATGACATCCGCATCATCGCCTTCGAGCGCGGTGATGGGTCGGCGAGTTCCATTCCCAACAAGGAAAGCGTTCTCTACCAGGGGGATTCGGTGCTCGCGTGCGTGCGCCACGAGCTTATTCCCATGTTCAGCAAATACATCCAGGAGTAGGGGCTCATCTGTCCGCATCGCGCACCGAGCCTTACGGACGTAGCGCCCCCTCCGTGAAAGGGCATTCATGTATGTAGTGATCAACGGCGGCGGAAAGATCGGCGCCTATCTTGCGAACGTGCTTCTGAAGAGCGGCAACGAGGTCGCTGTCATCGAGCAGAACCGACGCACCGCCGACCGTTTGTCGGTGGAGCTCACGGGTCGCTACCTCATCATCCACGGCGACGGCTGCGACTCGAAGTTCCAAGAGGACGCAGGTATCCGCCACGCCGACGTGTTCGTCGCCACGACCGGCCAGGACGACAGCAACCTTGTGTCGTGCGAAATCGCACAGCGTGTGTTCAGCGTGCCCCGATGCATTGCGCGCGTGAACAGCCCGAAGAACATGCGCATCTTCCATGAGGTCGGCATCGAGAGCGTCTCTTCCACCACGCTCATCGCGAACATGATCGAAGAGGAAGCGCTTATGGGATCGGTGAGCGTCGTGTCCTCGCTCACGCACGGCAACGTTGCGCTTTCCGAGGTCACGGTGCCGCGCATGCGCTACCATTCGAACGCTGACGGCGTGTTCGCGCGCGACATCCCCATGCCCGACGGTAGCCTGATCGTCGCCGTCGACACCGCCGACGACGTCGAGGTGGTGCGCCATGACACCGTGTTGCATCCCGGGGACAAGGCGGTCGTCGTCGCCGACACCGAAGCGCTCGACCGCGTGCGCGCTTTGTTCAAGGGGCTTTAGCCAGTGCGCGCGGGCGTATAGTATGCTAGCGACAAGCAAAACGGGAACGATCGACACAGGAAAGGCAAGCAAGCGCAATGATCAACCGCTACACGCGTCCTGAGATGGGCGCAATCTGGGAGCTTCAAAACAAGTTCTCCATCTGGAAGGAAATCGAGATCCTGGCGTGCGAGGCGCAGGCTGAGCTGGGGAAAGCCGGCATCACGAAAGAAGAGGCGAAGTGGATTCGCGACCATGCCGACTTCACCGTCGAGCGCATCGACGAGATCGAGAAGGTCACCAACCACGACGTCATCGCCTTCACCACCAACATGGCCGAGTACATCGATGCCGACGTGCCGGAGGGCGAGGAGAAGCCCTCGCGCTGGGTGCACTACGGCATGACCAGCAGCGACTTGGGAGACACGGCGCTTTCCTACCAGATCACCCAGGCGATCGACATCATCTTGGCAGACGTGAAGCAGCTTGGCGAGACGTGCAAGCGCCGCGCCTTCGAGTTCCAGAACACGCTGTGCGTGGGCCGCACTCACGGCATCCATGCCGAGCCGATGACCTTCGGCATGAAGTTCGGCAGCTGGGCATGGGCTCTGAAGCGCGCTCAGACGCGTCTCGAGCAGGCACGCGAGGTTGCCGCGACGGGCGCCATCTCGGGCGCGGTGGGCACGTATTCCTCCATCGACCCGTTCGTCGAGCAGTACGTATGCGAGAAGCTGGGCCTTACGCCTGACCCGCTTTCGACCCAGGTGCTCGCGCGCGACCGCCATGCGCAGGTGATGTGCGCGCTCGCGTGCGCCGCAGCGACGCTCGAGTCGATCGCCATGCAGGTGCGCCTGCTCCAGCAGTCCGACGTGATCGAGGCGGAGGAGCCGTTCAAGAAAGGCCAGAAGGGTTCATCGGCCATGCCCCACAAGCGCAACCCCATCACCGCCGAGCGCGTTTGCGGCCTCGCCCGCGTGGTGAAGGCGAACGCCCAGGTGGCGCTTGACAATGTAGCGCTTTGGTACGAGCGCGATATTTCCCACTCCGGCACCGAGCGCGTCGCACTTGCCGACTCCTTCACGGCGCTCGATTACATGTTCGGCAAGATGCAGTGGATTTTGGACGGCCTGCAGACGTACCCTGACAAGATGGAGCACAACCTGTGGCGCACTCGCGGGCTTATCTTCTCCTCGAAGGTGCTGCTCGCGCTCGTGCAGACGGGCATCACGCGCGAAGAGGCATATGTCATCGTGCAGCGCAACGCCATGAAGGTGTGGGAGGATATCCAGAACGCCGTCGAGGGACCGACGTATCGCGAGCGCCTGGAGGCCGACCCCGAGGCGAGGCTCACGAAGGAAACGCTCGACGAGATCTTCGATCCGTGGGATTTTCTCACGCGCAAAGACGAGGTCTTCAAACGTCTCGAGAGCCTGGAGTTCTAGCCGCTTCGACTTGAGGGCCCGTGCTTGGTTTGAGCTCAGGTTTTGGTTCGAGCCTGAATCGAGGGTCGGGTCTAGGCTCCTCGTTTGAGTTTGGGATTCTGACAGCTTGAGTCTCGGATCGGGAATCGTCTTGCGGCGGGTTGTTTTTGTTGCCTGCTTTTTCGAGGCCCTGAAATCCTTTTGGGTTTCAGGGCCTTTTCTTGCGTTTAATGCCTGCGATATGATGTGTTCTAGCTGATAACCACCGCGCCGGCAATCTCGATTGCGTGCGTCTCTTTGAGGATCTCCTTGTTGCCGGCGACGGCCGCGGACCCGTCTCGCCTGATGAAGAGGGCGGCGGCGTCGGTCTGCTCATGGATAAACGCCGCAGCACGATCGCACCCCATGATAATAAGTGCCGTGGACAGGCCGTCTCCCTCTGTCGACGTGCGCGAAAGAACCGTTGCGCTTGCGAGGTCGCTTTCACAGGGGCGTCCCGTTTTCGGGTCAAGGATGTGGTGGTGGACCGCCCCGGTTGCCTTATCGAGAAAGCAGCGCTCGTAGATTCCGCTCGTCACTACGGACAGATTGGAACAGGTAAGAACGCATGTGGGCTTCTCAGGTCTTCTCCCCAAATCGTGAAGCGCGCGCTTGTCGATCCCGTGCGGCGATCGCGCGATGGCCTCGTTCTCGATTCGCTTTCTCTCCTGGTCGCGATGGAAGTCGGGCGACCTCACCCCGATGTTCCACGGCCTGCCGTGAGGGGATTGCCCCATGACTACAACGTTTCCGCCAAGGCTTATGAACGCGTCGCGCACGCCCTGGGCAACCAACAAATCGCGCACGCGATCGGCGATGTAGCCCTTCGCGATGCCCCCGAGCGTTATCTCGGTCTCGGGGTCGGTGACGACGACGGTGTCCTCGGTCGCATCAACTCGCTGCCATCCCACATGGCGAAGCGCTCGGGCGACGTCGCCCTCCGAAGGGGCGTGCGCCGCGTGAAAGTTCCAAAGGCGGGCGAGCGGCGCGAGCGTGATGTCGAAAAGGCCGCTCGACTTCGAGCAGTATCGAAGCGCCTCGCGAATGAGCGCTGCCGTTTCGGGATCGACCTTCGTGCGCCTGCCCTCTGCGTGGTTCACGGCCCAGATATCGCTTCCGGGCAACGTGTGGCTGAGGAGTCGTTCGTATCGCGCACAGAGAGAAACGATCTGATCGAGATCGTGTTCGGCTGCGCGCGCTTTCACGAAGCACTCGGTATCGAATGCGTGGAACCATCGTTCGCGCCACTGGGTTTCCTCGGGGTGGGGTGCGTCTGCCGAAGAGGGTTGGATCGCCCACACCGTGGAAGGGGAGGGCTCGCACACCGAGGAAGGGCGGGGTGCGCGGTGTCTTTCGCTCGAGTCGGTATTCGAACTGCTTGCGTAATCGTTCACAGGTGTTCCTTGCAATCAGGCGTGAAATATATCAAAAAAAGTTATACATGGCTTACCTACATAAGTCAACTATGGTAAACTCAAGCGTCGACACGGGGTGAAAAAAGTGATTGTCCCGAAATGAGCCCACAGAAAGGCTGGGAAACATATGGAGAAACAAAAGGCGCAGACGATTAAGCCGTGGGAAGCCGCGGCGCGAGCTGGTGTCGCGACGGTGCTCGCGGCAGGTATGGCAGGCACGCCCGTGGTGGCGCTCGCCGACGGGGAAGCGCAAGACGATGGCGGAATTCAGCCGCTGAGCACAAACGACGGATATTACTACATCGACGACAGCTCTTACGGGCTGTCGTATTATCTCGGTCAGGCCGCGTCGAACGGGTACACAAAAGTCCACGTCGGAACCAGCTTTTCGGATTCGGGGACGGTTACCATCCCCTCGTCGCTCACTGAAATCGCCGGCTATTCCGAGGGTTTTTTCAGCCAGGGGCCGAAGGTTGTCAGCATCGGGTATGCGGGCGCGCTCTCCTTCGTCATCCCCTCAGGCAGCGACGTTTCGATTGACCGCGTGAACTTCTACGCGAAATCCGATGATGGCGGCGCGACGGTTACCGTCGATGCGGGCGCGAAGGTGAAGTTCTCCAACTGCGCGTTCTCCAAAACACCCGTGGTGAACGGCGAGGCAATCTTCGAGGACTGCACGTTCGCAACCGGTAAGATCGAGAACAACGGCACGGCAACCTACACTGGGTCGACCCAAGAGCCCGAAAACATCAGCAAGCCTGCCGACACGTATCAGTCGCTTTCGCTCGCTTTCGCGGGCGGCAAGGCGTTCTCCCCTGCAGTCGAGGGAAGCTCGGTCGACCAGAAGCTCGCGTTTAGCGTGGCGGGAACGAAGGCGGCGGACGCAAAGTTCTCGGCCGCCGTTGTCGACGCCGAGGGCAAAGACGACCTTGCGGTGGCGCTCGAGGGCGTCGACCGCCTGCAGACGTTCATCGGCGAGATGGGGCTTCCCACGAGCTTCGCCGAGATGGGCTCCGACGCGTCCGAAGAGACACTGCACAAGGTTGCGGGCACCTGCGTGCTCACCGTCGGCTGCGCCAAGAAACTGGAGCGCAGCGAGGTGCTCCAGATCCTGACCGAGTGCCTCTAGATCGGCGGTGGGTCCCGATCCGCCCGCACCGAAGGAAACGGGAAGGCTCCTCATTTTTCTCGAGGAGCCTTCTGAGTTTTTGCCTGATTGTGAAACCGTGTGGCTTGCAGGTGCGGCGGTTCCGAAACGTCCCCATTGGTCGCCATCGGAACCGTACGAAACCGTATGAAACCGTATGAAAAACAAGAACAAATGTGCTATTACTATTCCAACTCAATAGGTAGAAACTATCTCCAGTTCGTTCCAGTTTGCCTTAGTTTGTCTCACTTGCATCCAGTCTCAATAATTGCCGCAAATC
>ENA-OUQH01001641-OUQH01001641.1-human-gut-metagenome-genome-assembly--contig:-NODE-1641-length-14701-cov-3.458828_pt1 | contig 14701 bp, 10 predicted proteins | sample MGYA00237948_ERZ548828 | MGnify/ENA primary metagenome ERZ548828 (study PRJEB26490, sample SAMN05194711) | human gut metagenome | biome: terrestrial biome; feature: human-associated habitat; material...
TCTCCAGCACGTCCTTCAGCTCGTCGCCGCTGACGACCAGCGGATCGTCGCTTTTGGTCTCCTGCCAGGCGTCGATCCGGTCCTTGAGTTCCTGCCGGACCTGCTGCACGACGGCCAGCGAGCATTCCTCATCCAGCGCATTGCGCAGCACGCCGCCGAAGGTGTCGCGCTGCTCGTCCGCCGGCATCGGCGGCTGGACGTGGAACAGCGCGTCGATGAGCGGCTGATTGTCCGCGCCGGAGGAGTGGGTATAGAACAGGCAGTTGTAAAGATTGGTCCGCCGTCCGTCGAAGGCAGGGAAGAGGAAGCCCATCTCCGGCATCCCGGCCGCCCAGCCGGCGGAGCGGTTATGGAAGGTCTTCTCCTCCGCGATATAGCTCAGCAGCTCCTTGCCGGGCTTCACGGGGCAGATGGCGCAGACAAAGTAGGAATAGACATGGTCGCTGTCGTCCAGCATCGCGCCGTCCTTTGCCTTGAACGGCACGTCGTATTTCTCGTGCGCGAGCAGGATCAGATAATTCTCCTCAAAATGCACCGCGCCGATGATCGTCTGAAACAGCTGCGCCCGCGCTTCCTCATCCTGAAGCTCCGAATCGCGGAGCTTCATCAGCAGCCGGTGCTCGTCGCTCCCGGCGACCTGCTTCGTTTCAAACGGGATATCGATGAGATTTCGCCCGAGCGAGCCGGAGAGCGTTTTGCGCAGGAGCGTCAGATACATCTCCTGCTCCTCCTTGCCGGACATGCCGAGAGACACGTCCGTTTCCGCGACGACCTCGCGCATACCGTTTACAAAGCAGCCGTATACATGGGCAATGCCGCTCCGCTCCGGCCGGAACCGGCGGCGGAGCTCGTTGAGTTCCTTCTGATTCATTATGTACCTCTTAAAATGAGAAAATGGCCTGCGCACCGTAGGTGACGATCGAGACGATCACGCCGGCGATCACAACGCCGATGACGATGGCCGGGAACGCGCGCTTGAGCCGCATCTCCATCATCGCTGCGACGAGCGCGCCCGTCCACGCCCCCGTGCCGGGCAGCGGGATGGCCACGAGAATGGCGAGACCCCAGAACGCGTACTTTTCCACGGCGGCGCGGTTTTTCTCCGCTTTCTTCTCCATGCGCGTCACGAGCCCGTCGAGCTTCGGCATATGCGCGCGCATCCACGCGAAGATCCTGCGGATGAAAAGGATGATGAACGGCACCGGCACAAGATTGCCGAGCACCGAGGCAATGATCGCCGTCCAGAGGTTCAGCCCGCGCACGACGCCGAACGGGATCGCGCCGCGCAGCTCCACGACCGGGACCATCGCTACGAGAAACGTGAGTAAAATGTCTTTCATGGGCATGACGCCGTCCCCCCTGTCGGAACGGCCTGATCCTCCGTTTTATTACAGTTCTTTCGCCGCGCGGCGCGTCTTTTTCCGCCGCTGCACGAATGCGCTGAGTTTATCCAGCAGCTTGTACATCACATTCATCACCGGCCAGGCAAGCAGCGCGAACACCGCAAGCACGAGCGCGCTGAGAAAATCGAGCGTCACAAGGTTGAAAAGCGCCTTGAGGAACAGAAAGCTCCCCGCAAAGCCGAGCGCGAGCACGCAGATCATCGCGATGCGCAGCTTGTTGTACGGTTTCGCCGTCTGGTGCACCATCATGAGTCCCACAACGCCCATCACGCCGGCACAGATCGTGCTCATGGCGGTGTCCGGCAGATCGGCGGCCAGATAGAAGAGCATCACGCCGCCGACGAGCAGGATATCCGTGAGCGCCGCCGGGAGCGCGCGCCGCACCACGTTTTTGAGAAATTTGCCCTGCACGAGCGAGCGGTTCGGCTCCATGGCGAGGATGAACGCCGGAACGCCGATCGTCATGCAGTTCACAAGGCCGAGCTGCGCGGGGCTGAGCGGGTACGGCAGAGTGAAGATCAGACTGATGATCGCCATCGCGATCGAGAACATGTTCTTCACAAAATAAAGCGAGGCGGAGCGCTCGATGTTGTTGATGACGCGCCGCCCCTCAGCGACGACGTCCGGGAGCGAGGCAAAGTTCGAGTCTGTGAGCACGATCTGCGATACCTGACAGGCAACATCGCTTCCCGAGGCCACGGCGATGGAGCAGTCGGCTTCCTTGAGCGCGAGCACGTCGTTTACGCCGTCGCCGGTCATGGCGACCGTGTGCCCCTGTTTTTTGAGCGCAAGGACGAGCCGCCGCTTCATCTCCGGCGTCACGCGGCCGAAAACGACGCATTCGCGCGCCGCCTTTTCGACCTGCCCGTCGGTCTCGAGCGTGCGGGCGTCCACCGCCCGGTCCGCGTCCGGGATCCCCGCGCGGCGGGCGACCTCGGAAACCGTGAGCGGGTTGTCGCCGGAGATCACGCGCACGGAAACGCCCTCGCGCGCAAACCACGCGAACGTATCCGGCGCCTCGGCGCGGATCTTGTTGGAGAGCAATATGAGCGAGATGGGCAGGCGCTCGGCGGTGAGTGCTTCATCGGTGAGCTGCCCGTCGTAGAGCGCGAGGAGCAGCACGCGGCAGCCCTTCGCGCTGTAGTGATCGATCTTTTCCCGATAGGCGTCAAAATCGCCGCCGAGGATGACCTCCGGCGCGCCGAGAAGGTAGGTCTCATCCTCATGGAACGAAACGCCGCCGTATTTTTTCGCGCTCGTGAACGGGAGCGCGGCGATCGCGCGCTGATTCACCTCGCCGGTGAAGAACTTGCGCATGGCGGCCATGGTGTCGTTATCGCCGCGCATCGCCGCGCAGTAGTCCGCCATGATCATGTGGATATCCTCGGCGATGAACCGGTCAGGGCAGAGCGGGACGATATCGTCCACGATCATTTTGTTTTCCGTCACCGTGCCGGTTTTGTCCACGCAGAGCGTATCGACGCGCGCGAGTGTTTCGATGCAGTCCATCTCGCGGCACATCGTCTTTTTCTGCGCCAGACGCAGCACGCCCGCCACAAGCGCAAGACTCGTGAGCAGATACACGCCCTCCGGGATCATGCCGACGAGCGCGCCTACCGTGGATGTGACGCCCGCGGGGATGCTCCGGCCGAGCCAGTGGACTTCCTTTACCACGAGCAGCACGCCCATCGGGATGATGCCGATGCCGATCCATTTGACGAGGTCGTTCAGCGCCTTCATCATACCCTTGGCCTGACGCTTTTTCTGCGCTTTCGCGTCGAGCGTCAAACGGCTGACGAACGAATCCGCGCCCACGGCGGTGAGCCGCGCGCGGCACATGCCGGAGACAAGAAAGCTGCCCGAGAGCAGCGTATCGCCCGGCGCTTTGCGGATCTCGTCCGCCTCGCCGGTGACGAGCGCCTCGTTGACAAGGCACGTCCCGTCCACCACGACGGCATCGGCGCAGACCTGCTCGCCGGTCGAAAAGAGGACGATATCGTCCCGCACGAGCGAGGACACGTCCACGCGCTTTTCGCGCCCCTCGCGCACAACGGCGCATTGCGGCGCGGTCAATATATTCAGCGCATCGAGCGCCTTTTTGCTGCGCAGCTCCTGCACGATGCCGATCACGGCGTTAATAATGACGACGATGACGAACGAAAGGTTCAAAATCGACGCCTTCACCGCCACAAGGCACAGCGCGAGCACAAGAAACACGAGGTTAAAGTATGTGAGAAGATTCTCCCGCACGATCTGCCCCGTGGTGCGCGTGGGCGGTTCAACCGGGCGATTGTCCCAGCCCGCGGCGGCGCGCGCGGCGGCCTCGGCCTCGGTGAGCCCCTCGAAGGGCGCGGCCTCCTTCACGGCGATCTCCTGCCGGACGGCTTCCTCTTCTGTTTTTCTGCGGAACAGCTTCAAAGCGCCAAGCCCTCCCCCGAAAAAAGCGTTATGCATTAGTATACCATTTTTTCGCTCTTTTTCAATAAAGACCGTCTTAAAATTGCGTAAAGAACGCCTGCCTTCGGATGACAAAAGCAGGCGTTCGTTCATTTTATCGTTTTACTCGATGATCATGCGGCGGGCACGCATAAGCGTAAGGCGGTTCCGCACAAGGGGCGAGCAGCGCAGGAGCTTATCCAGATCCGCAGACGAAACACCGATATCCTCCGGCGTTCGTTTTGCGTCCAGCCGTTCCAGAACACGAAAAAGCTCCTCCGGAGCAGGGATCGCGGCGATAATCTCCCGAAGCTGCCGCCAGCTTTCGCCCAGTCGTTCCGGCGTGACCTCCGCAAGACAATCGCATCGGTTTTCCTCCTCGATAGACCGGCAAAGCCGCGCACCGAAAAAGACCCGCATTTCTTCCGTCGGGAACGGGGTATAGCGTTGGACGGCGGGTGCAGCGTCCCCAATTTCGGCAAGCCGCTTATATTCTCTCGCCGCCAGCAGCGTTCCGACGCCCGCCTTTTCGCCGTGCAGCGCCGGAAAGGCAACCGAAAGTTCCGCCGGATGCATTTCAATGAGATGTGCTATGTGGTGCTCCGCGCCGGACGCCGGGCGGGAATTGCCCATCATCTGCATGGCGATCCCGCTCAACAAGAGCGCCTTTGTCACGTTCTCAAACGCTTCCGGCTCGCCGCGGAGAATGCCGTCCACGCTTTCCACCGCAGCGTCAGCCGCAGTATGCATCAAGTCGTGGATCTCGGGGCAGAAATATTCCCCTGTCATCACATGCGCCATCCGCCAGTCGGCAAGCGCGGTATATTTAGCGAGAATATCGCCGACACCGCTGCGCACCAGCTCGATGGGCGCTGCACGGAGGACGTCGGTATCGGCCGCAACAATTTCCGGCGCTACGGCGGGCAATGTCTTTTTATATCCGTGCCACGTCATAGCGGCCACCGTGCTGCAAAAGCCGTCTACACTTGCTGCCGTAGGGCAGGAAACAAAACGGAGCCCGCGCTCGTGCGCGCAGTAGCGCGCGATATCATGGATCGTGCCGCTGCCGACGGCGATCAGCACCTTGGTATCTCCGTGAAGCTCGGCAAGCGTGCGTGCCACGGCTTTTTCGTCGGCGTGAAGGTCTTTGGAAGGGAGGATGATCTCCTGCTCCGCATACGGATGGCGTCCCGCTGTTGCTGCATAGGTCCGCTCGCCGTAAAGCGTACAGCGTTTCCCCTCTATGCCGTTTTCGTGCAGCGCATCTTCCAGCGCAAGAAGTACGCCGGGCGCGACAAGTACCGAACGCGTCACCATCGTGTGATCTTTGCCGCAGCGGCATAATCCGCCAAATTGCCGCGCATCCAATGAGATCATGTGTTTTTCTCCATTTTTAGCGTTTCCACTGCGAGCCGTTCGAGCGGGAAGGCGGCTTTATAGCGCTCAAGGAACGATGTGAAGCCTGCGGCATCCACGCTGTCGGGCAATACCGTAGAGACCCCGGCATCGGCAAAGACCCGGTTATCCAGATACTCTTCCAATAATTCACCCTTCCTGCGCCAGAGCATATATGCGCAGAGCAGTGCCATGCCGTAAGGTCCGCCCTCACCTGCCGTTTCCATTACGGATACCGGTGCGCCGACCGCGGCGGCAAGGATCCTCTGCCCCACCCCGGGCGTTTTAAAGAAGCCGCCGTGGGCGCATATGCGCTCTACATGGACATTCTCTTCGCGCCGCAGAATGTCCAGTCCGATGCGGAGCGTGGACAGTGCCGATAGAAGGTGCATCCGGCAGAAGTTCGCCAGTGTAAAGGCGCTCTCCGGGGTACGGACGAAGAGCGGTCTTCCTTCGTTCACGGCAGTCACGCCCTCGCCGGAAAAATAGTTATAGCTCAAAAGTCCGCCGGCGTCGGCATCACCCTCCAGCGCCTTGCGGAAGAAGATGGTATACAGCTCGCCGCGGTCAATGGGAAGTCCGGCAGCTTCGGCAAGCTCGGAAAAGAGGCTGACCCAGCCGTTGATATCCGATGTGCAGTTGCTGCAATGCACCATCGCCACGGGAAGCCCCGTCGGTGTCGTCACCATATCCACCTCACGGTGAACGCCGAGAGGGTGATCTGCCACAAGCATGGCAAAGGCGCTTGTCCCGGCGGAGACATTGCCCGTACACGCCCGAACAGAATTTGTGGCGGTCATGCCGGTTCCTGCATCGCCCTCACAGGGTGCGACGGGGATCCCCGCCTGAAGCGTTCCTGTCGGGTCAAGGAATCGCGCACCCGCCTCGGTCAGATATCCGGCGATCTCGCCCGCCGGGACAGGCTCCGGGAGAATATCAGCAAGACGCCACGGATACTTTTTCGTTTCCGGCAGCGCTTCAAAGGCTTCCGTCATCTTTGCGTCATAGCCGAGCGTTTCGCTGTCGAGCGGAAAAATGCCGGAGGCTTCGCCGAGTCCGACCTTCTTCTCGCCGGTCAGCCGCCAATGGACATAGCCCGCCAGCGTCGTGAGATAGCCGATGCGTGCCACATGTTCTTCGCCGCTGAGCATGGACTGATAAAGATGCGCGATCGTCCAGCGCTGCGGGATATGAAAGCGGAAGAGCTCCGTGAGCTTCTCGGACGCCTCACCGGTAACGGTGTTGCGCCACGTGCGAAATGGTGCGAGCGGCACGCCGGTCTTGTCCATCGGCAGATATCCGTGCATCATGGCAGATACGCCGATGGCACCGAATGTCGTCGGATCTTCCCCGGTTCTTTTCCGGATATCGGCGCGCAGATCGGCATAGCAGCTCTGCACGCCGCCGACGATATCCTCCAGAGAATATGTCCAGATACCGTTTTCCAGCCGGTTTTCCCATACATGGCTGCCGGAGGCAACAGGCGCATGGTTCTCGTCGAGCAGAACCGCTTTGATGCGCGTTGTCCCCAGCTCGATGCCGAGCACCGTTCGGGAAAAATTCAGCAAAAAGCTCACCTCAGCTTCCAGACAAGATCTTTTATCAGCAGCTCCTCCTCGAGCTTTTCCGGAGTGCTGCCGTCGGTGATATGGACAAATTCAATATCCATGATGCGAGCCCAGTCACGCAGCTGTTCGGCGGTCACATCATACGAGAGTACCGAATGATGCGCTCCGCCTGCCGTGATCCAGCACGCAAGCCCCGTGGTCAGATCCGGCTTTGCCTTCCACATAACGCGAGCCACCGGAAGATTCGGCATCGGCATAATGGGCTTTACGGCCTCGATGTCCTGCACGATCAGGCGAAAACGCCCGCCCATATCGATGAGCGTCGCCACGACCGCCTTTCCCGGTTTTCCTTCAAACACAAGTCTTGCCGGCGGCTCACGGTCGCCGATGCCGAGAGGGTGTACCTCAATACGCGGTCTCTCTGCCGCAACGCTGGGGCAGACCTCCAGCATATGCGCACCCAGAGAATACTCCTGCCCCTCAACAAGATGGTAGGTATAGTCCTCCATAAAAGCGCTCGCGCCGTTGCCGTTTTCGCCCATGGCCTTGAGGATTGCCGTAAGTGCGGAGACCTTCCAGTCCCCTTCTCCGCCGTAGCCGTAGCCCTGCGCCATGAGATGCTGCGAGGCCAGCCCCGGCAGCTGCCGCATGCCATACAGATCCTGGAACGTGTTGGAGAAAGCCGCGCATCCCTCGCGGTCCATCATGCGCCGGATGGCGATCTCCTCCCGTGCCTGATAGCGCACGGTCTCGATATCGTCCGTAGCGAAATCATAGGAAGCGCGGTATTCGTCCATGAGCGCGTCAATATCCGGATCCGTAACGGCGTCCATCTCGTGCACAAGCTCGCCCACGGGCCAGGTATTGACCTGCCAGCCGAGCTTGATCTGTGCTTCGACCTTATCGCCCTCTGTGACGGCCACCTCCCGCATATTGTCGCCGAAGCGCATGACCTTCATGTTCTTCGATACCGCCGCGCCGACCGCCGCCTTCATCCAACTTCCCAGCCGCGCCTGCACCGGCTCGTCCCGCCAGTATCCCGCGATCACCTTGCGCGGCGTACGCAGCCGCGCGCCGATGAAGCCGTGCTCGCGGTCGCCGTGCGCCGCCTGATTGAGATTCATGAAATCCATGTCGATCTCTTCGTTCGGGATCTCACGATTGTACTGCGTGGCAAAATGACACCATGGCTTCTGCAGCGAAGCGAGACCATTGATCCACATTTTCGACGGAGAGAACGTATGACACCACGTGATGATACCAGCGCATTCGTCGTGATAGTTAGCCTCTTTGATCGCATCAGCGATTTCCCCAGCGCTTTTGGCCGTCACTTTATATACGACGGGATACGGCAGAGCTTTGGAGAGCGTCTCCGCCATTTCCTTTGCGCGCGCATCTACTGTTGCAAGCACCTCCGGCCCATACAGGCACTGGCTGCCGACAATAAACCAGAATTCGTAGTTTTTCATATCATTTCTGTCTCCCTTATGCATATTCCTTTTACACAAAAACTGCGCATCGCAGAAAAAGGGCATATTCGGCTTCAGGGTCTCCCGAGAAAGGAGACCCTGTTCCGTGTGTAAATCGAGCTAAAGCAAGGAATCTTTCATAAGTCTCATTCGTATTACAGTTTGCTGCATGAAGCATCGTACACTGACTATCGATGGGCCACTACCGCCGTTTCCGGTCTTTTGACCTCTTTAGTGCAGTAATTCAACCGAAGAAATTGGTAATCCAAGTCTGAGGTACATAGCTGCCGTTCGTTCCATGCATGCAGACAAGCGTCCAGCCGAGAATCAAACTGCTTACAAAAGTACCAAGCCAGACATTCTTAGTCAGCTGGTAAGCTTTTCTATTCACGAAAGTCATGATTGGGAGGAACAGAATCGCACCGTAAGTGAGCATGAAAGAGGAGATGCTCTTTCATGGGCTGAGAGCTGCATAGTCAACTATAATGCTGATACCGCACAGCAGCCACACACCCGCGACCGCCATTGCAACCGTTATGAGCACGTCAACCGCCGGTTTCTTGCCGGCCAAGGTGACATCCGAAAGATAGTTGGTGGTAATGCTGCTGATGAACATAAAGGGCAGTGCCAAAAGAGCATAGTGGAAAACCAACTGCCACTGATCCGCCGTAAGAGTTGCAAAGCTTACCTGCCAGATCCGATAGTCCTGCTCGGTAAGATACTGCACCAGCTCCAATGTTCCGTATGCTACAGCAACATATATCACAGCAGCCAAAAGCGTCTTGAGAACATTCACGAAGCCAACAGCAATGTTCTTTTTAGCAAAGTTCAAAATGCTCTTGTATCCCCCGGTAATGAGGACGTAACCGACGGCAATAACCAAACCAAAGATTGTAAGCCAAGAGAGGAACTGAATAGGAGACCAGGCAGTAATCATCAACGGGAAGAAACTGCTGGTTTTGAATGTAAACGGCGTTTTCCTCGCGTTAGTCAGATAAATAGCCAGCGTATTGAGAAGCACCGTGCCGACACCTGCGAAAATCGCGCCAATTTTCCGGTTCTTTTCCGGGAGCAGCGTCTCACCGGACACGCAGATAGTGCTGTATTTGGGGGTCATAGTCAGCAGTTTGACTACCGGAATCAGCAGTGCGAACATGGCAAGCAGCGCTGCAAAGTTCAGAAACTCTCTCCACGCGAAAACCATCCCGCCCTTGTCTGCATCCGCTATGGAAACATTGCCATGAAGAGCCTGATTCATATAGTCAATAACGAGACCTGATGTCTGGCTAGAGAAGGTTTCTTTGGAATGGGTCTCCTTGGTGAGAAGAACGGTGCGCAGGGTACGGTTCTCAATGGCGTTTGCAAGTGCAGGATCGGAAGAAACGGAATCCTCACGGAAGGTTCCAACGATGGTGTTAGCGCCCGCATTGTCGTCCAAACAGTAATACGCTCCCTGAACCACTTCATCGCTGCTTGGAATATACCAGGCATCTCTGACATCGTCACTGCTGTTGAATCCGACGTAACCATAGTCAAACATGCCGTTGATGATGCACAGGTTAACCTGGCAGTTTCTGGTCACTTCGATGCCGGCGACTTCAACCTGCTGCTTAGGGTTGACATACTGCGCTGTGGAACCGATCAGAACAGCAGCACGGATTCTCGTGTTATAATATTCTGTTTCCTGTGTCTTCAGAATTTCATACGCTTTGAGCGCATCTGCGGACAGGGTCTCCTCGGCGATCTCGTCTGCATTGCGCTCAATATCGTCAGCGGAAATTTCCACGCCGAATCCTTCATGAAGTACATTCAGCAGTCTGTCGTTCAGTGTGAAGTAGCCGCAGTCCATCAGCGCAGCATATCCAGAACGTCGGGACCCCTGAGAATGGCCCATAACAGCAATATTCTCTTTGTCCACAAATTCCAGTCCGCGCATGAAATTCACTGCATCCAGGCATCCCATAGGCGTGCCGAAAATATTGTATTCCAGAATTCCCTGATCGTTTTCATTGTAGACAGGTGTTTCGCTGGCTCCGCTGCCGTAAGCGTTGATGGAGAATACAACATAGCCTCTATGCGCCAGTTCTTCGGCATAGCAACGAAGCATCTGATAGATATTGCCGGCACCGGGAACAATGACCACACCGGGATAAGAATCTTCGTCGGTTGTTCCGACAGGATAGTACAATTCGCCCTCTAGCGCTGCGCCGCGGGCATCAATGGTGATCTTTTCAACTTTAATACGACCTCCGTCGGTCGTGAGAAGCTGGGCACAAAGACTGAATAAAACGATCAATGCAATAAGCGTCAAAGCAAGGCGTTTGCATCCCTTTGCGGAATTCAGGTTGAAAAACTTCTTCATCTCGTTTTCCTCCTCATTATTTAATTATTTGTCCGGCTTAGAATTGCTGCCCTCCTTTCTTTTTAGTCATACCTAAAGCCTGCCGTACAGCACGTTTTAGTTGCGGACGTTTCATCTGCCATACGTCAGAAATTTGCGGTTTGAAAAGCAACGTCAACAATTCACATACCAAGCTGTCATTGCCCTAAAAAGCGACACCGTTCTCTGTTTTCAAGTATATAAGAATACAAAAGTGTGCATTTGTCAAGACAAGCAAACCACAATCATCGTTTCTTACGAGTCATTTGTATTTTTTATGTATAATTAATGTGCTTATTTGTATCGTGATTTTTCTTTCTATTGAATTTATTTAATTTATGCTGTATTATAAAAATACAAATGCAGTCAAGTAAAGGAACAAATTTATATGAAACATCCCGTTAAACAAACCGCCGTAATGACTCACATTATGGAGGACATTCAAAGCGGCCGATACGCCGACGGTAGCCGCATGCCGACGGAGGCGGAGTACTCCGAGCTTTTCCGCGTCAGCCGTCAGACCGTGCGCAAGGCGCTCGCTGCCCTCGAAGCACAAGGCGTGATCCGCCGTGTTCAAGGCAGCGGATCCTATGTGAACCATCCGTCACAGCGCCGCAGAAAGACCGGGCAGATCGCCGTTATCTGCACCTATATCAGTGAATACATCTTTCCATCCATTCTGCGCGGGATCGAGCAGGTCACAAAGGAAAACGACTATCAGCTTCTCATGAATTCCACTAACAACAGCATTGCCTCAGAGCGTGCCATTCTCTCCAAGCTCCGGGATAACCCGCCCGACGGGATCATCGTGGAGGGAACGAAAACCGCGCTGCCGAATCCGAACCGGGAATTCTATCATTCGCTGGCAGAGAACGGAGTGCCGATCGTTTTCATCAACAGCTACTACCCGGACATTGTCGGCGATAACGTGATCCACATCGTGGCGGATGATTATTCCGGCGGCTTTACCGCCACGCAGGCGCTGATCCGCAACGGTCACCGGAACATCTGCGGTATTTTCAAAAGCGATGACACACAGGGCACCAACCGATATTCTGGATACATGGACGCGATCGTACGGATGGGCGCATCCGTGCGGGATAATAACGTCATCTGGTTTTCCACGGAAACCAAAGAGCTTTTGCTCCGCAGCATCGGTGATTTTCTTATGGGTATTGACAGATCCTGCACCGCCGTCGTCTGCTACAACGATCAGATCGCCGCTACAGTGCTTCGGTTCTTTGAAACCAACGGGGACTATGCCGTCCGCGCCGTTGCAAGCTTTGACCGTGCGCTCCCCATCGACAGCAATATACTCTCCTTTGTCTCCTATCCGCACCCAAAGGAAAAGATGGGCCGTGTCGCCGCAGAGAAGCTCTTCCGCATGATCGCAGGATGCCGGGAAGAATCCCGCACGCTCGCTTGGGAATAAGAAGAAAAGAGGAACGGTTTCGCCGCGGCGAAACCGTTCCTTTAATTATGCTGTTCGTTTATCCCAGCAGCCGCACGCGCGTTACGCCGGGGATGGCGCGCATCTCCTCCGCCGCCGCTTCGTCCAGATGCTCGGTCGTATCGAAGATCGTATAGGCGATCTCGCCGCGCGCCTTGTTGAGCATGTGCTCAACGTTGACGTTGCCCGCGGCGATGATCTCGAGAAACCGGTTGAGCATGCCGGGCCGGTTGCGGTGGATGAGGCACAGGCGGCTCTTTCCGAGCCGGTCGAGCGTCGCGTTCGGGAGATTGACGCTGTTTCGGATGTTGCCGTTGCGGAGATAGTCCACGATCTCGCGCGCGGCCATGACCGCGCACTTTTCCTCCGCCTCCGGCGTCGTGGCGCCGAGATGCGGGAAGCACACGACATTTTTCTTTCCGACGAGCTTCGCGTTCGGGAAGTCGGTCACATAGCGCGCGACCTGCCCGCTCTCAATGGCGGCAAGGAGCGCGTCGTCGTCCACGAGCTCGCCGCGGGCAAAGTTCAAAATGCGCATGCCGGGCTTCATCTTCGCAAACGTTTCGGCGTTCAGGTAGTGGAACGTCTCCGGTGTGGAGTGGATGTGCATGGTGAGATAGTCGCACGTGCGGAAGAGAACGTTGAGATCCGTGACGTGCTCTACCTTGCTCGACAGGTTCCACGCGGAATCGACCGAGAGATACGGATCGTATCCGCTCACCTCCATATCGAGCTTGAGCGCGGCGTTCGCCACACGCGAGCCGATCGCGCCGAGGCCGATGACGCCGAGGCGCTTGCCGGACACCTCCGGCCCGGCGAAGGCGTTCTTCCCCTTTTCCACGAGCGCAGGGATCTTATCGCCCTCCGGGGCGAGGGATTCCACCCACTCGACCGCGCCGACAATGTCGCGCGAGGCCATGGTGAGCGCGCAGAGCAGCAGCTCCTTGACCGAATCGGCGTTCGCGCCGGGGGTGTTGAACACCGCGATGCCCTCCGCAGTGCAGCGCTCAATGGGGATGTTGTCCACGCCGATACCGGCGCGGCCGATGCACAGAAGCTCCTTATTGAATACGGCGTCGTGCAGCTTGGCCGAGCGGATGAGAAGCGCGTCGGGCGCGCTCATCTCGGGACTCACGGCGCAATTTTCCGCTTTCAGCTCGTCAAGCCCCTTTTCCGCAATGGCGTTCATGGTTTTTATATTAAACATGGTGTTTCGCCTCAAATTCCTTCATAGTCTCCACCAGACGAAGGACGCCCTCCTCCGGCATGGCGTTATAAAGCGACGCGCGCATCCCGCCCGCAACGCGGTGGCCCTTGAGATTGCGCAGCCCCCGCTCGAGCGAGAACTTTACGAACTCGGCGTCCGTACCGGCGTCTCCCGTGCGGAACGTTACGTTCATGTCGCTGCGGCTCGCGCGCTCGGCACAGCCACGGAAGAGCGCGCTCTCGTCCAGATAGTCATAGAGGAGCTTCGCCTTGGCGCTCTTGCGCTTTTCCATGCCCGCAACGCCGCCCTGCTTCTCGAGCCAGTCGAGCACGAGACCGAGCATATAAATATTGTAGCACGGGGGCGTATTGTACATGGAGTCCTTGTCGATCATGCGCTGATAGCTCATCATCAGCGGCGTAACGGCGCGCTCGTGCCCGGCGAGCGCGCGGTCGATGATCACGACCGTCAGCCCCGCGGGGGCCATGTTCTTCTGCGCCCCGGCATAGACGATGCCGAATTTCGACACGTCCACCGGGTGCGAGAGGATCTCCGAGGACATATCGCATACGATCGGCACGCCGCCGGTCTCCGGCACATACTTCCACGCCGTACCGAAGATCGTGTTGTTGGCGCAGTAATAAAAATACTTTGCCTCCGGCGAGAGAGAAAGCTCCTCCTGCGCCGGGATGCGGTCAAAGCCGGTAGCCTCGCTCGATGCCGCGATGTTCACGCGGCAGTATTTTCCCGCTTCCTTCGCGGCGATATTGGCAAAGTTGCCGGTCACGGCGTAATCGGCCGTGTCGCCCTCGGCGGTCAGATTGAGCGGGATCATCGAAAACTGGAGCGACGCGCCGCCCTGCAAAAACAGGATCTCGTGCGTGTCCGGCACGGAGAGCGCCTTTTTGAGCTTCGCTTTTGTCGCGGCAAATATATCCATAAATTCCCGGCTGCGGTGACTCATCTCCATCACGGAGAGACCGCTGCCGTGATAGTTCAGCAGCTCGGCTGCCGCCGTTTGCAGCACCTCCGTCGGTAGCACGGACGGCCCGGCGGAGAAATTGAATACGTCCTCGCGGTTCATGGCTGGATTTCCTTTCCGGTTTTCCCCGGCTCGCGGGGTTATAGCGATTTAGTTTATTATATACCCAACGAATTAGTCTGTCAAAGTGCCGTACCGACAAGCATTTCACCGCGCACACCGGTGATTTTTACTTTTCTCACAACGCCGTGCGGCATGTCGCCCGGCACGGCGACCTCGGTATAGTTCTCGGCGTGGCCGCGGCTCTCGCCGTCCGACTCCGTTTCAAAGATGACTTCGAGCGTTTTGCCGACGCAGGACGTGAGATATTCCCGCTGCATCCGCTCCGCAATATGCGCGGCTCTCGCGGCG
>ENA-OUQH01001645-OUQH01001645.1-human-gut-metagenome-genome-assembly--contig:-NODE-1645-length-14684-cov-4.654864_pt1 | contig 14684 bp, 14 predicted proteins | sample MGYA00237948_ERZ548828 | MGnify/ENA primary metagenome ERZ548828 (study PRJEB26490, sample SAMN05194711) | human gut metagenome | biome: terrestrial biome; feature: human-associated habitat; material...
TCTCGTGGGCTCGGAGATGTGTATAAGAGACAGGCCGACCACCGAGCTCACCGAGTCCGAGCTTAACGACGGCGCGATTGACATCATGACCGTCCTTGTCCGCTCCGGCCTCTGCGCCTCCAAGTCCGAAGCGCGCCGCAACATCCAGCAGGGCGGCGTCACCGTCAATGATGAGAAGATCACCGACATCTCCAAGAGCTTTGGCGCAGATGAGCTGAAGAAGGGCATCATCGTCCGCCGCGGCAAGAAGAACTACAGCAAGGTCATTCTTGCGTAAATAATTATGATAATATGAAAACGAGCCGCTGTATGCGGCTCGTTTTTGCTTAAACAAGATTACTGTAATCGGTGCAGTCCTCGACGCTGTCGGGCGGGAAGAACTCCTCGACAGGGAAGCGTATCTTCCCGAACAGTGCGCAGGGGTCGTCGTCGGATGTACTGGGGCACTCCTTGTCGGGCATGCAGTAATCGTACGCTGGGATCAGGAGCTGAGTTCCGCGCTCCAGACGGATTATGGAGAACTGGCCGATCGTGACGTACCATCTCCGCGCCGTGTCCGTAGTAATCAAAGTCTCGGGGAATGCCGCGTTGATAAACTCAGGAACGCTCCGCTGCTCAAGCTCGGTCGTCAGCAGGCACTCGGACTCGACGAGCTTCATGTTCAGCGCTATCGGATCGACGGACTCTACGACGCCGGTCGGGAGATCATCCGCCCACGATATCGGCGATACGGTATCGGAAGAAAAGCTCTTGACGCGCCCGCTCCCGCCGAAGAGCATAACGCGCTTGTCGAATATCGCAAGTCCGGTTATGGCCTGCGCGTTGGGGAAGGTCTCGCCGGTGATCTTGTAGAAATAGGTGCAGTCAACCGTGTAGTAGCCTCTGTTGAAGGTTATCGGCTCCACATTTACCTGAACGTACAGCAGCTCGGCGGCTTTCGCGCGCACACTCAGAGCATTCTCTATGTAGGACTGCGAGGTGACGGTAGGAAACACCCTGAGGTCGTCAACACAATCCTTGTCGCGGCAGCTGTCAAATATCTTATTGGTATTAATGCATACGGCTTCGCGGATGCATGCCGAGCTCTCTACCGGCCCCGGCACAACTCTGTCGGCCATAGATAAGACCTCCTGTTTACTGGATTGAAGCAAACTTCAGTACAGTCTATGCTAAGATGATGTATAAGTGTGAATTTACTCTTGAAAAAATACACCGGAGCGTTATATAATACTTTTATTAATTAAATTACGGAGTGCCTATATGGATAGATTTGGATTCATACACGAAAAACTTGATATAAAGATCTTGATTTTGTTTATTCTGCGCCGCCTGCCTGGTGTGGTAGACCGCGAAACGCTGGGCGAGCTGTGCCAGTGCGACAACGGAATAGGCTACTTCGATTATTCCGACTGCCTGAGCGAGCTTACCGAGAACGGCAACGTCATTGAGACGCCGGAGGGCTACCAGATAACCGAGAAGGGCGCCCGCAATGCCGACGCCGTGGAGTCGAGCCTCCCGTATTCCGTGCGCACCAAGGCGCTCAAGCTCATCGCCCCAGTGGAGGAGCGTATGCGCCGCGCAGCGATGATAACCGCCGAACACAGCGTGACCGAGGACGGCTGCACGGTGCATCTCGCAATGGCTGACGGGAAAGGTAAGATAATCGACCTCAGCTTCCTGTGCGCCGGTGAGGAGCAGGCGGCAGAGATTGAAAAGCGCTTCCGCCGCAGCGCAGAGGAATACTATCAGCGCATAGCGCAGATGTTTACGGAGTGAGGTATAAAGATGAAAACAGTTATCCCCGAGGGCTACAAAAGTATACTCAGTATTTATGATACGCAGAAGGCCATCAGTCTGCTCAAGCGTCTGTTTGAGGACAGGCTTGGAGCGCTTCTCAACCTCTATCGCGTGTCCGCGCCGCTCTTTGTAGAGGAAAGCTCCGGCTTGAACGACAATCTAAACGGCGTTGAGCGCCCCGTCGGCTTTGATATCCTGCGCTCCGACAAGCACGCCGAGGTCGTGCAGTCGCTCGCGAAGTGGAAGCGTCTCGCGCTCAAGCGCTACGGCTTCTACCCCGGCAAGGGACTGTATACCGACATGAACGCCATACGTCGTGACGAGGATGAGCTGGACAATCTGCACTCGGTCTACGTTGACCAGTGGGACTGGGAGAAGGTCATCCTGCCCGAAAACCGCAATCTTGACTACCTTAAATCGACGGTCATGGACATAGTCGAGGCCATATGCGACACGCAGGACACCATGCAGGCCATATACCCGCAGCTCCAGTGCCTCGGAAAGCTGGAGCGCCGCGTCTCGTTCGTGACGAGCCAGCAGCTTGAGGACGCATACCCGGAGCTTACGCCGAAGCAGCGTGAAAACGCATACCTGAAGGAGCATAAGACCGCGTTCATCATCGGTATCGGCGGCGCACTCAAGTCCGGCCAGAAGCATGACGGCCGCGCCCCCGACTATGACGATTGGGATCTGAACGGCGATATAATGTTCTGGGACGATGTTCTCGGCTGTGCGATGGAGGTTTCGTCCATGGGCATCCGCGTCGATCCCACATCCCTTGACCGCCAGCTCAGCATTGCCGGATGCGACGAGCGCCGCGAGCTGCCGTATCACAAGATGCTCCTCGCCGGTGAGCTTCCGCTGACCATCGGCGGAGGCATAGGCCAGTCACGTCTCTCGATGCTGCTGCTCGGCAAGGCACATATCGGCGAGGTTCAGGCATCGATCTGGGACGAATACACCGAAAAGGTGTGCAGCGAGACGGGAGTTACTCTGCTGTAATCAGATAAATAATACCGCCGCAGGATTTTCCTGCGGCGGCTCTGCGCTCGGCAGGCGGAAGCCGACGTCGTGCCGACGGCGCGGCGACGTCAGCCTCCTGTCGGTACATAGAACAGAACAGAGAAGAATAGAACAGAATAGAGAAGAATAGAGAAGAGTAGAGTAGAATAGAAAAGATAATAATATATATAAATATTCTGGTGGTGATGGTGACGCGCGCGCGGAAAGCGAGAATTTTTTTGTTGGGGCGGGGAAGCGCCCGCCATGCCCTGCGGCGCACCGTAACGGCAGTGTGCGGATACGGGAAAGAAAAATCCCGCAGCCGGATGGCTGCGGGATCGAGAAATGGAGCGGATGATGGGAGTCGAACCCACCTTATCGGCTTGGGAAGCCGGAGTTCTACCGATGAACTACATCCGCAGATATTCAGCTTTTGTATTATAGCACCCCTTGCAGGAAATTTCAACAAGAACTTTTCAACCCGCTTCGGCAAAATAATCAGCCGGTCGGGGATATTCTTATCCCGTCCGGGCAAATGGAGAGTCACCGCGGCGCGCGGCGGGAGTCCACCGGCTGCCCTGACGCCTCGGCGCGATATCAGCCGATATAGATAACGCCGCGCAGGCTTTTCACCTGCGCGGTGATTTTTAAGACATGAACTTGTCTATCGCGTCGTACAGCGCTTCAAGCTCGTCGGAGTTTTCATCCCCGGCGGCGTCCGCGATGCAGTGCTCAAGGTGATCCTTGAGTATGACTTTCGCAGTGTTATTGAGCGCGGAGCGCACAGCCGCAAGCTGCATTAGAACCTCGCTGCAATCACGCCCGCTCTCGACCATGCGCTTGACGGACTCAAGGTGCCCGATAGCGCGCGAAAGGCGGTTTATCACTGACTTTGTCTGCGTGTGCGTATGGGCGTGGGTGTGCGCGTGAACGGTGCCGTCCGCATGGGTGTGATAATGTATTTCTTCTTCGGGAATATGCATACTATCAATCCTTATTTTAAAATGCGAGCAGGTCTGTAAGCCGGGTTCTGTCGTGAACGACCATCTATCTAGGCCGTGCGTTGCCGCACGGCTCAAGCCACCTCCTGAGAACGGCCGGGCAGGCCATATGTTCTCCCACGGTGTTGCTCCGGATAGAGTTTACAGCGCCGACATGTCTCCATGCGGCGGGTGAGCTCTTACCTCGCCTTTCCACCCTTACCCCGTTTCCGGGGCGGTATATCTCTGTTGCACTTGTCCGAGGGTCACCCCTGGCGGGCGTTACCCGTTATCCTTGCCCTGTGGAGCCCGGACTTTCCTCATACGCAGGCTTTCGCCTTGCGTCCGCGGTCGTTTGACCTGCTCACTTCGGATATTTTAATCATTTTCCGGGCACAAGTCAATAATATTCTTGTATTTGCGCGGTAAAAGTTTTATAATTATATTTCAAACCGGCGATTGAAATATAATTTTTCAGAATAGGGGAGCGTTATGACTCTTTCGGAATACATAGACTCGGTTAAAAGCAAGAGCATTGCCGTGATCGGCATCGGCGTGAGCAACACCCCGCTTATAGAGCTGCTCGCCCGGAACGGCTGTGACGTCACCGCCTGCGATAAGCGCAGTCTTGACGCGCTGGAGGGCGAAGGGGAGAAGCTGCTCGAAATGGGCGTGAAGCTCCGCCTCGGGGAGACGTATCTTGACAATCTGCATCAGGACATCATCTTCCGCACACCGGGACTCATGCCGTTTGACCCGCATCTTGAGGCGGCAAAAGCCCGCGGCAGCGTCATAACCTCCGAAATGGAGCTGTTCTTCGCGCTCTGCCCGTGCAAAATCATCGCTGTTACCGGCAGCGACGGCAAGACCACGACGACGACCATCATCTCGGAGCTGCTGAAAGCTGAGGGAAAGCGCGTCCATCTCGGCGGCAACATCGGCCATCCGCTTCTATGCGAAACGCCGGATATCCTGTCGGACGATTTCGCCGTGCTGGAGCTCAGCAGCTTCCAGCTGCACAGCATGGACTGCCGCCCTGACGTCGCGGTCATCACTAACATCTCGCCGAACCATCTTGATAAGCACAAGGACTATCAGGATTATATCGATGCCAAGCGCGCGATCTTCGCAAAGCAGACTCCCGACGACAGGCTTGTGCTGAATCTCGGCGACGGGCATACTCCGTATTATGAGTCACTGGCGCACTCCTCGATATATTATTTTACCGACGATAAGTTCATCGAAAACGGCTCCTGCTGCGTCGGGGGCGAGATATACCGCTTCGGGCGCCGTCTCATGCACGAGGATGAGATAAAGCTCCCCGGCAAGCACAATGTACAGAACTATCTGGCCGCATTCACGGCGGTCGAGGGGCTGGTTTCGGATGAAAACTGCCGTAGGGTCGCGATGAGCTTCGGCGGTGTGGAGCATCGGCTGGAGCTTGTGCGCGAGCTGCGCGGCGTGAAGTATATAAACGACTCCATCGGCACAAGCCCGACCCGCACTGCCGCCGGACTCCACGCGCTCAAGACCAAGCCCATCGTCATTGCCGGCGGATACGATAAGCACATCCCGTTTGACGGCTTGGGCGACGAGCTGTGCCTGCATGCAAAACGGGTCTATCTCACAGGCGATACCGCCGAGAAGATACGCGACGCTGTTTTCGCTTCTAAATTCTATAAGCCCGATGCCCCCGATGTGCAGCTTATCGACGATTTCACCGAAGCCGTACTGACTGCCGCAAGCTCCGCCGAGGCGGGAGACATCGTTCTGCTGTCACCGGCCTGCGCCGCGTTTGACAGGTTCAAGAACTTTGCCCAGCGCGGGGAATATTTCAAAAAATTGATCATGGAGTTAGAATAAATGAAAGTTACAGATATAAAACCCGAAGTTTTTGCTATGGCGCAGCGCGTTCAGGCCAAGCTGGGAGAACGATTTGCGGAGATAGACGCTGTTGCCGAGGAGAATACCCGCCGCGTAATGACGGCGTTTCAGGATAACCGCGTTTCCGACGCCTGCTTTGCCGGAACGACTGGCTACGGCTATGACGATCTCGGCCGCGAAACGTTGGATAAGATCTACGCCCAGATATTCGGTGCGGAAGCCGCGCTTGTGCGCATCGGCTTTGTCAACGGCACCCATGCATTGACCGCGGCGATGTTCGCACTGGTGAAACCGGGCGATACAATTCTCGCCGTCACCGGTATGCCGTACGATACGCTCAGAAGCGCCATCGGCATCAGCGGCGACTGCCACGGTTCGCTCAAATTCTACGGCGTAAATTACGCACAGGTCGATCTGAACGCCGACGGCGATCCGGATATTCCCGCGATAAAGGCGGCAGCAGCGGACAAGAACGTAACCGCGGTGATGATACAGCGCTCCCGCGGATATGCGGAGAGAAAGGCTCTGACCGTGCAGGAGATAGGCGAGATAATCAAGGCTGTCAAAGAGGTGAATCCCGCCGCAAACGTGATGGTTGATAACTGCTACGGCGAATTTACCGACGTTATAGAGCCGACGCATGTCGGCGCTGATATCATCGCAGGCTCGCTGATAAAGAATCCCGGCGGCGGCATCGCGCCGACCGGCGGCTACGTTGCGGGCAGAGCGGAGCTTGTGGAACGCGCCGCAATGCGGCTCACAACGCCCGGCATCGGCGGCGAATGCGGCTCGACGTTGGGGAACAACCGTCTGCTGTTTCAGGGACTGTTCATGGCTCCGCACATCGTCGCGCAGGCGCTCAAAACCGCTGTGTTCTGCGCGGGGATGATGGAGGAGATCGGCATAGAGTCCTCCCCGTCGGTGTTTGAAAAACGCTCCGACATTATCCAGATGGTCAAGCTCGGCAACGAGCAGAACATGCAGCGTTTCTGCGTCGGCATTCAGGCCGGCGCTCCCGTGGATTCCTACGTTACCCCGGAGCCCTGGGCAATGCCCGGATATGACTGCCCTGTCATAATGGCGGCAGGCTCCTTTATTCAGGGGTCATCCATCGAGCTTTCGGCAGACGGGCCGATCCGCCCGCCGTATATGATATACATGCAGGGCGGCCTGACCTACGAGTCCGGCAAGCTCGGTATTATGATGGCCGTGAGCGCGATGCTCGATAAATAAAGCGGGCATATACGCACATATAATGCATGGGGAGGTGACTCCATGTATTATCGGCGCACTTTCAGGCGTAAGCCCCGCTATACATATCACGAAGGAACCGCAGGCCAGCATGGCGCCCCGCCGCGCAAGCCCAGAAGGGCAGGCGGGATAAGCCTTATCCTGTTTCTGTGCAGCATTTTGATATTCCTCGCGTGCGCGCTCGCCTTTCTGAAGGATCTGTCCACACAGATCGCGGTCTCCGACGCAAGTGATATCGTGATCTCGCAGGTCAATACCTCCATCGCAGAGATAATGAAGGACGAGGACTACACGGGCGACTACTTTGTGAACTTTGAAAAGACGGACGCTGGGGAAATTTCCGCGATAAGCAGCAACATGGCGCGGATAAACGCGCTGTCGGCAAAAATACTCGATACCGTCATAAACGTGACCGAAAATCAGACAATAACCGTAGAGATCCCGATAGGGAACCTGACGGGCGTGAGCCTGCTGATGGGGCGCGGCCCCAAGGTTCCGGTGCAGATAATAGTGCTCACCTCGTCAAAGGTGGAATTCAGCAACAGCATCATAACCGCCGGAATAAACCAGACAAAGCATCAGGTGAATCTTGAGGTCATCGTCGATATAGATGTTCTTATCCCGTGGGATACCGCGAGCACTCAGGTGAAAACCGAGGTACTGATAGCCGACACGGTCATAGTCGGCAAGGTTCCGGATACTTATATGAACGTACAATAGGAGAACGCCATGGATGTACAAAACGAGATAAACGAGCTGCGCCGCAAGATACGGCATCACAGCAGACTTTACTATGTCTACGACAAGCCGGAGATATCCGACTATGATTTTGACATGCTCATGCAGCGGCTCAAGGCGCTGGAAGCGCTGCATCCGGAGCTGATAACGCCCGACTCTCCGACCCAGCGCGTCGGAGACGTCACGCTGCCGCAATTCGAGCAGGTTCGCCATCAGGTTCCGCTGGAGAGCCTGACCGACGTTTTCTCATACGAGGAGCTGTTCGCATTCGGCAAGCGCATGGACGAGGTGATAGCGGAGCCGCACGATTACTCCGTCGAGCCGAAAATCGACGGGCTTTCCATGTCGCTTGAATACGAAAACGGCGTGTTCGTCCGCGGAGCTACCCGCGGCGACGGGCAGGTCGGCGAAAATGTGACGGAGAATCTGCGCACTGTGCGCTCCCTGCCGCTGCATATTGAGAACGCGCCGGAGCGGCTCATCGTCCGCGGCGAGGTCTATATGTCCAAGGCCGTGTTCGAGCAGCTGAACGCCGAGCGCGAAATAAAGGGCGAGCAGCTTCTGGCCAATCCCCGCAACGCCGCCGCAGGCTCCATGCGCCAGCTTGACCCGAAGGTCGCGGCATCCAGAAAGCTGGACATCATCTGCTTCAACCTCCAGTACACCTCCGGCCCCGCGTACAAGAATCATACCGAGACGCTGGACGCGATGCGAGAGATGGGCTTTCCGGTCGTATCGTATTCTCACTTCAGCAATATTCAGGACTGCGTGAAGCAGATAGAGTGGCTTGGCGAAAACCGCGACACGCTGCCGTATGATATGGACGGCGCGGTCATAAAAATAAACTCCCTGTCTCAGCGTGAGGCGCTGGGCAGCACGGCAAAGGCTCCCCGCTGGGCGGTGGCGTTCAAATACCCGCCTGAAAGAAAGGAGAGCAAGGTGCTCGACGTTGTCGTGCAGGTCGGGCGCACCGGTGTCCTGACACCGAAGGTCATTGTAGAGCCGATACGCCTCGCGGGGACGACCGTTTCCGCCGCGACGCTGCATAATCAGGACAATATCGACAGGCTCGACCTGCGGATAGGGGACACCGTCGTTCTCCAGAAGGCGGGGGAGATAATCCCTGAAGTGCTTGAGGTCAACAAGAGCAAGCGCCCTGCGAATTCCGTGCCGTTCAAAATGCCGGAGCTTTGCCCTGAATGCGGCGCGCCTGTAGTCCGCGACGAGGACGGCGCGGCGCTCCGCTGCACAAATCCGGAGTGTCCCGCGCAGCTGCTCAGGACTGTGGCTCATTTTGCCTCGCGCGAGGCGATGGATATCGACGGACTGGGCATATCCGTGTGCGAAAGCCTGATATACAACGGTCTTATAAAAACCGCCGCGGAACTATACTATCTCAATGCCGAACAACTCGTCGAGCTTGACCGCATGGGCGAAAAGTCTGCCGCCAATCTCATAGCGGCCATTGAGAAGAGCAAGGAAGCAGGTCTCTCGCGGCTCGTCTGCGCGTTCGGTATCCGTCAGGTCGGGCAGAAAGCAGCAAAAGTCCTCGCCGCGCACTTCGCGGATCTGGATGAGCTGATGGCCGCAAGCGCCGACGAGCTGACGCTTATACCGGATATCGGCGCGATAACCGCAAACTTCATAACGGAGTGGTTCGCAAAGCCGCAGTCGCAGCATCAGATAAAGCTCCTGCGCGAAGCCGAAGTCGATTTCACCAGCAAGGAGGAGCGCAAGGACAACCGCTTCGCCGGTCTCACCTTTGTCCTCACCGGTACGCTCAGCAAATATACCCGTGACGAGGCCAGCGCCATCATCGAGAGCTACGGCGGCAAAGCTTCCGGCTCGGTGTCGAAGAAAACGAGCTACGTCCTCGCAGGTGAAAACGCCGGCAGCAAGCTGACCAAAGCCGAAGCCCTCGGCATCAGCATCATCTCCGAAGATGATTTTGCCGCGATGATAACCTGACCGCAACGGACAATATATAATAACCTCCTTATTTGAGAGCGCATATTATGATATGAACTCTTGAATGAGGAGGAATATTTTTGGCTAAAAAAAGAACGGACGGCAGCTGGCGCTATGGCGAGCTGCCGGACACGGCACCGCTGGCAATGGCTTATGTGCCGCTTCAGAAGTCGGTATCACCGGCATACGAGTCAATGGAGGCGCTCTCCCGCGGGACGCTGTTCCCAGGGCTTGACCTGCCGTTTATGGGCATGGTCAACCAGACGCAGGAGGTAACGCCGCTCACGGAAATGATGGCGCTGTGCTTCGTGGCGCACGAGCTGGCACTGTATCTCGACACGCATCAGGACGACGCCGAGGCCTTCGCCATGTACCAGAGCTTTCTCGCGCTGAAGAAGGAGGCGCGGGAGCGATATGTGAAGCAGTGCGGCCCCGTCACGCATGCGGATATGCTTGGCATGGAGCGCTATGCTTGGCTCGACGACCCGTGGCCGTGGGATTATGACCGGCAGAGGGAGGGCTGACGCATGTTTGTATATGAGAAGAAACTGCAGTATCCGGTGCGTATCAAGAATACAAATCCCGCCCTTGCAAAATTCATAATCACCCAGTACGGCGGCCCTGACGGCGAGCTTGGCGCGTCGCTGAGATATCTGAGCCAGCGCTACGCCATGCCGTATCCCGAGCTGAAAGGGCTTTTAACGGACATCGGCACGGAAGAGCTCGGCCACCTCGAGATGATAGGCGCCATCGTGCACCAGTTGACGCGCTCGATGAGCATCGACGAGATCAAGAAGGCTGGATTCGACGCGTATTTCGTAGACCACACGGCGGGCGTATACCCAACGGCGGCTTCGGGCTTTCCGTGGGACGCCGCATCCATGGCCGTGAAGGGCGACGTGATCACCGACCTTTCCGAGGACATGGCGGCAGAGCAGAAGGCGCGCACGACCTATGACAACATCCTGCGGCTCAGCGACGATCCAGACGTAAACGACGTCATAAAGTTCCTGCGGGAGAGGGAAGTAGTCCATTATCAGCGCTTCGGTGAGGGGCTTCGCCGCGCTGTTGAGAAGATGGATCAGAAGAATTTCTATTCGACCAATCCGGCGTTTGATAAATAAATACTGGCGCATATGTGCATTTATGTCATATGCGCCGATTTTTTATACATTTTGAAAAAAATGATGACATGAGAAAAAATAGGTGCTATAATATTTTGAAAAAATTTTGGCCGAAACGGTCGAAACAGGGATGGATTTGTTTTGGTATTCAGCTCCGCAATATTTTTGTTCGCCTTTCTTCCGGCGGTTTTTATAATATACAGGCTGTTGCCGGGCATCCGCTCGCGCAATGTGTTCCTCGCATTAAGCAGCCTTGTGTTCTACGCATTCGGGCAGCTCGTCTATCTGCCGCTGTTTCTCGCATCGATACTCATCAACTACATATCCGGCCTGCTCCTGTCGGGTAAATTCAGACGCAGCCGCCTGATACTTACGCTCGCCGTCGTTCTCAATCTCGGCATACTCTGCGTCTTCAAGTACACGGATTTTCTCATCGGCAACATCAACTCCCTGTTCGGAACAGCCATCCCGCTCACGGGGATCGTCCTGCCCATCGGCATATCGTTCTTCACATTCCAGGGGCTCTCGTACACGATAGATGTCTACCGCGAACCGGAATGCGGTACGCGCGATTTCACAAAGCTGCTGCTCTATATATCCTTCTTCCCGCAGCTCATCGCGGGGCCGATCGTCAAATATCATGACGTCGCCGCGCAGATAGACAGCCGCCGCTGCACAAGAGACGAGACTGAGGCCGGCATACGCCGCTTCATCGTCGGTCTTGCGAAAAAGGTACTGATATCGAACGCCGCGGGCTACGTCGTGGACAAGGTGTTTTCCGATTGCCTGTACGCTGCGGGCGGGCTTGACTGGCGGCTGGCGTGGCTCGCCGGAATATGCTACACGCTCCAGATATATTTCGATTTCAGCGGGTACAGCGACATGGCCATCGGACTGGGGCATATGTTCGGCTTTACCTTCAAGGAAAACTTCAATTTCCCGTACGCGTCAACGAGCATGACGGAATTCTGGCGGCGCTGGCACATCTCGCTTTCGACCTGGTTCAAGGAGTATTTATATATCCCGCTCGGCGGGAACCGCCGCGGCCGCTGGCGCACCGCACTGAACCGCCTTATCGTGTTCTTCTGCACGGGTATATGGCACGGCGCGAACTGGACTTTCGTGGTCTGGGGTCTGTGCCACGGCGCGCTGACCAGCCTTGAAAATCTCGGTGTGATTCCCGTAAAGCGGCTTCAGGAAAGCCGCATCGGGCAGATCATGTGCAGAGTATACACGCTGCTCTCCGTGATGCTGCTGTTCGTGGTGTTTCGTGCGGCGTCACTTGGGGAGGCCGCACGCGTCATCGGCGCGATGTTCTCCGGCGTGCAGACCGCCGAGGGAAGCTACATGCTGCACTATCTGCTGACGCCGCTGTTCTGCGTGACGTTGGTCGCCGCGATACTTTTCTCTGGCAGTCTCATACCGCGCCTGCGCGCGAAAATAGGCGAGCCGGTCTCCGCCGTCCGCGTGATATCCGCGGAGCTGCTGTGCCTGCTGCTGTTCGCGCTGTCGGTATTCAGCCTTGCGCGCGGCGGATTCAACCCGTTTATCTACTTCCAGTTCTGAGAGATCGATAATATGAAAAAAGCCAAGCTTATATTCATATCAATATTCATTGTGCTGTGCCTCATCCCATCGGTCGGTATGCTGATATTCGGCGAAGCGCGGCCTGCCGCGAACGAGGTGCTTGCCGGAAAGCCGAGCGTGACGACTCGAAGCGGGGAACTCAGCCTGAGCTTTCTCTCGGACGTCAGCGATTATATCGCCGACCGCTTTGCGTTCCGCCAGGAGCTGGCCACCGCGTGGGCGGGTGTCAACGCCAAGCTCCTCGGAACTTCCGTTGAGGAACAGGTGATCCTCGGCAGTGACGGCTGGCTCTATTTCTCGGATACGCTTCCGGACTACATGGGGCAGGGGATGAGTGATGCCGAGCTGCGGTATCTGGCAAACGATCTCGCGCTGATGCAGGAATATATCGAAAGTCAGGGCAAGAAGTTTGCTTTCACGATCGCGCCCAACAAGAACAGCATCTATCCCGAGCATATGCCGGACTATATTGAGAACCGGCACGGCGAGTCAAACGCTGCCCGCATAGGCGCGTATCTCGACACAGCCGGCGTGAATTACCTCGACCTCTTCGAAATCCTCGGCAGTGAAGAAAACCTCTACTATAAGACGGACACTCACTGGAACTCCCGCGGCGCAGCCTTGGCTGCCGACGGACTGCTGAATCTGCTTGACCGCGGCGGCGATTATTCCGCTGCAAGCTTTGCAACGGCGGAAAATCACAGGGGAGACCTGTACGAAATGCTCTATCCCGCAGGGCGCGCCGTGGAAACCGCGCCGGCCTACGACGGTGAGCTTTCTTACATATGCGAGTCCGACCCGAACGGCGGCAACGCGATAACCATTAAAACCGTCTGTGATGCTGGAACCGACGGGCTTATGTGCTGGCGCGACTCGTTCGGCATCGCGCTGTATCCCTACCTCGCGCAGAGTTTCGCTGCGGCGACATTCTCCCGCAGCGCGGATTATGACCTCACGCTTGCAAATTCCGCCGACGCGGTTATAATCGAGCTTGTGGAGCGAAATCTGAGCAATATTCTCAGCCGCGAGCCGACATTTCCCGCTCCAGCGCGCGAGCTGCCCTCGGCGGCAAGCGTTGGGACAATAGCCGTCGATTCCGATGAAGCAAAGACCGACGCTATGGCGGACTATGTCCGCGTATCCGGCGAGCTTGGGGCGTATATGCTCGATTCCGGCAGCCGCGTATATATTGCAGCCGGGGACACCGCGTATGAGGCGTATATCTGCACTTCAAGCGATTCCGACGCACTGCGCTTCTTCGCATGGATACCAGCGGGTGAAGAGGCGCATCAAGTTATAACAACTCTCAATTCAGAATATACGGCATATCAGATCAGTTAAGATATGCGGAATGGAGGCCAAAAATGAAAAAACTCATCTCAATTATTCTGCTCTGTGCAACGGCTGTGCTCCTCTGCGCATGCGGCTCCGCGGCTCCGGACAAATCCAGCTCCGGCGGCAGCGCAGTACCGCCGATGCAGACCGCTTCCGGCAGCGATACCCAGGCGGCCGCCGACGCGCCTGAAGAAAAGGCTGCTGAGAACGAGCAGAAGATCATCGCCGAGAGCTATATCGGCAAAGAGGTCAGCGAGCTGTATGACGCGATAGGCGAGCCGGAGTCGGTCAGCTACGCTTCCAGTTGCCTTGGCAGCGGCGAGGACGGCGAGCTTGTGTACAACGGCTTCACGGTGTATACATATAAGGAAGGCGACTCCGAGGTAGTCCAGAACGTGCAATGACAAAGACCGACACAAAAAAGCGGCTCAGAATATATATAATAGCAGCTGCAATACTCGTCATTATCGCGGGCGCGGCCGCATTCGTGTGGTACCGCTTCGGCTCTGTGAAGGTGTCCTGCATGCTTGACGACGGCAGTGTGACAGAGACGCGGCTCTCCCGCGGCGATAGCTTTGTTTTCCCAGAGACCGCCGATTATGACGGGTACACCTTCGTCTACTGGATGGACGCAAAGGGCGCGCGTTACAGCGGCGAGAGCGTAGAGTTATACGTAAGCACAAGCTTCTCGCCGGTGTATACCGTCGCTCTCGAGACCGTAGAGCATAATCCGTATCTTTTTCCGGACGAAAACGGGTTCTACCGCCCATATGACAAGCTGACCCGCGGCGAGGCGGCGCGTATGATATATGCGCTGCTGGCGCAGCCCGTTGAAGCCACGGGAAATTATATCGACGTTGACAAGAACGCCGACTATGCGCAGGCAACTGCCGCGCTCTGGCAGCTGAAGGTAACAGGGGAGAACAAGTTCCACCCTGACGAGATCATCACGCGCGGGGGGTGCCGTCAAGATTTATGCGCAAATTTATTTGCAGGCTCCGGCTGAATGAGGTCAGCC
>ENA-OUQH01001647-OUQH01001647.1-human-gut-metagenome-genome-assembly--contig:-NODE-1647-length-14675-cov-30.560670_pt1 | contig 14675 bp, 10 predicted proteins | sample MGYA00237948_ERZ548828 | MGnify/ENA primary metagenome ERZ548828 (study PRJEB26490, sample SAMN05194711) | human gut metagenome | biome: terrestrial biome; feature: human-associated habitat...
ATAACGGTGGCCTTGAAAGGGAATAATCAGTGGCCTTGAAAGCTGCAAATATTCAGTTATATCCCAAGAATGCGAAACTCCTGCGACGGCTTACTCAGATGTCAGACCAGCTCAGGGCTCCAACATAAAATATGAGATACCAAGATTTCTCTATGATGGCGTGTCCCGCATGGAATACCTATCCTACCCGTTACTACGGAAACTATTTTAGAATTCCAAAAGATATTAATTCCCTTGAATACGTTGCCAACAATTATTTGAACTCTGAAGCAGTACAGAACTCCATGCATCGCTGTCTCGACAAATAAAAATAGGGACGCGATCAAGCATACATTCGATCACGTCCCTATCAACTCATCTAATTTGTTTGATCTGCAACGCATTATCATTTAGTAATGCATAATCACGAGTACGCTCATCACGAACCGCAAAGATACAGCAGTTGTCATCATTCGTGAATGCAACCATGTCGGTAAGGTTTGGATTCTCTGCATTCTGGGTACGTAGCGACACGACAAGCTTGAATTCCCCATTGTTAAATAGTTTCAATGGCACTTCAAACTTCACCTTGCAATGACCATGCTGATTCAGCTTAATCACATTGGCTCCAGTATCGTAAGTAACTCCGCCACGCTTTATGTCGTGCATAGCAATTGCAAGATAATACGAATTGGGCTCGTCATACTGGTATTCCACTTCAAACTGGAACGTATCATCGCATGTCAGAATCTGCTTACTAAGCGCATTAATCCGCAACATTGGGACTCTGGCGTTCAAACCTGTTGGATATTCATCCGCTTTGTCATTATCCGTGTCACGTTTATCAGCACGCATATTTTCCAAGGTATAGCGGTTAGCAACATCATCTTTATTCCCGTTAACGATGACTTCGCCATCTTTAATAAGAACCGCCTTATTGCAGTACTTTTTCACTGCGCCCATATCATGCGTCACTAAAATAACGGTCTTTGTCGGATCTTTTTTCACCTTCGCGAAATAGTTATCACACTTACGCTGGAATGCTTCATCACCGACAGCAAGAACCTCATCCAGAACCAGAATGTCGCCCTTGGCTTGGATAGCCACAGAAAACGCTAAACGAACTTGCATACCAGATGAATAGTTCTTTAGCTTCTGATCCATGAATTCTTCAAGCTCAGCAAACTCGACGATGTCGTCGTACATGTCTTCGATTTCTTCACGGGTAAAACCAAGCAAAGCTCCGTTGAGGAAAACATTCTCTCGACCGGTCAACTCAGGATTAAAGCCGACCCCAAGCTCGATGAAAGGAACGAGCTTACCTTTTACCTCAATACTTCCGGAATCTGGAACATATATGCCGGAAATCAGTTTCAACAACGTTGACTTGCCGCTGCCGTTACGGCCTACAATTCCAAAGAAGTCACCTTGGTGGACTTCAAAATTGATGTCTCGAAGCACATGCTGTTCTTTGTAACCTTTGATGCCTCTGGTCCAGTTAATGAAAGCCTGCTTCAAACCGCTCGCTTGCTCTGTTGGAAGTTTGAAGTATTTGCCAACATGCTCAACTGAAAGGACAACCGGACGATCCACTTCCTTGATGGAAGCAGATTGAGACTGTGTATCAAACATCACATGACCTCCGCGAATTTACGATTATGCTTCCGGAACACATGCACGCCCAGCGCAAGCAACAGGAACGCGAGAATAACAGGAATGACCGCAATCAAAGGATTCCCTACAAGCGTCCACACGGTAGGTTGCGTTTCTGGAGCAATCAGATTGTGTCGAATATCTTGAATAGTCTGCGCAATCGGATTGAGGAGCTGTATTTTCGCAATAATCAAGCCCCATTTGCCCAAAGAATCGTTATCCATCACCATGGAAAGTGGATAAATAACCGGAATCGAATAGAACAGTACCTGCTGCAGAACTTCCCATAGGTGAGCGATATCGCGGAAATAGACATACATCGTCGCCATCAATAAAGCTGCGCCCAGTGCCAACACATACAATTCAATGAAATTTAAGGGCAACAGCAAAACTCTCCAAGTGAACTGAATCTTGGAGAAGATAGCAAAAATCACAACCACTAAAAGATTGATACCCAAACTGATCAATGCACCAATAGTGGCAGAGACAACCACAATATAGTTAGGGAAATGTATCTTCCGAAGCAAGTCACCACGATCCACAACCGCTCTCAAACCAGTTGCTGTGGCTTCTCCGAAAAACTGCCACGTACTAATTCCAAGCAGCAGAACAACTGGATACGTCGGTGTTCCGTCCGACATGCGTAAGAACTTCGCAAACACTACGTACATCACACAAAAAAGCATCAATGGACGCAGAACGGACCATGCAACTCCAAGAAACGACCCCTGATAGCGGAGCTTAAAATCCGTCTTGACAAGCTCTTTCAACACTACCAGCGAATAGTGGTAGCGCTCTTGAATCCTCTTCACAAATGTATTCACGACTGACAAGTCTATCGACTTACGACCCCAAGATAATGCCCCTACCGTTTTCTTCGCAAAATCCTCAGCACATAACCGACCATCCGCTTGTCTTGCTACGATAAATACACCACACAAGACACAGGACCTGATAAAAAGTGAACACATCATCCAATAAGAGAAATGTATCAATTGAGCTTCTTCGGATAATCGCCATGCTGCTGATTGTCGCATGCCATTTCATCATTCATTTCAACTGGAATACACATCATTATGATTTAATGCTCATCCAGGAACCAGGATGGACGAACGCTCTCAAGTTCTTGATTGTGCAATATGGACAAGTTGGCGTATCTATCTTCTTTATAATCTCTGGCTATTTCCTGGTAGATAAGACTTTTAAAAGAAGACGTATTTTCAAAACATGGTTTCAGATGTTTTGTTACTCAAGCGGGTTTTTTATAACACTTTTAATCATTGGGGCATTCTATAAATACCCGACAGTCATACAACCGCTAATGCAAGGGAGCGAGCTATTCCGAACTATAGCCGCTAGCTTTTTCCCATTCTTCTATGGGAGCTACTGGTTCATCAGCGCATACATACTCATGCTTCTATGTGCGCCGTTCATCAATTCCTTACGTCAATCACTTTCCAAGCGCGCTAATCTAAGTCTGCTCGTTCTTTTTTCTTTTTTAAGCATCCAGATCCTCATCTTTGGACGAGTTTCCAACTGGAACAATTTGACATATGCCATTTTCGGTTATCTGATTGGCGCTTTTATCAAAAAGAACAATACAGAGATTTCGAAACGAATGCGCACAGCCCCCATGCTTGCAGGCATCGTCTTCATGACACTGTTAATGCTGCTATTTAATTATTTCGCATCGTCATCATCACCCATTAGCAGTGCACTCGGCTGGACAAACCAAATTCACAACGGAATAGCACTATTCCCAATAGCGATAGGAGCATTCGTCTTCATCATCATCTCACGCATTAATTTCGACAGAGTCCCAGAGCTTGTTAGTGGAACCATAGTAGGGATTTCTTCAACGACGTTTGGAATCTATCTTCTTCATGAGAATATTTTCGGATTCAGGATCTTATGGGAATATGTGTCTAAATTTTGCTATGCGCCCGACAGTTTGCTACTCAGAATTGTCTCAGCATTCTTCATCGTCATCATCGTGTTCTTAGTTCTGAGCTGCATTGCAAAAATAATAGATACTCTATTCGTTCATCCCCTCACGGACAAGATACTCGCATACTTTATGAAATGATTTTTAGGAGAGGTGGTTGCTCACCTCTCCTAAAAATCAGCTTAGAAAACTGAACCAAGATTCAATCACACGATATAGAGCATCATTGGAGCTGCTTAAATATCCATATCTCCCATCTGATAGGAGATTCAGATAGCTCAAGAATACACCCACTAACGTCAGTAGGACAAATACGTTAAGGCAGAGATTCGAAATCCTTTCGCTCGAATACTTCTTTACATAAAGAGTCACTGTGGATATCGCACCAATTATCAACAACCAGCCGAATTCACTGTAATATCTTGTCGAGATACCGACAATCTCAGTATCAACCACCAAAAGAACAGCAGCAAAGCCAACGAAAAAGAGGTTAATTCCCCAAATACCACTTGCTTTAGCCTCTTTTCTTACTATGCAAAGCAAAAATGCAAACAAAGCTGCCGGAACAAAGGCAAAAAAACCACCAAAGTTAGGTTCCATAATGGTTTGTCCCATGAAGCCAGACGGCACATCTAACTGTTTCATAAATGGATAATTTGGACTTATGTTAATTGGCTGAAAAAGATACATCCACAATCCCCATGGAATCCTCGACAAGGCATAGGATCGATGAACCATATCAAAACCAGTTAGATTATACGTAGCGCCAAAATCAAAGAAAGAATCAAACCGGACATAATTATACGCCATAGTTACCCCACCCACAAGAAGAAAAGGCACCATAACGGCAAGCGTGTTCCAAATACCTCTTACAGAGAAGAAAAACCTCTCTCTGATTTCAGACCAGAATATCGGAAAAGCAACGAAGACCACCAGAACAAATTGAGGTCTACATCCAAGATTTAATGCTATACAAATCGCACCAAACAAAAGATGTAGCTTAGACAACTCACCAGTATCTTTTCTTGCATTAATCCATAAGCCAAGTCCTGTTAAAGTTAGAACCAAAGAAAAAAGGATTGGTAAAGAATAGATCATCGGATAGAACGCTTGTGTCAGGACACCGCTTCCAGTCACGAGCAAGAGCAAGGACACTAGAAATAGCCCGAAGGATGGCTTGATGTATTTTTTCATGAATGAGTACAAAAAGAATACCGCCGCAAGCACAAAAAATACTGTCATCAAAGCGACAGCATAATCAGTTCTCAAATCATGTCCAGTTATGAGTTTAAAGGGGACGAAGAGCGACAATGCAGGCAATGCTCCAAAATAGCAATAATATTTTCCATTATAAAAAGCATAATCCCAGTACGTAGGCTCGCCGGTTTTGAAAGATAATTGCGCTCTCGCAGATGCATCATAAGGATTTGTCATCTTCTGCATCCATTCCGGAACAGGGAGATCCAAATAAGTATGGCCATTTATGATGGCATTAGCTAAGTAATTATACTGATTCTCATCGCCTATAAAAGCTCCGCTGTTTAATTCACGAGTTGAATCAAAATACTGATCGGGATGAATAAGCTGTGTCACAGCAAGTAAAACCATGATTTGTATGAAGACAAAGATGGATAAAAGAATTTTCTGCCGCCGTACTTTCAAATCTAGATTCCACTGATACATGCCACGAGATGGCCAAAAGCAGAACACCAAATAGGAGACAAGCAGCATTATGAGGAACCTCAAAAAAGAGAACGAAAAAGGTCTCTGAGCATTTATGGAAACAGAGGCAATAACAATCTTGTCACCTTCTTGCATATTCAGCTTTAGTCTAAGACCCGTAACTTTTCCCGCAGGATGAATCCGGATATAATGCGATTCAGTTAAGTTCTCGGAAACATGTGCCGTACCAAGAGATATATACCCGTTAGTATTACCTTCGTCAAGCACATATGGACTCAAACTATACGTCCCGCCAACTACGGCATCGGAATCACTAGCGACCAGATCAATATCCAAATTGTCTATCTCTGTAGGCCCATCTACAGCATACTCGATGTACGGAGTGTCGGAATCAGTAACCCTATACTCATTTCCCTCTCTTACAATATTATTCAGAGAGGATACCGAAATCTGCTGCTGCTCAGGAAATGTCAGAGCCTCCCAAAAAGCGAAATTGAAGAGAAAAGTTTCAAGGAGAAAAACCACCGCTAACGGAATAAAAAACTTTAATCTGACTTGCCTTTTACAATCCACACTTACTCCTTATTGAACTTATCCACCAGACACAAACCAACGAATTCGAACGCAAAGATCTTATTCTTCACAGAACGCCCCTGTCGTATCCTCGCAATTTATCATCCTAGCTTATATCACGCCTCACGCCATTCCCTCATAACCTTTGCCAAGAAGACAGCAATCATAATTGAATCCGCAGGACGCCTCGCTCCGACCACAGCAAAGGCTATAGTGTTCTACATGCTCGAGAAGAATACAAGCCCCTCCGTTGCCGTACTGCTGCCTTGCTATAACGAGGAAGTCACCATCGGCAAGGTGGTACGCGACTTCAAAACAGCGCTGCCCGATGCCGACATCTACGTGTACGACAACAACTCCACCGACCGCACTGCTGAAATCGCGACAGCCGAGGGAGCGATTGTCCGCAAGGAACCGCGCCAAGGCAAAGGCAACGTAATCCGCGCCATGTTTGAAGACATTGACGCCGACGTGTATGTCATGGCGGACGGCGACGATACCTATCCCGCAGATGCGGCACCGGCCATGGTGGACAAAGTTCTCGAGGGCTACGATATGGTAATCGGAGATCGTCTAAGCTCCACCTATTTCCAAGAAAATAAGCGTCCGTTCCACAATTTTGGCAACCGTCTGGTGCGTGGCTCCATCAATGGTCTGTTCCAAGCGAATGTCACCGACATCATGACCGGTTACCGAGCGTTTTCGTTCACATTCGTCAAGACTTACCCAGTGCTTTCGCGTGGCTTCGAAGTTGAGACCGAAATGACCATCCACTCATTGAACAACAATCTGCGTCTGTTCGAGATGCCGATTCAGTACCGTGACCGTCCGGAGGGTTCCGTCAGCAAGCTTGACACTGTGGGTGACGGCATCAAGGTGATGAGCACCATCTTCCGCATGATTCGCGAGTACAAGCCACTGCCGTTCTTCGGCGGACTTGGCGCCATCCTCGGCATCATTGGCATCGTGCTGTGCGGCAGCGTGACCGTGGACTTCTGGCATACCGGCATGGTAGCGCGATTCCCCACGCTTATCGGCGCGGTCATGCTCGTCATTGCCGGACTGCTATTGTTCATCACTGGCATCATCCTCGATGTCATGGCCAAGAACGACCGCAAAGCATTCATCATTGACGCCAATCAATTCGCCATGATGCGGCGCCAGAAATAGCACAGATTCCAAATATGGCTGAGAGCAAAAAGATACTTGTCCTCAGCCATATTTTATTGGTTAATCTGTCTGCTATTTCACCCACTTTTGGGCATTCGTGCCATTTGCGGCATACAGCTGCACATTGGCACCATTCGAGGTAGAAGCACCCGAAACATCAAGGACTTTGTTTTCCGCGAGCGCCGACTGGAAAGTGTAAGAGCCATCGGAATTTTTGATGGCGATCCACTTCTGGGCGTATGTGCCGTTCGAGGCATATTGCTGCGCGTTGGCACCGTTGGCAGTGCTCGCACCATAAACGTCCAGAGCTTTGTCTGAATTCGCACTGGTTAGTGTCACATAACCGTTGTCATCGTGCGATACTCTCCATCTTTGAGCATTCGTGCCATTCCCAGTCCAAAGTTGCACATTGGCGCAGTCCGAACGGGACGCACCATATACGTCCATCTTCATGTTCGTCTTTAGCTTTGAACCGAAAGAATATGTGCCATCAGGCAAATCCTGCCTATGCTTTGCCGCCTGCTCATTCAAACGGTCGCGCATGGTTTTAAACTTCTCGATGATCCATTGCTGGGCAGCGGTATCATTTGGCGAATACAGCTGCAATGCGACGTTGGACGAATAATTCGCGCCCGGTACATCAATAGCTTTATTCGCGTTCACTGACATCAATGAGATTTTCCCATCGCCATAGTTGCGAACAGTCCATTGTTGAGCAACCGTACCGTTACTGTCATATTGCTGTAGAACCGCACCATTGGACGCAGAAGCGCCATAAACATCCAGCACCTTGCCGGAATTCACATTGACAATGTTGTAGGTTCCATTGCCAATCTGCTGGAAACGGAATTTCTGTGCGTTCGTTCCATTAGCCGCATACAGCTGAATTCTAGCGCTGTTTGCGGTAGAAGCTCCTGGCACATCAAATACAAGATTGGATTTCCCTGCGGATTTGATGTTCACCGCAGCATTTACCGGTACACTAACTTCGCTAGAGGAAACAACGAATCGTTGAGCCTGAGTACCGTTTGGCGCATAAAGACGAATCGCAGTACCGTTAGAGGTGTTGCCACCGCTCAAATCAAGCACCCAATTACCCAAAGCCGACTGCAGATAATATCCCGCACCGGAATCACGAATGAACCACCGCTGTGCATTCGTTCCATTAATTGCATACTGTTGCACCACAGAATTATTACCCGCTGCCGCTCCTCGAACATCCAAGGCTTTATCGGAATTCACATTGGTAATCACATAGCTGCCATCTGATTGTTTAGAGAATTTAAATTGTTGCGCTTTGGACCCATTGCCGGAGTAGAGCTGAATAGTCGCGGAATCAGACGTGCTGGCGCCTGGAATATCCACGCTAGAAGCCACCTTAAAACGTACATTGATGAAATAATTACCATCAGGAACACTCACCACAGGCATCTTGCGCACATCAATGACGGACGAGTCCTGGGCATAATTCTTGCTGCCAAAAGCATTCATGTCCACGGAACCACTGATACCGTTGATATGGCCGGAACTGGTGTATTGCCAGCCGCGGTCGTTGGCGCCAAAGGCGTTGTATCCCATTTGAGCACCATACTGGGCCACCCAACGGGTCTTTGCGTAGATGCTCGAATTGTTCAGCGGGCCTTGCAGATAGCTCGTGTACGAATACACACCGAGATTCTTGTATCCAGCGGACTGCAGTGCGCCATACCAGGCGTCGGCCATACCGCTATAAACATTCGGATTGGTCGGCGGGGTATGACCAGCCCACGTCCACTTCTCCAGGTCATAATACACAGGGTATTTCAGATCGTTCGGGCTCACGCCCATCTGGCGGAGTTTGGCAGCCACATCATTGCCTTCCGCACGTGCGCAGTTCGCATCGTATGCATACGAATACCAGTAGATACCGAAAGGAATGCCTAAACGCTTGCATTCATTGATATTGCGTTGTGCTTTCTTATCAGCACTGTTGCCCCAGCCATAGCCCAAACGGATGATTGCACCTTCCACACCATCGGCTTTCGCTTTGACCCAATCAATGTCGTTCTGCCATGAAGAAACGTCAATCACGCCCTTGGCTTGTTGAACGAACAGGTTGTTCCTATAATCGAAAAACGCCTTTGTTCCGTTGTAGGTTCCCCAGTGTGCTCCGTATTCGTTGCTCTCGAATTTAGTGAGCCGGACAGTCGAGCCACCCTTCAAGGACGACTGCTCCGCAGACTGTTTCACAGGTTGTTCCACAGCATCTTTCACATCCGAGGCACTCACCGGAATGAATGATTCGCCATCCGTTTTGGCCAGTGGATCAGGTTGCTGCGATTGCGTGCCGACCAGCTGAGCGTCCGTCACGGTTTCGCCGGTCTCAATGTTCTGTACATCACCTTCCGGCGTAACCGCAAGGTTCTCCGAAACCACAGTGGAATCGTCCGAAATGTTTTCGCTTACCGTTTCCGGCAGCGTCGCGTTCGGATTGTCCGGCATGCTGTTTGACGAATTCTGCACATCATCCACAGTTGCGGCAAAAGAACTTGGCGTATCCTCAATCGCAATATCCTGCATGGCGTAAGCCGGCACCACGGCAACGGAAACCGTCATTGCAACCACGGAAGCGGTGGTCGCAATCTTCATCAAGCTTTTCGGCGATATCATCGTCAGCCTCTCTCACAAAACGCATTTCACGCGTTGACGCAATTGCACACGTAAACTTAAGTGTATTCTGAGATGTCCCCACTTAAAATAAAGCAGCTGGATTCCGGACCAAACTTCACATTTACCGAATATGCCACAACATGAAGTGCTGGCATTCGGAAGTGGAACGGGTAACATACCTTATGTATTGTCATTTGGGAACAGAGGACCTTGTCGGACCACCTCCAATAGACAACATCAGAACGGTATCGCGGACTCCTGGAGGGAAGCATGGCACGGCACGAAAGGCAGCCAAATAAAGCTGACAGTCAAGCAAGTAACGTCCGCAAGCCCCGGACTTTCAGCAGTACCGCGACCGTCGGGACCAGCAAATCCAACAATTCCGTCAATGCCACCAATCGTGACGAAAAGCTTAGAACAAAAGCACCGGGGACTTCCTACCGAACGGCTCCCGAAGATCCATTCCAAATCGCCATATCGCAAGGCGTGCAAGATGGCGACACTTGGGTGCATAACCATGTCAAGAATTTGATTCGCCATTCCATCATCGTAGCCGTTATCGTCGTTGCGGTATGCATTGTGGTCTTCGGCGTCATGGGCGTGAGAACATCGCAGAAAATGCGCGAACTGAATGCCATTAACGACTGCAGAGACGCGGTTGCCGCCATGAACGCTTCATATTCCAAGGATTTCCAGCTCAAGGGAAAGATTGTCGACGCATTTTCCAGCATGGATTCCTCATATGATCTGGAAAAGCTCAGCACCTTGTATCAGGAAGAAGTCAAATCGCCGAAGGCGCTTGACTGCAAAGCCGACCCGTCCGGGACCACCAGCAAAGCCAACACCGAACGAGCCGCATATGACAAACAGGCCAGAACCTTCGAGCGGGCGTTGACAAAGAACGAGGCAAATCAGAATTGAGCGCAAAACGATTGGCAAGAACGGCGCTTGCCGTTATCGTAACCGTAGGAATAGTCGTTGCCATCATCGTCGGGTGCGGCCCCAAATGGGGCAACGGAACGGCAACCGGTAAAACCGGATCGCAATCCACCGCCACCGCCCATACTGCGGCCACTGTTGATGTGCAGCTGCCCTCGTACTACATGGACAATATGGTGTTCCAGCGCGATCAGCCAATCGTAGTCAAAGGCAACGTCAGCTCCACGGAAAGCAACCCCATCGACGTTTCGAAACTGTCAGCGACACTTACGCAAGGCAAAACCTCCGAGAGCGTCAAGGCAAAGGTAGCGAAAAACGGCAGTTTCACCTGCACGCTGAGCGCACAAAAGGCAAGTCTCAATCCGTATTCGCTGCAAGTGCAGTACGCCGGCAAAACCGTGCTGAAACTGGCCAAAGTGTATGTGGGAGACGTCTTCGTAGCCGCTGGCCAGTCGAATATGGAACTCAACTATGTGCAGTATTACGAAAACGCTACTTACAATTTTGGCAATGGACTAATCACGACAGGCGATTTGCCGAAACCGCTCGTAGATGACAACGTGAAATTTGTCATCGCAAATCATGATGTTGAAGACACTGATTTTCCACTGTCCGCTGTTAACCAGAGCGCCGATGCATGGCTGACTGCAGATTCCACGAATTCACTGCACCTCAGCTATCTGGCTCAGCAATTCGCCATGCAGTTACGCGCCAAGCACCCCAATGTGCCGATTGGCATCATCCAGACCGCGTGGGGTGGCACGCCTATTCGCCGGCATGTACAAGGCGGCGATATTTATGCGAACCATATCGCGCCGTTGAAGGGATTCCATGTGGCGGGCGTGCTGTGGTATCAAGGTTGCGATGACGCCAATAATTACGGAACTGCTTTGCAATACGAATCGCAAATGACCACGCTCATCAACCAGTACCGTAACGTGTTCGGACGCAAGGACCTGCCGTTCCTATACGTGCAACTCGCGCGATGGACGAACTATCAGTACACACAGAACGTACGTGAAGCGCAGCGGACCACGCTTGGCAACGCCAACCTGCACGATTCGTCAAACGTGGCGATGACGGTTTCCCTTGACACAGATAAGGGCACATCCGCGCTGATCCATCCGCTCGGCAAGGATATTCTCGGGGCACGCATGGCCGCGCAATATCTCGCCATGGAAGACGGCACCACCGTACCCAACGGACCGCTTATCGAACGTGCCCGGCACACTGCGAACGGCGCAATCGCCTTGTCTTTCCGGAACGGCACCGCAAGCAGGCTGAAAGCCATGCAGCCGAACTATACGAAGAGCGCAAGCGCGAGCGTACCAAACTATAAGAGCGTTCCGAAAGCGACCCCGTTAAGCGGTATCAGCAATATCGCCGCTCCCACCACTACGGCATTGCAGGGGTTTGAGGTCGCCAATTATTCCGGTCAATGGCAGGCGGTCAATGCCACTATCAGGGGCAATCAGGTGTTGCTCACCGCAGCCGATGGTTCAACACTGAACGATCTCAACGCCATGAGCCAGGTTCGTTACCTGTTCAGTGGCAATCCGAAGTGCGCGAGCATGCTGTACAACGACTTTAATCTGCCGGCTAGCCCATTCATCACTATTGTCGAGTGATCTTTGTTGGGGGCCGCCGCTAGATAAACCAATACGGGCGGGATAAGTACGGGTGGTCTGAGCCGTTGCTTGGCCTGCTTGGTCATGTTTTGAGCAGGCTGTTCCGGCTTCTGGTTTGGATTCTGGTTTCCCGCTTAAACTATGAAGACTGCTGCAGCATCGCAGAAACTAGACAAATGTCATTTTTCCACCGGTTTATTTAGGCACATTCCCCTCCTACTATGGCATACGGAACGAACGCGAGCGCACAATCACAGATCGAATGCAAACGTGCGCAGGAGAGGAACCACCATGAGGAATCGTATTGCAGCAGCTGCAGCGGCGGGAATATTAACCATCGGCATGGCCGTCCTGCCTTCCGCGGCTTCGGCCAGTGAAGTCGCACCGTCTACGGACGGATTGGCCGGCAGCACCGCCATCAGCGGGCAGATCGACCAGGATATGGCCGTGTGCACCGACAAAGCGTGCGATGCCGTACAGCATGTGCGCAAAACCAACCAGCAGATCAAGTCGGATATGGAAACCGCCAAGCAGCACGCCGAGCAGCTGCATCAGAACGCGCACGAGGACGCCGATGCGCTCCGCCAGTACAACGAGCAGGCCTGGAAGAACTACCAGGAGGACCGCGAGGATATAAAGAATGCGATTGACGGCGCGGTCAAGCGCGGTCAGGAGCGTCACGACGCTCTGCATCAGGATATGCAGGACACGCAGGCCCACCTCAACCAGATGCATGCCGATATGAAGGAGACCCACGACGAACTCAAGACGAGGCATGACGCGTTCGCGGCGAGCAGCCACCAGTGGCATCAGTCGTTCATCGCGGCGTTGAAGGACGCGAACTCCAAGACGGGTCAGCAGGGCGGCTCATCCGTTGCTACCGGCACGCATGGCATCACGGCTGGAACGAATGCCGGTACGACCGTTACTGGAGCCAACGGCACCACTGGCGCTGTGCGCACGGCTGCCGACACTGGCGCGAATGGTACTGCAACTGGATCCGTCGCAGCGTCCGGCGATCAAACCGCCGCGTCCACCGGCGCGCTGACCAAGTCGGAATATGGGCAGCTTGCGCAAACCGGCATCGGCATTTCCCTTGCCTGCGCAGCCATTCTGCTGCTTGCCGGCCTTGCCTACGTCATGAAGACGTTCGTGCAGTATAAGCGCGAAACCAGCGAAGACTGAGCCGGTTCGCTGCCGGACAGCGTTTGCTTCATCGACTCATGAAAAACGGTCTCGAATATATCGGGACCGTTTTTTCATGCGCGTTTTTCGTATGTGCTTTTCATCTGCTATACGCATTGTTGCGATTCAATTGGAATGACGTAGTACAGCGACGTACAATGCAGCGCGAAGCGCGCGTACCGTGCGTGAACCGCGTGTATGTCCAGTATTCCCACTGATTTGTTACGTTGGCCGTTCTGATCAGTCCACTGGTCAATTCGCATAATGGGGAGCACTGCTGGCGATTCGCGGCGACGGCGTATCGCCATTCCCCGCCGTCCGTCCGGTACTACCCGCGCTCCCCACATCGCCGGCCTTTTCAGCATTGCCGATGTTGGTTCTACGCAACGACCCCGCGGCCAACGAGCGGATGGATCGCCTGCGCTGCGCCTGTTCCGTCTGCGAAGCGGACTGAACTGCGGGAAAAGCGCCCGTTACGGGACGAATACGACCGGTTGCGGTCGGAATAAAGCTTGGTGGCAAAACCTGCGTTGTGATGGCGCTTATGGATGCCATTTGCGGCTGCTGCGTATTATCAGGACCATCCGCAGCGTCTTTTTCTTTCACGGTTTGCGATTCTTCCGCACGATTCGCGTCATCATTCGCATCCTCGCCCGTTTGCAAGGCAGACCCAGCTTCGCTCTGCTTTTCTTGTTTTTCCTGCTTTTCCTGCGGAGCGGCCTGCACATCACTCTGCAATACGATTGGCGATGAATTCGAACGGCGTCGGGCAAGCGCCGCCAGAGAGTCACGAGTATCAGCATCGCGTTGGTCAGTCTGCTGGCTGCCGGCAGCCGTCTTGTCAACCATCGTCGTGCTTCTTTCTCTCAACGTCACGATTTCGAGCGTAACGTAGCGCAGCGCAAAAGTGCGCGTAAAACGACGATGTACGCAACTCCCCCACCGAATCGCAATCAAATATCGACATATGAGGGCAAACAATCCCATTATTGAGACCACAGACTGGCACCAATAAGCCGCAGCATGGCAATCAGGGACTTTCCTGGATGCCGGCCCGTACACGCGAGACTTGCGATACGGGACGATTCAAAAACCGAGGCCAACGAAAGAAGCATTCGGAGGGAATCTGGAAGGAACCGGAAAACGGAGTGGAAAAGAAGGAACCCCAGAAACCGAATGATTCCAACGGTTTCCGGGGTTCCAATCCGGGCGGAGAATACGAGATTCGAACTCGTGAGGCTGTTACACCAACACGCTTTCCAAGCGTGCGC
>ENA-OUQH01001650-OUQH01001650.1-human-gut-metagenome-genome-assembly--contig:-NODE-1650-length-14667-cov-7.233917_pt1 | contig 14667 bp, 10 predicted proteins | sample MGYA00237948_ERZ548828 | MGnify/ENA primary metagenome ERZ548828 (study PRJEB26490, sample SAMN05194711) | human gut metagenome | biome: terrestrial biome; feature: human-associated habitat; material...
TTCTAACTGTAATATAACACCTATTATTAGCACTGTCAAGAGGTGAGTGCTAATTATTTTGTGAAAAATCTGTGAACTGTTTTTTTGTACAAAAATAAGAGGTTGTGGCACTGAATTTTCAATGCTGTAACCTCTTATTTTCAATGTTAATATTTTTTTTGCTGATTTTTCCAATAATCCGCATCATTACGGAAGTTTCGTTCTGCGCCTGTTTTTCCCCATCCCGCGGCAGTACGGGCATCATACTCTGCTTTTAATTGATTGGTACGGGCATCATAACGAGCTTTCGCACGCTGATCCGCTTCACGCTCTTGCCGTTCTCTTTCGGCTCTTTCCTGGTCCCATTTGTTATTTGAGTTATAAGAAACAGTAGAACCGGTATACGAACCGGAATTAACCAGGCGTTCATGTCTCATTATTCGAAGCGTAATTCGACCTGCTGATAAGAAAAACCAGGCAATAGGTATTCCCAAAACAAAACCTGCAAGAAAATATGCTACCGTGTTTAACCCTGAAACCACCTGATTTTCACTGACAGTAGACACAAAGAAGCAGCCTATAAAAATTGCGCCTATTGTCACCAACTTCCTTTTCCATAAATATCCTGCAATACATTGCAAGCCAACAAAGTATAAAAAGAGTGTTCCTCCTACAATGATTCCTATAGTTAACAGCCAATTTGAACGAAAGCTAAATGTAAATCCCTTTCGTTTTCAGATGAATTTCATTATACAGTATTTTATTCGACAGAGCAATGTGATTATACTGAATACACCGCAGAAATACACTGCTTTCTACACTAGATAAAAGGTGTGATTTGTGATAAAATGAATCAATACGGCAAAAGATAAATCAAGAATAGCCGGGATTAATTTAAAGCCAGGGCATAGAGGCCTTGGGCGTGAGAAAGGGAAAGCCTGATCTGCAATAAGAGCAGATCAGAGGTAAAAGAGAGATGGAAACAAAAAAGAACAAAAGAAGCACCTTTTCGGGGAAGATAGGTTTCGTACTGTCTGCGGCGGGTGCATCAGTAGGATTGGGAAATATTTGGAGATTCCCGTATCTTGCGGCAAAATACGGCGGCGGAATATTTCTGCTCGTGTATATCGTACTTGCGCTTACATTCGGATTTGCGTTTATGTCGGCGGAGATTGCGCTCGGCAGAAAAACGGGTCTAAGCGCCATAGGCGCATACGGCGCGCTTTCCAAAAAGTTCTCTTTTATAGGAACTCTCACGGCGCTTGTTCCCATGATAATTTTGCCTTATTACTCGGTTATAGGCGGTTGGGTTACGAAATACCTTGCGGCATTCTGCACGGGGCAGGCAAGGCTTGCGGCGGAAAGCGGATTTTTTGAAAGCTTTATATCAAAGCCGGCAGAGCCGCTCATTTGGTTTCTGGTATTCCTCGGCATCACGTCTTTTGTTGTGTTGAGGGGCGTTGAAAAAGGCGTTGAGAAGGTAAGCAGCATTATGATGCCTATTCTCGTGGTGCTTTCAGTTATAATTGCCGTTTATGCGGTTACGCTGCCGGGTGCTGTTAACGGCGTTCTCTATTACATCACGCCCGATTTTTCAAAATTTTCGGCAAAAACGGTGCTTGCGGCAATGGGTCAGCTTTTCTACTCCATGTCGCTTGCGATGGGCATTATGATAACATATGGCTCATATATGAAAAAGGATGTAAATCTTGAAGCGTCAGTAAAACAAATAGAAATTTTTGACACCGGAATTGCATTTTTGGCAGGTCTTATGATTATTCCGGCGGTGTTTGTTTTCTCGGGCGGAGACGAGGCGGCTTTGGGCAAAGGCCCCGGGCTTATGTTTGTAACGCTGCCGCAGGTTTTTGAAAGCATGAAAGGCGGCACGGTTATCGGCGCGGCGTTTTTCATACTCGTTTTGTTTGCGGCGCTCACATCTTCAATTTCGCTCATGGAAACGGTTGTGTCTATTTTCAGCGATAAATTCAAGGTTAAAAGAAGCACGGCTTGTATACTTACAATTGCCATATGCCTTTTCCTGGGTATTCCGTCCTCGCTCGGGTTCGGGCTGTGGGGCGGCGTGAAGATAATAGGTCTTTCGTTCCTCGACTTTTTCGATTTTATAAGCAACAGCGTTTTAATGCCGATTGTCGCATTCCTCACCTGCATATTTGCGGGATATGTTATAAAGCCGAAAACGCTTGCCGATGAGATTCGCCGGGACGGAACTTTTGGGCGTGAAAAGGTTTTCACGGTTATGATAAAATATCTGGCGCCGATATGTATTGTGCTTATTTTGGTATCGTCCGTGCTGGATGTGTTCGGTATTTTTAAAATTTAAAAAAATACTGTTGACAAATAAATAATGAAGTGATATAATTATCTCAAGTTAATATTTAAAGGCGATGACCGGAAACAAGTAAGAATATGCGGAGCCTTGAGAGAGTTGTCGGGCGGTGCGAGACAACGGAAAGCATATATCCGAATACATTCCGAGAGCTGTGCACCGAAAGAGGTTTCGAGTAGGCTGCAACGGGTGTGCCCGTCACAGCACTAAGGTATTGAGTCTTGCGCTGTACCTGATGAGGCTGCTCTTCGTGAGTCGGGCGGCGAACCTGAGGTGGTACCACGGATTTAAAAAATTCGTCCTCTGTATAATACAATACAGAGGACTTTTTTAATATGTCCTCTGCAAAAGAAAAGGGGTCATATTTATGAACGGAGCACAAATTCAATGGATTACGGCGGGCGCGCTGCTGCTTTTCGCGGTTTTGATGATAAGCATCGGCGTTATAAGCTACCGTAAGGCAAAAACCATCGACGGATTTTTGCTGGGCGGCAGAAATGTGGGACCGATTGTCTCGGCTTTTGCTTACGGCACATCGTATTTTTCGGCTGTTATTTTCGTAGGCTATGCCGGAAAACACGGCTGGGACATAGGTATGTCAAGCATGTGGATAGGTGTCGGAAACGCGGTTTTGGGCTGCCTTCTGGCGTGGTGCGTGCTGGCAAAGCCGACGCGCCGCATGACGCACAGGTTAAAATCCAAAACAATGCCGGAGTTTTTTGAAGGCAGATATGATTCAAAAGCCTTGAAAATCATATCCGCGCTGATTATTTTTATTTTCCTTGTGCCTTATTCGGCAGCCGTATACAAAGGACTCGGCGCAATGTTTAACGTTATTTTCCCGAATATATCCGTTAACTGGTGCATGTTTATAATAGCCGCTTTAACGGCTGTGTACCTTGTTTTGGGCGGATACCTTGCCACGGTTTACACGGACTTTGTGCAGGGAATAATCATGATAGGCGGCATAGCGCTCATGATTGTATCGGTTTTAAAATACCTCGGTGCAAACGGTACAGACAATGTTTTTGAGGCTCTTGCCGCAATTCCGATGGGGGAGGACGGCGTGAGCGGAGCAAAGCTTACAAGTGTGTGGGGAGGCTCATCGTTTAAATTCCTCTGCACCAATATATTGCTCACAAGCTTCGGAACATGGGGTTTGCCGCAGATGGTTACGAAATACTATGCCATAAAAGACGATAAAAACTCCATAAAACACGCAACGTGGATTTCAACGCTCTTCTGCCTTATCATAGGCTGCGGCGCATATTTCACGGGTTCGCTTTCAAGACTTGTGCTTTCAAACACACTTCCCCAAGGCGGCAAGGATTTTGTTATTCCGCAGATGCTTACAACGGCTCTCGGCGGCAGCAGCTTCACGGTTATTATACTTGCGGTTATACTTATACTGCTGCTCTCGGCTTCAATGTCCACGCTTGCCTCGGTTGTGCTGAGCTCCGCTTCGGCAGTGTCGGTTGACCTTGTGCCGGAGATTAAAAAAGACTTAAAGCCTAAGTCACAGATGGTTTTGACGCGTGTGCTCTGCCTTGTGTTTGTGGCGCTTTCGTATATTTTTGCAACGCTTAATATCACTATTATAGTAAACATAATGTCCTTTTCGTGGGGCGTTGTCTCGGGCGCTTTTATAGGACCCTATATAATGGGACTGTTCTCGAAAAAGGCAGGAAAGAAATCTGCTTTCTGCGGCATGTTTGCCGGACTTTTGGGAATATTTGTGCCCGCGGTTTGGCTTACGGTGACGGGCGGATTTCCCGCTGCGGTGTCGCATACGCCCGAAATGGGAGTTTTGGCAATGGCGGTTTCAATTGTTGTAACAACTCTTGTATCGCGCTTTGAAAAGCCGATGAGCCCCGAAAAATGCAATTTGCTTTTTGACAAGGAGGAAAAGTAAGATGCCTATTACCGATATACTTAAGAAAAATGCGGATTTTTACCCTAACGATACCGCTTTGGTTGAGATAAACCCAAAGCTTGAAAACCAGACAAGAATGACATGGAGAGAGTATTCTCTCATAGAAGCAAGCCCCAATGAGGCTTACAGAAGCGAGATTACGTGGAGCGAGTTTAACAAAAAGGCAAACCGCTTTGCAAATCTGCTTTTAACGCGCGGCATTAAAAAAGGTGACAAAGTGGCGATTCTTCTTATGAACTGCCTGGAGTGGCTGCCCATATATTTCGGAATACTTAAAACAGGCGCCCTTGCCGTGCCTTTAAATTACAGATATACATCGGATGAGATAAAATACTGCTTAAACCTTGCGGATGCGGACGCAATTTTGTTCGGGCCCGAGTTTACGGGGCGTGTGGAGGAAATCTGCGACACCATTCCGCGCGTTAAGGCCTGGTTCTACGTCGGGGAGGACTGCCCGACGTTTGCGGAAAGCTATGACAGGCTTGTAACATACTGTTCCTCAAAAGCACCCGACATAAAGCTTACGGATGACGATGAGGCGGCAATATATTTCTCGTCCGGAACGACCGGCTTCCCGAAAGCCATTGTGCATGCGCACAGAAGTTTAATGCATGCCGCAATGACGGAGCAGGCGCACCATAAGCAGACAAAGGACGATGTGTTCCTCTGCATACCGCCGCTTTACCATACGGGCGCAAAAATGCACTGGTTCGGATCGTTTTTGGTGGGCGGAAAAGCGGTGCTTTTAAAGGGCGTAAAACCCGAATGGATTTTAAAAGCCGTGTCTGACGAGCAGTGCTCCATAGTGTGGCTGCTTGTGCCGTGGGCGCAGGATATTCTTGACGCCATAGACCGCGGCGATGTGAAACTTGAAGACTATGACCTCTCCAAATGGAGACTTATGCATATAGGCGCGCAGCCCGTGCCGCCGAGCCTTATAAAACGCTGGAAAGAAAAATTCCCGAATCACCTTTATGACACAAACTACGGTTTGTCGGAATCCATAGGCCCCGGATGCGTGCATCTGGGAGTCGAGAATATTCACAAAGTCGGCGCAATAGGCAAAGCGGGTTTCGGCTGGGAAGTTAAAATAGTGGGCAGCGACGGAAACGAAGTTAAAAACGGAGACGTCGGAGAGCTTGCGGTAAAAGGCCCCGGGGTTATGCTTTGCTACTATAAAGACGAAAAAGCAACGGCGGAGGTTTTAAAAGACGGCTGGCTTTACACGGGTGACATGGCAATGCGCGATAAAGACGGATTTATTTATCTTGTCGACCGTAAAAAAGACGTTATCATTTCCGGCGGTGAAAATCTTTATCCCGTTCAGATTGAAGACTTTTTAAGAAGCAATCCGAAGATTAAAGACGTTGCCGTTATCGGCCTGCCGGACACACGCCTCGGCGAAATAGCGGCGGCGGTTGTGGAAGTTAAAGAGGGCGAAACGCTGAGCGAAGAGGAAATAACCGATTTCTGCCGCGCTTTGCCGAGATATAAAAGACCGCACAAATTTATTTTTGCGGACGTACCGAGAAATCCCACAGGTAAAATAGAAAAGCCGAAGCTCAGAAAAATGTACTGCGGCGAAAGCCTTGTTGCAAAACAGAATGAGATTTCGGAAAACAGGACGAATTAGAAAGGAAGCAGAACTTATGAAAAAATTGATGCTCGGAAACGCCGCCGTGGCGCGCGGCGCGTATGAAGCAGGCGTCAGGGTTGTTTCATCTTATCCCGGAACGCCTTCAACGGAAATCACCGAAAGCATTGTACAATATGATGATGTTTATGCGGAATGGGCGCCAAACGAAAAGGTTGCGGCGGAGGCTGCAATAGGCGCGTCCATCGGCGGCGCAAGAGCCATGAGCTGCATGAAGCATGTCGGACTTAACGTTATGGCAGACCCCGTTTTCACCGTGAGCTACACGGGAGTAAACGGCGGACTTCTTTTCTGCGTTGCGGACGATCCCGGAATGCATTCTTCGCAGAATGAGCAGGATTCGCGCCACTATGCAAAGGCATCCAAAATCATGATGCTTGAGCCTTCTGACTCGGAGGAGTGCAAAGAATACACAAGACGTGCGTTTGAACTTTCAGAGCAGTTTGATACGCCCGTTTTCTTAAGACTTTCCACAAGAGTTTCCCATTCGCAGAGCCTTGTGGAGCTCGGGGAACGCAAAGATGATGAATTAAAGCCTTATGAAAAAAACATCGCAAAATATGTTATGATGCCGGGAAACGCAATAAAACAGCATGTGGTTGTTGAGGAGAGAATGAAAAAACTCGAGGCATTTTCGGAAGGCTGCGAGTTTAACACGGTTGAGGATAACAAAAGCGATATAGGCGTTATAACAAGCGGCATTTCATATATGTATTCAAAAGAAGCTTTGGGAGATAAGGTAAACTATTTAAAACTCGGTATGGTTTATCCGCTGCCCTCAAAGCTTATACGTGATTTTGCGGCAAAATGCAAAAAGGTTTATGTAACGGAGGAACTTGACCCGTTTATTGAGGAGCACTGCAAAGCGCTCGGCATTGACGTTATCGGAAAAGATGAGTTTACGCTGCTGGGCGAATACACTCCGCATATGATAAAGAAAGTAATTTTGGGCGAGGACGCTCCCGAAAGCACGGCGCTTTCCGAGAGTATCCCCGTAAGACCGCCCGTTATGTGCGCCGGCTGTCCGCACAGAGCAACATTCTTTGTTCTTAAAAAACTGGGACTTACGGTGTCGGGCGATATTGGCTGCTACACTTTGGGTGCGGTGGCTCCGCTTCAGAGCGTTGATACGACAATATGCATGGGCGCGTCCGTTTCGGCGGCTCACGGCATGGCAAAGGCGAGAGGAAAAGAGTTTAACAGGAAACTTGTTTCCGTTATCGGCGATTCCACGTTTATGCACTCGGGCATAACGGGACTTATAGATATTGTTTATAACAAAGGCGCAAGCACCGTTATAATTTTGGATAACTCCATCACGGGCATGACAGGTCACCAGGAAAATCCCACAACGGGATACACAATCCGCGGCGAGGAAACAAAGGGTGTAAACCTTCTCACGCTTTGCAAAGCCGTTGGGGTTGACAGCGTGAGAGTCTGCGATCCTTTTAACCTTAAGGAATTTGAGAAGGTTGTAAAAGAGGAAACGGAAAAGGACGAGCCGTCGGTTATAATAGCGCAGCGTCCGTGCGCGCTTTTAAAACGCGTTAAATATACGGGTCACTGCGAGATAAACGACAAATGCAGAAAATGCAAGCTTTGCATGAAGCTCGGCTGCCCGGCAATTTCGGAAAACGGCGGCACGGTTAAAATTGATATGACGCAGTGCAACGGCTGCGGACTCTGCATAAATGTCTGCCCGTTCGGCGCTATAGAGAAGAAGGAGGACTGACGTATGACAAAGAATATTATGATTGTCGGCGTGGGCGGTCAGGGTACGCTCCTTGCCAGCAGAATACTCGGAAACACGGTTATAAATGAAGGATTCGATGTTAAGGTCTCGGAGGTTCACGGAATGAGCCAGCGCGGCGGAAGCGTTGTAACATATGTAAAATACGGAGAAAAGGTTTATTCGCCGATAATTGACCGCGGCGAGGCGGATATTATTCTGGCTTTCGAGATGCTCGAGGCATACAGAGCGCTGCCGTATCTTAAAAAGGGCGGCAAGATAATTGTTAACAATCAGGAAATCGACCCGATGCCTGTTATAACGGGCGCGGCGTCATATCCCGAAAATATTTTGGAGAAAATCAAAAAGGAAGCGGACGTAACAGCCGTAAACGCGCTTGAACTTGCGGAAAAAGCAGGCAATTTCAAAGCCGTTAACGTGGTTTTGATAGGCGTTATGGCAAAGAATACAGATATTTCGTACGACAAATGGGTTAAAACCATACGCGAAACGGTTCCGCCGAAGTTTGTGGACGTTAATCTTAAGGCATTTGAACTTGGATACAATTTATAAAAGGCGGTGGTGTTAATGAAGATGTGGCAGAAAGAAATTGAAACAATGCCGCGCGAAGAACTTAAGAAACTTCAGGGAGAGAGACTCTGCCGGCAGGTTAAGAGAATGTATGAAAGAGTGGAGCTTTTCAGAAAGCGCATGGACGAAGCGGGTTTAAAGCCGGAGGATATCCGCGGCGTGGAGGATCTTAAGCTGCTGCCTTTTTCTTATAAACAGGATTTGAGAGACTATTATCCGTACGGCCTTTTTGCGGAGCCTATGGAAAACATAGTCCGCGTGCATGCTTCAAGCGGCACAACGGGCAAGAAAATCGTTGTCGGCTACACGAGAAAGGACCTTGAGGCATGGGCGGACTGCGTTGCGAGAATGTTTACCGCAATCGGACTTGACAACCGCGATTTCATACAGATTGCATACGGCTACGGACTTTTCACGGGAGGTCTCGGCGCGCATGAGGGCGCACAGCGCATAGGCGCCACCGTTATTCCGATTTCATCGGGAAATACGCATAACCAGATACAGACAATGGTGGATTTCGGCTCAACGGCTTTATGCTGCACACCATCATATGCCATGTATCTCGGCGAAGCCGTAAACGAAGCCGGTCTGCGCGATAAAATAAAGCTTAAAGCCGGTATTTTCGGCGCGGAGCCGTGGACGGAGGATATGCGTCATGCCATAGAGGATTCACTGGGGCTTAAAGCGTACGATATTTACGGTCTTTCCGAGATTATGGGTCCCGGCGTTGCGTACGAGTGCAGCGAGCAGGAGGGAATGCATATCTGCGAGGATATGTTCATAGCCGAGATAATCGACCCCGACACCGGAGAGGTTCTTCCCGAAGGCGCAACGGGCGAGCTTGTTTTCACCACGCTCACAAAAGAAGGTTTCCCCGTTATAAGATACAGAACGCGCGACATATGCACGCTTATTTATGAGCCGTGTAAGTGCGGCAGAACGCATATAAGAATGAAAAAGCCCCAGGGCAGAAGCGATGATATGCTCATAATACGCGGTGTTAACGTGTTCCCGTCGCAGATTGAAGAGGTTCTTCTGCGCGTCAACGAAGACGTTACCCCGAATTATCAGATTATTGTCGACAGGGTGAATAATAACGATACGTTTGACATAAACGTTGAAATGAGCGAGAAAATGTTCGGAGACGATGTAAAAACCATTGAGCTTATCGAAAGAAAAATCACCGGTGAGCTGCGCAGCGTTCTCGGAATAGGCGCAAAAGTTCATCTTGTTAACCCCAAATCCATAGAGCGCAGCGAGGGCAAGGCGAAAAGAGTTATAGACAACCGCAAGGTTTATAAGAAATAGGAGGGGAAATATGTTTATAAAACAGTTATCCATTTTTGTTGAAAATAAACCGGGAAGGCTTGTGGCAATTTTAGATACGCTTGCCGAAAACGGGATAGACATAAGCGCGCTTTCAATTGCCGATACGGCGGATTACGGTGTTGCGCGCATGATTGTGAGCAATCCCGAGCTTGCCGTGGCGTGCCTTAAAGAAATAGGTGTTTTTGTAAGGCTTACGGACGTTTTTGCCGTCACGATAGACGATTCGCCCGGAGGGCTTACAAAGTCGCTTCATAAAATAACGGACGAGGGAATAGAAATAAGCTATATGTATGCGTTTGTCGGAAAAATTTCGGGAAAAGCCATTATGGTGCTTAAAGTGAATAACCCCGAAAAGGCGGAGGACATTCTGAAAAATTCTGATGTTGAGCTGCTTTCGGCAAAAGATGTATACAGAATTTAGTATAAAACAGGTGCGGCAGAAAGCCACAGCCCGGCAAGGAAGTATTGGTTTTGAAAGCCGTTCTTTAAGTTTATACTTCGTAAACAGGCGGTCGTATACGTCAGTATTACGACCGCCTGTTTTCTTGTCTAAAGCTTAAACTCCGACCTTCAAAACTGCTCTGCACCCTGTAAACAATATTTTTTGATGAAGTTCAAGGCAAAAAAGCGAGTAATCCTGTCGGATTTCGAGCCTTTTTTAACGCTGAAATTCGCAAAAAAGATGTTTAGCAGGGCAATACTTCCTTACCGGGCTGTGGCTAAAGCCGCACCTGTATTTTTTATTTTCTTTTCCGGAGTTTTTTAACATCCCGAACTATTCGAAAGGTTTAACCCCTGCACTTACCGGTGTTTTCTTTGAAAACTTTTTACGCAGTTTATATCTGAAAGATCCGTCATCGGCAAGATCCGTAAGAGGAACGCTTATTCCGAGCATTCTCTGCGCAACATTTTCGAAAGCCGCGGCAGAGCGCGCGTGCTTATCACCCGTGACAAGCTTGCCGCAGTTTGCGTTTATGAGAATTTTCGGGTCATCCGGGATAACTCCCAGAAGGTCCGCCGCAAGCGTTTCTATAATTTCGTCCGTGCCCAAAAGCGCGCCTTTTTCAACAAGTTTCGGATTCATTTTGTTTATTAATATATAGAGGTTTTTCATGTCTCTTTCTTCAAGCAATCCCAAAACCCTGTCCGCATCGCGCACGGAGGCTTTGTCGGGCGTGACAACCACTATGGCTCTGTCCGCACCCGAAACGGCGTTTTTAAACCCCTGTTCTATACCTGCGGGACAGTCGATAAGCACAAAATCGTAGAGCGCGGAAAGCTCCTCGCAGAGCTTTTTCATCTCAGATTCGCAGGACTTTGTCTTGTCCTCTGTCTGCGATGCCGCGAGCATGTAAAGATTTTTGTGGCTTTTGTCTTCTACTGTTGCCTGTCTCAGCGTACATGCACCGGCAAATATGTCGGAAATATTATAAACTATATTATTTTGCAGTCCCGTAACAACGTCAAGGTTGCGCAGACCGGCATCCGTATCAAGCATTATAACCTTTTTGTTCATCGCGGCAAGCGCCGCTCCGAGATTTGCCGTTGCGGTCGATTTTCCGACGCCGCCTTTGCCGGATGTTATAACTGTAACCTCACCCATATGTTCCTCCGTTCCGTAAAAGGGGTTTTCGTAGCATAAAGCAATTTTTGTTAAGCTTAAAGCTTTATTTCTCTTCCGCCGTCTCCCGCACCCGTGATATAGAAAGACGGGGCATAGCCTATTTTTTCGGTATATGCTTTTCCGACTTTTTCTTTGAATTCTTCAACGGCGCCGTTTTCAACTATACTTACGCTGCAGCCGCCGAAGCCGGCACCCGTCATGCGCGAGCCGATACAGCCGTCTATTTTGCGCGCCTCGGAAACAAGCGTGTCAAGTTCGGGACCCGTAACTTCGTACAAATCGCGCAGAGAGTCGTGCGATCTGTTCATAAGTCTGCCGAACTCCTCAATATCGCCGCGGTTTAACGCTTCAACCGATTTCAAAACGCGGTCGCACTCATATATAACGTGCTTTGCGCGTTTTCTGACGGTTTCGTTTTCTATTATGTGCTCATGGTCCTCAAAATCTGTAACCGACACATCGGCAAGGCACACTATATTGGGCAATATTGTTTTAAATGCCGACAGCGCCTCGGCACATTCTTCGCATCTTTCATTGTATTTTGATGTTATAAGGCTTCTTTTCTTGTTTGTGTTGGCAATTACAATGCTTTTGCCTTCAAGATTAAGCGGCACATGCTTGTATGAAAGGTCGGCGCAGTTTAAGAAAATGGCATGGTCTTTTTTGCCCATTGCAGATGCAAACTGATCCATAATTCCGCAGCTTACGCCTATATAGTTGTGTTCCGCTTTCTGACTTATGAGAGCCATTTTAATCATGTCGACTTTTTCGTCTTTGCCCGCCGCCTCGTTTGCGAAAGTGGCAAGGCACAAAGCCGTTGCAACCTCGATTGCCGCGGAGGACGAAAGTCCGCCGCCATGGGGAGTTGTGTCGTCAAAGAGCATGTCACAGCCCTGCACATCGTAGCCGTCTTTCATGAGCTCGCTTGCAATGCCAAGCTGATAGTTGCCCCATTTTAAATCTTTGTAGTCTTCTATTTTGTCAAGATCCGCGTCAACAAGCACGTCAAGATCCGTTGCCGCCATGCGGATTCTTCTGTCTTTGCGCACTCTTGCGGCAATGGTGGTTTCAAGGCATATTGCCGCCGGGAAAACGCAGCCGCCGTTATAGTCCGTGTGCTCGCCTATAAGATTAACTCTGCCGGGAGACTTGAAAATTCTGATTTCTCCGCCTTTGCCGAACCGTTTTTCAAATTCTTTAATAATTGCATTGATTTCCATTTAATTGTCCTCCTTATCATTATATCTGATAATCTTCGGATCCCCGTTTTCTTCTTTTTCTTCCTTTTTCGCAAGTCCGCCGAATATTATAAACCCGGCAACCGCGATAGCAATTATTATTGCCACAAGAAAGAGAGCGCGCACCGCGCCGCCGCCTATAAGCACAATTGCCGAAAGGCCCAAAACGGAGCTTATTATATATAAAACCGAAACTGTCTGTTTTTGTGAAAGTCCCATGTCGAGAAGTTTGTGGTGAAGGTGACCTCTGTCCGCCTCCATAATGGGTTTGTGATGCGCTATGCGGCGCACAATTGCAAAGCCCGTGTCAAAAAGCGGCAGCCCCAAAACTATAAACGGCACCACAAAACTTATGACCGCATATGCTTTGAAAACGCCCATAATCGAAAGCGTTGCGAGGATAAAACCCAAAAACATGGCGCCCGTGTCGCCCATAAATATTTTAGCGGGGTTAAAGTTATAGGGCAGAAAACCGAAACTTGCGCCGGCAAGTGCCGCCGTTATAAGCGCTATATTCTGCTCGCTTGCTATGAGCGCTATGCAAAAAAGCGTCATTGAAGCTATGGAGCTTACGCCTGCCGCAAGACCGTCCAGCCCGTCTATAAGATTTACCGCGTTCGTAACGCCCACAATCCATATAATCGTAATCGGAACCGAGAAAATCCCAAGTTCCACCGTGCCCGAAGGCGCTATAAACGTGGGCATGCTTAATCTGTATATCTGAACGCCGTGCAAAACTATTATCACCGCGGCAACAATCTGCCAAAAAAGCTTTGTTACGGGGCGCAGGGGGCGAATATCGTCAAACACGCCCGTGATTATTATAACAAGCGAACCGAACATCATTCCGCGCACGCTCATATCCATGTCGCACAGACATAAAACGCTCACGGCAAATCCGTAAAAAATTGCAAGTCCGCCGAGAAGCGGCGTGGGTTTTTTGTGAACGCGGCGTGCGTCCTTCGGCACGTCGATTGCACCGACGCGCTTTGCAAGATGTTTTACAAACGGTGTTGAAATATATGCCACGGCAAATGCAATGACAAATGAAATTATAAGCGGTAACGACAAGTTTTTCACCTCGCCTTTCTCTTAGTTGTAATTTTTTATAACGTCCGCAAGAAGTTTTATTCCGCGTTCTATCTGCTCGTCCGTAGGCAGAGAATAGTTGAGCCTGAATTCGCTTGAGGGTGCGTCCATGTCAACTTCCGCCGTAAAGCCCGGAACAAACGCAACTTTGTTTTTGATTGAAACTTCAAGAAGCTTTTTCGTATCGAAACGTTCCGGTAGCGTGCACCAGAGGAATATTCCGCCCTCGGGTCTTGTGTATGTACAGTAATCGGGGAAATATCTGTCCATAGCGTCAAGCATCAGCGCGCATTTTTTGCCGTAAAATTTTCTGGATTTTTCAATATGCTCGTCAAGCGAATATTCTTCAAAGAATTTTGCAGCCATCATCTGCGTGAGCATTGGCGTATGAACATCCGAAACCTGTTTGCATATAACCATCTTCTCAAAAATATCTTTCCGCGCAACTGCCCATCCTATACGCATTCCGGCGGAAAGAACCTTTGAAAATGAGCCTGCATAGATAACTCTGCCTTCGGTGTCGAGAGATTTGACAGTGGGCAGATTCTCTCCTTTAAAGCGGAGTTCGCCGTACGGATTGTCTTCAAGAATATAAAAATCGTATTTTTCCGCAAGCTCCAGAATCTTTTTTCTTGTTTTAAGATCCATCGTAATGCCCGAAGGATTCTGAAACGTTGTTATGGTGTATAAAAGCTTGATTTTCATGTGCTTTAAAAGCTCCTCCAAAGCGTCCGTATCGATTCCGGAGGATTTCACCGGTACGCCGTGCAGCTTTGCGCCGTAGGAACGCAGAGAGTTGAGTCCGCCTATAAAGCTCGGCTTTTCAACCGCAACGTTATCCCCCTCGTTTATAAGTGTTTTAAAGCAGAGGTCAAGCGCCTGCTGACCGCCCGAGGTTACCAAAACCCCGTCGCCGTCTTTTATGTTTCCGAATTTTTCCATGCGTGCTTTTATCTGCTCGCGCAGGGGGGCATAGCCTTCAGTCACACCATACTGAAGCGCCACGGACGGATTGTCTCTTAATATTTTTGCGGAAATCTCCGCAAGCTGTTCACCCGGGAAAAGCGATGGCGCCGGAGCGCCGCCGGAAAACGAAATAATCTCGGGGTCGCCGAGAAGCTTAAACATTTCGCGTATGGCAGATCCCTGAAGAC
>ENA-OUQH01001655-OUQH01001655.1-human-gut-metagenome-genome-assembly--contig:-NODE-1655-length-14633-cov-3.773563_pt1 | contig 14633 bp, 10 predicted proteins | sample MGYA00237948_ERZ548828 | MGnify/ENA primary metagenome ERZ548828 (study PRJEB26490, sample SAMN05194711) | human gut metagenome | biome: terrestrial biome; feature: human-associated habitat; material...
ACAGCGGGCTTGCCCGCGCGCACCAGCTCGACATAGTCGGCGCGAGCTGACGCGATCATCCTCGAGCCGGGAAGCCGCTTGTCGATCGCATCGGGTGCGCAGCCCAGCTCGCGCGACATGATCTCCACAAGCTCCGGCGAGCAGAAGCCACCGTGGCAGCGCCCCATCGTAGCGCCCGTGCGCCACTTGATCGCATCGAGCGAGAGCACGGGAAGGGGGCCATGCAGCGCGCGCACCACTTCTGCCTCGGTCACCTCGCAGCAGCGGCAGACCACATGCCCGAACGCCGGATCGCTCGCAATAGCATGTTCGCGCTGATCATCGGTCATGGCCGTGAAGGGAAGTTGTGGCGCACGATGCGGATTAAACGACGGATTGCCGTCCGCTCCCAAGCAAGCCGCAACCTGAGAGGCGATGAAGGTCGCCACCGCAGGAGCAGACGTCAGACCAGGCGATTCGAAGCAGGCGATGTTGAAGAACCCGGGCACATCCACCGCCTCGCCGATGACGAAGTCGCCCGACTCGCCCGCCGCGCGCAGCCCCGCGAAGTTCGTGATAGCACCGCGGGGAGAAGCTGCAGGCCAGGTGCGGCGCGCGCGTTCGACGATGTCGGCAAGCCCCTCCTGTGTCGTCGAAAGGTCGGTCTTGGATGCCTGGGAAACCGAGTTCGGGCCGATGAGCATGTTGCCGTGAATTGTGGGCGTGACGAGCACTCCCTTGCCGAGCGGGCCGGGCACCTGGAACATCGTGTGCTCGAACGTGGTGGCGTATTCGGTGTCGTAGAGATAGTACTCGCCCCGGCGCGGCGTGATAGAGAAGCGGTTCGCCGAGATCATATTGTTCAGCTCGTCGGCGAAAAGCCCTGCCGCGTTCACGACTGCCCGCGCGAAGAAACGCTCCCCTGAAGCTTCGAGGTTAAAACCGCCTTCCACGCGAACGATGCGCTCCACGCGGTGATTAAACAGGAACCTCACGCCGTTGCCGCACGCGTTCTCGGCCGCCGCGAAGGCGAAGCCATAGGGATCGACGATGCCGCCCGTCGGAGCCACGAGCGCGCAGGCGACCTCGGGAGAGACGTTCGGCTCCATCTCGCGCGCCCGACTCCCCGACACGATGCGCACGCCCTCAACCCCGTTCGCGTCGGCGCGGCGGACAAGCTCATCGAGCTTCAAACGGCCCTCGTCATCGAAGGCGAGCACCATCGACCCGTTGCGGCGGAACTGCACGCCGAGCTCGTCGCACCAGCGCGGATACGCCTTCGAGCCCTCGACGTTGAAGCGCGCCTTGAGCGTACCGGGCACGGGATCGAAGCCCACATGCACAATAGCGGAATTCGCACGCGTAGCACCGCAGGCGATATCGTTGCCTGCCTCGAGCACGCAGATGGACAGGTCGTATCGCGCAAGCTCGCGGGCCGCCGTGCACCCGGCAATGCCAGCTCCGACGACCATCACATCGAAGGAACAAGCCTTCCCTTCCTGCATATGCGAACCTATCCTTTCCTCTTCGTTCCTCGACCACGTTGTCCCTCACCCGGGGATTCTTTGCGATTAACCCCGCCAGTGCGAGAATGGGGAACCTTGCCCTTGCCGCCGCCTGGATGGGAATTCCCGCTCTTGCTGCCTGGCAAGCGTCGGGCTTCACCCTTGCCGCCACTCTGCCGGGCTGGCTTACCCCTGCCGCCGGTCGAGCGAGACTCCTTCCCCTTGCCACTGGGCGCGCCACCCGAAGAGCCGCCCGCACGAAAGTCCCCCTTTGGCGCCGCTTTCTCCTTCGGAGCTCCCTTCCCCTTCGACGGCGCGCCCCCATGGGCCCCCTCCGGCCGCACGAGACATTTCGCGTCGAAGCCGATGAGGTCCTCCCGGCCAGCGCGGTGCAACGCCTCGCGCACCAGGTCGCGATTCTTCGGGTCGCGGTATTGGATGAGCGCGCGTTGCAGCGCCTTCTCGTGCGGGTTTTTCGGCACATAGACCGGCTCCATCGTGCGCGGATCGAGCCCCGTGAAGTACATCACCGTGGCAAGGCTTCCAGGCGTTGGGTAAAAATCCGACACCTGCTCGGGGTTAAATCCCATATCGCGAACGAATTCTGCCAGTTCAACGGCCTCTTTCATGGTCGAGCCCGGATGCGAGGACATAAGATAGGGAACAATGAACTGCTTCTTGCCCGCGCGGGCGTTCTCCTCTTCGAACAGCGAGACGAAGCGCTCGTAGATTGCGTGGTCGGGTTTGCCCATGCACGACAGAACGCCATGAGAAACGTGCTCGGGTGCGACGCGCAGCTGTCCGCTCACGTGGTGCTCGGCCAGCTCGCGCACGAACTCCCGCCCATGCTTCTCGTCGAGCATCACGTAGTCGAAGCGGATGCCCGAGCGAACGAACACTTTCTTCACGCCGGGAACCTCGCGCAGCTCGCGCAAGAGGCGAATGTAGTCGGAATGGTCGGCGATGAGCTTCTTACATGGTTCGGGCGCTAAGCATCTTCTCCCCCGGCAAGCGCCATGGTCAACCTGCTTGCGGCAGGCGGGCGCGCGGAAGTTCGCCGTCGGGCCGCCGACGTCGTGGATATAGCCTTTGAAGTCGGCGTCGTGCGTCATCTCCTCGGCTTCTGCGACAAGCGAGGCGCGGCTGCGCACCTGCACGACGCGCCCCTGGTGGAACGTGAGCGCGCAGAAGGCGCACTCGCCGAAGCACCCGCGGTTGCTCGCGAGCGAGAACTTCACTTCCTTGATAGCGGGAACCCCGCCCGCCGCATCGTAGTCGGGATGCGCGGCGCGGACGAACGGCAAGCGATAGACCGCATCGAGCTCGGCGGTCGAAAGCGGGGCGGCTGGCGGGTTCTGCACGACGAACTCGTGCTCGCCATAGGGCTCGACCAAGCGTTTTCCCGTCACGTGGTCACTGTTCGCGTATTGCACGGCGAAACTTTCCGCGTAGGCGCGCGGGTTGGCGCGCATGGCGCCGTAAGCGGGCAGCAGCTCGTAGTCGTAGACATGCTCAAGCGAGCGCGTGCGGAACACCGTGCCATCGATAAAGGTAAGGTCGCTTACCGAAAGCCCCGAATTCAGGGCATCGGCAATCTCCACGATGGAGTGTTCCCCCATCCCGTATGACACGAGGTCGGCGTTCGAGTCGAGCAGAATCGACCGCTTCAGCGAGTCCGACCAGTAATCGTAGTGGGCAAGGCGGCGCAAACTCGCCTCAATGCCCCCGATGATGATGGGAACATCCTTGAACACGCGTCTGATCAGGTTCGAGTACACCACAACCGCGTGGTCGGGACGCAGCCCGCCCTCGCCCCCAGGAGAGAAGGCATCCGAGTGGCGGCGCTTCTTGGCGACCGTATAGTGATTCACCATAGAGTCCATGTTCCCCGAGCTCACGAGGAACCCCAGACGCGGACGCCCGAGCGCGGCGACGCTTTCCGGATCGCGCCAATCGGGCTGGGCAATCATGCCGATCTTGTAGTGGTTCGCCTCGAGAAGGCGGCAGATGATGGCCGCGCCGAACGACGAGTGGTCCACGTACGCATCGCCCGACACGTACACGAAGTCGCACTCATCCCAGCCGCGCTCGCGCATGTCCTCGCGATTTACGGGAAGAAACCGCGCGCGATAGGCGCGCGCGTCCTCCGCCGCCTGCTTATCGGAGCGAGTCCGTTCCCCAGGCCGCCCCCCTGCCCGCGCAGCATCCTTGCGATTCGCCGAGCGCTTCGTCATGAGCGCGCGCTTTCGCCTTGGCGGGGAACGACAACGCGCAGGGCGCGCGGGGCAATCGAGATGTGGTAGGAATCGGCCACGAGCGCCTCCCCATCAATCTGCACAGGAAGCGGCGCGTCGAAGCGAAGGTCGATTGACGCCGCGCGGCGAAACTCAATCTGCTTGAAGCGCGTATGATGGGCATCCTTCGCCATAAGGAAGATGAAGGTACCGGAAAACCGCGTCAACGGCGGATGCGCGATGCAGATATCGAACAGGCCGTCGTCGGGCGCAGCGTCGGGGCAGATGCGGAAGCCGCCGCCGTAAGTCTGCCCGATCTGGACCGCGAAGAGATACGACTCACCGCAGACAGGCTCGCCGCCGTCGAGCACGGCAGTGTAGCGGCTCAGGTCCATATGGTGGAGCAACTGGTCGATGCCCGACTGCAGATAGAGCATCGTTCCCGTCTTCCCCGTTCGGGCGCGGCGTTCGACGGTATCGAGCGCAATTGCCGCATCCAGACCGAACGACAGCGTCTCCAAGAACCATCGGTCGTTGCATTTCCCCACGTCATGCGAGCGCAATTCGCCATCGCACAGCTGCAAGACCGCCGTGGGAAGGTCGGTCGACATGCCGAGCGTGCGCGCGTAGTCGTTGCCCGAGCCGACGGGCAGCAGTGCGAAAGCAGGCCGTTCGCCTGCCGGAACTTCCATGAGCCCGCAGGCAACCTCGTTTGCGATACCGTCGCCGCCGAGCGCGCAGACGCAGTCGAACCCGCGCGATACGGCACGGGCGGCGATGTCGCTCGCCTGCCCCGGACGCTCGGTGAACTCGAGCGCGAAGGCGTCTTCCCCTAACGCAGACGCAAGCAAGGCGCGCGCCCGATAAGCGCACGCCTTGCCTTCACCGTTTTGTGCAACGGGATTCGCGATGATGAGCAGTTTTCGAAAGCAATGTGACATGCCCCGTATTATACGACACGCCCCGCCTGCATTCGCTACATCGCCTAAGGTTTGGCGACCAACAGAGCGTTCTCCAGATACAGCAGCTGACCGTACGTCAGGTTAACCGTTACCTTCTGGGTGAACGTTTGCACGGCCGTGCTCTCGGGAGCGAGAAGCTCGCTCGGGAGGGTCGCCACTCCGTACTTCGCCGGACCCGAGGTCGCATCGGCCATCGGGATGATGTCATACGTTCCCGCGGCAAGATCGTAGTCGACGTCGTACATGCCCCAGCCCCCGATCTCACTCGCCGGCGAGCTCCTGTAATAAGGCACGGCAACGGCGCCGGAGATACCTACCCTCATACCCGGCTCAAGCTTCATATACCCGCGATACCCGAAATACGCAGCGTAAAGCGGCGCGTCGTCCGGGTCTGCACCCGCGTGGTACACCTCGATGTAGCCGGGATAGTAGCCGTCGGCGCTGTCAAGGGCGAACCAGCCGGTGGGAATATTCACGCCAGCGATATAGGCGCCCAGCCCGAAGCGTGGAACCGCCATCTCGTTAAGCACGTCGCGATCGAGCACGGAGACCATCTTCGCGAACATGGAGCGATCGGCGGTGTCCTGCGGCTTGATCAGGCGCACGACCGAGCCATCCCAATACATCTCCACACCGGTGATGATCTGGTTGTTCAGGCACCACGCGACCTCGTTTCGCGCCCATTCGCTCACCTCGTAGTTGTCGGGCATCTGCGCGAACAGGTAGCCGTGAGTCGTCGTGGAAATGCCCGCATGAATCCTGGCGAAGTTCGCGAGCATCTTGCAGAGCTCTTCGCGCGTGACGCTTTGATACGGGCGGAACGTACCGTCGCCGTAACCTTGAACGATTCCCGCCTTGCTCGCCCAGCTCAGCGGCACCGTGAAGAACTCGTCGGGCGGCACGTCGGTGAAGCTGTAGCCGTACTCCTCGGGCGCGCCCGCGATGCGCCACAGCACCGTGACCACTTGCCCGCGCGTCACCGGATCGTAAGGCCCGAACATACCCGACTCATCGTAGCCGCGCATAAGCCCATGCTGGAGGGCGTACCCCAAGATGCTATCGTTCGCAAACCACTCACCTGGGTCGACATCGCTGAAACCGTAGTTGGGAAAATGTTCGGTTGCGAACGATTGCGCCTCGATAGCGCCAGCCGAATCACCCGGCGCAGGCTCGCCTCCCTGCCCCAGCGCGAATGCAGCCGCAGGAACAAGCCCTACCGCAAGCAAGCAGGCAAGCATGATTCCAAATAGACGTCGTCTCATGGCTCCTCCTCATCGTCGGAAAATCCACGCGGCGGATACCGCATCAGATTCAGTATACGGTGCGCGGCGAGCCAGCCCTCGGCGCGCGCGAGCGATTGGGACACTGGAGCCAAAGAAAAGCGCCCCGCTGAACCTTACGTCCAACGGAGCGCTTGCAAAGGCGGAAGAGGCTTCTAAGCGGGGCCTCACCCCTCCACGTGATTCAGGAAAACGGCTAGTCGGCTATTCAGCAGCGTCCGCAGCCTCAGCCTCGGCCTTGTCAGCATCAGCCTGCTCGCCTGCGATCCTGATGTTCGCGTGCTCGAGCAGCCAGTTGTTCGCCTTCAAGCGCTCGGCAGCCTCGCGCAGCATGAAGCCGCGGCCCGTCTGCTCGAGGCGCTGACGCAGCATCTTGGGGTTCACCTGCGCGTTCATAGCACGGCAGGCGGCGTTGATGTCGTCGTCGTTCAGCACGAGGTGCTCGTGGCGGAACAGCGCGTCGAGAGCGAATCCCTGCACGAGCAGCTCGCGGATCTGCATCATCATCATCATGCCGAACTGCTGCTGGCCGCCCTGTTCCTCGATGAAGGCGTCGAGGGTCTTACCCTGCTGCTGAGCAGTCTGGCGCACGTTGTTCATCAGCTGCTCGCGCATTGCCTCGTAGACCTCGTCGGCGATGCTGCCCTGGAAGCGACGAGCGAGCTCGCTCGCAGCGAGCTGGCGGTTGTAGTTGTCGTACTGCTCGCGGCCCTGCTTCTCGAGGCTCTCGCGAATGCTGTTGCGAAAGTCGTCTGCCGACTTGTACATCGGCATGTACTTCGTCACCCATTCATCGGTAATGGCGGGGATGACCTTCTTCTGGATCTCGAGCACCGTGGCACGGCATTCCACCTTCTGGGTGCACTCGTTGCCGTCGTCGTCAAGGCTCGGGCCCTCGAAGGTGAATTCCTTCGTCTCGCCAACGTTCATGCCGATGATGTTCTCGTCGAAGCCGTCGGGCATATAGCCGGCGCCCGTGGTGTAGGTGCGGCCCTCGGTAGTCAGGCCCGGCATCGGCTTGCCGTCCTCGGAGCACTCGAGCTTCACCTTCACGCTGTCGCCCTTCGCAACCGGATGCGGGTCGTCGGCGACGTACTCGGCGTAATGCTCCGCCGTTTCATCCATATGGCGCTGGACCTCATCTTCGCTCACCTCGAAAGGCTGCACCGTGATGGAAACCGGCTCGTAGGAAGAGAGCTCGTAGTTGGGCTTCGGGAGCACCACGACGGTGAACGCGAACTCGCGGTCGCGAGCGATGGCGCGATCATGCTCGGCCTTCGGCGGATACGCGGGCGTGAGGTTCTTCTTGTCGATAGCATAAGGGACAAGACCCTCGATCGCCTGATCCTGCACGATGGAGTCGAGATTCTTGATGCCCATCTGCTCCTCGGCGACCTGAGCGACCGTCTTGTCCTTTTCCGGGCGCAGGCCCATCTGCTGAGCGAACTGGATGTAGGCGTTTTGCAGCACCTCGTTCACCTCAACGGGCGTTGCGACGCATTCGAGACGCAGCTTGCCGTCATCGAGCTTTCGCTGAGTAACCTTCATTGAACTAGTTCCCCTTTCGAATGAGAAAACTCCAACTCATTTGTAGAAATTGTAGCGCAACTTGCGCGATGCGCATCCCGCAAGACGTATGAAAGGGGCGTATTGATGCCTCATCTTTGGCACTTCGCGCGCACAAGTAGGTGCCTATTCGTTCGATTTCAGGCTTTCGACCATATCGATCCGGCGCAGCTTCGGGCGCATGGCAAGCGTTACGATTACCGAGAACACCATGGTTAGCAGGAACGCAATGATAAAGCTTGCAGCATGAATGTCGCGACCGAACATGACCTGATCCACCTCAGCCGTCACCACGACGAAGCCCTCCATCACGATGCCGAGCAAAAGGCCTACGAGTGCACCGATTACGGCAAGCAAAAGCGTTTCTCGGTAGATATAGGCATCGACCTCGCGCGGGGTGAAGCCGAGCACCTTCAACGTGGCGATCTCGCGGACACGCTCGGTGATGTTGATGTTCGTCAAGTTGTAGAGCACGACGAACGCGAGCAGGGCCGCCGCGATGACGAGGACCACGACCACGCTGTCGACGCTCTTGAGCATGGTTCGGTAACTATCGATAGTCTCATCGTTATAGGTGACCGTCTTCACGCCGTCGGTTGCCAGAAGCTCGTCGGAGAGCACCTCGCGCGCGCCTTCGTCTTCCACCTCGTTCGCATAGAGCGTGGTGAAAACGGGCTCCTCGCCCATCACCTGCTCGTAGAGCGTCGGCGTGAAGTAGACGTAGTGCCCGACGTAGTTCTCCATGATGCCCGCCACGGTGACCTCGCGCCCGTCGCCCGTCGCGTCGCCCACAGCATCCTCGTCGAAGATGGAAAACGTGCTGCCCACCTCAAGGGAGAGCTCCATCGCGAGCTTCTCGCTCACGAGCACGCCGTCGTCGGAAAGCGCAAGCTCCTCGTGCCCCTCACGCGTGCGTAAGGTGTTGAAATCGGAGAACGTGTCAGGATGCTCGGGAACGACGATATCGACGCGGTGCTGGCTCACATCGGCGCCCTCGTCGTCCGAGATCGACTGCGCTTGCTTGTTCACGGTGGCAAGCCAGGCGTATTCTCCCGATGCATCTTCTTCAACCCGTTGCTCTACCTGGCTTTTCTCATCATCCGTTGAATCGGAGGCCATGCGGACAATAGTGTTGTAGTGATAGAGCTCGCCGTACTGCTTGTCGATGATGTCGTTGATGGCGTTTTGCAGCCCCAGGCCCGTAAGCAGGAGCGCCGTGCAGCCGGCGATGCCCACGATTGCCATGATGAAGCGACGCTTGTAGCGGAAGAGGTTGCGCGAAGTGACCTTCCAGGAGAACGACAGGCGACGCCACACGGGGCGGATACGCTCGAGCAGAATGCGCTTGCCCGCCTTGGGCGCGCGCGGAAGCATGAGGAACGCCGGTCGCTCACGCAGCGTCGAGGCGGCAGCGAACCAAGTCGCGATTACGGTGATTCCCACGCCGAGCCCCGCGGCAGCGGCGGTCATGGCGGGGTCGATCGGGCAGGGGCGACACGGAACGGCGTAGATGATCGCATAGGCACCCATGATGAACCAGGGCAAGAACTTCGAGAGCGCGACGATACCGATGATCGCGCCGACTCCGCTCGCCACGATGGCGTAGATGAGGTACTTCGAGGTGATGCGCGCCTTGCTGTAGCCGAGCGCCTTGAACGTGCCGATGAGCACGCGCTCCTCCTCCACCATGCGCGTCATGGTGGTAAGCGAGACAAGCGCTGCCACGAGGAAGAACAAAAACGGGAAGACCTGCGCAATCTGATCAATGCGACCCGCATCCGACTTGAAGCTCTCGGCGCCGATATTCTTCGTGAGGTCAAGCACGTACACCTCGCCCTCGGTATCCGCGATCGCATCCACGTCGGCCTGGGCATCGGCGAGCTTCGCCTCGGCGTCGGCGAACTGCTCCTCGGCATCCGCGCGCTGGGTGGACAGCTCGTTTGCGCCCTCTTCGTATTGTGCGAGGCCGTCCTCGTATTCGGAGCGTCCCGACGCAAGCTGCCGACGTCCCGATTCCAGCTGGGCACGACCGCTGTCGATAGTTGCCTGCGAACTTGCAAGCTCGCCCTCAGCGGCGTTCATGCTCGCCTGCGCCTGAGAGCGCTGCTCAGCAAGCTGGGCACGCCCCTGCGCAATCTGCTCGGGAACGCCCGCAGTCTGCGCGTCGATTTGCGCGATGGCCGCTTCGAGCTGCGCCACGACATCGTACGCGCCCGCCGCCTGCGCTTGAGCAAGCTGCTCGGCGAGCTGAGCACGCTGTGCCATAGCGGCGTCATAGCTTGCCTGGGCGGCGTCGAGCTGGGCCTCGGCAGCCGCAAACTGCTCCTCGGCAGCCGCGCGCTGGGCTCCAAGTTCCGCCCGCCCGCTATCAACCTGCGCCTGTCCGCTCGCAAGATCGCGACCGCTCGAGTCGAGGGTCGCCTGCGAGCTCGCGAGCTTCGCGGCCGCGTCGTCAAGTTCCGCCTTCGCGTCGTCAAGTTCCGCCTGCGCATCGTCGAGCTTCTGGAGCGCATCGGCTCGCTCGGCCTCGAAGTCGGCGCGGTTCTCATCGAGCTGCGCCTGCGCATCGGCGCGAATGCCGTCGAGGCGCGAGGCGAGCAGATCATCCGAAATGCCGTTAATGCGCGAAGCCGTCGCATCGACGAGCGATTGGTAATCGTCGGTCGCCCACTGCGCCTCTCGGGCACCGTCAACGGTGACGAACGCCTCGGTATAGGGAAAATCCTCCGCGAAGGCGCCTTCGGGAACATAAGCGAAGGTTGCGAGCTGCCCCGACCCGAGAGACGTCGACCCCACCGAGGTCGAGCACGTGTAATACGAAGAGCGAACGAACCCTGAGACAGTGTACTCGTGGACGGCGAAGGTATCGTCGAGGTCGGAGGTCCCCTCCGCAAGCAGGACCTTATCGCCGACGCTCACCTCGGTCGACCAAACCGTATCAGCGGACAAAAGGCACTCGTCATTCGATTCGGGCCACGACCCTTCGACCAGGATGGGTCGGTTGATATAGTTCGGGTCCTCGGATTCGACATTCAGCCCATCGTCGCACGTACTCGCCCGAGCCTTATTAACATTGAGGGAATGGATACGCGTCGTGTACTGCACGCCGTCAATCTGCGCGATAACATCGGACTCGTAGGCCGGCATGACGCCGCTCACACCTTCTACCTGGGAAATCTCATCGATCTGATCATCGGTGAACCCGAGCGATGAGACGACGCGCAGATCGCACAGGTTGGTCGCATCGTAGTATGCATCGCCCGCAAGACGCATATCGGGGCCGGTGAGGCGCAAGCCCGCATAGAAGCCGCACCCGAGCGCTGCGATGATGGCAATAGCGAGGAAGCGCCCAAGCGAATGGGTGATCGATCGGACTACTTCTTTGCGGAATGCCCCTGCCATTGGCTACCACTCAATCGTTTCAGCGGAGGCGGGGTGGGCGTTTTGCTCCACAGCGGCAACCTTGCCCTCGCGAATATGGATCACGCGGTCGGCGATGTCGGTGAACGCGGAATTGTGCGTGATGAGCACGACGGTCTTACCCGTGTTCGCGCACGTGTCCTGCAAAAGCTTGAGGATAGCTTTGCCCGTCTTGTAGTCGAGGGCACCTGTGGGCTCGTCGGCCAAAAGCACCTTCGGGTTCTTTGCGAGCGCGCGTGCGATGGCCACGCGCTGCTGCTCGCCACCCGAAAGCTGCGAGGGGAAATTGTCCATGCGATGAGAGAGGCCTACTTCGGCAAGCACCTCAGCGGCATCGAGGGGGTCGGTGCAAATCTGGCTTGCGAGCTCAACGTTCTCGAGTGCTGTCAGGTTCTGCACGAGGTTGTAAAACTGGAACACGAAGCCGATGTCGTAACGGCGGTAATACGTAAGCTCCTTCTCGTCGAACGCGCTCACCTCGCGCCCGTCGAGCATAATTGCGCCCGACGTGCAGGAATCCATGCCGCCGAGCATGTTCAAAAGCGTGGTCTTACCCGAGCCCGATGGACCAACCACGACGACGAACTCGCCTTTCTCGACGGTGAACGACATACCGTCGACGGCGGCGACCTCAACCTCGCCCATCTGATAGATTTTACGGACATCGCGGAACTCGATAAACGCCATGCGGACTCCTCGAAATATCGTCGTTTGTCCCATTATAGCGAAACCTCACCGTTAAACGCGATCGAGGTTGCTCAAGAGCAAAGGATAACGGGCCTCGAGATAGAAAAAGCCCCAGGTCAAATAACCTGGGGCTTACTAGCAGGCGTCAGACGCTCAGAGATAGGACTCTAGGCGTTGAACAGCTCGATGGAATCGCCTTCCTTGAGCGTGACCATGGCCTTCTTCCACGTACGGGTACGGCCAGCCGCACCGCGCATGCGCTTCGGCTTGGACTTCACGTTCAGGGTGTTCACCTTGGTCACCGTCACGTTGAAGATGGCCTCAACTGCCTGACGGATTTCAACCTTGTTGGAGGTCTTTGCGACCTCGAAGGTGTAGGTGTTCTTTTCCATCATGTCGTAGCTGTGCTCCGTGATGACGGGGCGGATGATAACCTCGCGAGGATCCTTCATTTATGCAAGCACCTCCTCGATGCGGGCCAGAGTGGACTCAGTCAGCACGAGCGTCTTGTTATCCAAGAAGTCGTAGGTGTTAATCATGCACACCGGGACGATGGTGACAGTCGGGATGTTGCGGAAGGACTTGTAGGTGTTGATGTCCTCATTGCCGATCACGAGCGTCGCACGACCTTCGATGCCGAGCGCCTTCAGGGCAGCAACGGCGTCCTTGGTGCAGGGCTTCTCGAAGTTCCAATCAGCGACAACCATGAGCTGGTTGTCGGCGAGCTTCGCGGAAAGCGCAGAGCGCATCGCGAGCTTGATCTCCTTCTTGTTCACCTTCATCTCGTAGGAGCGGGGGTGCGGACCGAACACGGTGCCGCCGCCAGCCCATTGAGGTGCGCGGATGGTGCCCTGACGAGCGCGGCCGGTGCCCTTCTGACGCCACGGCTTCTTGCCGCCGCCACGAACCTCGCCGCGGGTCTTGGTGTCATGCGTGCCCTGGCGCCACGAAGCGCGCTGCGCGCGGACCGCAAGGTGCATGACCGGGACGTTCGGCTCGATGCCGAACACGGAAGGATTGAGCTCGGCAGTGCCGGTCTTCTCACCCTTCGCGTCCTTGATATCAATCGTTGCCATATGTAATGCAGCTCCTAATCTTCGTTACTAACTACGCCATGCGCACGCGCACGATGCCGTTCTTGCCGCCCGGGATACCACCCTTGACGAGGATGAGGTTCTGCTCCTCATCGATGCGAACGACCTCGAGGTTGCGGACGGTCACCGTATCGCAGCCCATGTGACCCGGCATGCGAACGCCCTTGAAGACGCGGGACGGGGTTGCGCACTGGCCAACCGAACCGGGAGCGCGATGGAAGTGCGCACCGTGTCCGCCAGGGCCGCCAGCAAAGCCGTAGCGCTTGATGACGCCCGCGAAGCCCTTGCCTTTGGAAGTGCCGGTGACGTCAACCTTCTTCACGTCGGCAAATGCCGCGACGGTTTGCAGGTCGCCCGTCTTGTACTCGCTCGCGTCCTCGACGCGAACCTCGCGCAGGTAACGAACAGGCTCGGTGCCGAGCTTCTCGAAATGGCCCGCCATCGGCTTGTTGACCTTCTTCGGCTTGATTGCGCCGAAGCCCAACTGAACAGCTTCGTAACCGTCCGTAGCCTTCGTCTTCACCTGGCAGACCTTGTTCGGCTCAGCCTGGATAACGGTAACGGGAACGACGGTTTCGTTCTCAGCGAAGATCTGCGTCATGCCGATCTTCTTGCCAAAGATTGCATTAATCATTTAAAAGAGCCCCCTTACAGCTTGATCTCGATGTCGACACCGGCCGGGAGATCGAGACGCATCAGGGAATCGACCGTGTTCGGAGTCGGCTCCAGGATGTCGATGAGGCGCTTGTGAGTGCGCATCTCGAACTGCTCGCGGGAATCCTTGTCGACGTGCGGGCCCTTGACGACGCAATACATGTTGCGCTCCGTCGGCAGCGGAATAGGACCGGACACCTTGGCACCCGTCTTCTGCGCGGTATCGACGATGAGCTTGGTGGACTGATCCACGATCTCATGATCGTACCCCTTCAAGCGGATGCGAATCTTCTGATTAGCCACTTGTTTTCCTTCCAAATTAAGCTACGTGCATTCGCTTAAGAAGCGCTGCCGCCGGCCTTGCTGATAATGTCTTCTGCCACGCTCTTGGGAACCGGCTGATAAGAGTCGAACTGCATGGTGTAAGTAGCGCGACCCTGAGTACCGCTGCGCAGCTCGGTTGCGTAACCGAACATCTCGCCCAGAGGAACCTTAGCAGTGACGGCAACGGTGTTGCTGCGCTGCTCCTGACCCTGGATCATGCCACGACGGCTGGGGATGTCGCCCATGACGAAGCCGAGGTACTCTTCGGGAGTCTCGATCTCAACGGCCATGACAGGCTCAAGGATGACCGGAGCGGCCTTCTTCATGGCAGCCTTGAATGCCATGGAACCGGCAACCTTGAATGCTGCCTCGGAAGAGTCGACTTCGTGGTAAGAACCGTCGATGAGCTCGACGCGGATGTCCTCGACGGGATAGCCGGCCAGAACACCGGTGGAGAGAGCCTCCTGGATGCCCTTGTCGACCGAGGGGATGTACTCCTTCGGCACGACGCCGCCGACGATCTTGTTCTCGAACTCATAGCCCTTGCCCTGCTCCTGCGGGTACAGGTTGATGACGACGTCACCGTACTGGCCACGACCGCCGGACTGGCGGACGAACTTGCCCTGAACGTTGAGAGCGGGCTGGGTAGCCGTCTCGCGATAGGCAACCTGAGGCTTACCGACGTTAGCCTCGACCTTGAACTCGCGCAGCAGACGGTCGACGATGATCTCCAGATGGAGCTCGCCCATGCCGGCGATGATGGTCTGACCAGTCTCTTCGTCGGTGTAGGTCTTGAAGGTAGGATCCTCTTCGGCCAGCTTTGCCAGCGCGATGCCCATCTTCTCGTTGCCGGCCTTGGTCTTGGGCTCGATTGCAACGCGGATAACGGGCTCGGGGAACTTCATGGACTCCAGAATGATGGGATGAT
>ENA-OUQH01001673-OUQH01001673.1-human-gut-metagenome-genome-assembly--contig:-NODE-1673-length-14525-cov-7.567312_pt1 | contig 14525 bp, 17 predicted proteins | sample MGYA00237948_ERZ548828 | MGnify/ENA primary metagenome ERZ548828 (study PRJEB26490, sample SAMN05194711) | human gut metagenome | biome: terrestrial biome; feature: human-associated habitat; material...
TCCTGCTGTCCACCATCTTCGTGTGGTTCACCACCTACTTCGGCTGGGTGGACGGTCAGTTCCAGATGCTGTCTGACGATCAGATCGACTGCTCCATCTTGGCTGCCATCGGCGGCGCTATCGACTGGATCTTCGCACCTCTGGGCTGGGGCAACTGGCAGGCGGTGGTCGCCTCCATCACCGGTCTGGTGGCCAAGGAGAACATCGTCGGTACCCTGGGCGTTCTGTACGGCGGTGGCGGCGGCAGCGTGTATGACGCCATGGCCGCAGCCTTCACTGCCATTACCGCTTACAGCTTCCTGGTGTTCAACCTGCTGTGCGCTCCCTGCTTCGCCGCCATCGGCGCCATCAAACGTGAGATGAACAGCGCCAAGTGGACGTGGTTCGCCATCGGCTATCAGTGCGGCTTCGCCTATGTGATCGCCCTGATGATCAACCAGTTCGGCAGCCTGTTCACCGGCAACGCCAACATCCTGGGCGTCATCGTGTCCGTGATCCTGCTGGCCGGCATCATCTACATGCTGTGCAAGCCCTATAAGGAAGCCACCAAGCTGGCTGTCAAGTAAAACAGCTTATATCAGATTTTGAAAGGAGTGACATTTCATGCTGGAATGGCTGACAGCGAATCTGGGCACCATCCTCATCAGTGCCGGTCTACTTGTCGTTGTGATCCTCATCATCCGCTACCTGCTGCGCCAGAAGAAGGCGGGAAAGTCCTCCTGCGGTGCCGGCTGCGCCCACTGCGCCATGCACGGCCAGTGCCACAGCCAGAGCTGCAAGCACTGAACAGGGCAGGGGGAACGTGGAAACACGCTCCCCCTGCGTCCCAAAGGGAGGTATCACTATGATCGAAACGATTCTGAAGGTGGACGGCATGGCCTGCGGTATGTGCGAGAGCCACATCAACGATACCGTCCGCAACCGGTTCCCGGTGCAGAAGGTCACGTCCTCCCACACCAAGGGCGAGACGGTGATCCTGTCCCAGGAGCCTCTGGATGAGCAGGCGCTGCGCGCCGCCATCTCCGCCACCGGCTACACGGTCACGGCGGTGGATGCTCATCCCTACGAGAAGAAGGGCTTGTTCTCGTTCCACAAGAAGTAAGCCCTTGCTTTCACAACAAAAAAGCGCCCAGCGGCGCTTTTTTGAAAACCAACGGTTAAAGAACTTTAACCAAGAATAAACAGGTGCGCTGCGCCGAAGAATACGATAGAAACGAACAGAAAGGAAAGTGAGATATGAGCGTTGTGATCCTGGGCGGCAACGAGTGCATGGAGCGCCGCTACAAAGAACTCTGCCAGTCCTACAAGTGCTCCGCCAAGGTGTTCACCAAGCCCGCCGGCGGCCTGAAAAACAAGCTGGGAAGCCCCGACCTGATGATCTTCTTCACCTCCACCATGTCCCACAAGCTGGTGCAGAGCGCGCTCAGCGAGCTGAAGGGGACGCCCACCCGCATCGAGCGCTGCCATACCAGCTCCCTGTCCGCTCTGCGGAGCATTCTGGAAAAGCACGCCGTGTAAGGGGGTGGCCGCATGTCCGAAGAACTGATGGTGCGCCAGTGCGCGCCCACGCTGGCCGGTATCAAGACCGGCAGCCTGTTCCCCTGTCCTTGCACCAGCCGGGAGGAGCTTCTGTGCCAGGTGCGCAGTCTCAACCGCCGCCTGTCCCCCAAGGGACTGTGCCTGCTGCCGCTGCGGTTCACGCCGGGCAGCGTCCTGCTGTATCTCTACCGCCCCGCCACCTTGCGCCGCGACCTCAGCGACGGTCTGGCGCGTGACATACTGGCGCAGGCGGGCTATGAGGGCGACAGCTGCGGGCGCTGCGTGGCTACGCTGATCCGCCGCCTGCGGCAGGGCAGCGACTTTCCCCACGAGATCGGCCTGTTCCTCAGCTACCCTCCTGAGGACGTGCGCGGCTTCGTGGAGAACCACGCCTGCAACTACAAGTGCGCGGGGCTGTGGAAGGTCTACGGAGACGAGCGTCAGGCACAGCGGCTGTTTGACCGGTTCAAGCGCTGCACGGACACATATTACAGACTCTGGCAGGCCGGTGCCACCATTGAGCAGCTGGCTGTGGCGGGGTAAAAGAAAGGAAACGAATACTATGAAAAAGACTGCTGTTATCTACTGGAGCGGCACCGGCAACACCGAGGCCATGGCCAACGCCGTGCTGGAGGGCATGAAGTCCGCCGGCGCGGATGCCGCCCTGCTGACCGTCGATCAGGTGAACACCGCCGATCTGGGCAACTACGCCGCCATCGCCTTCGGCTGCCCGGCTATGGGCAGCGAGGTGCTGGAGGAGATGGAGTTCCAGCCCATGTTCGACGCCTGCAAGAACTGCCTGGGCGGAAAGGCCGTGGCGCTGTTCGGCTCCTACGGCTGGGGCGACGGCGAGTGGATGCGCTCCTGGGAAAAGGACTGCGCCGATGCGGGCATCAATCTGGTCTGCGACAGCGTCACCTGCTGCGAGGCTCCCGACGATGCCGCGCTGGACGCGCTGCGCGCCATGGGCAAGACGCTGGCGGAATGACCGCCGTTACGTTCCTGCGCCGCCGCCTGCGGCAGCGCGGGCAGACGCTGCTGCCGCTGCTGGCCGTACTCTCCGCGGCCGCTGCGCTGAGCAATTGAGCAGCCGCTGCGCTGAGCAATTGAGCAGATGAAAAAGCGCCCCGACGGGGCGCTTTTTTTACAGCCATTTCTTGTGCCGGAAGAACCACAGCAGCCCCGCCACCAGCAATACACTGGCGGCGATGATGGCGGGATAGCCCCACTCCGACTGCAATTCAGGCATGTTCACAAAGTTCATGCCGAACCAGCCGGTGATCAGCGTCAGCGGCAGAAACAGCACCGTCACGATGGTGAACACCCGCATCAGGTCGTTCTGCTGGATGGCCAGCTGGCTCTGATAGGCCTCCCGCAGCTGCGCCACCAGCTCCTGCAGGGAGCAGACCTTTTGCAGATAGCGATCCGTCCGGCGTCCCAGCACGGTCATCCGTCCCAATATATCCTCCCGCAGCAGGCCGCTGTCGTTGTCGCCCATCTCGTCGAAGATGGCGTCCAGCTGCTCGTAATACCGCTTCAGCCGCAGCAGCTCCCGCCGCCACGCGGCGATGCGCCGGGGCGCGTCGTCCTTGGCGCGTCCCTCCAGTATGATGCCCTCGCCCTCGTTGATCTTGGCCTCCAGCTTTTCCAGATATGCCATGTCCCCCTTGAACAGCCCGGCGAAGAACCGGTACAGCAGCTGCTGGTTGTCCGTGACGCTGCCGTTCAGCTCTTGCACCGCGCCGCGGACATACTGCGCCGCCGCCTCGTCCCGGCAGAAGAAAAACAGATCCTCCTGATCCAGATACACCAGCACCTTTTCGCTCTTGCCGCCCTTACGCACATCGTACCAGTCAAAGGCCAGCAGGTCGAAATGCTCCAGCGCCTCGAAGCTCTCCGTCTGGCGCTCGCCCACATACTGAAACACGGCGGGATCCATCTTGTCCGCCACCTGCGCCATATCCTTCCACAGAAGCACCGCCTGCATAACGCCACCGTCCTTTCTCCCGCAGTATAGCCTACTTCCGCCCGTCCGTCAAGTTGACTTTCCCGTCCCGCGCTGGTACAATAAGGGCAGCAAGACACCATTCTGAACAAAGGAAGTGGTTTTATGCAGTTGACACCGCAGCAGCAGGCGCTGCTGGACGGCGCGCAGGGCGAGACGATGGCCAAGGTGGTCAAAACACTGGTCATGTACGGCGACACCTTCGGCGCGCAGCGCATGGTGCCCGTCACCAGTGAGTACGGCCACACCGTCATCTCCTTCGGTCTGGCGGTGATGAAGCCGGTCTACGACCTGTACGACCGTCTCATCGAGGCCGGACTGACCAGCGGCCAGAAATTCACCGCCGATCCCCGTCCGCTGGACAAAAACGTGCCCACCAGCCTGCTGGAGGACATCGTGTTCCGCAAGATCATGTATACCCAGCAGGCGCGCTACGAGGAGCAGCTCCGCAAGCTGGGCATCACCGCCGACAACGGCTACACCTGCACCTGCTATCTGGAGCAGGTGGGCAACCAGCCCAGAAAGGGCGATATCCTCAGCTGGGCGGAATCCTCCGCCGTGGTGTACGCCAACAGCGTACTGGGTGCCCGCTGCAACCGCAACAGCGGCATGCTGGAGCTGATGGGCAGCATCGCCGGCTTCGTGCCGGAGTTCGGCCTGCTGACCGACGAGGGGCGCAAGGCCCACTGGCTCATCGAGGTGAAGTGCCAGAGCCGTCCGGAGCCGCAGCTTTTGGGATCGGCCATCGGCATGAAGGTCATGGAGGACGTGCCCTACGTCCGGGGTCTGGACACATGGCTGGGCACGGAGCTGAACGACGAGAACCGCGCCTATCTGAAGGATTTCGGCGCGGCCACCGCCAGCAACGGCGCCGTGGGACTGTATCACATCGAGAATCTGACGCCCGAGGCCAGAGAGCAGGGCGAAGCCCTGCTGCACGAGGGCTATCAGACCTATGTGATCGACGACGAGGAGCTGGAACGGGTGAAGCGCAGCTATCCCGTGATCTGGAAGGATCCCGCCGCCCGGCCGGAGCTGTGCTTCGTGGGCTGTCCCCATCTGACGCTGGAGCAGCTGCACCAATGGACGGAAAAGCTGCACGACGCTCTGCGGCAGCAGAACCGCCTGCAGGTGGCGGTGCCCACGGTGTTCACCGCCGCGCCCGCCGTGCTGGACGCCTTCAAGGACACCGTGGAGGGCTACAAGCTGCAAAGCATGGGCGTGATCCTCAGCTACATCTGCCCGCTGATGTACATGAACAACCCCCTGTGCAAGAAGAAGGCGGTCATCACCAATTCCAACAAGCTGCGCACCTATACCAGCGCCCGGTACTACACGGACGCGGAGATACTGGACATCCTGTCGGGAAAGGAGGGGCGCTGATATGAAGCAGTTCAAGGGTCGTGTCGTCGTCCCCGGCACCTGCACCGCGGAGGCTCTGGTGAGCCGCGGCGGGTTCAACACGCTGGCCAGCTACCAGATGGCCATGATGTTCGGCGACAAGCAGGTGAAGTGCGGCGACCAGAATAACCCCGACCTCTACAAAAAGCCCATGATCGGCAAGGCGCTGTGCCTGCCCCAGACCATCGGCTCCACCACCGGCGGCATGGTGCTGTTCACGGTGTGCTCCCACGGCAAGCAGCCCGCCTGCATGCTGTTCTCCCTGCCCATCGACTCGCTGGCCGCCTCCGGCGCCATCCTGGGCGACGTGTGGACGGACAGCAAAATGCCCGTGGTGGACTCGCTGGGCGATGAGTTTTTGCAGTATGTACAGACAGGTATGACCGTCACCGTGGACGAGGACGGCGTTGTGACAGTGGAGGAGTAAAGTGGACGATATTTACAGCAAGAAGCCGGAGGAGTGCGCCTACTCCTTCACCCAGCACCGGGCGTGCGAGTTTTTTCCCTGCCATAAGACGAACCATCCGGAGGACTTCAACTGCCTGTTCTGTTACTGCCCGCTGTATACGCTGGGCAGCAAGTGCGGCGGCAATTTCAGGTATCTGGAAAACGGCGTCAAGGACTGCTCCGACTGCCTGCTGCCCCATGGCCGCGGCAGCTACAGCTACATTATATCCAAGTACCCGGAGCTGATGGAGCTGGCAAAGAAGAACCGGTAAGGACAAATATGTATACGAAAAAACCGCGCCCAAAGGCCGCCTGACACAAGAAAGCACACGGTTTTGCCTGTGTCTATCCGGCTGAAATCGACCGAAAAAACGCCCGCATGCGTCAGCATGTGGGCGTTTTTGCAGCCAATTTCAGCTCGAATTTACTTTGGCAAAACTGCTTCGCACCGAAAAAGAGCGCGTTTTGTGCAGAGCCGAGGCGCGTCGCCGCAGGCATACTGGATGTCTGTCAAGGCGGCGCAACGATGGGGCTGCGCCAAACGCGCCTTTTGCGGCGTATGTTTTCTTATGCCAGGCGGCCTAACGGGCGTTCTTTTTTTGTGTACGGGACGGCGGGGCGATGTGGCATCTCCCCCTACGGGCGATTTGCCGCACCCCTCTGTAGGGCGGGGCCCGTGTGCCCCGCCGAGAGCAAGTCGTATCGCGCGGCGGGACACATGGGTCCCGCCCTACGAATCATACTGCGCCCCCTTTCGGTGCAGAGCATCACCGACAGGCGGACGTAGGGACGGACGACTCTGTCCGCCCGAACAGCGCGAAGCGCTGTCATTCCGAGCCAGTGACCGTGTCACTGGCGTGGGAATCCGTTTCCTTCGTCCTACTGCGCGGCCTTTGCCGTGATGACCTCCGCCAGACCCTGGCCGAACAGCTGCGCGGCTTTCAGCGCCTCGTCCAGCGAATTGCCCGCCGCGCCGATCTCCACCAGCAGGCTGCCGGTGGTGAAATACTCGTTATAGTCCGAATTCCGCAGCGTCAGCGGCCGCATGAGGGTGGGGTGGCTCTCCGTCAGGTGCTGCTGCACCGCCACGGCGAACTTCAGATTCTCCTGCCAGCCCTCCCAGCTGCTGCCCATTACAAGGCTCACCTGTGCGCAGTCGGGATCCTCCCGCGTCACCACCTTGTACTGGTGCCCGGCCTTGTCCTCCAGCGCGTCCCGGTGAACGTCCAGAATGAACCGGATGCCGGGGTATTTTGCCATGTATTCCTCGATGGCGTCCTCCGCCCGGTAGTACGCGCCGTTGTACTCCGGATCGTCATACAGCGCCCGGTCGTGCAGCACGGACAGGCCGTAGCCCGACAGCACTCTGGCCAGCTCGTCGCCCACCCGAATGACGCTGACGGAGGCATCCGCCGTGCGGAAGGAGCCGGTGTCCACGTATTCCTCCCCGGCGGGCATGGTATACGCCTCGCTGCCGTGGGTGTGAAGTATAAGCACTTGCGGGGACTCGTCGCCGGGTGCGGCGGCAAATGTGCCGTCAAACCGTATGCCGTCCAGCGTCTGGCGGGAGGCGTTTTTGATGAACACATCCCCCACGCGGATGTAGCCGTTCTCGTCCGTCACCACCACCGACAGCGGCGGCGACGGCTCGGCGGTGTCGCCGTCCGGCTGCGGCTCGTCCTGCGCGGCTGGCTCGTCCTGCGGGGCGGGAGCCTCCGTCTTTTCCGGGGAAACGGCCTGCATCCGGCTGATCTCCTCCTGCGCGGCCAGCAGCTGCGGGGACTGTCCCAGCGCCAGCAGCGCCGGCAGGGGAAGGGAATCCGTGGGCAGCAGGTCGGCCAGCTCCCATTGGAGCAGGCAGCGCGCCAGCTCGCTTTGCCGCACCGCGGCCGCCGCCGATGCCAGATCGTCGCTTCCGGCGCACACCGCCGCCAGCCACAGCACCGCCGCAGCCGCCACCGACGCCGCGCCCTGCCGCCAGCGATTCTTTTTCATACGTTCACCGCCTTTCAGACAAGCCTATGCGGGGCGGATAGAAAAAAGTACAGTAAATCCGGGAGCGTCCGCTCCCGGATTTGCTGTAAGGCAAATTCACTTTACTGACGTTGACATATCAGGAAAATCGAACATATCCCACGGTGCTATGGCGGGCGGACGCAGGTCGAAGGTCATGGGCGCGCCGGACTCCGGGTGGCAGAAGGACAGATGACACGACCACAGGGCGATGGGGGACACGGGATCGTCCGCCAGACCGTAGCGCCGGTCGCCCACCAGCGGCAGGCCGCGGGAGGAAAACTGCACACGGATCTGGTGCGTCCGCCCGGTGAGCAGTTGTATCCGAACCAGCGCCAGACCGGCGCGGCTGTCCAGCACCCGGTAGCGCAGGCGGGCCTCCTGAACGCCCTTTTCCCTTGTGGTGACAACGTGTGTCAAGCGTGTTTCCTTGTCACGTGCCAGCAGGTCGATGAGGGTGCCCTCCCGCTCCGGTGGGGCGCCGCGCAGCGCCGCCAGATAGTGCTTTTCGAAGGTGCCCTCCCGTATCTGGCGGGACAGGTCGCCGGCGGCGTAGGCGCTGCGGGCAAACACCATCAGGCCGGACACCGGGGCGTCCAGCCGGTGGACGGTGCGGATGCATTCGGTGTGCAGCTCCTGCCGCAGAAGGGCGGGCATGCCGCCCGGCTCGTCGGTGGAGAGGACGCCGGAGGGCTTCACCGCCACCACGATGCGCCTGTCCTGAAAGAGAATATCCATGTTGAAATTCCTTTAATTTTAAACTTGAATTTATGTTATACATATCATTATATATCAACTTTTCGCCGGCTGCAAGAAAAGCTCTTGACAAGAGTGGTCTAATCAGTTAGACTATACGCAAGAGGTCTAATCTGTTCGACCTGAAAAGGAGGGATGACCATGGACACACCGAAGATATTCGACAGCGAGCTGCGGTTCTGCGAGATCCTCTGGCAGCACGAGCCGGTGAAGAGCAGCGAGCTGGTGCGGCTGTGCGCCGACGAGCTGGGGTGGAAAAAATCCACCACCTACACCGTCATCAAGCGGCTGACGGAGCGGGGCGTAGTGCACACGGAGAACGCTGTCGTCACGGCGCTGGTGGGGCGGCAGGACGTGCAGAACGCCGAGAGCCGCGCGTTTGTGGACAAGAATTTCCACGGGAGCCTGCCGGCGTTCCTGTCGGCGTTTATCGGAAACAAGCAGCTGACCCAGCAGGAGGCGGAGGAGCTGCGGCGGATGATCGACAAGTTCGAGGAGGAGCACCATGGATAAGCTGTTCGACACGGTGTTGGAGCTTTCGTGGCAGGCGGGGCTGATCGCGCTGGCGGTGATGGCGGTGCGGCTGGTGCTGCGGAAAAAGGCGTCCCGCCGGGCGCTGTGCATGCTGTGGGTGCTGGTGGCGCTGCGGCTGTTGCTGCCGGTGAGCCTGACGGTGGAAAGCCCGGTGAGCTTACAGGCGGAGGAGGCGCCGGTGAGCCGGGCGTACCACGCCATGCAGGAGGCGGGGGCGCGGGCGCAGGAGACGACCGACACCGCGCCGGTGGAGCCGACAGTGACGGCACCCTCCGGTACTGCCGCTGCCGTCATACCGACGGAACCGGCGGTGGAGCCGGTGACGCTGCGTACCTTCGCCCGGTGGCTGCCGTGGATGTGGGTCATCGGCATGGGCTGCATGGCGGCGTATATGCTGCTGAGCTTTATCTGGATGTGGCTGACGCTGCTGCGGGCGGAGCATATTCAGGACAATGTGTACCGCTGCACCCAGTGGAGCACGCCCTTTGTGCTGGGCATTATCGCGCCGTGCATCTATGTGCCGGAGAGCGTGTCGGCGGAGGATATGCCCCAGGTGGTGGCGCACGAGCGGTGCCACATCCGGCGGTGGGATCATGTGGTGAAGCCCTTTGCTTTCCTGCTGCTGGCGGTGAACTGGTTCAACCCGGTGCTGTGGGCGGCCTATGTCCTGCTGGGGCGGGACATGGAGAACGCCTGTGACGAGATGGTGCTGAAAAACGCGGACACGGCGCAGCGGGCGGCCTATTCCCGGGCGCTGGTGGCCTGCGCCGCCCAGCCGAAAATGGCGGCGGTGTGCCCGCTGGCCTTTGGCGAGGTGGCGGTAAAGGAAAGGGTGAAGAACGTGCTGAGCTATAAAAAGCCGGCGGTGTGGGCGGTGGTCGTGCTGGTCATCGCGGCGGTGGTCATCGGCGTGTGCCTGCTGACGAAGCCCAGCTACAAGAACGTGGGGACGCTGGACGCGGAGAAGCTGTTCGCCCTGCGGACGCCCTACGTGGACAACAACTCTGCCGTGGGCGCGATACTGGACGCGCTGGGGTTCCGGGAGCTGGGCAGCAGCGGCGCGGACTACGGCTATGCCGTGCATCTGAGCACGGATAGGGAGCCCATGGGCATCACGGTGCTGTATACCTACGAGGGAGCGGTGCCGCAGAGGAGCGGGGAGCGCTATCGGCAGATCGCCATGCGGGGTTATATCGCGTTGGCGCTGATCGACAACGCGGAGTGGTTCTCGTGGCAGGAGCATGGCGCTGACGGAACATCAAATAAAGCGGACAGCACGGCCAGCGATTCGCTGTACCCGATCGTTTACCCCGGATATCCGGATACGGCGCGGGAGAGCGCGGAGGGCTTGCAGGCGTATATCAACATGTTACAGGAGTGGATGAAGGACGGCGTCGTGCCCTATGTGTACGGAGAGAGCGAACAGCGTGACGGCTGGGCATGGAACGCGGACAGGCTGGACGAGTATCGCTGGAAGTGGGGGTTAAGCGAGGCGGCGCTGTACGACGACGTGATGCGGCTGGGCATGCAGACACGGGCGAGTATGGCCGGGTACGACTGTCGGGCGCAGATCACCACCGAGGAGGACAGCACCGGCGTGGATGTGTTCCTGTACCCCATGAGCGGGGACGCGACGGCGGAGGAGATAGACGGCGAGCTGGCGACGTGGATGCGGGGCGCGCTGCACATGATGCTGGCGCTGAACGACAAGGCGCAGTGGGCGCGGTTTTCCACGGTGGACGCGGACAACGGGGCGCACTGCTGGGGCCGGGCTTTCGCGGACGCCTCGGCATACGACATCGCCGGGGCGCGGGAGAGCAGAGAGGGGATGGAAAAGCTCATCAAGGCGCTGCAGGACGACATAGAGCGCGGTCAGGTGGACGAGAGCTTCGCCATGATGGAGGACGGCGCGGAGGTGCCGTCCGCAGCACCGGCTTCGCCGCTGGGAACCAGCGGGGAGAGCATCAAGTGGCCGGTGACGCAGTACAACGACCCTCACAGCGTGAAGGCCGAGGACTATAAGATCGTGTACGACGCGGAGAAGCTGCCGGACTGGGATACGTGTGCGCTGAGCTATCTGTGCGCCTACTATCTGAACGCGGACGGGGCGTATGCCGAGGGCGCCATGGACGTGCTGGCGCACCGCTACCAGCAAGCCCCCAACACGGTGAAGGCGTATCTCCGCCGGCTGGCGGGACAGCAAGCCCCCGACGGCCGGGGCGACGCGGCAGAGGTGCTGCTGGCGGATATTTCCCGGTATGCCATGTCCCAGTTGACCGGCGGGCTGCCGGTGGCCGCCAGTTATGAGAGGGACCAGCTGAGCATCTCCGTGTCGGAGGTCTATTCCGTGACGTACCGCACGGTGACATACGACGAGAATTACAGCGAGGACATCCCGGTGTATGAGGTGGGCAGCGGCGCGCAGCTGTCCGTGATAAAGGGTGAGGGCTTCACCCTCTACGGACGGTACAATGAGGAGAACGTGGCGCTCCACAACGGAGATGTGGTAGAGCTGACGGAGCAGTTCGTGGGTCTGGGCATGGATGGACAGTACGCTGTACGGTTCCAGTACCGAAGCGCGGCGGAAACGGCGGAGCTGGAGGTCTATCAGATCACGTGGGAGACGGGTGGTTCCGCCAAGCAGGTCGTGCCGCTGACGGAGGAGCAGGTGCAGGCCATCCAGTCGGAGAAGGGACTGGTGCAGCCGGAGTGGCATCAGGTGTGCGCCGAGCTGCACCGCAGCGGCGAGGACGATGTCCGCTATTGGGGCACTGCCGATTACCCCGTGCCGCCCACGGTGCTGAAAATACTGACGGAACAGTGCGGCTATACCTTCGTGACGCCGGAGGATTTCCGGGGCAATATGACTTCCGCCAAGCTGGAGTTCTACGGCGGCGAGACGTACACCGCCGCCAAAGCCGACCTGCCCGCCCTGCAGAAGATGCTCACCAACGCCAGAGACTACGGCAGCGGAGCCGCCTGCTGGTTCACCGCCAAGCTGACGGTGACGTTCGACGACGGGCGGACAGTGTCGGTGCTGAAGGGGACGGACAGCTGCGCCAGCTTTACGTTCGGCTCGTGGAACTCCGCCATGGTGTCCGACAGCGAGAACCGGCAGTTCTGGCAGATATTCGGCGTGCCCTTTGAGGGATAAATACAGCAGAAAAGCCGCCCCATCGGGGCGGCTTTTTCGCGTGGTCGGAAATGCGGGACGTCGAGGACGCCGTCCCCTACGGGCGGACAGAGTCGTCCGCCCATACACAGTGCAAGGAAATCCCCCTGTAGGGCGGGACCCATGTGTCCCGCCGAGGGATGCGCGTTGACCCCGGCGGGGCACACGGGCCCCGCCCTACGGGATAGCAGCGCTTCGTGCTGCTTGGGCGGATGTGGCCGAATGATGCGGGCGTCAGGCGTGGTAGTAGCGCTTGGCGCAGAAGTCGCGCTGGACGCGCACCTTGCCGGTATCGGTGAGCCAGTCGGTGAAGTTGGCGAAGTTGCGCTCCACGATGCTGAATTTCAGCTCCTGCCGGGTGCGGATGTTCTCCCGCTGGCAGAAGGTGTATATCCAGTCGGAGAAGGTCATGCCGTCGGTCAGGTCGTCCAGCAGCTCCCGCTCCTTGCGGTGGATGAAGGCGATGTTGCTGTCGATGAGGGCAGACAGCTCCGCGCGGTCGGTGACGACCTGCTTGTGGGCGAGGATATAGGCGGGGTAGTCCGTGGCGCGGAGGGCGGCCTTGCTGTCCAGATCCTTGGCGATGAACATGCTGGTGGGCAGCTTGGCCGCGTCGATCTCGTGCTGGTCGATGAGGCAGTCGCCCACATAGGCCGCGCCGTCGGGGGTGACGAAGCCGATGTGTCCGGCGGAGTGGCCGGGGAGGGAGAGGACGCCGAAGCGCGCGCCGTCGATGTCGATGTGGTCGTCCTGGGGGAAGATCACGCGGTCGGCGGTGAAGCACTCCTCTAAGAATATCTCGCGGCTCTTGCCGTAGGTCAGCGCCACATAGTTGGCGCGGTAGCTGTCGGGGTTCACGGAGATGCCGGCCTCGATGAGGGAGATGGCGGCGGGCGCGCCGTAGCGCTGCTGGAGATAGCGGACGTTGCCGGTGTGGTCGAAGTGGGCGTGGGAGCAGAGGATGGCGCGCAGACGCCAGCCGTTGGCGTCGATGAGCGATGTCAGGCCGGCTCTGTCCAGCTTGGCGTAGCCGGTGTCGATGAGCACCACATCCCGGTCGGTGAGCTTATAGACGGGCAGCAGGGCGGTGGCGGCCACCGCCGCCCAGGTGTTGCCCAGAACGTGCAGAAGTTCCATGGATATCAGCCTCCTGTGGCTATTTTTTATCTATCATACTACATGTGGGAAGAAAATACAAAAAAATTTGTTTTCCCTCTATGCAAAACGGGAGAAATAAGGTAAAATACCGGATAGAAAATAAGGGAGGCACAGCGATGGAGCAACCAATATTCAAGCGGGTGCTGCTGAAGATCAGCGGCGAGGCGCTGGCGGGCGACAAGCACTTCGGACTGGATTTCCAGGTCATGGGACGCGTGGCGGACGTCATCAAGAGATGCGTGGACATGGGCGTGCAGGTGGGCATCGTCATCGGCGGCGGCAACTTCTGGCGCGGCGTGAAGGACGGCGAGGGCTATATCGAGCGCACTCGCGCCGACCACATGGGCATGCTGGCCACGGCTATGAACTGCATGGCCATGGCGGACGTGCTGGAGCAGAAGGGCGTGGACGTCCGGGTGCAGACGGCGCTGGAGATCCGCGCGGTGGCGGAGCCGTACATCCGCGCCAGAGCCATCCGGCATCTGGAAAAGGGGCGCGTGGTCATCTTCGGCTGCGGCATCGGCTGCCCGTTCTTCTCCACCGATACGGCGGCGGTGCTGCGGGCGGCGGAGATCGGCGCGGACGTGATCCTGCTGGCCAAGAACATCGACGGCGTGTACGACAGCGACCCGGCCAAGAACGCCGATGCCGTGAAATTCGACAGCATTACCTATGACGAGGTGCTCAAGCGCCACCTGGCGGTGATGGATTCCACCGCCACCAGCCTGTCCATGGACAACCATATCCCGGTGCTGGTATTTGCCCTGAAAGACCCGGAGAATATCATCCGCGCCCTGCGCGGCGAAAAAATCGGAACGATCGTGAAGGAGGACTGACCCCATGTTGAAGGACGAGTACAAGGTTTACGAGGAAAAAATGAAGAAGAGCATTGAATCCGTGATGAGCGACTTCGACACCGTGCGTGCCGGCCGCGCCAACGCTTCCGTGCTCAACCGCATCAGCGTGGACTACTACGGCACCCCCACGCCCATCCAGCAGATCGCGTCTATCGGCTCTCCCGACCCGCGGACGCTGGTCATCACCCCCTGGGACGCCAGTATCCTCAAGGGGATCGAGAAGGCCATTCAGGAGTCTGATCTGGGCATCAATCCCCAGAACGACGGCAAGTGCATCCGTCTGGGCTTCCCCCAGCTGACGGAGGAGCGCCGTAAGGAGCTGGTGAAGCTGATCCACAAGTACGCCGAGGGCGGCAAGGTGGCCGTGCGCAACATCCGCCGCGACGCGCTGGAGAACTTCAAGAAGCAGCAGAAGGCCTCCGAGATCACCGAGGACGAGCTGAAGATGGCCGAGAAGGATCTGCAGAAGATGACCGACGACAGCTGCAAGGAGATCGACAAGATCCTGGACAACAAGGAAAAGGAACTGATGTCTGTTTAATGGGACTGTTTACGAGGAAAACGCCCCATACGGCGGGGGAGGTGGACAGGAGCCGCCTTCCCCGCCATATCGCCTGTCTCTTATACCCATCTCCGAGCCCAC
>ENA-OUQH01001675-OUQH01001675.1-human-gut-metagenome-genome-assembly--contig:-NODE-1675-length-14519-cov-4.275650_pt1 | contig 14519 bp, 12 predicted proteins | sample MGYA00237948_ERZ548828 | MGnify/ENA primary metagenome ERZ548828 (study PRJEB26490, sample SAMN05194711) | human gut metagenome | biome: terrestrial biome; feature: human-associated habitat; material...
GTTTGTGATTGTGCGGACAGATGCCGACAGTGAAAGAATTCCACTGACCATTTGCGACTATAACAGAGAAAAAGGAACGATTACGATTGTATTCCAGCCGGTGGGAGCCAGCACCCATCTGATGACCTCCTTAAAGGCCGGGGATGCCTTCCACGATGTGGCAGGCCCTCTGGGATGTCCGTCCGAGCTGACAAAAGAAACAAAGGAAGCCCTGGCTGCAAAGAAAATTCTGTTCGTTGCCGGCGGCGTCGGCACAGCACCCGTTTATCCGCAGGTAAAATGGCTGCATGAGCAGGGTGTTGCAGCAGACGTTATCGTAGGCGCAAAGACGAAAGAGCTGCTGATCCTTGAGGAAGAGATGAAAGCAGTTGCAGGAAATTTATATGTGACCACCGATGACGGCTCTTATGGAAGAAGCGGCATGGTAACAAAGACCATTCAGGATCTGGTAGAGCAGGAAGGTAAGCACTATGACCTCTGCGTTGCAATCGGTCCGATGATCATGATGAAATTTGTCTGCAAGACAACAGAAGCGCTGAATATCCCGACGATCGTTTCCTTAAACCCTATCATGGTAGACGGAACCGGCATGTGCGGCGCCTGCCGTGTTACTGTAGGCGGCGAAGTGAAATTTGCCTGCGTAGACGGTCCGGAATTTGACGGACATCTGGTAAACTTTGACGAAGCGATGCAGCGTCAGCAGATCTACAAGACCCAGGAAGGCAGAGCTTATCTTGCTGCAAAGGAAAAAGACACGCATCACGGTGGATGCGGTCAGTGCGGAGGTGAAGAGTAATGGCTGATATGATGAAAAAAGTCCCGGTCAGAGAGCAGGATGCAAAAGAACGCGCATGTAATTTCGAAGAAGTATGTCTTGGCTATAATGCCGATGAAGCAGTAGCAGAAGCACAGCGCTGCTTAAACTGTAAAAATGCACACTGCGTACAGGGATGTCCGGTTTCGATCAATATCCCCGGCTTCGTGGAAAAGGTAAAAGAGGGCGATTTTGCAGCTGCTTATCAGGTTATCAGCGAATCCAGCGCACTTCCCGCTGTCTGCGGTCGTGTCTGCCCGCAGGAAAGCCAGTGTGAAGGAAAATGCATCCGTGGTATTAAGGGCGAAGCAGTGTCTATCGGCAAACTGGAGCGTTTCGTAGCGGACTGGGCAAGAGAAAACAACATCCGTCCTGTCGGCGCTGCTGAAAAGAAGGGAAAAAAGGTAGCAGTCATCGGTTCCGGCCCTGCAGGTCTGACCTGTGCAGGCGATCTGGCGAAGATGGGCTATGATGTGACCATTTTCGAGGCGCTGCATGAGGCAGGCGGTGTACTGGTATACGGTATTCCGGAATTCCGTCTTCCCAAAGAGAACGTTGTAAAGAAAGAAATCGAAAACGTACTGTCCCTCGGCGTAAAGATCGAGACAAACGTCATCGTCGGCAAATCTGTTACGATTGACGAGCTGCTCAATGAAGAGGGGTATTCTGCAGTATTCATCGGTTCCGGCGCAGGTCTTCCTAAATTTATGGGAATTCCCGGTGAGAACGCCAACGGTGTATTTTCTGCAAACGAATATCTGACCAGAAGCAACCTGATGAAAGCGTTTCAGGCAGATTCTGCTACTCCGATTATGGAGAGCAAAAAGGTGGCAGTTGTCGGCGGCGGCAACGTTGCAATGGATGCTGCGAGAACCGCGCTGCGTCTCGGCGCGGAAGTGCATATCGTATACCGCAGAAGTGAAGAGGAGCTTCCCGCCCGTGTGGAAGAAGTACATCATGCAAAACAGGAAGGCATTATCTTTGATCTGCTGACGAATCCGGTCGAAATTCTGGAAGATGAAAAAGGTTGGGTAAAGGGCATGAAGTGCGTGCGCATGGAGTTGGGCGAGCCCGATGCTTCCGGCAGACGCCGTCCGGTAGAAATCCCCGGCTCTGAGTTTACCCTGGAATTGGATACGGTCATCATGGCTCTGGGTACCTCTCCGAACCCGCTGATTTCTTCTACAACAGAAGGTCTTGAAACCAACAAACGCAAATGTATCGTCGCTTCCGAAGAAAATGGTCAGACCAGCAAGGCTGCTGTTTTTGCAGGCGGAGATGCCGTTACCGGCGCAGCGACCGTTATTCTGGCGATGGGCGCCGGAAAAGCGGGTGCAAAAGGAATTGACGAATATCTGTCCGGCAAATAAGGAGGACGTGTCCTATGCCTTGGTGTCCAAACTGTAAAACAGAATATCAGGACGGCTACACCGTCTGCTCCGACTGCGGCTCTACGCTTGTAGAGTCGCTGGAACAGGCAGCAGCGGAGGAAGCGGCAGAATACATCCGGGATGCTGCCGCTTCGTTCCCGGATGATACGGGATTTGAGACAGAGGAAATACAGGAAGCCCAGGAGGAGACGCTGCCGGAGGGAAAGGAGCTGCTGCACGATAAAACCCGCCACGGCGTCTATGAGGGTGCATCCGACAAGGCGGAAAATTTCAAATCCGGCGCTTATACGCTGCTGACCGCAGGTGTTATCGGCCTCGTTGTCGTGGGCTTACTTGCATGCGATCTGCTTCCGGTCCACCTGACGCTGTTTTCCAAAGTGGCGACCTGTCTGGTGATGGGAACGATGTTCATCGCATTTATCGTGATGGGAGCAAGTTCCTACAAATCCTACAAAAAACATGCGACGCAGGCGGTAGCAGAGAGCCAGTTAAAGGAAGAGCTGGTTAAATACTGTCAGGAACGCCTGAATCGTGAGCTGATCGACCAGAGTGCTTGCGTTCTCGAAACAGAGAGCGACGAAACGGCATATTTTAAACGGTCAGCCGCTATGAAACAGCTGATTTCCGAAAATTTCCTGAATCTGGACGAGGAATATCTGGATCATTTCATCGATGAAATGTATGGCCAGATCTATCCGAACGAATGAAAATACGAATTCTGACCGTCGGCAAAATCAAGGAAAAATTTTACCGGGATGCGATTGCCGAATACCAGAAGCGTCTTGGTCGTTACTGTAAGCTCGAAATCGTGGAAGTAGCGGATGAAAAGACAGACGAAAATGCCAGCCCTTCCCAGATGGAGCAGGTAAAGGAAAAAGAGGGACAGCGGCTTCTTTCCCATATTCGGGACGGAGAATACTGCATCGTGCTCGCCATTGAAGGCAAAAAGCTGGATAGCGTGGCGTTTTCCCAGCAGATAGACCGCCTGATGGTGTCCGGCACAAGCACCATCGATTTCGTCATCGGCGGGTCCCTCGGACTGTACAAAGATGTCCTTTCCCGCGCGGATTTTCTCCTGAGCTTTTCCGATATGACCTTCCCGCATCAGCTCATGCGCGTCATTTTGCTGGAACAGGTCTACCGCGCGTTCCGGATTTCAAATAAAGAGCCGTATCATAAATAAGAAATCTGCCGTCAAATATGTTTCCACACTGTCATTTTTCTCTACCGCGTCTCATACAATAGGGCATGAGCAAAATCAGAAAATCACCGCAAAAACAGACAGCCATACGGGCTAAGGAGGCTTTCACAGAGTCCCTGCGTCTGCCCCGGGACGTCATGCTGGGCGCGAGTATCCTGACGCTGATCGGAGATACCGAGCTTTTGGTGGAAAATTACCGGGGAATCCTGGAATATACGCAGGAGTGTATTCTTCTGCAGGGGAAGCATACCAGAATCCGGATTGAAGGGTGTTGTTTAAAAATCGTCTACTATACCAATGAAGACATGAAAATTGCCGGAAAAATTTCCGGCGTGCGGTATCTGTAGCGGAGGGAATGCCGATGATTGCCTTAATCCGGTATTGCAGGGGATATGTCAGGATCAGCGTCCGGGGTTATGCGCCGGAACGCTTCATGAATCTGTGCGCAAACCGAGCTATCGTGCTCTGGGAGCTTAACGGGCACGACGGTTTTTATACGATGTACATCAGCCTTTCCGATTTCTTCAAAATTCGGGACATTGTCCACAAAACCAAAACAAGGGTAGCCGTTCTGGAAAAAAGAGGGCTGCCCTTTTTTCTACAGGATGTCCGGCACAGAAAAATGTTCTTGCTCGGGGTTTTTTTATGCAGTGCATTTTTAATTCTGATGTCGCAGTTCATCTGGGCGATGGAATTTGACGGCAACCGGATGATCACGGAGGAGGAGCTGAAGCGGTATCTCGAGGATGAGGGAATCCGTTACGGCACGCCGCGGCACTTTTTTTCTGCGGAAACTCTCGAAAAAGGACTTCGGGAAGCCTTTGAAGAAATCACCTGGGCGTCTGTCAGCCTCCAGGGGACGAAGCTTGTTGTAAAAATTCAGGAAGACATTCTGCCGGACACTGCTCAGAAGCAGGAGCTGTCCAAATTTGAAAATGGAGCGGATCTTGTTGCGTCCTGCTCCGGCACAGTCGTTTCAATCCTGACCAGAAGCGGCATCCCGACGGTGCGGCCGGGAGACAGCGTTTCCCGCGGCGATCTGCTGATCAGCGGACGAATTCCGGTTAAAAACGATGACGAAACTGTTCGGGAATACCTGTCAGTCGTCGCGGACGGGGACGTGATTTTAGAAACCGACTATCGGGTGCATTTATCCTGTCCTTATGCTTACCAGTATAAAAATTATACCGGAAGGGAAAAGAGCCGGAAATTCCTCGCAATCGGCAGCCTGCGGGTTCTTTTTCCTCCTATCCGGAAGAACTTTGCGCGTCAGGATATCGTAACGCAGCAAAATCGTCTATGCCTGTTCGGACAGCTCGATCTCCCTATTTTTGCGGGCAGTCAGACGCTGCGCGAGTATCTTCCGGTCGATGCGCGCTACGACACGGACAGCGCAAAAAAGATTCTTTTGGATAAATTTCAAAAAATAATTGCCGCTTTGGAGGAAAAAGGGGTTCAAATTATACAAAAAGATGTTAGAATAGTAGAAAAAGCCGATATCCTCACCTTGGAGGGAAGCCTGAAGATACAGCTGCAGGGCGGCGTCTGGCAGGCGCTTTCGATTTCGGACACGGCAAAAGAACAGGAGACTGCACAGAATTAACATGGCATTTACAGAACAAACACTGGAGCTGGACAACGCGCATATCAGCAACCTTTTCGGACAGTTTGACTGTTATTTAAAGAAGCTGGAGCGTGCATTCGGCACGCAGATTATTGACCGGGACGGTACCGTCCATATCCGCGGCGAACAGTCGGCAGTTGCCCATACGGCGGCAGTTTTTACCGAACTGCAGGAGCTTGCCAGACGCGGAAATCAGATACAGGAGCAGAACGTGGATTACGCAATTGCAATGCATATGGAAAATCAGGAAAATACCTTACTTGAAATAGACGGCGATCTCATCTGCCACACCGTGAGCGGAAAACCGGTAAAGCCCAAAACGCTCGGACAGAAGCAGTATGTGGATGCGATCCGGGAAAAGATGATCGTATTCGGTCTGGGACCTGCCGGAACAGGCAAAACCTACCTGGCGATGGCAATGGCGATTACCGCTTTTAAAAATAACGAGGTGGAGCGCATTATTCTGACCAGACCTGCAATCGAAGCAGGCGAGAAGCTCGGCTTTTTGCCCGGCGATCTGCAGAGCAAGGTCGACCCGTACCTGCGTCCGCTCTACGATGCGCTCTATCAGATCATGGGCGCGGAAAGCTTCCAACGCAATATGGAAAAAGGGCTCATTGAGGTTGCGCCGCTCGCCTACATGAGAGGACGTACCCTCGATAACGCTTATATCATCCTCGACGAAGCGCAAAATACGACGCCTGCCCAAATGAAGATGTTCCTGACCCGAATCGGCTTCGGTTCCAAGGTTGTCATCACCGGCGACGCTTCGCAGAAAGACCTTGCGCCGGGAACACAGTCCGGTCTGGACGTTGCTGTGAAGGTGTTGTCCGGTCTGGACGATATCGGTTTCTGCAACCTGACAAGCCGCGATGTCGTCCGGCATCCGCTGGTTCAGAAGATTGTCAAGGCTTATGAAACCTATGAGGCAAAGCAGGCTTACCGCGAGAGCAAGGAAAGACGTCTGACGTCCGCTGCTGCCGGCAAGACGACTGGAAAGACAAAACGCAGGACGGAAGCTCCTCTGCGCAGAAATGAAAAGGAGAGACGCTCATGACCATCTATGTCGAAAACGAAACGGATTTTACTTTTCCCTTTGACACGAAGGAATTATGCAGCCGCGTAGCGGAAGCGGTTCTGGATGCAGAGGGCTGTCCCTATGAAACCGAGATTAACGTACTGATTACGGATAACGAGGGCATCCGCTTGTATAATAAAGAATACCGCAATATCGACCGGGAGACGGACGTTTTGAGCTTTCCGAACATTCCGTTTGAAACCGAAGCGGATTTTTCCATTGTCGAAGAAAACTGTTCGGATTATTTCCAGCCGGACAGCGGGGAACTGATTCTGGGTGACATCATCCTGTCAGTGGATCGGATCTGTTCCCAGGCGGAAAGCTACGGACATTCCCGGAAACGGGAGTTTGCATTCCTCGTTGCGCACAGCATGCTGCATTTGTGCGGTTACGATCACGAAACACCGGAGGAAGCGGCTGTGATGGAGCAAAAGCAGGAAACTATATTAAGCGCGCTCGGGCTGACCCGGGATTGCCTGGATGAATGAGGGTTAAGTTTCTATGGCGGCACAAAGAAAACATAAGAAAATCGATCGCACAGGTGTGCTACCAAGGCAATTGACCGGGATAGTCAAACTTCTTACATTCCTGCTTTGCCTTTTTGCACCCATTCGGCTGGTCAACGCGCTGGGGGATGAAGGGTGCGCAGACTTTTTTGGTGCCCTGGAGGGCTGTTTTGTCCTGTTTTCCCTGTTCGGGATCGGAATGAACCGGGCAGTTTCCAACCTGATCCGTACAAGAATCGAACGCTACGGAATCACAGGCGCAAAAAAAATTGCGGGACAGGCTCTTTTGACGGCATTTTTTGTATCCGTCGTTCTGGCACTTTTGGGCGCTGCCTTAAAAGATGTGCTGTTCGGCTCATTTTATGCGCTGCCCTTTGCAAAAATGGCGTTTTTGGCGTTATTATGTGCGCTCGTTATCCTGACGCTGTTCTGGATGCTGCTCGGCATTCTGGATGCCTTTGGCAGGCGGGAAACAGCGGGCAGATGGATACTCGCATTCGGAGTACTTTTATTTTTCGCAGCGCCCCTGATTGCAGCGCCGCTCGACGCATACGGTCAGAAGGTCGGCGCACTTTTGCAGAATACGTCCTATCAGGCGGCATATGGTGCGTTCGGCGCAGCGTTTTCCGTTTTATGCGTCAGTCTTTTGTGTACGGCAGGCTGCGGGATCTCCTGGATAAAGGCTTCCCATGAGCTGCACCAGGCAGAATACGCAAGCACCACAAATCCTGCAGCAGATCGCAGCATCACCTTTGCCTTGCTCCGGAATGGGCTTGTGATCTGTGTTCCGGCGGTGCTTGCCGGTATCGGGCGGATCGGGCAGTCCAGTATCTATTTAAAGAACGGCTCTGTTTCAACGTGGGGTGCGTATCTTGGAAAATATCGTCTTTTGATGACGCTTGCGCTGCTCGGCGCATTTGCCCTGGCGGTTTCCATGCTGCCGCAGTTCCAGCTCGTCTTAAAACGCCGCAGCCTGCGCAAAAGCCGCGAAAAATGCATGGTCGCCTTTCGCTGCACTGCTCTCTATACGATTCCCTGCGCCGTTTTATTTTTAACGACGGCACAGCCGATGCTGCATATGCTGTTTTCCAAAGGAGAGTTAAATGGTCTGGACAGCATTTTAAAAGTTCTGGCGATCACGGTGATCTTTTATGGTCTCGCCTTTATGCTTGGCAGCGTTTTGTTTGCTGCAGAGCTTTACTATAGCATCTGGATCGCGGTGCTGGTTTCCGTCGTGGTTCGGCTGGTCAGCTTTTCCGTGATGAGTTCCGTGCTGAAACTCGACCTGTATGCGGGCGCTTATTCCGATGCACTGTCTGCATTTGTTTTGTGTCTGATTCTGCTGGGCATGGTACGCCAGCAGTTAAAAATAGCAGTCAGCTGGCTCCGTGTTTTTTTGGCGCCTCTTTTGGCAGGCATTCTGATGGCGCTTGTCTGCCTGCTGTGCAGCCAGGTGATTTTGAAAAATGCTGCCAGCCCGGTTCGGATGCTCGTTTCGGCGGTTGTCGGACTGCTCGTCTATTTTGTGTCGACTGTCGTTTTAAAGGGTGCGACCAGACGCGAACTGCGTTGCTTTGCAGTGGGAGATGTGCTGATCGAGCTTGCCAGTACGATGCGGCTGCTGTGATGGTCACTGCACTGCATAAAATAACCGAAAAGAGCTGATACTTTTTAAGAGGTGAAAATATGCGCCGTTTAAAAAGAATCAGCTTTTTTCTCTATTCCTGTCTGCTTTTTGCGGTGGGATTTTATGGACATTATAAGATCGAACAGTGGTTTTATCCCGGAAGGCAGGCGATTATCAGCCAGAACGAAATCCCGTTTTTTCAGATGCAGTCTGTAACCCAGGCGGTCAGCGTACCGGATCGGTTGCGCGCAGATACGAAGCTTGTGGTAAAAAATACCGATCAGGTGTCCCGGAGGCAGACAGAAGAGATCAAATCCCTGCCGCTTCGGCTGATTGGATGCAGCAGAAAAGAGGTGGAGGATGAAATCCGGCACTATCAGGACGCTCCGCCCCTTACCGAGCTGCAGCAGGGGCTTCTCCGGATGGAGCTGGTTTCTTTTTCCCCACAGCAGATTGTTGTTTCCAAAACATACCGAAAACTACAGCAGGCAGAAACCTTCTTTTTACAGATTGAAGAGAATCGGGTCATCGTATACGAAGAGGACAGCCGGGTTTTATATTTGCAGACCGCGATTGACGCAAGAACCCTGCCAAGCGGGGTCAGACGGCAGATTTTGAACGGCTGGCACGGCGTTTCCAAAGCAGAGCTGGAAAAATTCCTTGTGTCTCAAACCGAGACGTAGTATGATAATTACAGTTTTGCCGTTTTCCAAACGGCTGTAGGGAGGATTTGAAATCGGTTATGAGGCAGATCGGCATTATCGGCGGAGGCGCATCCGGCATGATGGCGGCGATTGCAGCTGCGAATACTTCAATAAAAGATACGGAAATTACCATACTGGAACGTCGTGACCGGATTGGCCGCAAGATACTGGCGACCGGAAACGGAAAGTGCAACCTCGGCAATACTGATTTTTCTCCGAAGCGGGATTACCGAAGCCACGACCCGTACCGGCTGCCGGAGTTCTTTGCGCGTTTCCCGACATCCGATACGATCCGCTTTTTTGAGGAACGAGGTCTTTATCTGACGGAGAAAAACGGCTACTTGTATCCCTATAGCGGACAGGCATCTGCCGTCCTTGATTTTTTCCGGGAAGAGCTGGAACGAAAAAAGGTTCGCATCGTCTGTGACTGTAGGATTCAGAAGCTCTGCATGCAAAAGAGCGGCTGGCAGGTGTTCACCGATCAGGGACAGTATCATTTCGACCGGCTGATTATATCCTGTGGGACAGCGGCGGGAATACCTCCCAAAGAAGCGCTCGGTACAGGCAGCCTGACTGCAGCGTTTGCATTCAAACAGTATCCTTACCTTCCGGCGTTGACTGCATTGCGCTGTGAAGAAAAATTTTACAAATCCATCGCAGGCGTGCGCTGCCCGGCTGCAATTACTGTAGAGATTCCCGGCAGAAAAAAGCTTTGTGAATCCGGAGAACTGCAGCTGACTGATTACGGCATTTCCGGGATTCCGGTCTTTCAGCTTTCCGCAGCCGTGTCGGAAGCGCTGCAAACGAACAAAAAGATCAGCGCCAGCATTGATTTCTTCCCGGCAGTTCCACTTTCCAAATGGAACGAATTTTGCTGCAGACAGTATCAGGCGTGCTGCGGCAAGCATGTGAGTTTTCTGGCACAGGGCATTTTGCCGTCGAAGCTTGCACAGCTGTTTATTGAACGCAGCCCCCTAAAAGCGCAGGACATCGTAACAGCTGCCAACAAAAACACGGTATTTTCGATGCTGCAGAATATGCGCGCTTTAAAAACTGTCGTAATTGGCACAAATCCGGCGCAAAACGCGCAGGTCTGCACCGGCGGAATCTCTTTGCAGGAGGTAACAGACGACCTGGAAGCAAAGCGTTTTCCCGGTCTGTATCTGTGCGGCGAGCTGCTCGATGTGGACGGTCGCTGCGGCGGTTACAACCTCCAGTGGGCATGGACGAGCGGACAGATCGCGGGAACGGCGGCTGCGCGCGAGGAATGAAACTACCGTAGAGCTGGCAAAAACGCGGCGTGGCTAACGCAGTCACCAAATAGCCAGATACAACTTTAATCAATATGGAGAACCCTATGATTCGAATTTCCCAGCTGAAGCTCCCTGCCGGACATTCCAAAACGGAACTGTACCACAAGGCGGCAAAGGCGTTACATATAAAATCCGAACAGATTGCCAGCCTGCAGATCCGCAGGCAGTCGATCGACGCCCGCAAAAAGCCGGACATTTTCTTGATTTACGTCGTGGACATCACATTAAACGGCATCTCCGAGCAAAACTGTGTGTCCCGCAGCAAAAATAAGGACGTTTCCATCGTGACAGAGCGACCGTATCAATTTCCGAAGCCGGGGACGAAGGCGCTGCGCAGACGCCCCGTGATTATCGGAAGCGGTCCTGCAGGTCTGTTTTGCTGCTACATGCTCGCACAAAACGGCTATCGTCCGATTCTGCTGGAACGAGGAAAGGACGTGGAAGCGCGCAAAAAAGATGTCGAAGCCTTCTGGAACGGCGGACCCTTAAACCCGGAATCCAACGTTTCGTTTGGAGAGGGCGGCGCAGGCACGTTTTCGGACGGCAAACTCAATACAGGCACGAAAGATGAGCGCATTTTCTTCGTACTGCAAACGCTCTGCGAGCACGGCGCACCCGAAGACATTCTATTTGACGCAAAGCCGCACGTCGGCACGGACAAGCTGCCGCAAACCGTCCGCGCCATTCGCGAGGAGATCAAGTCTCTCGGCGGCGAAGTGCGCTTCAACACGCAGATGACCGACCTGCTCGTCAAAAACAATGCTGTTTGCGGGGTTGTTGCCGAGACAAACGGTGTGAATGAGACGATCGAGACCGCACACGTCATTCTCGCTATCGGCCATAGTGCGCGCGATACATTTAAAATGCTGTTTGAAAAAAGCTGTGTACCTATGGAGCCGAAGCCGTTTTCCGTCGGCGCGCGCATCGAGCACCGCGCAGAGACGATAGATCGCGCACAGTACGGTGATTTTGCAGGCGACCCCGCACTCGGCGCGGCGGACTACAAACTCAACGTTCATCTTGAAAACGGCCGCGGCGTGTACACGTTCTGCATGTGCCCGGGCGGCTACGTCGTCGGTGCGGCATCCGAAACGGGTAGTGTCGTGACAAACGGCATGAGCGAATACGCCCGCGACGGTCAAAACAGCAATGCCGCGCTGCTTGTCGGCATCACGCCGGAAGATTTCGGTTCCGCGCATCCGCTTGCCGGCATTGCGTTTCAACGTAAAATCGAGCGCGCCGCATTTGAAGCGGGTGGGGGAGCATACAGTGCCCCGTGCCAGCGCGTTGGCGACCTGCTTGAAAACCGCGCAACGACTGCGCTGAACGGCAGCGTGCAGCCGACCTATCGGCCCGGAGTTGTGCCCGGCGATTTAAGGACCGTGCTGCCCGATTATATCTGCGATTCCATGGCGGAGGGCATCCGCCGCATGGGCAGGCGGCTGAGGGGCTTTGACGACCCGGACGCTTTATTGACCGCTCCCGAGACCCGAAGCTCTTCACCCGTGCGCATCCTCCGAAACGAGACGCGCGAGTGCCCCACGGTGCGCGGCCTGTTTCCGTGCGGAGAGGGCGCAGGTTACGCCGGCGGCATCACCAGCGCCGCCGTGGACGGACTCCGCTGCGCCGAGTGCGTGATCAAAGCGCTGCAAAACGAAGCATGATCCGTGCCGAACGGCACATTCTGTCATATCATATAAGGAGGTTTCCACGATGAAAAACGAAGCGTTTGCACCCACACCGGAGCTGCTGGCCAAGATGGATGCCTGGTGGCGCGCGGCGAACTATCTGTCCGCCTGCCAGCTCTACCTGCTCGACGACCCGCTGCTGCGCCGGCGCCTGACCGAGCGCGACATCAAGAAGAAGATCGTCGGCCACTGGGGCACCGTGCCCGGCCAGAACTTCATCTACACGCACCTCAACCGCGTCATCAACGAATATGACCTCGATATGATCTATCTCTCCGGCCCCGGCCACGGCGGCAACGCCATGGTCGCGCAGGACTATCTCGACGGCTCGTACACCGACGTGTACCCGAACATCACGCGCGACGCGGCCGGCATGCAGCGCCTGTTCAAGCAGTTTTCGTTCCCCGGCGGCATCCCGAGCCATGTCGCGCCCGAGACGCCGGGCTCCATCCACGAGGGCGGCGAGCTGGGCTATTCGCTCGCGCACGCCTTCGGCGCCGTGATGGATAACCCCGACCTGATCGCCGCCTGCGTCGTCGGCGACGGCGAGGCCGAGACCGGCCCGCTCGCCACCGCGTGGCACGGCAACAAGTTCGTCAACCCCATCACGGACGGCGCGGTGCTGCCGATTCTGCACCTCAACGGCTTCAAGATCGCCAACCCCACGCTCTTTTCCCGCATCAGTCATGAGGAGCTCGAGATGTTCTTCCGCGGCTGCGGGTGGGAGCCGCGCTTTGTCGAGGGCGACGATCCCGCCGAGATGCACGCCAAAATGGCCGAGACGATGGACTGGGCCATCGAGGAGATCCACGCCATCCAGCAGCACGCGCGCACCGCGCACGACACCACGCGCCCCTACTGGCCGATGATCGTGTTCCGCGCGCCGAAGGGCTGGACCGGCCCCAAGGAAGTGGACGGCAAGCAGGTGGAAGGATCGTTCCGCGCGCATCAGGTGCCGATCGCGATGGACAAGCCCGAGCACCTCGTGCAGCTCGAGGAGTGGCTGCGCAGCTACCATCCCGAGGAGCTCTTTGACGACAACGGCACGCTCATCCCCGAGCTGCAGGCCCTTGCGCCGAAGGGGCAGCGCCGCATGGGCGCGAACCCCCACGCAAACGGCGGTCTGCTGCTGCGCGAGCTGCGCATGCCGGACTTCCGCACGTATGAGCAGCCCGTGCCGGCGCCCGGCGCCGTCGAGGCGCAGGACATGACCGTGCTCGGCGCGTTCGTGCGCGATATCATGCGCGAGAACATGGACGCGCGCAACTTCCGCATCTTCGCCCCCGACGAGACCGCCTCCAACCGCCTGAGCCCGGTGTTCGAGGTCACGGGCCGCCGCTGGGTCGCCGAGGCAACCGACAGCGACGAGTTTCTCGACCCGGACGGCCGCGTCATGGACTCCATGCTCTCGGAGCACATGTGCGAGGGCTGGCTCGAGGGCTACCTGCTCACCGGCCGCCACGGCTTTTTCAACAGCTACGAGGCCTTCATCCGCATCGTGGACTCCATGGTCGCGCAGCACGCCAAGTGGCTGAAAGTCTGCAACCAGCTGCCCTGGCGGCAGGACATCGCCTCGCTCAACTACGTGCTCGCCTCGAACGTGTGGCAGCAGGATCACAACGGCTTCACGCACCAGGACCCGGGCTTCCTCGACCACGTGGCGAATAAAAAGGCCGATGTCGTGCGCATCTATCTGCCGCCGGACGCAAACTGCCTCCTGAGCTGCTTTGACCACTGCATCCGCAGCCGGAACTATATCAATGTCATCGTGGCCTCCAAGCATCCGCGGCCGCAGTGGCTGACCATGGAGCAGGCCGTGCGCCACTGCACGCAGGGCGTGAGCATCTGGGAGTGGGCCAGCAGCGATCAGGGCGCGGAGCCCGACGTCGTCATGGCCTGCTGCGGCGACACGCCGACGCTCGAGACGCTCGCCGCCGTGACCATCCTGCGCGAGAAGCTGCCGGAGGTGCGCGTGCGTGTCGTGAACGTAGTTGACCTCATGAAGCTCCAGCCGCATTCCGACCACCCGCACGGTCTCACGGACGAGGACTATGACCTCATCTTTACGAAGGACAAGCCCGTCATCTTCGCCTTCCACGGCTACCCGAAGCTCATCCACGAGCTGACCTACACCCGCCGCAACCAGAACATGTTCGTCTGCGGCTACGTAGAGGAGGGCACGATCACGACGCCGTTTGACATGCGCGTGCTCAATGAGCTCGACCGCTTCCACCTTGTCATCGATGTCGTCAAGCGCCTGCCCCAGCTCGGCAACCGCGGCGCCTACACCGTGCAGCAGATGCGCGACAAGCTCGTCGAGCACCGGCAGTACATCGCCGCGCACGGCGTCGACCTGCCCGAGATCGCCAACTGGCAGTGGACCGGCAGCACCAGCGCCGCCACGAGCTCCGAGCGCTGAGCGTGCCCGAGCGCGCCGAACGACCTCCATACCGAACACCAGCCGCCTGTCCCGGGATCGGGACAGGCGGCGTTTTAGACTGTCAAAAAGTATTACTTTTTGACAAAGAGATTTGCGGCCTGACTGCAGCGCACGCGCCGTCCGCCCATGGCGG